>Ga0302281_10001153_pt1 | contig 19234 bp, 16 predicted proteins | sample III_Fen_E1_2_FD_198762 | JGI IMG/M metagenome (GOLD analysis project Ga0302281, IMG submission 198762) | Peat permafrost microbial communities from Stordalen Mire near Abisko, Sweden - III_Fen_E1_2 | ecosystem: Environmental > Terrestrial > Soil > Wetlands > Permafrost | place: Sweden: Abisko...
CCTGGGCGGAAGCGGTATTGCGGCTTGCACAAGGACAATCTTCCTGCTCCGCGGCTGCCTAAATCTGCTAAGCCATATTGATCCCGCATGGGGCGGTCTCAGCACATCCATTCCACCCTTCTGTGCCGGCACAACATCTGCCGGCGGCTTCCCATCAACGATTGCAGCATTTTGCGATCCATCAGAGCACGTAGAATCTCACTTCCCAGTCAAGCGTCTTTCACGTAGTCTGTTGCGTCGAGGAACGCTCCAGCAACTGTCGCAGGCCATAAGTGGCAGCGACATTCTCCACATCCATGGATTGTGGGAGGCTCCGACGCTCGCTGGTGGATGGATGGCACGCAGAAAGGGGATCCCGTACATTGTATCTGCGCATGGCATGCTAGAACCATGGGCACTTACCAACAAGCGCATGAAGAAGACAATCTATGCAGCGGTTACTGAAAGATCTACGTTAGCCTGCGCCTCCTGCCTTCGTGCATTGACCCGTGATGAGGCAGACGATTACCGTAAGTTCGGCTTATCGAACCCTATAGTTATCGTGCCCAATGGTGTTGAAGTGCAACAGTATCCAGCTGATATCTTTCTGAACCGCTTTCCTCATCTACAGGGGCGACGGCTCATTCTGTATCTTGGGCGGATTCACTACAAGAAGGGCCCGGACATCCTTATGCGTGCCTGGCAATTGATTGAGCAGCAATTTCCAGAGTCGCAACTCGTAATCGCCGGTCCTGATTCCGAGGGTACAGAAGCAGCAATCAAACAGCTCGCTATACGGTTGAATCTTTATGGTCGAATCACCTTCACGGGGCACCTGAGCGGCGACTTGAAGTGGAGCGCACTCACGGCGAGCTCTCTGTTTGTTCTTCCATCCCATTCCGAGGGGTTTAGCGTGGCGATTCTTGAAGCTCTTGGATGTGCGCGACCCGTCGTGATAAGCCCGCAGTGTCATTTCCCCGAAATCGTCGAGCAACGATGTGGCTGGCTGGTCGAGCCTGCATGTGAACCCCTGGCCGCAGTACTGGCAAATGCCCTCCAAGCCCCGCCCACAGTTGTCGAAGAGATGGGAGCGCGCGGTCAAGCACTTGTGCAAGAGAGATACCGGTGGGATGCCATTGGCTATCAGATGGCGGAGGTTTATCGCTGGGTTCTGGGAGGGCCGAGGCCTAAACTCTCTGAGGTGCTAAGTTAGTCGTGGATCTCGCTGCCTATGACAACTCTTGGTATCGGCCTGGACGGTCTATTGTGGTGCGCGCCATTTGGTTCTTTGTTGGCCTGCCTCTGTTGCGTTGCCAGGTCAACCCATCCTCAGCAATCCGGCGAGTTCTGCTTCGCGCTTTTGGCGCAGCGATAGGGAAGAGAGTCGTTATTAAGCCCGGCGTTAGGGTAAAGTATCCATGGAGGCTGCGAGTAGGCGACCATTCCTGGATCGGCGAAGATGCCTGGATCGACAATCTGGGCGACGTTGAAATAGGTTCGAATGTCTGCATCTCGCAAGGCGCCTATCTCTGCACTGGAAACCACGACTGGTCTGAGAGTGCATTTGGTCTGAGAGTGCAGGGAATCACCGTCAACAACCAAGTATGGATTGGCGCAAGGGCAATCATCTGCCCTGGAATCGAGATTGGCGAGGGATCCGTGATCGTGGCCGGCAGCGTCGTCTCACAGCCCGTTGCTGCATATGAAGTTCATGCAGGTAACCCAGCTAGATGGCAATCTGTGCGCAACATCAAATTGACGGCTGTCGCTGATGAGCAATGTCTTCCACAAGTGTAAGAGTCATTCCCGAAATCCTTGCCGCAGAGGCCTTTCCACCCCGCGTGAGTGGTAGGATTCCGTAGTTAGACGGGCTCCGGGCGGTGGCCATTCTGCTCGTTATGGAATCTCATCTCGCTGGCTCGATCTATGTCCTACCTTTGCTAGGAAGTGGGCGGTTTCCGCTACGCTTTATGTTTGGGAATCTAGGAGTACGAATATTCTTCGTCATATCAGGCTTCCTGATTACGACGCTTTTGCTGTCGGAGCGGGAGAAGAATGGCCATGTGTCTCTGAAGAAGTTTTATGTAAGACGGGCACTACGCATCCTTCCTGCCAGCTATGCCTTTCTGTCGATTATGTGCCTCGTATCCGCTCTGGGGGTATTGGCCATACCACATGGATCGTTGATTTCGTCTTTTCTGTACTTCCGGGACTACTACCCAGGCGGCGATTGGTACACAGGTCACCTCTGGTCGCTCTGCGTAGAGGAACAGTTTTATCTCATATGGCCGATTATATTGGTCTTGTTTGGACAGCGACGCGCGATGATAGTTGCGCTTTGTACGCTGCCGGTCAGTGATCTTGTACGCTCATTTCACCCCAATGGTGGATTCGAGACAAATATGGATGCCCTCGCTTGCGGTTGTCTTCTGGCTTGTCTATGGGGACAGCTCGGCCAAACGGATCGATGGCAAAGGTTCTTGCGTTCCCCGCTGTTTTGGGTTGTCCCGATTGCCATTCTTGCTGCAAACAAGCTCATTGTTGCGGGAGGTGTTTGGCTTGCCGTTGGGACGGGAGTTGCGAATGTACTAATTGCCATTTCCATAGAACGGTTTGTCCGGTACCACCGATCTCATGCAGCCAGACTCCTCAATGTGCGAGTGGCTCTCATCATCGGAACGCTGAGCTATTCCTTGTATCTCTGGCAAGAGCCATTTGAGGTGTTGACGACGGTTCGACCAGGACATTTGCAAATATTCCCTATCAACGTACTGCTCGCCAGTATCTTAGCGGTTATCTCCTACATCTTGATTGAGCGACCTTTCCTGCGGTTGCGGGGCCGCTGGAAATCCGCGTGAAACATGTCAGCGCCAATGTCAATCTCACTTGAGTCCAAGGCAAATCGAAGCTCACAGTTCTCCATTTTCCTCGGAGGGTGGTTGAGAACGATAGAGGAGTCCGCCAATTACGTAGCTGAACGGCTTAGGCCTGAGTCGCTGATCCAGTGTCTGGCAGTCTCCGTCGTCGTGCTATCGGTGTCTTTCTTCCTGTATGCGCCAAACCTCTGGATGCCATTGTGCGACGGACGGTGTCAGGATGCCCTTGCAATCGCCGCATCCCCCCTTCGGTATGGTCACTTGAATTATCCTTTTGCAGCCAATAGGGTGATGCTTCCCTGGTTGTCTCATCTCCTACACTTTACTCGGTCAGCGGTGTTCGCTGTACCAATCCTTGCAAATGTACTTAACTTTGCGCTCTGCTTCAGAATGCTGTCTGTCCAGATGAATACCGGTGCAGGTCTCCTGTGTACCGCTGCCTTGGCCATCACGCAGGTGGGGCAAGTTGGGAATACCTGGTTTGGTTGGCCTGACCCTCTTTGTCTCCTACTGTTGACACTGACGATGACTGTTCGGTGGAGCTGGTGGCTCTTCCCTCTAGTGGTGGCTGGAGTCTTGACTGATGACCGGTTCCTGGTCGGGCTGTTGGGTTCCATACTCTGGCGGCTCTATGTTGGGCCTGAAAGCAGACTACCAGTTCAGGTTGCTGCTAGAGCACTTGTACCGCCGCTAATTGCAGGAATGTTGGGCTGGATCATCGCAGAATACCTGTTGCACCGAGGATACATAGGGCCAGCTGTTCGCGATGCCACAACCAGAGATATATTTTATGGGTCATACGTCTTCAACTGGTGGCACCGGCCATTGGCGGTTCTATTCTCCTTTCGATGGTTCTGGTTGGCGCCATGCGCCGTCGTTCTCACCGGGAGAAGAATCGTAAAGAGACTCTTGATCCCGATATGTGTTCTGGCCGCGAGTTGCTTCGTTCTGACGTTGCCGGGTGACATGACTCGCAGCATGGCCGTGGCATTCCCGCTGGTCCTCTTATTTTGTGTGATGCTTGACGAGGGTCAGCCGATCTTGGCACGAAAGATCTTTACTGCGACACTCTTCTTTAACGTAGTAACGCCGATGTTGTATATCTTCCAGTTAAGCATTTGGCCTGCATACCCCTTACCCTTGGTATTGTGGCGGACGTTGCATGCGAGCGCGGGCGGATACCGCTGGCCGATCTCCTAATATTTTGTATTAGATCAACTTGGTATCGCCGGTGATTTCGATTGGCTGAAATTCGCAACAAATATCTAATCAACAAGATCACCCTATCGGGCCTGATAGCGCCACCCCTTGATGCCTGCTGAAATCGAACTCGAGTACAGCGATGCAGCGGTGACAGTCGCGGCCGACGAAAGCCCGGTTCCGGTGACGATCATCGAACCGTCGCGCGGCTGGGTGTCGCTCAAGCTTGGAGAGTTGTGGGAGTACCGCGAGCTGTTGTACTTCCTCACCTGGCGCGAGGTGAAGGTGCGTTACAAGCAGACCGCGCTGGGAGCGGCCTGGGCGATCATCCAGCCGCTCTTTACCATGCTGGTATTCAGCCTGTTCTTCGGCAGGTTGGCCAAGGTCCCCTCGGACGGAATCCCGTACCCACTTTTCAGTCTCGCCGGCCTGATTCCGTGGACCTTCTTCGCAAACGGACTTGCCCAGTCATCCAACAGCCTGGTGGACAGCTCCAACCTGATCTCCAAGGTGTACTTTCCACGGCTGACAATCCCACTGTCCGCCGTGCTCTCCGGTGCGGTCGACTTCGCAATCTCCTTCGCTTTGCTGATAGGGATGATGGCGTTCTACCATCGGATACCTTCGTCGCGATGTGTCTTTCTCCCGTTGTTCTTCATGTTGGCATTGGTGACCGCTCTTGGCGTCGGCCTCTGGCTTTCAGCGCTCAACGTCGAATACCGTGACGTGCGCTACACGGTCCCCTTCCTGACGCAGTTCTGGATGTTCGCCACGCCGATTGCCTATCCCTCCAGCTTGCTGCATGGGCCGTGGCGGACTCTGTACGGATTGAATCCGATGGTCGGGGTTGTGGAAGGGTTCCGCTGGGCGCTGCTGGGAACCAACACGGCGCCGGGGCCTTCGATAGGCGTCTCGTGCATCGCGTCGCTGGCGATTCTTGCCGGAGGCGCGTTTTACTTCCGGCGAATGGAAAAGACGTTCGCGGATGTAGTGTGACTGACCATGAATGACATCGCCATCCGCGTTGAAGATCTCGGGAAGCAGTATCGCATCGGCGCACTTCAGAAAAGCGGCGGCCGAGCCAGATACCGGTCGCTCCGGGAGTCGATTGCGAATACGGCTTCGTCGCCATTCCGTGCCGCTGGCAGGTTGTTTAGCGGACGAGCAGGCGCGGACTCCTCCACGGAGACCTTCTGGGCACTAAAAGATGTTTCGTTCGAGGTCAAGCGTGGTGAGATTGTGGGCGTGATCGGCAGGAATGGAGCGGGAAAGAGCACCCTACTCAAGGTCCTATCCCGCATCACGGAGCCCACGACGGGTCATGCGGAGATCCACGGTCGCGTCGGTTCGTTGCTTGAGGTGGGTACAGGTTTCCACCCGGAGCTGACGGGCAGGGATAATGTGTATCTGAACGGTGCGATTCTCGGGATGAAGCGGGCTGAGATTGTGAGGCAGTTCGATGAGATTGTGGCGTTTGCGGAGGTCGAGAAGTTTATCGACACGCCTGTGAAGCACTACTCAAGCGGGATGTATCTTCGACTAGCCTTTGCAGTTGCCGCACACCTGGAGCCGGAAGTTCTGGTCGTGGACGAAGTATTGGCAGTCGGAGACGCGGAATTTCAGAAGAAGTGTCTGGGGAAGATGCAGGAAGTGAGTGAGGGTGGACGCACAGTACTCTTCGTGAGCCATAGTATGACAGCTATTGTGCAGTTATGCGACCGTTGCTTACTACTCAAAGCCGGAGCGGTGTCTCTGGACGGCGTGGCCTCACGAGTGGCAAGCGCTTATTTTAGTGATGCAACTGCTTCAGCGACCGGAGAATTCGACCTGACCAGTCATCCGGCACGTTCACCCCAGAGCACTCCCACGATTTGCAGATTGCGATTATATAACGCTCGTGGAACCCCAAGCACAAGTCTTTATCCCGACGAATCATGCTCAATCGAGATTGATTACCACTCCCAAGCGCCAATCAAGGATCCTCGATGGGCGATCGCAATTGAGGATTATCTTGGGAGACGTCTTCTGACCCTCGCCTCATATTTTCAACCTGGCAATATCTCGAATCTTTCAGGATCTGGAACCGTTCGCTGTTTGATAGGTCCCCTTAGCCTTGGCACGGGACGATATCTGATTAGTGTAAGCGTCGGGAACAAGCAGCGCGAACTGATCGACTCCTTGGACAATGCCGCATGGTTCGAGATCAACTGGAACAACAATTTCGCGAACGGAGAGCCGTATAGCCAAATCTATGGCCCCATTTTGCGCCAGTCACATTGGGAGACTCTGTATGCTAGCTAACGCGCTTATCTATACGGGAGAAAGGATGGTTCCAGAATATGCGGACAGCCACACCTTCTGGGAACATGTAAGCCGGTATGCTTTTGTAACGAGGTGGGTTAAAGGCCAAAGAGTCCTCGACATTGCGTCCGGAGAAGGCTACGGTTGTGAAGCCCTCCTTAAGGCCGGCGCCAAAAGCGTTATTGGTGTGGACATAGATGAACAAAGCTGTGCTCACGCGGTGAGAAAATACAATATAGATGCACGCGTGGGGGACGCAGAGAATATACCTGTTGAAACAGGGTCGATTGACGTTGTCGTGTCATTCGAAACTATCGAACATGTGCCGAATCCACGGCGCTTTATGCACGAAATATTAAGAGTTTTGTCTCCAGATGGGATGTTGATAATCTCAACCCCGGACAAGAGCGTTTACCATGAGGGCAATCCCTTTCATTGCTCCGAGATGACCTCCCGCGAATTTCAGTCGCTTATAGGGGAAGTCTTCCCAAATGTTACGGTGTTTGGGCAGCATCCTCATTCTGCAAAGTGGTGGAATCCGTTGTCACTTATTTCTGACACTTGTCAGTGGGATTCCCTGCGAGGAGTCCACCGACTCCGGCGAAAACTGTGGTCCAATTTGAACGGCCGCAGGCTCAACGCAGTTCCCGAGGAAGCTCGGCGGCGGACCACTGAGCTCATACTGCATCCTAGAATCTCATGGCTTGAGAGAATCTTGGACTTGTATGCAATTCGGTCGCTAGGCCGATCGTGCGGATGGAGTCCGATATATATCATTGCTGTCGCGTACAAGGGAGTGGCACCATTGGATCATTATTAGGTGTTCGTGCTATCCACTGCATAGAGCTCCGAGATCGCCACTAACTTCTGTTTTCTCGTCGACAACATTTGCGTACCCTCGCAACCTACCATTCAAGGACCAATGAACGGCCGAACCGAAGTGCCATCAACCTCATCGTTGCCGCAGGCAGATGCAGCGCGCCCATTGTGGTCGGTGATGATTCCGACGTATAACCCGCGAGCTGACTATCTGGAGCAGTCATTGTCTAGCGTCTTGGCGCAGGATCTGGGGCCGGCCCGTATGCAGATTCAGGTTGTGGATGATTGCTCAACCAGGGTAGATGTCGCATCGGCGGTCAAGTCAATCGCCGGTGAGCGGGTGGCCTTCTCAAAAAATGTGACGAATCTTGGCTTGGCAGGCTGCTGGAATTCCTGTATCGAACGGTCCCGTGGAATGTGGGTTCACATCCTGCATCAAGATGACTATATCTGCCCTGGCTTCTATGAACGGTTTGAGGAAGTTGCCCATCGTCATCCTAACGTCAGCCTCATCGCTGCAAGGTCATTTGTCATTGATGAAGGGGGAATAATTACTGGAGTTACATCGAGACTACGGAATCTGGAAGCCGGGGGGCGTTCAGTCGATGACTTCTTCTACTGCACGCCAATACTATGTCCGGGAGTCGTCGTGTGTCGTGAGTTTTACGAGAGATATGGCGGCTTCAGATCTGACCTGACGTTCACCCTGGATTGTGAGATGTGGGCGCGGGTCATCGGTTCGTGTGGCGGAGTTGTTATCCCAGACGTTTTAGCTGCATACCGCAGCTCCTCCAGCAATGCAACAGCCCGATTGGAAAGCACCGGGGAAGCTATAGTAGACATAGCACGTAAGAACCAATTATTTCAGGACCGCTATGCTACATTCGACCGAACAATAGCAGAGCGTAACATTTCCAGGTTGGCAATGCAGAATGCAGACAAGTTTTCCAAGACAGGCGACCGGGATGCCGCATCAGCCAATCTAAGCTACTGGAAAACAAATACGAAAGCCGTCAGGCGCTTACGGTACTTTATTGGTAAGCTCATACGGAAAGCAATAGAGCAGCTGTGAGTGAGATCGCTCATCACACCTTTGCGATCTCAAAACGTTAGCGACTGTAGAATGTTACTGTGCTAGGAACACAATAGGACGTTCAGATAATAGTTATCATTATAATCATGATGACATACACGGGGTTCTCGCCAGTGTCGACCATCCTGTAGCAACTGTTGTATTCTCTATGAAGGTACTATTTCTAAGTGACGGAGATCACCGTGGAGGAGGAGATGTTGCGGCAGCGACGCTAGGCCGTGCGATCGCTAAAGAAGTTGGTTCCTTCGATTGGATCATGCGTAGTTCAAACGGTGTTGATGAGCCTTGGCGCCGGCACTTTTTGCCCTCGATGATTGATATGCCGCTCCCGTGGCGCGGCTTTGCCAGAGCTGCGGGACCCCTGTGGCGTGATGCGGGAACGGTACGCTCGCGTTTGTATAACAGTTGGATTCGCAAACTGCTACGGGAGTACTTGATTAAGCTACGCCCTGATGTCATTCAAGTGCATGGGCTACATGTTAGTGGATGGGGGTTTGATGTCCTGGAGACATGCCATGAGTTTGCGCCTGTGGTCTACACATTTCATGATTTCTGGCACACGACTGCAAGATGCATGTACCCCTTTGAATGCAGACAGTTTGAGTCTGGCTGCACAGCGACCTGCCCAACGGCAGAGCAGCACCCCAGGCTGCATCCAGCCGAGATCCATAATGAGTGGGCAACCCGAGAGCGCATCGTATCTCGATGCAAACACCTAAAGGGCGTGGCTGTTTCAGAGTACATTCGTGATGAATCCAATCGAGGAGCATGGCGAAATACAGAAGTAGACATCATCCGAAACGGGGTCGATCTCATGCGGGATTTTGTACCCCTTGATACCCGGGAGGCGCGAACCCCGTCGGTCGAACAGCGTGGGTTAGTGCAATGAGAGAAATAGGGGTGTCCATCTGTATTCCTTGCTTCAACAGTGGCGAGCGTATCTATGCCACATTAGAGCATTTACAGCACCAAGAGGTTCCAGACGGATTTCCATGGGAAGTCGTCGTGGTCGATAACGCTTCCACCGATGATATTGATAATGTTGCCTATGCAATCTGGAGACATAACGAAGCGACGGATTTGCGGATTGTGCACGAGCCAAAGGCCGGATTAGCAAATGCACGACTTCGTGCATTTGAGGAAAGTCAATATGAGTTCGTCGTCTTCGTCGACGACGACAATTGGTTGAGCGAAGATTGGATGGCAACATTATATGAGTTCATGGTTGGCCACCCGGATGTGGGTGCGTATGGGACGAAATCTGTTGCTCACTTCGGTGCTCCAAAGCCATCATGGTTCGACGATTATGCTGTGCTCTTTGCGGTGTCACCCCCAGATTGGAAGTCAGAGGATGTCACCGAAGCAAGGGGCTATCTTTGGGGAGCAGGCCTCACGGTTCGTTACTCAGCATGGAGTGAGCTGAAAGCCAAGGGATTTCAATTCCTGTGCACTGGTCGAATTGGACGTTCGCTGGTAGGGGGGGAAGAGGTCGAGCTCTGCATGGCATTGAAGGATGCCGGGTGGAGGTTGTATTACAACGCAGAGGTGAGCCTAGTCCACTATATGCCTGCGGCGAGGCTACAGGAGGCATACCTGCTCCGCCTCATTCAAGGGATAAATCGATCTAACGTGCTTCTCGAACGCCGGCGGGGTTGGTATGGTCCAGAAGGGATTGCGACTGGCATCCGGAGTGGGCGCCTCTGGCAGACGGGCGCAGCCATCAAAGCATTTTTCATCGCGACACTTAAGAGAGGGCTGGGGAAACAATCGGTAGGAACTCGGGCATCACAGTTTGGTGCATTGGGGCGATTAGCTGGATTCATCGAAATCAAGAACCATTGATATTATGGCGGGTAAGACGGTTCAGAGGGATTCTAGATTGACTAAGCAAGGGGGCCTGAAGCTTCTACAATTCAGCCATGGCGAAGAATTTGGTGGAGCAAACCGAATCGCGAGCCAACTACATCGGATTTTCGTGCGACGAGGTATCGATTCACGCCTGGTGATTGGCGGGCCCAGCGTTGGAGGATTGAAAGGCATCGAGCGAATGCCTAATGAGAATTACCGCATAAAAAAGTTCTTGCCTCGTATTCTGAATGCGATTCGGCCGGATATGTATAGTGAAGGTTTCTCGAGGGCAACTCTTGCCAGCAAATTGGTGCTTGCGGCGGCAGAACCTGTACGTTACGCCCATCGACGGCTCGGACACGATGATGTGTACCAACCAGCCAGCAGAGAAATCCTCAATGAACTTTGGCCTGAGACTCAAGCGATCTTGTGCCATAACCTGCACGGCGGGTACTTTGATGTTCGGGAGCTTTCGCGGCTCAGTTCAGTTGTGCCCACCATTGTAGTTCTGCACGATCTTTGGCTCTTGACTGGTGGTTGCGGTTATTCGCTTGAATGTGAGAGATGGAAAATTGGATGTGGACACTGCCCGCATCCGGAGCTAGTAAGCACGCACCGGCGGTATGGGACGTCCTACAATTGGAAGAAGAGAAGCCGTATATATTCACGAAGCAGGCTTCATATAATTGCACCTTCCCAATGGGCTCTTGACTGCGCCAGGCAGTCAATGCTGGTCCCGGGACTTGTCGAAGCACGAAGGATTCCAAATGGAATTGACACAGATGTATTTCGACCGGGTAATAAGATGACTGCACGAGATGCACTAAACTTGCCACAAGATGCTGTTGTGCTCCTAACAGCCGCCGCCTATATGAATACAAATCAGGTCAAAAATGTCGGGATGATTAGAGCCGCACTGAGTGGGGTGTCCTCAGCGCTCCGACGCCGCAATGTGGTGTTGGTGGCCCTCGGAGCTGAAGGCGAGGACGTGAGAAATGGGAATCTCGAGATCAGGCACACCGGCTATCTCAAGAGTGAAGAAATCATCGCTATGTATTATCAAGCTGCGGATATATATCTGCACTCAGCAGCCGCAGAGGTGTGGGGGCTCGCCGTCACCCAAGCTCTCGCTTCCGCTGTTCCCGTTATTTCAACCGATGTGGGTGGGATTCGCGACCAAGTGCTGTCAATGAATGAGGCTCGATCGTCGACAGTTGCTGGCGTTACTTGCCCAAACGGGATTCTTGTCGGCCTTGATGACGTAGCCGGAATGAAAACTGCCGTTATAGAACTGATTGAGAACACAAGTCTGAGAAAAATGCTGTCTACAAATGCATTAGAAGCTGGACGGCAATTCTCAATCAGTCGACAGGTTGACGCCTATCTTAAATGGCTCGGGGATTTGGTTACGCCGTCAACCTCCGCCACAACTATTGTCAATTGAATCATTAATCAGCGAATGTATTTACGACTAGATGCGATATGTAGAACGAGAATGGACTATCTATCTGAGAGCGCCCTTAGTAAACGGGGGACTAATAGAGACGCTTTACCATTCGCAGCTGCCGTAATTGCCACATACAACAGAAGGAGGGATGTGGAAATATGCATTGATGCCTTGATGCGACAGACGGCTCCGCTTCAGGCGATCTATGTGGTTGATAACGCCTCGACCGATGACACGGAGGCGATCATTCGAAGCAGATTCGACGCAAAAGTACGATATTTCAAATTGCCAAAGAACACTGGCTCAGCCGGAGGCTTTCGTGCAGGGTTAGAGCTAGCCTACAAAGATGGGTTCGACTGGATATGGATAACGGATAATGACAGTCTGCCGCTGGACGATAGTCTTGAGGAGTTGCTGGCTGCCGCTCATGAAAACCCCGGCGTTATGGCTCTAGCACCGATGAAACTCCGCACTGGCGACGGCGAGATTCTCAATTGCGATTGTATATGGGACCGCACAATGGATATTGTGCGGAACCCTACCGGGAGGGAATATCAGGAGTGCGGCACGATCGACGTCGATTGGGTAGCCAACACCGGCCTGCTCTTGAATCGTGAAATGATTGCAAAGGCGGGAAATCTACGTGCGGATTTATTCGCTTTCGGTGAGGACACAGAGTACTGTCTGCGTCTCAGGCAACACACTAGGATACTTGTAGTGCCGCGCAGTGTGGTGGTTCACCCGAATATGGGAATGGGGTGGCCAGTTCCAGTCAAGTTTCTTGGAAAGCTTTACTATACGATGCGAAATGAAGTCTACCTGGGGCTTCGGGGGCTAAGGCCTCCGAGATTGACTGTGTCAGAGGCTGTCTGGCGCTGGTTCAGGGCATCGGTCAATATCCTCCGGAAACAGGATTATCCTCTGCACCGGCTGCTGGTTGTGGCAGTAGCTAATTATCATGGATTAGTTGGCCGGCTCGGTGTGGCTCCGCCTCTTGTTGATAAGTGGACACTCGGCAACCAAAGTGGGGGAACACAAACAAAGATACGCTAGAGGCGGTAATTAATTAATGAAAGCATCAGGAAAATCTATGAGTAGGGTGCGAGATGCCGAGAATCGCTCTAGCGGCCCCATCGTGTCGCGCTGGCTGAAGTCCGATACCTTGTGCTATGGGTTAGGAGTGCTATCGGTAGCGCTCTACTGTCTGATAGCTCTGCAGCAGCTTACTGCAACTGCCACCGATAGATGGAGCCAGGAGGTCTTGCTAAGTGCCTACCTAGTCCGTGATGGCAAACATCTATACTACTACAGCGATAAAGTGCCTGCGTTGACAACGATGTACGGGCCTTTCACTTACTATATGCTACTTCCTATCACGTTTCTTAAGAACCCGAGTGCGGCTATACACGCCGCCTCCGTTCTTTCAGACTCCATTTACGTGTTACCTATAGTGGCACTTCTTTGGATGTCGAGATCCATGAGAAAGTGCGACTTGGCGTTGACAATCTCCGTCTTTTTAGGTGTAACTCTCTATTACGGCTATGTTTCTACAACCATGGGGGTTGGTATCGGCGGACTTGCCGTAATCGCCGCTAGCTCCGCAGCTAAGAATAAGACAAGGCGCAATGAAATTGCGGCATTGGTGCTTCCCGCAATCGCGTTCCTAACAAAACAGGTGATGATCCCCTTAATAGCGGTCTATCCTCTGCTCATCTTTCGTGCATATGGAGTGAGGGCATTTGCACGCGCATCCCTGAGAATGGTATTCGTAAGTATAGGGCTTCTCATACTCATGCTTCTAATCAACGACCCCAAAGCCATGTACTTTAATATGATTTGGCTACCCGCTCACCAAGGTTGGTATAGCGTAACATGCCTGACCACCGGCAGCTGCCCACCTGATGTTGTAGCTCTTACGTTATATCAAAAACTGCACACATTTGTGTGGGTTTGCATGAAGCTGCTCATTAACTATGACTATTTGCTTCTCTGGACGGCGCTCATTACTGTTCTTTTGTGGCGTAATCGTACAGGAGGCAAGACGACCGTTGCCCAAGCATTCTGTCTGGCAGGACTTCTATTAGCTCCAACGAGTGTAATGAATATGGCAAAACTCGGAGGGGTCGAAAAAAATGCAATCATTTGCGTCTACATGCTATTTATGGCAGCGTCGGCGTCTGCACTCGAGTTATTGTCTGGGGGGACGACGTTGTCGACGAGGCAAGCAAGAAGTGCCGTGTTAGTTGTCATATCGATCCCTTTATGGATTGTACTATGTCGCTTCATTCGTGATCCGACGATAGGAGATATCCAGTCAGTTAACCCAACCAACTCATCGTATGACGTGCTGCGAAAATCAGGGTCAGTGTACTTCCCATGGTATCCATTGTCGACCTATTTGACGACTGGACGCGTATATCACTCCCCACAAGCATTCAACGACAGAGCCACAGTTGGAATATATGCTGACATCGGGTATATAAGAAGGGGGCTCCCCCAGGGTGTCAGTCTATTTGCTTATCACTCGAAAGAGGAAATTGACCAAGATAGCGTGCTTCGTTTCTGCGATGTTGCGCCAAATCGTGATCAGTTGCCAGGATGGACTGTCTTCGATTGCAGTAAATTGCTTCAACGTTAGGCTTGATACATCGGCCATGAGTACTATGGGAGACCCAACATTCACTGGCTAATGGTCAGTCAAGATACTCCGCATGATGCAATCGGTGGGACAGAGCTTTATGTTCTAAGGCTTGCGGAGGCGCTGATAGCGGACGGAGTAGATGTCGCATGGGTGTCTTATTGTGAAGGGGAGCCTGGGCTCGTTGAAGATAACTTGCGAGGCAATGACATTGATTACTTCCAAATCGCTGCTCGACACCATGAGGGAGGTCGTGAGCTAGCATGGCAGATCGGACCGATCGGGTTAGACGAGTTTCGAGAGGTTCTACGAAAAGTTCAGCCCGATTGTGTTCACTTTCATGGGTTCGGGCGTAATCAGTCTCCAGAACACTTTGCAGCAGCAAAGCAGTCTGGAGCGACAGTATTCATGACGTACCACTCCCCGGGCCAGAGTTGTGCGCGCTGGGACCTGCTCTACAAAGGGCGGGAGATGTGTTCGGGAGAGATTGATGTGACTCGCTGCACAGACTGCTGCCTGCAACGCATAGGAGTCCCGGAACCCGTACGGTCAGTTCTTGCTCGAGTAGATACATCGAATCTTACGCGGCTATTGCCCTATGGCGCGCAACATCCGATTGCTCGACGCAAAGGGTTGATGGACTATCAATGCCGATGGAAGGAAGGTATGGCGATACCCGACAAAATTTTGTGGCACGCTGAGTGGGTGCGCGATCTCCTTCTTCGCAACGGCATCTCAGAGGAGAGATTGCAACATCTCCCACTTCCGCCGCCGCGGCCGGCTGATGAAGGTCCAATTGGCGACAAGTCGGGTACGACTACCCGCAAAATTCTCTACATCGGGAGGCTTAGCGACATCAAGGGAGTGCATGTCATTACTGAGGCGGTGCGGCTTTTGCCGCTTAGCGCGGATATCGAGGTCCAGATCGTCGGCGCCAAGGGGCCAGAGGAATACTTCAGGAGAATAGCTAGGGACTGCGAGAGTGACCCGCGCCTCCGCCTGATGCCTCCTATCCCCTTCGACGAAATCCCTAGCTTGATGCGCAAAGTCGATGCCGTGATTGTTCCGTCGCTATGGCCGGAAACAGGGCCATATACGGTACTTGAGGCCCTTTGGACAGGTACACCCGTGATCGGCAGTGACCGAGCCGGGATTCGGGAGCTCTTGAAGGCTGGCGGTGGGTTGTTATTCGAACCCGGCAACTCTCAACAATTAGCACGTCTGCTTATGGATTGTGAGTATCGGAGCATGCGTCGCGAACCATCTGCATTTCGCGAAGTTTGGCTGAGTCATTTTTACGAGCAGCTACACACATTGATCAGACTTGTTGCTCACAATATTCAACATAGCGTGTGCGAGCCACTGGCCCTCTGAATAGCTTGTCAAGCCTACAAACCAGTTCGATCACGAATCTTGACAATAGCCTGGATCCAACTCCGAAGATTGCCATTGTTATCCCAACTCGTGCGCGGCCGCATGTCCTGGCGGAGACGCTCGAATCCCTAGCCAGGCAAACGCTGGTACCAGACCAGGTCATCATCTCAGCCACGGGCCCGAGCGACCTGCCATCCCGGACGACGAATCTGCAAAACATTGAGACTGTCTTCGGACCGGCCGGCTTATGCAGCCAAAGAAACGTGGCTCGTTGGTATCTCCGCAAAGGAGTGGAACTGATATTTCTCCTGGATGACGATCTCGAATTGGCGCAGGATTATCTTGAACGGATGGTCAATATCTTTATGAGTCGTCCAGAACTCGGACTTCTTGGTGGGAACATGATTGCCGAAGGAGTGAGCAGAGCCGAAGCAATTCAAGTTCTGGCCGATGTGCAACCCTATGATTCAAGCACGATACAGGTGGTGCGGGCGCTCTATGGTTGCAACATGTGCGTCCGTACCGAAATCCTTCTCGCAGTAGAATTTGACGAGAACCTGCGGCTAGTGGGTTGGCTGGAGGACTTCGACTGGTCGATACGCGCGGGGAGATATGGGGCGATCATGTGCACATCATCAGCAAGAGTTGTGCATCTAAAAGTGGCGAGTGGTCGCATCGCCGGATATAGGTTTGGATATGCCCAGGTGATCAACCCGTTATACCTTTACCGTAAAGGTACAATTCCATCTTTCCACGAAGTTCTCGATCGGCACTGGCTTCGCCTGATCGCCGGCAATTTGTTGGGTTTGATCGCTCGTGATAAGAAGATAGATCGCAGAGGACGTCTTCGCGGAAATCTGCGGGCATTTTGCGATATTTGTTGCGGGCGGGTAGATCCGAGGCGAATTGAATTGTTATAGGCAACATAGTCAGGGAATGAGGATTTATTGTCAAGGAACAGTCAATGGGTCTCATGCCTCATCTGATGGCAATAGTCGAATAATGTGTGGTTTGAAATGAGCATTCTGATACTGCTCACAAGTCTTTGTGCTGAGGGAACTCCTGTGTTGGGACTCGATATGGCCCGGGTATGGCAGCGGGAGGGTGTGGACTTCAGAGTCTGCACATTCCAGGACACTCCATCTGATATGGCATCTGAATATGCAAGCGCCGGTATAGAGGTTGACAGTCTGGCGATGTCGTTCAGTAGCTATCGCAAGTTTCCGGAGCTTGTCTGGCGTATTCAGCGGTACTGCCGCCAGCATCGCATTGAATCGGTTCTTAGCTTTCCATTTGGGTGGCACAGTTATGCCGCCTGGGGTTCTGCCCTTGCGGGGAGCCGGCGAGTGGTTGCTCATGCCGGCAACTATCCTCCCGTTCGTAGGTCTGGGCCGCTGAGAAAGCTCCGGGCAACGATCGCGATTGGAGAAATATGGCGTCCTCAAATAGCGTGCTGCAGCAATCACGTTCGAAGTGGCCTCGAACACCATCTGCATGTCCCACCATCTCGCCTTCACACCGTTTACAACGGTGTCGACTTGCAGAGATTTCATGATAGGACCCGCTATAAACCACTTCAAGATCCGATTAGAATCGGGATGGTCGCACGATTTGAAGCCCATAAAGACCAGTCAACTCTCCTGCATGCCATTGCGACTCTTCGGTCTCGCGGCATCAAAGTTTGTATCGATCTCGTTGGCGACGGTACTCGGCGTGCTGAATGTGAAGCACTGGCCAAGCAGCTCGAGATCTGCGAGCAGGTACGCTTTATGGGTGTGAGACGGGACGTTCCGGAACTTCTTCGGAACTGGGACGCATTTGTGTTCTCCGTGACGCCTGATGAAGGCCTCGGCGTGGCGTTGGTGGAGGCTCTCGCGGCTGGCGTCCCGGTGATCGCGTCAGACGTTGGGGCGTGCCGTGAGGTCCTTAATTGTCCAACGTATGGCATCCTTGGAAATCTATTCCCGGTCGGGGACGCCGAGAGTTTAGCTGATGCCATCCTTGAGTACAAAGCGAACCCTGGACCGTGGTGGGACCGCGCGGCAATAGCAAGAATCTCTGTGGAGTCGAGATTCTCGATTGAGGCCATGGCGGACCATTATTTGAAACTATTGACAGCAGCTTGAAGATTCTGCACATACAGGGTGCTGCACAACTTGCCGGTTGCGAGAGGACTTGCGAGATGTTTATACGCGAGTTGCGTCAAGTGCAGCATTCAGTATTGGTATTGGGGCTCGACGGATCGGCCCGCAAGCTGTGGACCGATGTTGGCGCCGATGTTTCTGTTATTGGCGCTGTTCAAGGCCGAATTAATGAATATCTTACCGTTGCCCGCCATGTGAGGGCGGCAGATCCGGATGGGGTGATACTGTGGACACCCTCTCGTCTGGGAATCAAGGTCGCTGCTTGCCGCCACGCCGGCGCACCGATGGTCGTATCCCATGTAGGTAACCCTATCCGTTTATCTCCGAGAAACAGGATCGCAGCAGAGGCATACACCGCTCTTCCTGGCGCGAGAAATGCCACCCTAATCCCTGTAAGCCGCCATGTCGAGTCATCCTACATAGGGAAGAGTGGGTTTCGCCATTTCGACTCTCACCTCATTCACAATGCGATTGACTTAGGTCAGTTTCCGTTCCGCCCAGTCATCGAGTTCTCCCCAGATTTGCGTGTGGGAATGATTGCACGGCTTGATCCGATTAAGGACCACACTACGCTGTTGTGTGCATGGAAGATTGTACTCAGTCAGCATCCCGATTGGCACCTTGAGCTAGCGGGTGACGGAGTTCTTCGGTCTAGGCTCCAAGAGTTAGCTGAGACCAGTGGAATCAGCAATCGAGTGCACTTTCATGGTTGGGTGTCTGATGTGCCGGCCGTTATGCAGACCTGGTCCATTGTTGTTCATTCCACAACTGCGGAAGAGGGACTTGGCAACTCGATGCTCGAGGCGATGGCGATTGGCCGCCCACTGGTTGCAACTAATGTTGGTCCAGTGGCAGAGATAACCGATGGTGGACGGTTGGCACGATTGAGCCGTGTAGGTGATCCAGAAGACCTTGCTCGTCAACTCATGGATGTTGTGGCTGACAGTCCACGCACTCACGGTCAGATTGTGAGCGCGAGGAAATGGGTGGAACAGAACTTTACTCCCCGCCAGATGGTTGCTGCATATCTCGGCTGCCTGGGATTGGATGCCCCGCATTGATACGACGCCGGGGAGTCTCCGCAGTCGGAAATAGCGAAGATGCCTCTACATGGAGCGGTACCTCACATTACCTGCTTCAGGCAGGCCGCGAACGTGGATTCCTGCATAATGGCTTGGACCTCCGTATACAGAATCTGAGTCGAAAGCGCTTCTTCTGGCATGTGAATCAGTTATTTCATGGTCAACGGCCACGCGGGTTTCAGTATGGCCGATCATTCCTTGACGGGCTGGCGAGAAAGGCAGTTCAAGAGTGTGAACGCCTCGAATTGCAGGAGGTGATTAGCCACTATCAGGTTCTCCCTGCCCGGTATCTACTCGAGCACTCCATAAGAACGGTTTTTTACATCGACACCACGCTTCAAGCATTATTTGCAACACACCGGATGTTTGGATGGTTGAATCGCAGAGTCGCTGAGGAGGCTATAGAAAGAGAACGCGCGGAGTACCAGTCAGC
>Ga0302281_10001154_pt1 | contig 19233 bp, 10 predicted proteins | sample III_Fen_E1_2_FD_198762 | JGI IMG/M metagenome (GOLD analysis project Ga0302281, IMG submission 198762) | Peat permafrost microbial communities from Stordalen Mire near Abisko, Sweden - III_Fen_E1_2 | ecosystem: Environmental > Terrestrial > Soil > Wetlands > Permafrost | place: Sweden: Abisko...
GCCACAGTGGCGTAGTTCGCGGCCGCCGTCGAGCCCGTGGCCGCGCGCCATTTTTCCAATCCGGCCAGGGTGAAGCTAGTCTCCAGACCGCTCCACGCCTTGCGCTCTCCCGCCTCGGCCGGCTTCAGCAGATCGCTGTACTGGAAGAGCATGATCTGCGGCGCCTTGGCCAGCATCGTCTCCCACAACTGCTCGGCATAGCGGTCCAGATAGCGGTTGTCGTAGGTGTCCACCCAGCCGCCGCCGTTGCGCCCCGGAGCGACGTTGTCGAAGTAGCGCATGATCTGGTAGCTCTCGTACTGCTGCAGGTGCTGGTCGGTCGTCACCGGGTCGCGCGTTTCCGTTCCGGTGTAAATACCGTCGAAGATCTTCGGCTCCTGGTCCAGGTCGTAGCCGTTGGCCTGAAAGTGCTCATACCAGTTGGGAAACTTGATGACGATCTTCACCTTGGGATTGACGGCTCGCGCCGGGCCGATGACCAGGTCGCGCGAAACCTCGTCCATGAGACGAACTCGGAAGGCGCTCCAACTGGTGCTGCCCTTGGCCGCAATGTCGGAGTCGCGCTTGGTGTTGTTGAAGAAGAAGTCGTCGAGAATGATCTCGTCGAAGTGGCGTGCCGTGACCTCGGCGACATGTTTCACGTAGTCACGCTGCTTTGGGTCCGTGTACGAAAACGAGATAAACTGGCCCGATTGAACCTCGTTGGCGGTGAAGCCGGCCGTATCTCCGCCCGCCGCGTAGGCGATGCCCCCGGCAACCTGGACGCCACGCGCGGTAAAGAATGCCTTCACGCTCTCGAGCAGGGTTTCGTCGGCAAGAACGCCGCTGCGGTAACTCTCGATGTAGACCTTGTCCACCTTGACCTGGCTGCTGATTTCCTCCCAGGATTTCTGCAGATATGCGGGGTCCTTCATGCGCTCGACGACGCCAACGGGAATGTACACGGCAACGCGGAAGTGTTCGTGCGCCGGTGGCGCAGCGGCGGCCATCGAGAAAAAGGCTGGGGCAAGAACAAAAAGCATCAGCAATTTGGTGCGTACGAGCACGTTATCTCCTTGATGACCGCTCCCAAAATCGATCTTGGGGAGCAGACGCCCGCAGAGTCATCTTCCTGGGCGAAGCTCCAGTATATGCGCTCGAATTCCTCTGGCAAATCGTTTGCGCGGCAAGTCAGCGGCGGCGGCGCCAGAGGACGATTTTAGAACTTTTCTGTTCTGCCCCGAGGTTTTCCAGCCGAACGCGCCGCTCGGGCCTGAGCTGGTAGAGGAGTAGTCTCCGGTTTGCCGGTAACACGACCGGAACCTCCGATTTCCTGACAATGGGTCTTGTTTACACGACGCATCGAGCCATGCTACCTTTCCCCATGCGAAAAGCCTCGTTGCTGCGCTCGCTCTGTTGCCGGATATTCATGCTTTTCCTGGCGGGAGCCTCCGTTGGCCTTTTGACGGGTGAAGCGCAGAGTTTACCGGCCTCCCAGGGTTCTTCGGGGGCTGCGATGCCGAATGATCCAAAAGAGCTTTTGCGCTCGGCTACCAAAATCAATGGCCTAAGCGGCCTCAACGTGAAACCATGGCACCTGAAAGCCAGCTACCAGATCTTTGATCAGGATGGCAATCCAAAAGGCCGAGGAACGTATGAGGAGCTTTGGGTCAGTCAAACAAGGTTCAAGAGAAGCTTCTCCGGCGATGGCTTTACGCAAACCAGGTATGGAACGGAAAATGGAACTGTGCAAACGGGGGATTCAATTCAGGCACCGTGGCAACTTGATACATTGCGCTACGATTTAGTAACTCCACTGCCACGGGAAGACCACCTCGACGCTTGGGATTTTGCGGACCTGCCTGCCGTGCCAGGCCAAATCTCCCGGTGCGTCTCGATGAGTGGGCCGCTGCGCGTGACCATCAGCGCTTCTGGGGCTTCTACTACTTCGGAAAAGGGGATATTGGGAGTGTTCTGCTTCGCTGCGGAGAGACCTCTGCTCGAAACCCGCGAGCAAGGAACTACCGCAACGACCACCTTCAACAACCCTGCGACGCTGGAAGGGCGATGGCTTCCCCGCGATCTGGAGATGAAGGTGAAAGGGCAGGTGGTTCTCAGCGCGCATCTCGAAGTGTTTGAGACGATCGAGACGGTGCATGAGGCAGACTTTGCACCACCTGCCGAGGCAACCACCCCTCCGATGATACTGGTCGGGACTCGTCATCCGCCGGGCCAGGTACAGGTGTCCGGCGGGGTGGCTGCTGCGATGCTCATCACTAAAGTCAACCCCACTTATCCGCCCATTGCTCACGCTGCGCGGGTGCAAGGGACCGTTGTCTTGCAGGCCGTGGTGGGAAAGGGAGGGCAAGTTAGCGAACTTCGTATCCTCAGCGGGCCTCCCATGCTGCAACAAGCTGCCCTGGACGCCGTGAAGCAATGGGTCTATAGACCGTACCTGCTGAACGGCTCGCCGGTTGAGGTGATGACGACCGTGAATGTGGTGTTTCAGATTCCAGATCTGCCTGCCAAGCCCTAAGATAAAAAACTGTGAGCGAGGCTGGTATTCGACGGAATTCTGAGCGTCCCGGTCGTATCGTCGGCTATCCGGAAGTTACCCCCGAACTCGAACGGCGATGAGTTTAAAAGCAACCGAAGATTTCGACAGTAGGTTATTGAAACAAATGCGCTTCGCGTCTTGGTCGCCCTCAGTGGATTGGAACGCCGGGAAGCCGTTGAGCCGAAACTCGGGGGGAGCAGATGGATTGGAGACAAGAAGGCCCAGCCGAGTGGCTGGACCTTTTGCAAGCGAATGCGCTTTCCGTTACGGGGTTGTCAACTGGAGAGCATGGTTGCCGTTAGGAACCGAAACGATGGCTGCGGGGCCAGCGCCAGTGGGGTACGGCGTGGCCTGAGTGGGGCTCATTGCGCCCGTATCCGTATTCAAGCGGAATCCGGATACCGAGTCACCCAGATGGTTCGCGGTATAGACGAAGCGGGCCAGCGCCGCATCGACAACAATGGCGACCGGCTGCGTGTCAGTGGAATTGGAAGCGCTGCCGGTGGTATTGATTGACCCCGAGGGAGTTCCTGTGGCGAGGTCGATGACGTAAGCCCCTACCGTGGAGTCAAGCATATTGGCAACGTAGATGTACTTGCCGCGCGGATCGATGGTGATGGCTGAGGGCTCGTTGCCTGTCTTGAAAGGGCCGTTGATGAGGAAATCGAGGACGCCGCCAGACTGAATTGTATAGCCGATCAACTGGTTTGAAGCGAAGTCGGTGGCATAGAGAAAGCGGCTTGTGGGATCGGCGGCAACGGCCGACGGCTTGACGCCTGCTTTGTATGGGCTTCCCGCAATGGGCGTCAGCGCGCCGCCCGAGCCGACGGAGAAACCGAAGATCCAGCCGGGGTTGGCGGTGCTGTTGGTGGTTCCGCCAGGATTGTAGGCCGACTTGTCATAGGCCGTTACATAGACGGCATTATTGTTGGCCAGGACGGTCACCGCAGTCGGAACGATTGTATCGCCTGCATAGCCGGGCACAATCAGGGCCGTTTGCGCCGCTGCGGTTCCCATTGCACCTGATGTCAGCGGATATGCGGTGAGTGTAGCGGAAGTGGTTCCGGAGGCTGCATACAGATAAGTGATGGCAGAATTGACAGCGATGGAAACGGGCGCGGTGCTGGGGGTGACCGTGTCTTTCTGGGTCAGAACGCCATTGCCGTTGAGCGCGAAGTGAACCACGTTTCCGTTTCCGTTTCCGGTCCCCTGGTTGGCGACGTAGAGGTTCGCAAAGTCGGAGGATGCCGCCATTGAGACTGGATTGGATCCACCGGAAGGCACGGCCGGCTGTCCGATGCGCAAAGCGCCAGACTCGGAGTCCGCATCGTAAGTCTGCACTTGTCCTGCGCTGTTGCTGCCCGAGCCGGAGGAATTGGCCACAAAGACGTAGTCGATGGTGACGATCTGGCAGGCCGTCAAGAGTGTGGCCACTGCAAGGCCGATCATAGAGACCAGAAAAAGCTGGCTCAATTTGCTGAACTTCATGCGCTTCCTTCGTGGTGGGCCATCAAGTTCAAGCCCAGAAAAACTCGTTTAGGTTGCCCCGCATTCATTGTAAAAGCCCGTTACGGGGTGTTGCTACTGTGGCCTCACGGTTCCTCACGGCTGCGGGGAACCATGTGAAATTGCGGCCACGGCCGTCGGCTGCGCGTTGGCCGTGTAGGGAGAATTCTGCGAATTGACGAGTGTGCCGGCCGTGGGACTCAACTCAAAGCCTGAAAGTGTTCCAGAGACCGTGTTGCCGAGATAGTTGACGGTGTAAAGGAAGTGGTTCGTCGAGGGATCGATGCCGATGGCAACTGGCTGTAAACCTGTGGCATAGGAGCCGAGGCGCGTGAGCGCGCCGCTGCTCATCGAATAGGCGGTCACCGTCGAGTCAAGGGAATTGGCGACGTAAAGGTAAGCGTACTTGGGATCGGGATCGACGGCGATGCCCGAAGGCTGGCTGCCCGACGGAAACGGGCTGCCCGTCAGCGGTGTCAGTCCACCGGACTGGATCGAATAGCCAAGAACGTCGCCGCTCGTTGAGTCGGTCACGTAAACGTAAGTGCTAGACGGATCGCTGGCGATAGCCGATGGGTGAATCCCGGCAACCCAGGGCGATCCTTTCAAGGCAGTCAGCGTAGGGATCGTCTGGTACGGAGCGGGGTTGCTCGGACAGCTTAGCGTGCCAATGCTGAAGCCGAAGACGAGGCCGGTGTTGGCAGTCGTGTCGTATGCGGAGATAAAGAGGTTGGAGCCGCTTTTCAGGACATTTAACGCAGTAGGCTGAACAATGTCGTTGGACGCATTTCCAGTCAGGGTCAGCGGTACATAGTCAAGCCCGTTGCACGAGTTGATCGGCGTATTCGGCTGGGGCGCTTCGCTGGGCGGCGTGGTCGTGTTCGCGGTAATGGGATACACAGCAACAGAACCTGAACACGGCGCTGCGGTGGAGCACGAAGGGAGCGGCTGGTAGGTATCCAATACGTAGAGGGTCGACCCATTCACAGCGACTGCCATGGGGTAGATTCCAGACGTATTCACTGTGTTCTGCGGATAAAGCTTGCCGTCGTTGCCGATGATGAACTGGACGATCGTATTGTCGTCATGGTTAACCACATAGAGGTTCGTGCTGTCTGACGAGACGGCTTCGGCCACAGGATTGCGTCCGCCCGAAGGGAATGGCGAGGTCGGAATCTGGCGCATGGCACCGGACTCCGAGTTGACCTCGAAGACATCGACCTCGCCGTAGTTGTTCGGCCCCGCAGCCTTGGAACTGGTCACGAAGACAAAATCCACGGTAAGCGTGCCACAGGCGGTCACAAGAGCAGCCGCCATGAGGCTGGCTGCGGAGACCAGCAGCAACTGGCCCGATCTGTTGAACTTCATGCGCATCTTTCGTCAGCGGGCCAAAAACTCAGGCCGGCAAAAATCCGTTTTGGAATCGAACCCCGGACGACCTTTAAAAAGCCGCGTCCGGCGTTCGGCTACGTTTCTTTAAGAATCCCGTTATTCTGAAATCCCATGGCGGAATCTGGTGCCGGAATCCTCGACCGGAATTCGGGGCTGAAGTCTGGAGTGGCAGCCAGCCTGCTGGCTGACGCCCGCCCCAGAGCCAACTGCGCCCCTGGCGGTACTAGTCCGTCCGCCCGTCAACCAGGCACCATGCCGGCGGACCGGCCAGAGCGATGCTGCTCGACACGCGCATATTGTTGAGTACGCCGGAGTTTGGGTCAACCAAGCGACCAGTTACAGTCGAATCGTTGAAGTTGGCCTCGTAAATGAATTGGCTGGAGGGATCTTCGACCAGGCACTGCGGACCGGCGCCCGTGCCGAACGGTTCACCGGCGATGTAGCTGAGCTGGTGGCTGCTCTTGTCGATCACATAGCCAGCCAGGCCGCTCTGGGAGTTGGTAGTGTCTGTGTTGTTCCCCTGGTTGGCTATGTAAAGGAAATTGCCTTTGGATTCCACCAGGAGGTAAATGGGGTTCGAGAGGGTCGGGTCATCCGGAACGATTCCTCCCGTCTGCGCTTGCAGTGCGCCGCCGTTGCCGACAGAGAAGGGAAGAATCTGACTGGGAGAGGTAGTGCTGGTACCGTTGAACGAGCCTGAGATCGGTTCGTTGTCGAGCACATACACGTACCCGGCACCGCTCAAGATGCCCGTGCCTTGCGCGATGTTCAGCGGCTGCGAACTGTTCTGGCTCACGGTCAGTTGCCCATTGGATACGGCGTAGGGGAAGACAGAGTCACCAGTGGCGGGAGTGCCGCTCAGAGTGAGAAAGTATCCGGAAACCTGCACGAAATCGATGGGATTGGCCGGGACCGGAAAGTAAGGAAGCGCCGTGCCATTGACAGCCGAAACCTGAGAATTGACAACCAGTTGCAACCGGCCCGTGGTGGGGTCGATGGAGAAAACGGTAACGTCGCCGCAGGTCTTTGCCGAGGCCCCGAGGGCAAGCGCGCAAGCGGAGTTCGACGGAGCGTCGTGGTCAAGCACGTAAAGGTACGAGCCCCCAGCGTCGGCGAGGATTCGGAAGGGGTTCGCACCCTGGGTGTAAAAGGTTTGCTGCGCCGTGAGGATTCCGTTGCCGCCGACCGCGAATTGGGTGATATTCGAGTTTAGGCAGGGGTTCGCCGTGGTGCAAACGGAGCCCCCTTGCGCGTTGACGCCGCGGTTAAGCACATAAAGGAAGCGGCTGCCCACAAGCAAGACAGCGCGTCCTGGGTTGGCGCCGCCTGAGGAGATCGGCATTCCATTGATGGGCGAGAGCTTGCCCGTATTGTGATCGATCTTGAAACCGCTGATGACACCGTTGCCGGAAGACTGGGCCGTCGCCGTGCCGGTCACATACAAAAAGCCAACTGTATAGCTCTGGACGCAAGACGTAACGCTAAGGACGACGCCAGCAGAGAGGGCGCTCATCACAAGGGCCTTGCCGAATTTCGTAAACTTCATGCGATTCCTTCATCCTGGTCAGGCGTGCGCCGCCAAGTTTGCTAGTTCCACAGCAGAGCTGGGTTGGGACGGGTCCCTTGCAGCATTGTAAAAGGCGAGGGCAGGTTGTGCCTAGTTTCGGCCCGAAAGTGGGCAAAACTAGGCATTTTCCCAAGGTCAAGCCGCCTTGGGGACCATCAATCCGTCACCCAGCAGACTTGAAGCTCTATTCTTGGGTGCGGCTGCGGTTTGGACTCCTGCTTAGCCGAAAACGTCAACGCGCGGGCGCCGGATAGATTGGATGAGATTGCCGGCACGATTTTCACTCGCTCCCGGATACGCGCTGCAACCGCCCTCTTCCCGAGACCCGACAAGCGCGGCGAGAATCGACGGGGCTGAGATGAGCGCCTAAAGGCGATGGCGGGAATCGAGTTTGAAACTGCTGCGCGGGGACTGCGGCGCGTGCTATAGTTCACCCCGTGCCGTTCGCGGCCAGAACGCGATCCCCGGCACGTGGAGGCCGTTCATGCGCATGATCATGCTTGTTCAATTCCCCATTGAACCGTTCAACTCTTTGGTTCGCAACGGAAGCATCGGCGAGAAGATGCACCGGATTCTCGACGTCACCAAACCGGAATCCGCCTATTTCACTGAACGGGAAGGCCATCGCGGCGGCATCTTTGTCGTGAACCTCGATAGCCCTTCCGATGTGGCGCGACTCGCCGAGCCCTGGTTTCTCAGCTTCAACGCCACTGTCGAGTTTCGCGTCGCCATGACGGCAGAAGATCTGGGCCGCGCGGACCTGGGAGCGCTGGGAAAGACCTGGGCGTAGGACTTCTCGATATCGACATGCCTCATGCCGTTCGGGCCAAGGCCGGTCAATGAACCTGGCCAGCGTGGAAGCGAAAGGTGGCGCCCCCACCACCCACGTGGGCGAATGCCGGAGAGATCTCCGGCACTTGCCTTCCGCGCCTACCGGACAACTTCCGCAACAACCTCGATTGACTCATTCCGCGCGGTGCCTGGGATATCGAACGACCCCAGCGTCAACGGCTTGCCGAGCGCGAGGGCCGACGTTCCGTCCAGCACCGCCTGGTGGAACATTGGATCCTGCGGGCCGACACCGGACTTCTCCTCCGCAAGAGCCGATTGCTCGACTTTGGTGCGCAGTCTCAAGCCATCCGCGTACCCGTCCACGGATGCCTCGATGAGCAGCCCCACATCCTGATATTGAACCTGGGTGTTTGCTTTTGTGGTTTCGGAATCGAATGATCCGGTGACAATTGGCACCCGGCTGCCTTCCTTGAAAACCGTTTTCTGTCCCAGAGCTGCGATGAGCACGACACTGTGCGCGCCGGTGCGCTTGCCGCTGTCTGCTTCGGTGATCGTAAAGGTCAGACGATATGTCTTCTTTGGGCGATCAAGGTCCGCGATTATCTTCTGCGCGAGCTGAATGTCGTCGGCAGTGCCGTGCATGGAGATGGCGTTCTGCGATTGGATACTAAACAACCTTGCCCTAGGGAGCATATTGCGCAAGTCGGTCTGAATATCGTTAAGATCATTTTGCTGACTGACGTTGGTGAGGTAAAACGTCTGGTAAACATCCGGGGCGGGTTTCGTTTCTGCAGCCTTGCTGCCCACTGCCTCAATTTGTTGCGCGCTCACTACGGGTGCAAAGAGCACCAGCGCCAGCGTGAGTCCAGCAAGCGTCTTGGCAGCGTTCATCGGCCGCCTTCCACTCTCTTGAAAATTGACTTTCATCTCTCTCCTCTCAACTTTGTTCGCTCGAAGATCGCCCGGCAACTTCCCTCGAATCGCGTCATGGGCTGCTCCATCCAGACAGACGCTCAGCGTAGGCTTCCGCTCGACATTATTCTGGCAATCGGTTCGGCCTGGAAGCAGTCGAGTACCCCGACCGGTGTGCGTGTTGCATGTAAACGGCCGGCAAGCAGGATGACTTCGTGAGTGCTTCAATGGGCAGCCTGCTGGGATATATTGAGTCCGTGGTGGATGAGCCTTTCATTTCCTCTCATTGCGGAGAAACACAGTGAAAAGTTGGCACGTAGTGATGGTCACGGCCTCTTCGGCGCGGCAAGCGGGGTTGTATCGCGATGAGATTGAGCGGCGGCGACTATCAGGGATGTTGCCTGAGGAGACCGAGTTTCTGGTAGTCCCCGATCCGGACGACCGCCGGGTGGGCAGCGGCGGAGCCACGATCAATGCGCTTGCCGTACTAGGCAAGGACCGCGAATGGTGGAGCGGGCATCGGGCGCTGCTGGTGCATTCGGGCGGCGATTCGCGGCGGCTGCCGCAATACTCGCCGGGTGGCAAGCTGTTTGGCGTACTGCCTTCGCGCACCCAGCCGCGAGCCACGACGACGGTCTTCGACGAAACCCTGGCGCTCTCCGCGGCCTGGGCAGAGAGGATTCCCAACGGACTCCTGGTGGCCTCAGGCGACGTAGTGTTGCGGTTCGACGCGAGCCAAGTGAAATGGGACCGGCCAGGCGCGACAGGCGTTGCCATGCGTCTGGATGCGGAAACAGGAAGCCATCACGGCGTCTATGTGGTCGGCGCCGGGGACCAGGTCTACACATTCCTGCAAAAACCAACTCCAGCCGAGGTCAAGGCCGCGGGCGGCGTGTTGGAGGACGGGCGGGTCGCCGTCGATGTTGGATTGCTGCGGTTTGACGCCGATCTGACCGCCGCTCTGGCTGGGCTGGCAGGATTCAGCCCGCTGCCCGCTGTCGATCTTTACGATCAGATCACGCGTGGGCTCACGGGCCAGTGGAAACCCGAGATCGGCGCGGGTCCGATTTGGCAAGAGCTGGCCAAGATTCTGCGCGCACCCGAGCGGCCGGCAGGTTTCCACTGCGCCGTAGTCGAGGGCGAATTCCTCCATGCCGGAACGACGCGGTCGTTTCGCTCCCTCGCGGCCGGGTCCGGTGGAATCCTCGACAGCGTGATTGGCGGCGAATGCAATGCCGGGCACGAAGCCGTGATTCTGGAATGCGATCTCGCGGGACCGGTGTCTGCCAGCCGCGGCGCGATCCTGCATGGATTAACCGGGCTGAGCGGGCCCGTTGAGGTTCCCGAAGACACAGTGGTCCACCAGTTGCCGGTCGAGGTGGCCAGCGGTAACGGCTGGGTGATCCGCGTCTATGGAGTCGAGGACGATCCGAAACAAGCCATCGAGAACGCTACCTGGTTCAACAGGCCTATTCTGGAAACGGTGGAGCGCCTTGGGCTGCGTCGCGAGGAAGTTTGGGAGGCGGGAGAGGCGCCGACGCTTTGGAATGCCGCGCTGTTTCCCGTGACCACGCCCGACGACGCCTGGGCCTGCGCCCGATGGATGATGGGATACGCGAGCGAGTTTGGAGCGATGCGATGGCGTTCGGCGGCGCGCCTGTCTTTGGCCGAGAGTGCTCGCTGCGCCGACGGTAAGGCTCTGGCCGAGGCGCGCAACCGCCGGCTGCAGGGCATCTGGCAGGAGACGGTTGTCGAATTGGCTGAGTCGGACGCGGACTTGCGGCCTCTCTTGGCAAACCTTCCCGGCCTGGTCCCCGCCGCCGCCGCCGGTCGCACGCTTAGAGCCCGCGCGGAGCAGTTGCGCGCGGGCAACGCGCAAGACCTGACCCATGCGGCCAGTCACCTGATGCAGGCTGCGCGATTGCTTGAGCGAGCCGGGATTGAGCAGGAAGCCGCGCTGGCACAGGCTGATGCATTCACTTGTATTCAGGATGCGGTGCGCGAGGGGACTGCCGGCGATCCCGATGCGGCTCCCGCGCTCTGGCGGTTCGATCGCGTTCACGTCTCGGCGCCGCCGCGCATCGATCTGGGCGGAGGCTGGTCCGATACGCCGCCGTTTTGCTTCGACTGGGGCGGCACGGTGCTCAATTGCGCGCTCGAGATTGACGGGACCTATCCGATCGAAACGGAGATCCGGCGCATTCCCGAGCCAGTGATTCGCTGCTACGCTGACGGTCACACCGCGATTGCCGAGTATCGAAGCGCCGAGGAACTGCTTGAACCGTGCGGGCCGGGGAGCGTGTTTTCGATTCCTCGCGCGGCGTTGCGCCTGCATGGGCTGCCGGTGAAGGGTCAGCCGCTGCACGAGACTCTGGCGGAGCTGGGCGGCGGCGTCGAGATCCGCTGCCAGGTACGGTTGCCGATCGGCTCGGGCCTGGGCACCAGCAGCATCCTGGCCGCAACCGTAATTCGGGCGTTGGCCGCAATGTCGGGGCGCGCGCTGGACGATCATGCTTTGTCGCAGGCCGTGATGCAACTGGAGCAGCGCATGACCACGGGCGGCGGCTGGCAAGATCAGGCCGGCGGCATCTTCCCCGGAGCCAAGCTGCTCATCACCGGGCCGGGTTTGCGGCAGCGGATTCGCGTGCAGCCGTTGGCATGGACGGCGCAGCGGCAAGCTGAGTTCTGCCAGCATCTGGTGCTCTACAACACCGGCATTCAGCGGGTGGCGAAAGATCTATTGCGCCAGGTGGTCTCGCGCTATCTGGCGCGCGAAACAGCGACCATCCAGGTGTTGCACAGCATCAAGACGCTGGCCGTGGAGATGTCCTACGCCATGGCCGAAGGCGATTGGAAGCATCTGGGCGAGCTGCTGGACCGGCACTGGCAATTGAATCAGGTGCTCGATCCGCACACCACCAATGCTCCGATCAATGCGATTCTTGACCGGGCTCGACCCTACATCCACGGCGCCAAGCTCGCCGGCGCGGGCGGCGGCGGGTTTCTTATGCTGCTGGCCCGCGATGCGGATGCGGCCACAGCCCTGCGCGCCGCGCTTTCGCTGGAAGCGCCGGAGCAAGGCGCATTTGTGCCTTACCGTATCGCCGAGGAAGGGCTACGCGTTCAGACCGGCCGCGAGGAGCTGTAATTCCGGGGCAGCTGCATCGGGTTGCGTGCCTCACCCTCGCCGCGTTCTTGTTTTTGTGGCAAGGGTGGGATGCAAGCCTCCCCGACATCGACGGGAGAAATGCGCTAGAAGCTCGAAGTCGTCTTGGCGCCTTTGTAAACCACGCTGGCGTCCGCTGTCGGACTTTCGCCGATGCCCGCGCCGTGGTCTTTGCCCACCAGCACCACGCGGAAGGTCCGCTCCGCCAGCATCCCTGGGAAGCTGCCTTCGCGCGCTCCCACCGTCAAAGTCTTCTCCGCATCGTCCCAGTGCAGCGCGATGGTCGCATGGACGCCCTTTTCATAGCGGTAGCTGTCGTTCTCATCTTCATACAGCGTGAAATCCCCATCCGCACCGGGATAAATCCGCAGCTCGATGGGGTCGGCAGGCTTTTCGGTGGTCCACTCCATTGCCGGCCCCATGGGAATGATCGATCCAGCCCGCACAAAAAGCGGCAGCTTGCTCAACGGCGCGTCCGCCTCGATGCGCTTCCCGCCCTCCTGCTTTTCGCCCGTCCAGAAGTCGTACCATGTTGCCTGCGGCAGGTAGACCGTCCGGCTGGTCGCGCCCTGCGTGTACACCGGACTGACCAGAATCGCCGGCCCGAACAGATATTCGTCGCCGGTGTTCTGCGCTTCCACATCGTTGCGCCAATCCATCACCAGCGGGCGCATCAGCGTTCCGTGCTTGCTGGTCACCTGCCACGCTTCCGAGTAGATATACGGCATCAACCGGTAGCGCAGCGTGTCGTAATCCACCAGAATCTTTTGCGCGTCAGGCCCGTAGGACCACAGCTCGTTCTCATCCGGCGTGCGCGTCCCATGCACCCTGAAGATCGGCGAGAATGCTCCGAACTCAAACCACCTGACAAACAACTCGCGGAACTTGGGATCGTTCAGGTTTCCGCCCGAGATGAAGCCGCCAATGTCCGTCGTCCAATAGGGCATACCGGAGATGGAGTAGTTCAGCCCCGCCGGAATCTGCCGCTGAAACGTCAGCCAGTCGCTCATCACATCGCCCGACCAGGCCGTGACGCCATAGCGCTGTGAGCCCGCATACGCAGATCGCGACAAGATGAAAACCCGCTTCTCGTCAGAAGCCGCCCGCTGCCCGTCCGACACTCCGCCCGAGTGAAACAGCGGATAGATATTCGCATACCGCGCTCCCGAGCCCAAAGCTATCTTGTTCCAGGTCAGCAGGTTGTCTTCCCGGCCCTCGGTCTCCGGCTCGTCGGTATCCAGCCACCACGCGTCCACGCCCTTTTGAAAGAGCGCCGTATTCGCATTGGCCCAGTACTGCTTGCGCGCCTCCGGGTTTGTGGCGTCATAGAGCGCCTGACCGACCGGGTGGTAGTTGACCGCCTTCATCTTGTCAATGAACCACCCCTTCTTGTCGAACTCGTCATAGACCGCCGTTCCCGGCCTGAAATACGGCCAGATGGAAACCATCAGGTGAAAATGCTCCTCGTGGAGCTTGTCAATCAGCCCCTGGGGGTCAGGGTAATTGGGATTCCACTTCATCTCGCCCATGGTGACCCACCAGAACCAGTCCTGCACAATGTTGTCTACCGGGATGTGCAGCGCGCGATACTTGCCCGCCACCGTCTCAAGTTCCTGTTGCGACTGGTACTTGTTCTTGCATTGCCAGAACCCGTAAGCCCAGCGGCCAAAGAGCGGAACTTCGCCGGTCAGCTCGCGGTAGCGCCCGATAATCTGGTCCGGCTCCGGCCCATAGATGAAGTAGTAATCCACACGGTCGGCGACTTCCGCGCTCAGGTACAGCATGTGCACAAACCGGTTGTTCACGCGGCTCCGCGAAGGATTGTTCCAGAAGATCCCAAATCCATTGCTCGAAACCAGCAGCGGAATCGCAATATTGGTGTTTTCCTGCGACAGATCCACCGTTTCGCCGCGATAGTTCCACACGCCCGCCTGGTGCTGTCCCAACCCATACAGCCCCTCGCGCGAGCCATAATTTCCAAAGAAGACCTCCGCGTGGAGCGCCTTCTCGCCGTTCACCTCGACTGGCAGCAGCGACCGGTAGCTGTCTGTCGTCAGCAGCTTGCCCCTCATGCCCGGCCCGCTCGATCCCGGCCCTGTCGCGCCGGCTCCGGTCGTCCCTTCAGTCCCGATGTAGTGCAGCGCCCCGCTCGCTCTTTCGATTACCGCCTTCACCTTGGCCGTCGAAAGTGAAACGGACTTCTCGTCGGAGCTCACCTCAAACGCGGCGCCCGGCCAGTCTTTCTTGATGACAACGGAATCCGATGCCCGTACCGGCGTCGCGGCATCTCCTGGGCCGGCCAGCGGCGAATAGGTCACATGCAGCAGATCGTCCGCCTTCACCTCAAGCCGCAGCACACCGTCCTTTTGCCGCACCTCAAGCCCGTCGGCCCGTTTTTCAAAGCTCACCACCGGATTCGGCGTATTCCACTGCCCCAGCGCTCCCGGCGCTGCCGCTCCTGCCACTCCCAGCCAAACGCAGACTCCCAGAAATCCGAACCGCTTCATCGCAAAAATCCCTTCTCAATCGCTTTACCAGCCCGAATCAGTTTACGCCCGCTTGCCCTGCGACTTCGCGCCGCTGAATCGGAGCCCTCGTTTACAGGGGTCTCCGGCCGCCCTATAACTCACTGGCTATTTACTACAGAACTAATAAAAATGGTTACCCTGCCCGCGCTCTTGCCGCTTCTGTAAACTTCGCGCGCCTGTTCCGGGATGGAGAAGCCACTGTTTGTCCCCTCTTGCGCTTCCGGCTTTCGCCCGCTGCCATCCTTCCGGCCAAAATGAGTGTCGAGAAACACATTCCCAATACGGCATTCTCGCGGTACACTTGCCCTTGCCTTCAAGCTAGGGAAAACTTTCATGCGAACCGGTGCCTTTCTGCGCTCCACCCTGCTGCTCTTCGCCGCCGCATGTCCAGCCTTGCTTCTTGCCCAGTTCCAGCAGCCCACCGACGAAGAGCTCAAGATGACCGCCGATCCCAAAGCGCCGGGGGCGGCCGCAGTCTTCCTTAATGTGACCGAGATATCAAACAATCCATTGCATTTCCAGAGCTATTATGCTCGCATCAAGATTCTCACGGAGAAAGGCGAGGCGCTGGCCACGGTCGAGTTGCCGTACGAGAAAGACGAGTACCAATATGAAGTGGCCGCCATTCAGGGCCGCACAATTCATCCCGACGGAACTGTGGTTCCGCTGACCGGCAAACCGGCAGACCTGCTGATCACCAAGAACGGGGACACACAATACCGGCGCAAAGCCTTCACCTTGCCCAGCGTCGAAGTTGGAAGCATCATCGAATACTACTTTCAGCTTCGCTGCGGTGAAGACTACTATTTTCCCCTTCCACACTGGCAGGTCCAACACGACTACCTGGTACACAAGGCGCACTATTTCTTCACGCCGGACATGGGAGACGAATCGCTTGCCGTATCGTCTGTTCTCCCCGCTGGCGTCGCACCCAAGAAGGAGGCTCTGGGACGCTTTAGCCTGGATTTGGAGGACGTTCCGCCAGCCCCGCAGGAAGAATGGATGCCGCCTATCACGAGCGCGCTTTTCAAGGTTGTCTTCTATTACCAAGACTTGAATGGCCTGGACGACTTCTGGCAGAATGCGGGCAAAAAGTGGTCCAGGAGCGTGGAACAATTCACCGAGCCATCGAAATCGTTTCGCGGCTCAGTGAGCGCATTGATTGCGCCCGGCGACACGGATCTGGACAAGGCAAAGAAACTCTATAAGGCTGTGCAATCGCTTGATAACACCGACTTTTCTCGCGAGAAGAGTTCGGCGGAGCGGAAAGATCTCAAACTGAAGTCTGTTAAGCGCGCAGAGGATGGGTGGAAACAAAAGAGCGGCTCCCGAACGGAGATCGCCCTCCTTTACCTGTCGATGCTGCGTGCTGCCGGGCTCACCGCCTACGCGATGCGAGTGGTCGATCGCAACAAAGGCGTCTTCACGCCCAGTGACTTCAACCTTGACCAGCTCGACAGTACCATCGTCATCCTTAGCATCGACGGGAAAGAAATGTTCCTGGATCCTGGCGAAAAACTCTGCCCATTTCAGACAGTGGACTGGAGGCACTCGAGAGCAGCGGGCCTCAGGCAGAGCGCCAGTGGCACCGTGATTGGAACTTCGCCGCCTCAAGCTTATGGATCGAACACCGTCCTGCGGATCGCGGATCTTACACTTGACAGCCACGGCGCAGTCGAGGGAAGCATCCGCTTCGTGCTTTCCGGCCAGGAAGCCCTCCATTGGCGTCAGATTGCCCTTGAAAACGACGAGTCTGAGGTGAAGAAGCAATTCGACGAGTGGGTCGCGGGGACGGTTCCAGACGGTGTTGAAGCCCACATCGATCACTTCGTGGCGCTTGACGATCCTGAATCGAATCTCACGGCCATCGTCAACGCGCACGGAACGATCGCGACGATCACCTCAAAGCGCTATTTACTCCCCGGCCTCTTTTTTGAGACCCGTGGGAGCCACCCCTTTGTGAACCAGGACATGCGCCGGACCCCGGTGGACATGCACTACGGAGAGCAGATCAGTGACGAAGTCGTTTATCACCTCCCTGCCGGACTCGAAGTTGAGAACGCACCGGAAGCCAACAAAATCCCCTGGGAAGGCCATGCGGTTTTGCTCATCAAGTCCAAGGTAGAGCCCAGCCAGGTTACCGTTACCCGCACCCTAGCTCGTGCCTTTACACTCGCCAAGCCCGAAGAGTACCAGGATCTCCGAGGCTTCTACTTGAAAGTAGCTGCCGCCGATCAGCAGCAACTCATTCTCACAGCCTCCTCGGCAGCGAAAGGAAAATAATGCTATTAGACACTCGTACTCACTCTTCTTCCAAAGGCGGCAGTGCGCGCTCTCGCCGTTGGGTGCGCTCCGCACTCTTGTTTTTCGCCCTGGCCTCGCCGGCTCTGCTGCTTGCCCAGTTCCAGCAGCCCACCGACGAAGAGCTCAAGATGACTGCCGACCCCAAAGCGCCGGGCGCGGCTGCTGTCTATCTAAACGTTGAAGAAATCGCCAACGACGAACTCCACTTCCAGAGCTTTTACGCGCGCATCAAAGTGCTTTCGGAAAAGGGCAAGGAGCTGGCCACCGTCGAGGTCCCATACATGCATGGCGGTTCTTCCATCACCGACATCAGGGCCCGCACCATTCATGCCGACGGCACCGTCATTCCGCTCACCGGCAAGCCTGCGGATCTCTTGATCTCAAAGACAAAATCCAAGGCAGGTGAACAACTGCAGGTCGACCAAAAGGTTTTCACACTGCCCAGTGTTGAAGTCGGCAGCATCCTTGAATATCGCTACGACATGCGCTATGACGAGAACCGCTATTCATCTCCGCACTGGGAGATTCAGCGGCCCTACTTCGTCCGCAGGGCGCACTACGCCTTCACTCCCTTCAAATCATTCATGCCCGGTATCCAGAACGCGACCAGTGCATACCTCGAAGACGAACATGAGCGTCCGATCAACACCCTCCTCTGGATGCCCAAGCTTCCCCCTGGCGTGACCGTCAAGACCGACTCCGGCGGGCATTACAGTGTGGATCTGACGGATGTTCCCGCCACGCCGGACGAAGAGTGGATGCCGCCCGTCCAGAGCCTCCTTTACAAGGTGGTCTTCTACTACAAGAGCGCTGGCAGCGCTTCCGATTTCTGGGTCACCGACGCCAAGCTCTGGTCAAAGGACGTGGACCACTTCTCGGAACCTTCCAAGCACATCCGCGAAGCGGTGGCCGGCCTGGTCGCACCCACTGACAGCGAATTGGACAAAGCGAAGAAGCTCTATAAAGCGGTGCAGGCTCTCGATAATACCGATTATTCCCGCCACAAGAGCGATGCGGAGATGAAACAGCTCAAGTTAAAGACGGCCAAGCACGCAGACGATACCTGGGAACAGAAGAGCGGTTCCAGCGAAGACATTGCCCAGCTCTATCTAGCCATGCTGCGCGCCGCGGGCCTCACTGCGTACGCATTCAAGGTAGTCGCGCGCAACCAGGGCATCTTCGATCCCGCCTACCTCACCCTTGGCCAGCTCGACGACACCCTGGTGGTTTTGAGCACCGGCGGCAAAGAAATCTATCTCGACCCCGGCGAAAAGATGTGTCCGTTCCAGCTTGTGAATTGGAAGCACTCAGACGCTGGCGGCCTGCGCCAAACCGCAAGCGGCCAGGTGGGCGACACGTCGCCCTTCCAGGCATATCCCGACAATAAGGCCTTTCGCGCCGGCGACATCACCCTTGACGCTCACGGCGCGGTAACCGGCAGTCTTCGCATTGAAATGATCGGCCAGGAAGCTCTTCACTGGCGTCAAATCGCCCTGAGGAACGACCCGGAAGAGGTTAAAAAGCAGTTCGACCATTCGCTCGAGTCCCTCGTCCCCGACGGAGTCGATGCGCATGTCGACAGCCTTTCCGGGCTCGACGACCCGTACGCGAAGCTGGTTGCCATCGTCAAGGTGCAGGGTAACCTGGGAGCCGCAACCTCGAAACGCCTCATGCTCCCCGGTTTTTTCTTTGAAACCCGCGGCGCGCATCCTTTTGTAGCTCAGGAGAAGCGCCAGGAGTCCGTCGATATGCAGTACGGCGAAGTTGTCACCGACCAGGTTGTCTATCATCTGCCCGCCGGCTTCTCGGTGGAAGGCGCGCCGCAAGACGCGAAGATTACCTGGCCGGAACATGCTGTGTTTGTGAACAAAACTGTCGCTGGGCCTGGCCAAATCACTATAGCCCGCCAGTTTGCTCGTGCCTTTACGCTTGCCAAGCCCGAAGAGTACCAGGACCTGCGCGGCTTCTACCAAAAAGTCGCAGCCTCCGACCAGCAGCAGTTGGTTCTCGCCGTTGCTCCAGCGCCGAAAGGAAACTGATGATCTCCGCGACCCGCATTCTTACTGCATTTCCCAAGGTCGGCGTCGTGCGTTTTCATCGCTGGCTGTGCTGTGCATTCCTGCTTCTGGCCATCGCCTCGCCGTCCATCGTTCATGCGCAGTTTCAGGAGCCCACCGCCGAAGAACTCAAGATGACCGCCGACCCCAAAGCGCCGGGCGCAGCCGCCGTCTATCTCAACGTCGAGGAAATCGCCGACGACCTATCCCACACGATGAGCGTATACGCGCGCATCAAGGTGCTCGAGGAGAAAGGCAAGGAGTTAGCCACGGTCGAGATTCCCTATCTCTCCGGGTTCTCCCGAAACACCCATTTCTCCCGAATCACCGATATCAAGGCCCGCACCATTCACTCTGACGGAACGGTCATTCCGCTTGTTGGCAAGCCTGACGAATTGCTGATCGTCAAGCAGGTGTCGAAGAACGGCGAACTCGAGGTCGACCGCAAGGTATTCAACTTGCCCAGCGATGAG
>Ga0302281_10001162_pt1 | contig 19163 bp, 14 predicted proteins | sample III_Fen_E1_2_FD_198762 | JGI IMG/M metagenome (GOLD analysis project Ga0302281, IMG submission 198762) | Peat permafrost microbial communities from Stordalen Mire near Abisko, Sweden - III_Fen_E1_2 | ecosystem: Environmental > Terrestrial > Soil > Wetlands > Permafrost | place: Sweden: Abisko...
AAGAAGGTACGCTAGTCGGGCTCAAGGATTCGGCCGACTTCGCCGACTTTCCGCACTTGCTTGCTCAACTCCATCATCTGCCGGAGTTCAGTGTACTCACCGGTCACACTTGTCTGGCCGATGCTGCTTTCTTGCTTGGCGCATCTGGCTGCGTTCCTACGCTTGGGAACGTTCTACCATCGACATATGCGAATATCCGTGCAGCTGCAAAACGGGGCGACTGGGCAGCAGCAAGATCATTCCAGGATGAAGCGGTGTCGCTGCATAATGTAATGCGCTGCTGGGAACCGGGATCGATTTCGATCGTTGCAAAATCCCTGGGATTGTTGAAGACATCTCTCAAGCATCTCGGAGTGATCGAATGCTCCAACCCCGGACTCCCGTATCCAATCCCAACACCGGAACAGGAAGAGCGGGTTAAGGCTCAGCTGCAAAGCCTGGGACTGCTGAAGCAAGAATCTGCCATCCTGGCTTAAGCGAGACTCAATGACCGGTATTTCTGCTGATGCCAGCGGACTGACAGCACCCGCAATCGATTCTTCAAGTTCCTCCTGCGAGCGTTCTTATACGGATCGACTGGGGAGCGCGGATGCGTATCGGATCGCTGGCATCGAGCAAATGCTCACCCCTGCGTTGATTGTCTTTGGCGCGGCGGTGGATTCGAACATTGCAGCAATCATCAAGCATGTCGGCGGAGATCCCAGCCGGCTGCGACCGCATATCAAGACCGCCAAGTTGCAGCGAGTCATTCGCCGTTACGTCGACTTTGGAATCGACCACTGCAAATGCGCGACGACGCGAGAGTTTGAGGTTGCCTGTGCTTCAGGCATGCGGGACGTCCTTGTTTCTTATCCGATGATGGGCAAGAATGCGCAAAAGATCGAGGAAATCGGTGCGCGATATCCGGATGTAGCTGTTTCGGTATTGGTGGATCATCAGGACCAGATTGGGCAGTGGGATTACTCAACAGGAATATTCCTTGACGTGAATCCCGGCATGGACCGTACCGGCGTTGGACCAGAACAGAGTGAAAAGGCGCTCGAACTGGTGCATGCAATCATCGAGTCCGGAAGAACTTTTTGCGGTCTGCATTATTATGACGGCCATCTGGGCTCCTACGAATTTGAAAAGCGCAGATCGCTCGCAATCCAGGGATACGATCAGTTGGCCCTGCTTGCCTCAACCATCGAAGAAGCGGGTATACCGGTCGGCGAGGTAATCACCTCAGGCACCTTCGTGTTTATGTTCGCCAGTGACCATGCGCCGCTCACGCAGGCCAAGTGGACTCTTCGAATGTCGCCGGGTGCGGCAATCTACGGAGACACAAACGTGATGCAGTTGCTGCCCGCTGAATATGGATTCCATCCTGCAATAGTGGTTGCAACCCGGGTTGTTAGTCATCCACGTGCCGATCTAATTACCTGCGATGCCGGCCTCAAAGCCGTAGCGGGCTTTGCCGGCATTCCAAACTGTTCGGTACTTGGTTGGTCCGATCTAATACCCCAAAGAATGTCGGAAGAACATCTGACCTTGCAAGCGCCACCCAACTCGGTTCTCCCCGATCTTGGGTCTGTCCTCTATCTTGTCCCTCGGCACGCTGGTCTCACTGTGAACAACTTCGACGTGGCACTCTTCAAGTCTTCAGACGGCACTCTGACGCTGGAGCCAGTTTCCGCCCAGGGGCACGAGGCTCCATTTCAAGCACGATAATCCGTTGGCGCATTGCGGAAATTCGACGCGCATGAAGACGGAAATCTAGAACTATCGTTACAAACTCTTTTCAGTTGGGAGCGCACAAAATATGAAGAACCTGATTAGAACCATGAGTATCGTTGTATTGGTTTTGGCTGCAGCCCCTGTTTTGATGTGGTCTGCAGATGCAAAAGTCACCGTTTGGAAGCACGGCGACTTGGTCCAAATGGATAAGAAATTGTCGCAAGAGCTGGATTCGGAGAGTTCAGCATCCGATGTGCTCGGGACTTTCAGCAACCATCACTTCGAAATCGCGATCCGCAAGGCGACGGGGAACGCAGAACTGCATGAAACGCAGAACGACGTCTTCTTCATCGTGAGTGGCGAGGCCACCCTGGTTACAGGCGGCACACTGGTCGATCGCAAGTTGACTGAACCTCACGAGTACGAAGGCAAATCGATCGAAGGCGGAGACAGGGTTAAATTGACCGCCGGCGATGTCGTACACATCCCTTTCAATATTCCTCACCAGTTGATCGTCGAAAAGGGCAAAGAGATTGAGTATTTCGTTGTGAAGATCGACGCGCAATGAGAGTCGCGGCGCAGCTTGTTGCGCCACGACTCACTGTGAATCTCTGGCTCACTAGGCTGCATTTCACACAGCCCCTCGCCCATCCCCCTGTGGATCGCTCCTCGCTGCCCCATCTCCCTAGTCAAGACCCACCGTTTCAAAAAGAACTGCAACTCACTGCTCATCAGCCACTTGGCGAAGGGCCTCGTTTGCCGGTTTTATCTGCCGATCCGATAGCATGGGAACAGACTGGCCTGTTGTTCTGGAACTGCATCCCGATGGTTGGCAGCAGGCTGGGCGCGGCAGCGGGGCGGTAAAGCGGTTTCGCGGATTCTCTTCGATGGAAGCTTTGGTCCATACCCTGCCGCTGCATGTTAGTTGCGGCTGGTTGCTCCTTTGTTTTCTTAAGGTTGAATCCAAACTCGCCCACTGTCTTGCAATTAACCCATTTGTTTTCTAACACCTGGCCACAGCCGACTGATTCTAACGGCGTAAACAAAAAGCTTTGAGGCAACTCAATCAAACCAATGCACTTATTTACAGAGACATTGTTTTTCTTTTTTGTGGGTGGCGTACAAAATGGTCCGTTGCGCCACACGGCAGATGATCCCGCCGAGTACACTTTTCCGGGTTGCGGCGTTTGTTATGTGCATTCGGTTCCGTTTTTTAAGTTCCTTGGTTTCAAGATCTTGAGTTCCAAGTTCCTCAAAGCCAGATAGTTAGTAGAGAACCATACCGGCGGTCCTTTTCAATTCAAGAGTTTAGATGAAACCACCCGGGGGCGGGGGAGAGGGGGGAGGGTGTGCCGGTGCCGCGGGCAGCTAGATCAACTCAGAGCATCAACTGTGAGAAATGCAGGCTATGCCCAACACCGTTCACTTAACCGTTCCATGAGTAGTCAGGACAAAGTGGGTGCCCCATCCATTTCGCGTATTTTGCGAATTGGGTGGGATTGGCCGACACTAAGTGAACAGCATTGAGGCTATGCCGGATCCTTGTAGGCCACGCAGTCAATCTCAACTTTGCAATCGACCGCCATACTCGAGACGACGCAGGCGCGGGCGGGAGGATTTGCCCCGAAGTACTCTCGAAAAACTGCATTGAATGCGCCAAAATCGCGAGAATCCTCGAGCCACACGCCGCACCGCACAACGTGCTCTGGCGTGTAGCCCGCCTCTGTCAGCACTGCAATCAAGTTCAGGATCGCTTGCCGAGCCTGCACGGTGATGTTGCCTGTTACCAACTGGCCATCCAGCATCGGCACCTGGCCCGATGCATAGAGCCAGCCATTTGCTTCCACAGCTCGAGCGATCGGAACAGCCTCGCCATGTCCAGCGGTTCCTTCTTTTGTGCAGTAACGCTTCAGTGCCATCATTAGCTCCTCTTTGATTTGTTGAAAGTGATTCGCGATACGGAATGATCTGCTATGCCTCGCGTCAGCGAGACAATTCTGCTCGACATTAGAAATAGGTCTCTACCAGGTCGACAACCTGATACTGCTTGTTGATGACCGGAATGGTACGCCACCTGTCAAACGTAAGACATGGATGAGAGATATCAAAGCCGATCATGTCGCCCACGCGAATGTCGTCATCCGGCGCAATCTGAAGGTAAGCATGCTGGTCCATCAACTTGGTAACGACCCAGTGTCGGGGCGCCAGCTTTGGCATTTGCATACCCGGCCGGAAATGCAAAGCAGGGAAGGGAAGACCCAGATCAAAAGAAGCGTCCCGTTTGCCGATTCCGACAACTGCCCTTGACTGCTCCGGAACGGATTGAACGTAGGCCCAAACCTTGAGCGCCGGTTGAAGCCCTCCATACATCTGCTTTGCAACGCTGTTTCGTTCAAGCACCTTCGCCTGAGCCTCGCGATAGAACCCGGCATCGTGAGTGAGGTAACAACCGGGCCGAAGGACGATATCGACGGGCTCTTGGAAATCGGCTTTCGTGAAGACGTCCGCGACCACGTCAAACCATGCTGAGCCGGCGCCTGACAGCAGCGGTGGTTTGCGCTCAAACCGATTGGCCGCAAGCAGGCTCTTCGTGATGTCGACCGCCTTTTCCAGAAATACTCTGATTTCCGATTCCTCAGCGAGAATGCCCTCATAGAGCTCGACTCCAGACAAGAGGATCGAACCCTTCCACTGGTCGAGCGCGCCGAGCACCGCTTTCATTTGTTCATCATTGCGTACGCCGCAACGCCCTCCGGCAGAGCCAACTTCAAGCAACACCCGCAGGCTTTGACCACGCACCGAAAAAAATTCGCCGAGCGCGTCAATCGTATGCGCAGAATCCACGAGGCAAAAGTACTCAAAGCCGGGATCCTCAATCATATGCGAAACCAGGGTCATATTCTGCTTGCCCACGAGCTGGTTCGCCATCAGGATCCGTCGCAATCCGTGCCGCCATGCAACAAAACTCTGATGAGCAGTAGCAAGCGTAATGCCCCACGCGCCGCCGCGAACCTGAAGATCGAAAAGCCTGGGCGCCATCGTCGTTTTGCCGTGCGGCGCTAGCTTAACGTCATAAATGGTCATGAAACGCTGCATCCATTTCAGGTTGTGCAGCATTTGTTCTTCATATAAGACTGCAACAGGCAAGCTCAGGTCTTCGCGCAACAGGTTCCAGTCCAGTTGCGCAACTTCGTCCGGATGCACGTCGTGTTCGAGAAATCCCAGGCCCTTGTTCTGGCGCGAGATCAGGAGATCCTTCTGCTCCACATTCAGTTTGTCATCTTTCGACAAATCTACCTCCGAAGGTTGGGCCGACGTTGAAGTTATACTTCGATTTCCAGCAATTCGAAGGAATTCCTATAGAGCATGTTCTCAATTTGCCCGGTGTCGAGTCTCGGCAGGGCAGTGCCTTCGAGCATGTTATTCAAGCTGCGTATGCCGTCAACACTTGCATCGACGGTGGCGAAAGGGTAGTCGCTTCCAAACAGGAGCTTACCCCAGGCGCGATACTCCTGCAGCAGCATGAGCGAGTGATAAAGCTGAAACGGTCTGTAGTAGAGCGCCGAACAATCCGCATAAACATTTGGATGTTTCCGGATGGTCGCGACGCACTCACCTTCGTAAGGGTGCGAGAGATGCGCCATGATGATTTTCACTTTCGGAAAGTGAATTGCCACATCATCGATGAGGCGGGGAAGCGTGCAATCGAGAGGCGCCTTGTCAATAAACGTGGTACCGGTATGAAGAAGGACCGGCAACCGATGAGCTGTAGCGTATTCCCAAAGATAGTCGAACCTTCGCTCGTTGGGATAGAAGCCTGCATACATAGGCATCAGCTTGATGCCCTTTAGCTTCAGATCCTGATGGCCGTGATGGAGTTCGTCTTCCCATCCGGCTTGTGTCGGATCGAGTGAGAGGAATCCGATTGCTTTATCCGCGTGACTAGTGGTGTATGCCGCGACCTCGTCGTCAGGAACCCACAAGCCCGCCAACGCAGCTTTGCCTCCGAACACGACGGTCCAGTCACATTGTGTGGCTTGGGTGCTGTAGTCTTCCCATCGCACATTCAGGTCGAAGGCAAGGTTTGTTACTCTCTTTGTCTGTGCGACAAAGTCTTTTTGAAAATGTTCCGGGCACCTGAAGTAATGACTATGAATATCGATCAGCATGGGATTCCTTCGGTTGCGGCTGAGTAGATGATCGGGCCGTTGAATATCAAAGGCGCAGAACCAGTCCGACGGCGCTAGAGGACGCCGTATCTCGCATAAACGTCACGCAGATAGGCGCCCTTCATCAGCTCAGCTCTCGAACTATTCTCGCGGGTTGCTTTGTTCAGTGCGAGTTCAAGAACTTCCTCGACATTCTCCTTTGGAATCACAATGACGCCATCGAGGTCAGCAAAGACGAAGTCGCCCGGGTTGACCAGTACTTCACCGCACTCCACTGGAAGGTTGTACCCTGTCACAATGCCCCTGCCCATCGAGTCGACGGGCTTGATTCCTGCCGCGAGTACAGGGAATCCCAACTCTTCAATTTTTCTGACATCGCGAACCAGGCCGTCAACGACCGCTCCGTTCGCACCTCGTGCCCTTGCGGCTGTCGACAACAGTTCTCCCCATGGAGCGTTTCGCTTCGACTGGTGAGTCGAGACAACCACGACCTCGCCAGGCAGAATACTGTCGATCGCCTCGATCTCCATCGCGTAGGGCTCTAGTGGCGTGTGATAGACATCGCAGCACGCGATGGTCCGCGCCCAGCCGAAGAATGGAGGGCACTGGCAGACGGGTCGCAAATACTCCCGCATCGCCTGGTTGCGGATGCCGATCTGGTCAAGCGCATCGGCAACCACGGCAGTGTAGAGCTTCTCTTTTACAAGTTCGCGAAGGTTCGTATCCATATTAGTAGGCCCATAAGTAACACGACCAAGTCTTTCATCCAGCATCGATAACCACCCTAAATGCCGCTCTCAAAATCCCTGGAGGGCTAGATTCCGAACTCAGTATACGATAGACCGTGGACAACAATCACGTTTTTGCTTGACAGTCGGAAATTCGAATGCTATCTTCTGCTTCAATATTCTGTATACGGTATTCGGAGGAGCCAAAGATATGTCTCGATTGACAAAATTCATCCTCGCAACCGTTCTTGTAGTTGCAGCCCCTGTTCAGCTTTTGGCCGATGTGACGGGCAAAATTCTGGGAACAGTAACCGACTCGAGTGGCGCGGTCATAATTGGCGCCACTGTAACTCTGCACAATAACCTGACGGGCTACGATCGGACTGTGAAGTCCGATTCAGCAGGCTACGAGTTCCTGGCGGTTCCCATCGGTGAGGGTTACGCAGTGAGCGTGGAGTCCGCCGGTTTCAGCAAGGCGGTCCAAAGCGGAATCACACTCCTTGTCAATCAAGACTTCAGAGCTGATATCAAGCTCGCAGTGGGTACTACTGCGCAGACGGTGACAGCTACGGCGGATGTGATCCAAGTTGAAACCACCAGCACCCAGCTCGGCGACGTCATCCAGGACACCAAGATCCAGGAGATGCCGCTCAATGGGCGCAGCTATGTCGATCTGATAGGCCTTCAGGCGGGCGTTGTCCCCAATACGTCTCCGGCCGCCTATTACTCGCCCAGCTCAGTGCCAGTCTCGGGTGACGGCACAAGCGGCATGGTGTCGGTCAATGGAGCACGAGAATCCGGGAACGGATTCAATGTGAACGGCGGAGATGTAGAGAACGACTTCGATAACGGAACCGCGGTTGTCCCGGTACTCGACTCAATCCAGGAATTCCGTCTCTTGAGCAATACGGCCGACGCTGAATATGGCAGAGTGACTGGAGCCGTGGTCAACGTCGTTACTAAAAGCGGCACCAACCAGATTCACGGCGACGCATTCGAGTTTTTGCGTAACAGCGCTCTTGACGCGAAAGACTATTTTGCGGGCGCTACGAAGAACAGCCTGACGCAAAACCAATTTGGCGGAACCCTCGGTGGCCACGTACTGCGAAACCGGCTCTTTTACTTTGGTGATTATCAGGGCACGCGCAGGGCGACAGGCGCCATCGAGAATGTTGCGGTTCCGTCCGACGACATGCGCAAGGGCAACTTCGCCAACGACGCCAGTTCAGGGCTCCGTCCGTTCGGCTATAACCCGGGTTCCTCGACAACATATTACGTTCGAGGGGGCGGCGCCACCGGCGGCGCAGAAAGCATGGACCAAAGGCTGACCCGGCTCCTCGGTTATATCGTTAACAATAACGAGCCATATTACATGCCTGGTTGTTCGACAACCGATGTCACCCAGCCCAACGCCTGCGTATTTCCCAGCCAGAGCATTCCACAGTCGGCATGGTCGTCGGCGGCCGTTGGAACTCTCAAGTTTTTCGCAGAGCCAACTACGACAAATTCTCTCAATCAACCGATCTACAGCAATTCTTCCTCGCCTGACACCTTGAACGACGACAAGATGGGAACCCGAGTCGATTTCCGGACCCGAAATACGGGCGATTGGGCCTTTTACTATCACTACGATAATGCGGCTGTTACAAATCCCTATGGCGGAGGCAGCATGCCGGGGTTCCCGAGCGGGCTTGTCGAACGCGCACAGCAGATTCTCGTTTCCGATACGAAATCTTTCGGCACCATGTCCGTGAACGAGCTTCATCTCAATTACACTCGCAACAAACTGGTGGCGGGGGCCCAACTTTCCGGTTTCGGTAAAGTAACAGACTTTGGCTTTCTAGGAGCTGGGTTAGGCATCATCCCGGCGTACCCAGCCGACGAAGGGGTACCGAACGCGCGGCTCAGTTCCGGCCCAAGCTTCGCGGGCAACCAACCGAACGGGACTTACGCAAATTCTTATCAATTGGTGGACGGCTTTTCCAAGATAGTTGGCCGCCACACGTTCAAGGTGGGCGGGGATATCCGCAAACTCCAGCTCAACGAAAACGGCATTTACCACAACAACGGCTACTTCACCTTCAACGGCTCCGAGACTGGCAACGACTTCGCCGACTATCTGCTCGGCGCGCCAAACTATTTCGAGCAATCCACGCCGTCTGTGATGGATGACCGCTCAACCTATGTGGCCGCCTATGGCCAGGACAGCATCAAACTTCGGCCCAACTTTACGGTGAACGCAGGGCTGCGCTGGGAATACGGAACGCCTTGGGCTGAGCAAAAGGGACGAGTAGAGACGTTTGTTCCAGGCTTGCAATCGGTAATCTATCCGGATTCACCCACCGGATGGGTCTTCCCAGGCGACCCTGGCGTTGCGCCAGGCATGTGGCCCACAAGGCACAATCAGTTTGGTCCCAGGTTGGGATTCGCCTACTCGCCTGCGGCGACAGATGGCTTCTTAGGCAAGCTTTTTGGCGGCCCGGGAAAGACCAGCATCCGAGCGGGAGCCGGTATCTACTACGCCGCGCTTCTACAAGCTGAGGATCAATGGTTCACAGGTTACGCGCCCTTCTTTAATACATTTGCTGCCTCAAAACTGGATTATTATGAAGCGCCTTACGCAGCGCGCCAAGGTGCTGACATCGGGCAGAAGTATCCGTACGTGGCGCCTCCCAAAGGGTCGCCAGTAAGCTTTAACCAGTTCCTGCCTCTGGCGAGTGTTCAAGCGGCCTGGACCAGCAACAAAACTGAAACCGAGGAGCAGTTCAATTTCTCGATCCAGCGAGAAATCACCGGAGTCGGCATCCTGACATTGAGCTATGTCGGCAATGAGGCTCACCATCTACTTGGCTTGACCGAAGCGAACCCCGGACAGGCGCAGTTGTGCCTGAGCGTTAGCCAACTGAGCCAGGTTGCGCCTGGAAGTCCGGTATGCGGACCGGGTTCAGAAGATCAGATATTCACGCGGGCTGATGGAACTATGGTCTACGGCACCCGCCCATACAGCGTTACTTCGGGCCGGGACTTAGCGAATGGCACCCTTGATTTCGGCAACTTCCCATGGATTGAAACGTGGCACAGTTCGATGTACAACTCGGGACAGCTTAGTTTGCAAAGAGAAATCGGCTCACTCCGCTTCCTTGCGGCGTACACCTGGTCGAAGACCATGGACGACGGCTCGGGTTGGAATGATAGCTGGATGAATCCTTACAATCACCGGCAGACACGAGCAGTCTCCGCGTATGACGTTCCGCAAAACTTCGTGATCAGCTACACCTACACCCTGCCGTTCGGCGCGATGTTCCACTCGAACCGCCGGCTGGTGAATGGCTGGCAGTTTGCCGGGATTACGCGATATGAAGATGGCTTCCCGGTGACTCTGTTTACCTACCAGGATCACTCGCTGTGCGGAACCTATCAGGGATGCGACTTCCTCAAATACAACGGCCAAGGTGTCCAGAAATTCAACCCCCGCAGTGGTGCGAGGAGCTCGACCTTGCCGTTCTTCTCAGGGACGAACTTTAACACCAATGACATTGGTACCTTCGGGAACGCCCCCCGGCGCTTCTTCCTGGGGCCGAGTTCATTCAACACCGACTTTTCGCTGCACAAGATCACACACATTACAGAAAGCAGCACAGTGGAGATCCGCATGGAGTACTTTGACGTTTTCAACCGGACTCCTTTTGGGCAGCCCGATGGCACCGTTGACGACAATACCTTCGGCGATATTACCGGCGCGAGCGGTGATAACCGGATCGGACAGTTTGGAGCGAAATTCACATTCTAGGATTTAAAGTAAGATCACTAGACGCGATGAAAGGGTATATGCAATATCTGCGAGCCGCAGTGCTGTTGAGTGCTGCTTTGGTAAGTTTCACAGGGACAGCACTGCGCGCGCAGGGCCTTTTCGAGCAAACCGAACTCTTTGTCGGCGGCCAGGATAATTACAACACCTATCGGATACCGTCGCTGATCTGTACTAAGACCGGAACGGTGTTGGCATTTACCGAAGGGCGGCAAGAAGTGGGCCAGGATGGCGGCCCCACCGACATCGTTTTGAAGCGCAGCTTTGGCAACGCTGGTAAATGGACGCCGGAGTTTCTCGCCCCCAAAGGTGGAGGACGCTCCAGATCAACCATCATGACGTGGCTTCCGTTGCAGGTTGTCTTCCGCAGCTCAAATGGCGACGCCTGGATGAATCCGGTTCCAGTCATTGACCAATCCGACGGAACCATCTACATGGTTGCGAATCTCTATAAGCAACCGTACAAAGATGGAGACGCTCCCATTTTTCTGATCAAGAGCACCGACGAAGGTGCTACCTGGTCTAACCCTGTCGAAATCACTCAGGGAACCGGCATTCATGAGATCGGACCCGGAGCAGGAATTCAACTCCAGTCCGGCCGATTGGTCTTTCAGGTCTACGACGGAACCATCTACAGCGATGACCACGGCAAGAGCTGGAAGAACGGCGGAAAGGCGCCGGGGGAGTGGAACGAAACACAGGTTGTTCAGCTCGTTGATGGTTCGCTGCTTTTCAGTCGCCGAAACAACCCCAATCGTGTTTTCTTGTTTAGCAAAGACGAGGGCGCAACCTGGACTCAACCTGCGCCTCAATCCGAAATTCCCGACCCCGATTGCCAGGGAAGCATGATCCGATATACGCGGCAAGATCAGGGCTACACAAAAAATCGCATTTTATTTGCCAATCCTGTGAGTGGCGCCATCGCTGCTGGATCGGTGGGTTCTGATCCTCGAGGCCGCTTTAACGTAACCGTGCGGATGAGCTATGACGAAGGAAAGACTTGGCCGGTGGAAAAGAGAATCCTTACTGGTCCCGGCGCTTACTCAAGCATGGCGGTCTTTCCCGACGGATCGGTTGGGATACTGTTTGAGACTGGCCCTGCGTTTGGAAATTTCGACGATTACAGCGCCAAGGAAGTCTTCGCGCGATTCACCGTGGACTGGTTGACGGATGGAAGGGATCATCTAGATAAAAGTAACTAATGCTGCGCGGGTTGGAGCTAATAGCCGCGGCGCCGGGTTGGACTAAACGACAATTTGATCTCGAGGATGATGGCTGAATCGCGAAAAATTCGGAAGCCCATCATCATTCCCCATCTACGTTGGTGGATTTGTGGTCTCCTCTTTGCTTCAACCGCTATTAACTATATAGATCGCCAGACTGTAAGTGTCCTCGGCCCTTATTTAAAAATCCAGTATCACTGGACCAACTCCGACTTTGCTCTGATCCTCATCGCGTTTCGATTTGCTTACGCATTCGGGGAAACCGCGTGCGGTAGATTTCTGGATAAGCTCGGTACGCGCATTGGCCTGCTCATTTCTGTCAGCTTTTATTCGCTTGCGGCAATGTTTACGGGCCTGTCAGTGGGCCTCCGCAGTTTTGTCGGGATGCGATTTCTGGTCGGCATCGGTGAATCCGCAAATTGGCCCGGAGCTACAAAAACCGTTTCGGAGTGGTTCCCAAGATCAGAGCGCGGCTGGGCCATTGCCTTATTCGACAGCGGTTCGGCTGTTGGCGGGGCAATCGTGCCCGCCCTGGTTCTGTGGTTGTATCACCATTTCGGCACCTGGCGCCCCGTCTTCTTTATTACTGGATCACTCGGTTTCCTGTGGGTGTTGGCTTGGAAACTTGTTTATCGCCCACCTGAGACTCATCCGAATCTAGGTAAAGCCGAGCGCGAGATGCTGCTGAGGGAGAAGGCTCTCGAAGCAACGTCGGAGACGCATGCGGTTGTTGAAAAGCATAAAGGGCAGGGCACCCCATGGCTGAACCTGTTCACACTTCCCGAAACCTGGGGAATTATATTCAGTCGCGCACTCACCGATCCGGTGTGGTTTTTCGTCATGGACTGGTTTGCCATTTATCTCGTCTCCAAGGGATTCAGACTGGAAAACACCTTGCTGGGATTCAGCGGCCCGTACATTGCCGGAGATCTTGGGAATTTTTTTGGCGGCGGACTTTCGAGCGAGCTCATTCGCCGAGGATGGCCGGTTTTGCGTGCGCGAAAATTCGTGATTGTTCTCGGAACTCTCGGAATGATGTTCCTGATTCCAGCGGTTTACCTTTCGAACTTCCCACTGATCGTGCTGTGCTTTTCGACCGCCACCTTCGCATACTCCACGTGGTCGACGATGTTGCTTGCTTTGCCCGCGGATTTATATCCGAGCAGCAACGTAGCGTCAGTGAGTGGTTTGAGCCTGACAGGTGGAGGCATTGGTACAATTCTCTCCACATATTTGATCGGTCACATTCTGGACCATTATTCCTTCAAGCCGGTTCTTATTGCTGCCAGTCTTGTGCCGTTGATCGGCACCAGTTTTCTCTTTCTCCTGGTGCGGAGCCGCGCTGTTCAATCGAAGGCATGAGTATCAAACTGCGCGGCTTGCATTATTGTTCGTGGCAAGCCTCAAACAGCGCCTGGATATTTTCGAAAGGCACTGAAGGTGTCATCGTATTGGCAGGAGCAAGAATGTAAGCGTTGCCGTAGGGCTTCCCCAAGACATCGATGGCATGGCGAACCGCATCTTTGACTTGCTGCGGCGTGTAATCTTCCAGGCGTTGGTCATCAAGGCCGCCGCAGAAAGCTACTTTGCCACCAAACTGCCGCCCGACTTCGTCGAGATTCATGGCCTTGGGTTGAATGGGATCGAGTATATCCACGCCGAGATCGATCAACTCGGGAACCAGGCGCATTACATTACCGCAGCTATGAAAGATGACGTCTTTACCCAGGCTGTGGATCTCGTCGATGATGCGCCGGTAATGGTTTCGGAAATATTTTTTCCAAAGCACAGGTGAAACCATCAATCCAGTCTGTGAACCCCAGTCGTCGGTCAGGTAGTAGCCTGAGATTTTGGTTTGTCCCCATTCGCGAATTAATTCAATCAGGTTGTCGCATAGCACTTCCAGCAGTCGTTCCACCTCGCGCTCGTTTGAGGCGAAGTCGCAAAATGTATTCTCCATGCCGCGCAGAAAGTGCTGGCGCTCGAACAGTGCGGGACAAATAATGGCGACGCAATATTTCTTGTCGCCATGAAGCGCAAGCATTTCCTTGGCGCGATCGAGTCGCCCAGGGGCGTGCGGATCGGGGATGCGATGTGCCAGGTAGTCATCCAGTTCTGACCAATCCTCAATTGCATTGCCCAGTGGGGTGGCTCCCACACCGCCATAAGCATGGCCCCAGCGCGTTCCCCATTCGTCAATCCATTTTGAATCTCTGGTGAGAACTTCAACTTCGTCGACATGATTTTCGCCGGGCCGCTGGAACCCGACTCCATAGTCGTAGGCCTGGATCCAAAGCACGTCGTCAGGGTACTGGCAAAAGAGATCGGTGAGATCGTCTCCGTAGCGGAGTATCACGTCGGTCGAAACGCGCTTTAGTCTTACGAGGCAGCGGTCGGAACCCTCATGCCGGAGAGCTTTACGGACCGACTCTTTGGTAAATGGATGTTCCTGGAAGGCGGCGCCAACTCGTTGATGGAAGCGGGAAACGATCGCTTGCATTTCGGTAAGGGGCAGCGTGAGGTAATCAGTGGGTGAGGCATTGCGTCCGCTTGCTGTGATCACAACTCGACTCCCTGGTGAAAGAGTTGCCAGCCTAAGGGATGTTTAGATGCATAGGAGTGGAATTCTGACCTTAAGGCTGAGTTTAATCCATTGTAATTTGCTTTTCGTCTATTGTATACTGAATACAAAATAATCATCACTCATGCTTCAGCTTGCAGCGGAATCGGCGTCTTTCCGGTGACCTACCTCGACGAGACAATGCTTCGGCGGCACCGAGAATCAATTTCGGTGTGATCTAAAACACTTCCTGGTGTTGGGCTTCCAATGTAAAACAAGGCAAATCGAGAGTAAAACGAGGCAATTGAAATGGCACAGTCGAAAGACCTTTACGATGCAATTCTGAACGGCGACGCGAAGAAAGCCCATATAGCGACTGAAGCTGCCCTTGCCGCAGGAACTGACCCCATGGACCTGATACAGGAGTCGATGGTGCCAGCCATGGATGAAGTGGGACGGCTATTCGAGTGTGAAGAGTATTTTGTTCCCGAACTTCTTCTTGCCGGGCGAGCCATGAAGGGCGCCATGCAGCTTCTCAAGCCGCTGCTTTCCGCTGCCGGTCAAAAGATGGCCGTGCGTGTCATCATCGGCACCGTAAAGGGAGATCTCCACGACATCGGCAAGAACATCGTGGCCTCTATGCTCGAAGGTAGCGGATTTGAAGTCATTGATCTGGGTGCCGATGTTTCACCGGCAAGTTTTGTCGCGGCCATAGAAGAACGCAAGCCCCATATTGTTTGCATGTCCGCACTGCTAACCGTCACCATGCCGGCTATGAGGCAAACCATCGATGCAATCAAGGCCGCGGGACTTCGCACGCAAGTCAAGATACTGATTGGTGGTGCGCCGGTGACGATGCAGTATGCCAAGGACATCGGAGCCGACGGTTACAGCGAGAATGCTAGTGCCGCTGTTGGGTTGGTGAAGAGTCTGCTCGCGAGTGCCGCATGACGATCGTCGCTGCGACTCAAAAGTTCACAACGCTGGCAATTCCCAACCAGGATGAACTTCTCTACGGTGTCTGCCCTCATCCCCTCTCATGTGGTCTGGGAATCACGATAGGCGCCGGGACCGTTTTCCCTGAAGTCAACTTTACGCTGCCGCCGATTTCTATTAGTGAATCCACTTGGTCTGAGGTAAAGGCTCATTACGAAGAAATGGCCGCGCAGATCCTTCGCCGCGCGGTCGCGCTTGCCGTGCCGGGCATAGTGCTGGAGTTTGAACTTCTGCCGGCCATGACCGAGAGGCCAGAGTGGGGCGCAGAGATCACCTCGATCCTGAAGCGCCATCTCGTAGCCTGCCACGAAAAACATGGTCTGCCGTGCGCACTGCGTGTGACGCCGACCGATATTCGAGACCAGTTGAAGCCGCCAATGTTGCGCACGGGCGAACCCTGGCAGCGCCTCTTTGAATCACTCGAGCTTTGCGCCCAGGCCGGCGCAGACATTCTCTCGATCGAGTCGGTAGGTGGCAAAGAAGTTCATGACCCGGCGCTCATGTACGGGGATTTCCCCGGCATGGTTTTCGCGCTTGGGGTGCTCGCTCCGCGCGATACCGCCTGGTTGTGGAACAAGATCGTATCAATTTGCAAGGCGAACCCTGGCGTGGTTCCCGGCGCAGACTCTGCGTGCGGATTCGCCAACACGGCCATGCAGTTGGCACACCAGAAGATGCTTCCGGAAGTGCTTGCAGCAGTGGTTCGCGCCATGAGCGCGGTGCGCAGCCTGGTCGCGTTTGAGCAGGGCGCGCTTGGACCGTCGAAAGACTGTGCCTACGAAGGGCCGGTTATCAAAGCAATTACCGGAATGCCAATATCGATGGAAGGCAAGTCAGCCAGCTGCGCCCACTTCAGTCCGCTCGGAAACATTGCCGCGGCCATGTGCGACCTATGGAGCAACGAATCAGTCCAGAATGTACGCCTGCTCTCAGGCAATGCGCCCGAAGTCTTTACTGAGCTACTCGCTTACGACTGCCGCCTGATGAACGCAGCAGCGAGCCGCGATGGAGCGCTCGACATGCGCGATTGGATGACTGCATCCGATGAGTGGTTGAGCCCGCAGGCCGCTGTGCTTTCGCCTGCTGCCACCATGCGCATCGCTGGCGCAATCGTGGCTGAGGATACTCCTTACCGGCAGACAATTGCAGCAGGCCGCGCCGCTTACGATCTTCTCAATGAAGGAGTCGTCGCGGAAAAGCTGCATCTCTCCCGCAAGGAACAGCAATGGTTCGGGCGGATTGAAGCCGCGTTCGACGAATTACCGCCCGATGAAGCGACCCTCCTTGACTCCATGGAAGAGCAGTACGGCGGACTCTACGACAAACCAAGCTACGGGTTATAGATTGAGTTGAAAGATGGTGACTGCCGGTTAATGCGCCTGAAAGCCATTGCGTGCCAGGTCTTCACCCGCGAGTTTGAATATATCCTCGCGCGGTCCGTGCACACTGTCGATCTCGAGCTAATCCCAATGGGGCTGCATTCGCTTGGTGTCGAGATGCGATCTCCGCTACAGGAGCATATCGACGCAGCCGATAAGCTCGGCTATGACGCCGTTCTCCTCGGCTATGCTCTTTGCGGCCGCGGAACCGAAGGACTACGCGCAGGCAATACGCAACTTGTACTACCTCGCGCCCATGACTGCATTGGCGTACTCATGGGAGACCGTCACCGGTACGCCGCTTATTTCGAAAATCACGCCGGCGTCTATTACCGCTCACCGGGTTGGGTTGAGTTCCAGACTCCTGATCTTAAGCTGGAGCCCGCCTTCGCTTCGCAAAAGAGAGTCCTCGGCGAGCAGACCACTCTCGAAGAATTCATCGCAAAATACGGCGAAGACAACGGCCACTTCCTCTACGAACAGTTTTCCTCTTACCGCCGCCGCTACTCCGGACTCACCTACATCTCCACCGGTATCCCGTCTGACCAGGCGAGCAGCGGCCAGGCGCGCGCAGAAGCAGCCGATCGAGGATGGGCTTTCGATGAGGTCCAAGGCTCTCTGTCACTTCTTGATCGACTCGTGAACGGCCCATGGGACGTGGATGACTTCCTCGTCGTTCCGCCCGGTGCTGCCGTTCGCGCGAGTATTGACGATGCCATTATGGTTGCATCATGACAGCCGATCGTATTCGAATTCGGCTTGAGCCAGTAGGCGTAGAGTTCGAAGTCTCTCGAGGCGGCTCGCTCGTCGCTAACCTCGCCGAACATGGCGTCGAATTCCCGTGCGGCGGCATGGGAGAGTGTAACGGATGCAAAGTTCGACTACTTTCGGGCTCACTCCCGGTTACTCAAGCTGACGCGGGCGCATTTACGGCCGACGAGATCGTCGCAGGATGGCGCCTCGCTTGCCAGGCGCGCGCTGAGTCTCCGCTTTCGCTCGAGTGTGGCCGATGGCACATGGATATTCTGGCCGGCTCGGCAACCGCCTGCGCCGCGCATCGGCCTGTCTCGGCCAAGTCGGGTCTCGGCATTGCAATTGATGTGGGGACCACTACAATTGCCGCCCAAATTATCGACCTCGCAACTGGAGATGTACTCGGCCTCGAGACGATGCTCAATCCGCAAGTGGCCTTTGGGTTCGACGTCATGAGCCGTATTCGAGCGGCGCTCGACGGTCAAGATGTCACCACCCCTATCCGCAGCGAACTTGGCCGACTTGTAGATCGACTCGCAGTCAATCGCAGTGATCGAGTAGTTGAAGCCGTGCTTGTCGGCAACACCGTGATGCACCATCTTTTCTCTGGCCTCAGGGTCGAATCACTCTCGCATGTACCGTTTGAGTCGCCTCATCTCGGCGAACAGCGTTTTACGCCAATCGAACTTGGCTGGAATCTTCCGGATCGCTGTACTATTCGTTTTGCCCGCTGCATCGGCGGGTTCGTCGGATCCGATATTCTCGCCGGCATCATCGCCACAGGGATCGACCGAAGCGTTGGCCTGCAGGCGCTTGTCGATCTTGGAACAAATGGCGAAATTGCGATTGGCAATCAGAACGACATCGTCTGCGCATCCACAGCCGCGGGACCGGCTTTCGAAGCCGGCGCCATTCGCATGGGAATGCGCGCCGTAACCGGCGCGGTGGCTCACGTTGCGCTCGAAAACGGAGAGCTGCGGGCATCAGTAATCGGTGAGGTAGAACCGCGCGGCATCTGTGGCAGCGGGTTGGTGGATGCGGTAGCCGTTGGGTTATGCACTGGCGCTATCAACGCATCGGGTCGTATTATGCGCAGCGACAAAACTCTGCCGGTGGCGGGCCCAGCGGTCCTTTACCAATCGGATATTCGCCAACTGCAGCTTGCCAAGGGCGCGATTGCCGCGGGCTTTCGATTGTTGCTGAAAAATATTGGTGCGGATGCGAGCGCTCTCGAGCGTATTTTTCTGGCGGGGGCATTCGGCAACTATGTTCAGATCGGGAGCGCGATTCGCATTGGGCTTATCGAAGCTCCTAGCGCGATTGTGCACGCAGCGGGCAATACGGCGCTGCTCGGCGCCAGAATGATGCTGCTTTCCGGGGAGACCGTTACATTGAATCACATTCGACATTTCAGCCTGGCTGCCGATGCCGAATTTCAAAATGAGTTTGCCTGTTGCATGGTCTTTCCGGAGTGAACAAGCAGGCAGATTGTCCCGTAGGCACCGGACCAACCGGACCGAACGAATGGATTTACGGGCAAGGCGCCATCAAGCAGACCCGGGAAGATAGAATTCCAGTTGAATCGAATTGAGGGAATAGCGAATGCAACTTAACTCGAAGCTGATCAGGGCCACGCTGACGGGCGCTTTGGGCGGCTTGCTGTTTGGGTTCGACACGGTCGTGATTTCCGGCGCGATTGACGCGCTGGTTCACCTTTATGGCCTGAATCCCCACGACAAAGGATTCACCGTGGCAATCGGGCTGGTGGGTACGGTGATTGGCGCGCTAAGCGCCGGCCAGATCGGCCAGCGGCTGGGCAGCCGTGAAACGC
>Ga0302281_10001170_pt1 | contig 19102 bp, 12 predicted proteins | sample III_Fen_E1_2_FD_198762 | JGI IMG/M metagenome (GOLD analysis project Ga0302281, IMG submission 198762) | Peat permafrost microbial communities from Stordalen Mire near Abisko, Sweden - III_Fen_E1_2 | ecosystem: Environmental > Terrestrial > Soil > Wetlands > Permafrost | place: Sweden: Abisko...
GTTTCTAGCGGTCATGGGTCCGAGTGGATGCGGCAAAAGCACGTTGCTCCATCTTCTGGGAGGCCTTGATCAGGCAGATTCCGGAAGAATTTTTCTGGGTAGGAATCCGCTGCATGAAATGAACGACCAGCAGCTGACACGGCTTCGTCGTGACACGATCGGAATCATCTTTCAGTTTTTCAATCTGCTCCCGACCCTGACCGCACAAGAGAACATTCAACTACCAGCTCTCCTTCAGGGGAAATCCTCGCGGGAAGTCAGTACAAGGTCGGTACAGTTGCTTGCTGAAGTCGGTCTCAGTGAGTGCGCTGACAAAAAAATCCACCAACTTTCCGGCGGCGAAATGCAACGCGTGGCCCTGGCAAGGGCTCTTATCGGTAATCCTGCCATTCTGCTGGCTGACGAACCGACCGGAAACCTTGATTCGGAAAGCAGTCGGATCGTGATCGCTCTTCTGCATCAACTCGGACGGGAACATGGGACGACGATCGTGATGGTCACTCACAGCGCCGAAATTGCAGCAGCAGCAGACCGCTGCATTGTCATGCGGGACGGTCATATTCTGGGACCAGATCACGAAGGCACCGCTTTTCCATGTTCCTGATTTTTTGCAGACACGCCGGACGGTACTTTCTCCGCCACAAGCTGCTCTCGCTTCTCAATATCCTGGGCATCGCCCTCGGGGTAGCGGTTTTTGTCAGCGTTCAGGTGGTCAACACCAGCGCACTCCACTCCTTCCAAGCGTCCGTTGATCTTGTTTCAGGAAAGGCCAATCTGGAAGTCGTCGGCAACGGTCTTCCCTTTGACGAAACGATTTATCCGAAAATACGCGCTCTTCCCGGGATCGCAGCGGCAACCCCCCTGATCGAATCCGTGGCAACTCCGGTCTCCGCACCTGGAGAATATCTGCAGATCCTCGGGGTCGATCTCTTCTCAAACGGCCCCTTTCGTACCTTTTCCTTGAAGGAAAACGGAAGCACAGTGGATTTTCTCTCGTTTTTGGGCGATCCCTCGGCCCTCGCCATCACAAAAATAATGGCCGAACGACTCCATCTCACGTTGGGAGACAAAATCCTCCTTCGTACAGACACGGGTATCCGGGAATACAAAATAGCTTCCCTGATCACCTTCAATGAAGATGCGGTCGGCAGAAATGATCATCTCGCGGTGATGGATATCGCGAGTGCCCAGGAAGGCTTCGGCATGATCGGGAAGCTCTCGAGGATCAGTTGCCGGCTGACTCCCGGTCAGGACTGGGATCAAGTCGTCCAAAGCATCCGCGCTACGGTACCGCCGGACGTGCTCGTTCAGGCACCGGATCGTCGCGGCAAACAGGTGGATAAAATGCTGGGTGCCTTTGAACTCAACCTGACCTCCCTTTCCATGGTTTCGTTGCTCGTGGGAATGTTCCTGATCTACAACACCGTGTCGACAGCGGTTGTTCGACGGCGATCCGAGATTGGAATTCTCCGTGCCCTCGGTTTGCAAGGGTATCAGGTGCAACTTCTTTTCATCGGAGAAGCCCTTCTTCTGGGTCTTCCGGGGTTGCTTCTTGGCATTCTGGCAGGCTTGGGACTCGCTGAACTTCTCATCAGCCAGGTTTCCGAGACAATCACCTCTCTCTATCTGCTTCTCAGCATTCGGGAGATTTTCCTTACGCCGCTCAGTCTGCTTGTCACAATGGTTCTGGGTCTTGGTGCCGTTATTCTTGCCGCCTGGTTTCCCGCCCGTGAGGCCGCCCTCATCCCACCCGTCCAAGCACTTCAAGTCGGCTATCTCGAAGCGATGATCCAGGAAAAAACCTCGCGATTTCTGGTGCTGGCATTCCTTTCCGCACTGGTTGCAATTTGCCAAGGCATGATAAGCCTCAAGGGAGGCCCCCATTGGCTTAGTTTTGGATGTGCTCTTTTCACCCTGCTGCTCTTTGCGCTCTGCGTGCCGAGCTGTATCCAGATGATGACCCGAACCTTGCGACCCGTAAACATCACCTCGCGGCTTGCACTCAGTAACTTTGGCCGTTCACTTCACCGCAACTCCATCACCATCGCCGCACTGGTCACAGCCCTGGCCATGCTGGTGGGCGTCTCCGTGATGATTTTCAGCTTCCGAACCACCGTCAATCAATGGCTGAGTGAGAGCGTGCGTGCTGACATTTTCATTGCGGACCCAGCCAACTTTCGTGCCGGACCCAGGAAACTTCTGAGAACCGAAATCGAGGAGATTGTCCGGCACCTGCCTGGACTGGAGTCTTATGATACATACCGGGAACTCGAAATGTCACTTCACGGAATTCCCTTCAAGCTGGCGGCAATTCGATTTCCTGTCGCTGCACGGCACAACCCCCTGCGCTTCAATGATGCGAATGGTTCCACGATTTTCACCCACGCCATTAATCGCGACGAAATCTGCATCAGCGAACCTTTCGCTCGAAAATTCGGATATCATGGAGGAGAGGTGTTGACGCTGCCCACGCCTGGAGGCCCAGTGAGTTTCAAGATTGCCGGGGTCTTCCGAGATTACACAAGCGATCTCGGTCTGATACTCCTCGACCGGCAGACTTATCAGAAACATTGGCGGGACAATTCCTATAACAGCTTTGCCCTCTATCTTAGAAAGGGGTTTTCCAGCGATACGGTTCAGGAATCGCTCAGGCAATCCCTGGCGCCACTCGGAGCCTATCTGGTCTATTCCAACCAGGAACTCCGGCTCCAAGTATTCCGAATTTTCGACCAAACCTTCCGGGTGACCTACCTTCTGCAAACAATCGCACTGCTCGTGTCCGGTCTCGGCATTTTCCTCAATCTCATCATCATGATCTCCGAAAGGAATCGGGAAATCGGCATCCTCCGATCCATGGGCACCAGCAGAGTCCATGTGATCGGTATCATTCTTAAGGAAGCGGCACTCCTTGGCGGGCTTGGTGCGATTCTGGGTATTGCCGCAGGATTGGCTCTTGCCTGGGTGTTAAGCAACGTCATCAACGTCGCCTTCTTTGGATGGACGATAGATTGGGCAACGCCCTGGGCCTTTCTTGGCACCCTTCCCTTCACCGTCATTCTCACCAGCCTCATTGCCGGATACTGGCCAGCACGCCTGGGCGCGAATCTTAACATCGCCCGGGCTGTAAAAATGGAATGAAAACGTTCTTCATTTTTCTTTTCCTTTCAGTTGGCTTTCCATTGTTTCTGAATGGGGAGGAGTGGCGGCAGGCCGTGCAGCCCTTCGACTGGCAATTCCCAAGGGATCATGGAGCCCACCCTGATTTCAAGACCGAGTGGTGGTATTTTACAGGCAATCTGGAAAGTGATGATTCAGGGAATCCCCGGCACTTTGGCTATCAACTCACCATCTTCCGTCAGGGAGTTTTTCTCCATCCGGAGCAAACGCATAGCCGATGGGCCCTGAGGGATCTGTTCTTCGGGCATTTCACAATCAGCGAAATTGACAAAGGCGTGTTTCATTTCAGTGAAAAAGTTGACCGGGGTGCGCTTGATCAAGCCTTTTCACGCGAAGGTTCCATGGATGTGAGGTTACGGGAATGGAGGATTCAATCCCTCACCCCGCCCCCTCATGAAGCCTATCAACTCAGCGCGAATGAGTCGGATCATGCCATCGATCTTACCGTCACGGCCGGGAAACCGCTTATCCTTGAGGGGGAACATGGGCTGAGTCTGAAAGGCCCTGAACCAGGAAACGCCTCGTATTATTATTCCTATCCCAGACTTCGAACTGAGGGCACGCTGCGCATTGGCAACCTGACGACTCATGTGCATGGAGAAAGTTGGTTTGATCATGAGTTCAGCACCAGCTCTCTGGGTAAAAATCAGGTGGGATGGGACTGGTTCTGCATCCAGTTGGATGATCAGCAGGAACTCATGCTCTATTGCATGCGAACTCAGGATGGTCACTACGACGAAACCTCCTCAGGCTCCTGGATTGATGCAAAAGGACAACAATCCCCTCTCTCGAAGAATGATTTTTCCATCCAATGCCTCTCCCATTGGAAAAGTCCGCACACGGGGGGGATCTATCCCAGTCAATGGCGGATTTTGATCCCTTCCAGACGACTCGATCTCATCATCACACCCCGACTCTTGGATCAGGAACTCCGGCTCACGGAGCTGGGGAACTTGTCGTATTGGGAAGGAGCCTCTTCAGGAAAAGGCATGCTGGATGGACGGCCCGTCACGTCTTTGGGATATGTGGAGCTGACGGGCTACGTCGGCTCGCTCGATCAGGGTTTGAAACGGTGAGAAATAAGAAAGACTCATCCCAAGACCATGCCAAAAATGCATTCCCGTTCACTCTCGACTTGATCATCCTGCTGAACTAAGAATCTTCCGGTGAGTGAACGCATTGCTGTCCGCTCGAAGTTTTTCTTCGAGGGGGAAAAGAAATTTTTTGTCAAGGGAGTGACCTACGGGCCCTTCGCACCCGATCAGGATGGATTCCAATACGGGCCGCAGGAACAGGTCTCCAAGGATATGGCCTTGATCGCGGAAACCGGTGCCAACGTGATCCGCATTTACACCACCCCTCCCCGATGGTTTCTCGACATCTGTCACCAGTATGGCCTGCGAGTCTTGTTCAGCATTGCCTGGATGGAGCATGTCGAGTTCCTGAATGACAGGAAGGTGAGGGCTTCGGTGGTAAAGGCGGTGAAGGATGCTATCCGGGAGCACAAGGGTCATCCCGCAATCTTCGGCTATCTGCTCGGCAACGAGATTCCCTCCTCCATGGTGCGGTGGCTTGGGGCGAAACGGGTGACGGAATTTGTCGAGTATTTGGTGAATATCGCCCGCCGGGAAGACCCCAGTGTCCTCTACTCTTACGCCAGCTATCCGCCCACGGAATATCTCCTGCCCCAAAATGTCGATTTCCTGACCTTCAATGTCTATCTTCATCGTCGGGAGGATTTTGAACGCTACCTTGCGCGTCTCCAGAATCTTGCCGAGGACAAACCGCTGATCATGGGTGAATTCGGTATGGACACGATTCGCCATACGGAGGAGGAGCAGGCCGAGATGATCGGCTGGCATCTGGATGCCGTCGTGCGTGGAGGCCTTGCCGGAACGATTCTCTACGCTTGGACCGATGAATGGCATCGTGGCGGAATGGATATTCTCGACTGGGCCTTCGGACTGGTAAGACGTGATCGCAGTCCTAAAAAAGCCCTCTCCACGGTGCGTGGATTCTTTGGCGACAATAAGGATCGCGGCAACTCCATCACCCATCGGGCCCCGCTCCCCAGGGTTCCGAAGGTCTCCGTGATCGTGTGCGGCTATAACGGCGCTTCCACCCTCGAAGCCTGCCTCCAGTCCCTCAAGAGAATCGATTATCCCGACTATGAGGTCGTGGTCGTGGATGACGGTTCCACCGACAACACCCAGGAAATTCTCAAGGCTCATCCCTGGGTGAATGCCATCCACCAGACCAACCATGGTCTCAGTTATGCACGCAATGTCGGTGCCTGGGCTGCGAAGGGTGAGATCCTGGCCTACACTGACAGTGACTGTATGGCCGATCCCGACTGGCTCTATTATCTGGTGGGAACGCTCCTCTCCGGAGACTACGCCGGAGTAGGTGGTCCGAACATTTCCCCACCGGCTCAAAACTGGCATCAGGCCTGTGTGGCGGCTGCCCCGGGAGGTCCAAGCCATGTCTTGCTCACCGATGTGGTTGCCGAACATATTCCGGGCTGCAACATGGCCTTCCATCGGTGGGCTTTTGACAAAATCGGCGGATTCGATCCCGAATACCGCAAGGCCGGTGACGATGTCGATTTCTGCTGGCGCCTCCAGCAGGAAGGCGAAGTCATCGCTTTCAGCCCCTCGGCCATTGTCTGGCACTACCGCCGCTTCACGCTCAAGGCCTTCCGCAAACAGCAGGAAGGCTACGGTGAGGCGGAGTCGCTCCTCCGCTTCAAACACCTCGTTTTCTTCGGACCAACCGGTACGGCCAAATGGAAGGGGCAGGTTTACGGGGCGCCCCGCTTCACCTGGCTTATCAACCAACCGGTCATCTATCACGGTGTCTTTGGAGAGGGGCTCTTCCAATGCATCTATCCCACTCCCCAATCGGAACTGGCAGCCTATCTCAGCAGCATCGAGTGGGTGACCCTGACGGGCTTCCTATTCCTTCTTTCTCTTCCGTTTCCAACGCTTCGCATCGTGGCCTACCTGATGTTCGGTGGCACCTTCCTTGTCGCGCTCTCCTACATGATCCATGCGAAGCTGGAGCCACGCTTTGACACGATCAGAGCGCGACTGCTGGTGGCCTTTCTCGCCCTTTCCCAACCACTTGTCCGCGGCTGGTCCCGCTACTTCACCTGGTTGAAACACAAGCGGACACCCGAGTCTGTTATTGCAACAAAGGAAAAGAATTTCACCCCGAGCAAAATCAGGGGCCTCTCAAAACTTGTCTTCTGGAATGAGGAGGGCAAAGGGCGCGAACTGCTGCTCACGTCCGTCATTGAAGCACTGGAATCCGAAGGTTGGAGCTATTCCACAGACACCGGCTGGAAAGAGTGGGACATTCAGGTTTATGGAAGTTTTTGGTGGGGCGTCTGCTTCCGCAGTGTCACGGAGTATCACGGCGGCCCAAAGTGCCTGACCAGGGTTGGTCTTACAACCCGCATGGTGGCCACAACATTCCTGACCAATCTGCTGCTGATCAGTTTTCTGATCTACTGGGCAGCAACGGGACATGCGCTTTTATGGCCGGCCTTGCTCTATGCAATCATCATGATTGTGATCTGGATTCGTGGCTACCGTTTTAAAAAACGCTTTTCGCACCTGGTCGAATCCGCCGGGCTAAAGTGCGGACTGAACAGAATCGATCCGAAAAAGAAAAATCGCAGTCCTGAAAAACCACAGGTTCCATCAGATACAGAAACGCCGGTTTCTCCACAGGGTTAGATCAGGCTCGTAAATCCGAATCCCGCGGGGGTTTTTTCAAGGAAAGCACTTTCATCCTTTTCATTTTTTACCTCATTCTTTTCCAAATATGCCCAGCGTCTTCATCAAGACTTACGGATGCCAGATGAACGAGCGCGACTCCGAGCAGGTCGCACGCGATCTGCTGAGCCGTGGTCACAAGCTGGTCTCCAGGGAAGCCGAGGCTGATGTCATCCTTCTGAATACCTGCAGCGTGCGTGAAATGGCCGAGAGGAAGGCCATTGGCAAAATGGGAATGCTCCGGAAACTTCGGCGGGAAAAACCGAAGCTCGTTCTCGGCTACATGGGATGCATGGCGCAGCGGCTGGGCGAATCCCTGAAAGAAAACTCCCCCCACATCGACCTGGTTGTCGGCACGCAGAAATTTCACCGCGTTGCCGACTATGTTGAGGAGGCATTGCAAAAACGCGAGCAGGCATTTCGAATGGAAGACCGCGTCGAGTTGGGAGAGACATTCGTCCCCACGATTGTCCCCATTGTCGATACGGCTCCCGAAACCGGCTCCCAGAACACGATTCGTGATCATCTCCCGGAGAAGAAAAAAGAGGCCACTTCATTTATCTCGATCATGCAGGGATGCAACATGCATTGCACCTTCTGCATCGTCCCTTCGACCCGGGGAGAGGAACGCGGTCGGCCCATTTCCGAAATCGTCGCCGAGGCACGCACTCTCGTGAGTCGCGGCATCCGCGAAGTGACCCTCCTGGGCCAGATCGTGAATCTTTACGGCCGCCACGAATTTCCAAAAGTCGCAAATAAAAGCCCTTTCGTTCAGCTCCTTGAGGCACTCCATGAAATTGAGGGCCTTGAACGCATCCGTTTCACCTCTCCCCACCCTATGGGATTCCGGAAAGATCTGGTCGATTGTTTTGCTCGGCTTCCAAAACTCATGGAACATGTCCACCTGCCGCTTCAATCCGGATCCAACCGTATCTTGAAAGCCATGCACCGGCCCTACACCGCGGAATCCTACCGCAAGCTCGTGGCCGGTCTGCGCGCCAGCCGTCCCGGCATAGCCATCACGACCGACATTATTGTCGGCTTTCCGGGCGAAACCGAGGAGGACTACAAGGCGAGCCGTGATCTTGCCGAAGAGATCGCCTTCGACGGCGCCTTCATCTTCCGGTACTCGAAACGGGGCGACACCCCGGCTGCTGAAATGGACAATCAAGTAAGTGAAGAGGTGAAGGAAGAGCGAAATAAGGATCTTCTCGCCGTGGTGAATGCCTCTGCATCACGCCACCTCGAAGCATGCATCGGCACACGCCAGCAGATCCTCTGCGAGGGACCTAGTCGGAATGATCCCGCACGACTGGCCGGACGCACCCGCACCAATAAAATCGTGATCCTAGAAGGAGGAAGCCGCTTTCACGGAGAGATCTTTGATGTGGCGATCACAGGAGCCAGTGCTTCCACGCTTTATGGAACCCCGGCCATCCATGCCTGATACCACTTCTACCACGAAAGGTGTCATCAGGTGCCCAGAGTTTGATCTACGGATGACTCTTGAAAGCGGCCAAACCTTCCATTGGATAGAACAGGATGCTGGATACACCGGCTGTATCGGCACGATCCCTCTCCTGCTACGGCAGGAAAAAAATCGGCTCCACTACCAGAGTTGGGGAGAGGCGAATAAAGACTTGCCCCAGCTGTTAAATCACTATTTCGCCTTCGATCATGATCTGGAAGCAATTCGTGCATCCTGCACAGGCCATCGTGTCTCGCATGAGGCTGCCATCGCCTGCCGGGGACTCCGCATCATGCGCCAGCCGTATTGGGAATGCCTGGCAAGCTTCATCCTCTCCCCGATGAAACAGGTTGCACATATTCGACAGATGAGTCTGGCTCTGCGCCATGCATACGGAAGCAAGCTTCACGGGACATCCGTCCCTTCCTTTCCAGAACCGAAAACCCTTGCTTCCTGCTCGGAAGAAGAGCTGAGGAAATGTGGGTTGGGCTTTCGTGCGAAGTCCCTGCTTGCAACAGCACGCATGATTGCCGAAAGAAAATTTGATCCTGCTTCCCTGGAGAAATTGAGCACCGAGGAAGCACGCCGCGCACTATGTTCGCTCCCCGGGATCGGTCGCAAAGTCGCCAACTGCATCCTGCTCTTCGCCTATGAACGCCTGGAAGCCGTTCCCGTCGATGTCTGGATCGGAAGAATCCTGAAATCCTTCCGATCTTCCAAAAGCAAAAATCTCACTCCAGAACAGCTCGAACGCTACGGCGAAAAACTTCTTGGCCCCTACGCAGGGTATATCCAGCAATACCTCTTCCACCGTGCCAGAAGAGGAGAGATTGAAATTTTCCGCGCATGAAAGGAGTTAGAAGAAATCCAGTGAGAAAGCGCAGGGTATTGCGAAAGGAACACTTCTCTCTTTTCCTGCTGCTCTCGTTTCTGATCCACGCGACACTGATTCTGCTTCTCGCCCTCCTCTTTGCAAAAAAAACAGCACAGAAATCCCAAACCCTCTCCGAACCGCCCCCCCCCGAAGTGACCTTGGAAATTCCGCCCTCCCCCAAGGAGCGTCCTTTTATTGAGGCGAAGGAAATTGCCGATAAACCTCCCGAGAAAACGCCTTTTGAATCAGATCAAAACAGCAAGGCTGCAACTGAAATCAAGCCTACCGGTTCCCTTCCCCTGCCTTCCCAGCAGGGAATCACCCAGTCGGCGCTCGAACTGCAAACCCAGCAACATACCGCCGGAGAACGACCGGCCTCTTCTGCAGGCAATCCAGGAGCTTCCCAGCCACCGAGCCCTCCAATACCTCCCTCCCCACAAAAATTCACTCCGCCGATACCCCAGCAGCCCACTCCCCGACCTTCTGCGACACCGGCCGTCACCCCTCAAAAAACATCCATGCCACAGCCAACACCCACCACGCCACCGCCTCCCAATAACCTGAGACTTCTTGAACCTCCCAAGGAAGAACCGACACCAACCAAGGAAACCGCAGCTTCCCAGCAAGCACCACAGACGCCGCCAATCCAAGCCCGCCCTCCATCCACACCCGGCGTACCGGGATCCGTCAAAGGATACCGTCCCGAAACGCGCCAAACCGTGCTTTACGGGAATATCTCCAACCGTGGCCGTTCATCCATTGCCGCGCAGGGAACGCCGATTGGCCGGTATAAAAAATATGTCTCCGATGCCATCGGCTCGCGCTGGTATTACTATGTCAACGAGCGGATGGGGCTCATCAGCATCGGGACGGTTTCCGTTTCCTTCAAAGTCACTCCGTCAGGCAAAGTCACCGGTCTGCGCATCCTCTCCAGTAATGGCAATCAGTCTTTGACTGATTGCAGCCTCCGTTCAATCATGGAGGCCAAACTCCCACCGATCCCACCCGAGGTCGTTCCGACACTTGAGAGCGGATCCATCGAGATCGACTTTAACTTCACAATATATTAGAGCCCATGTCCTTTCCGATGTTCCTTGCAGCAAACCTGCCCTCATTCCTCGAGTTTTTCGTCCGCGGAGGTTTCTTCATGGCCGTTCTGGTGGTTCTCTCCATCTTTTCCCTGGCAGTGATCATTCAACGCGCCCTGATCATCACGATGGATCGGGTGCTGCCGCCGCCAGTCCTCAAATCGGTGAGTGCCTATCAACAGGGTGCCTCCATCGAAACGTTGCAACGAGTTTTTCAGAGGGAGCCATCGCCACTATCCCGTGTCCTCACCACGCTCTTGCAGCACCGCGACTGGCCGAGGGCCGAGGCTCTCGATGCCGTTCAAACAAGGGCTCGTCATGAAATCTCGCGCATGGAATCCGGCCTCGTTTTTCTGGAAATCACCACCGGCATCTCGCCACTCCTGGGCCTTCTTGGCACACTCTCCGGGCTTGTCGGGATCTTCGCGAACATCGGCGATCATGGTGATCCCCAAATCGTTGCCACAGGCATTTCCCAGGCGCTGAACTGCACCATCGTCGGACTCGGCGTGGCGGTTCCGAATCTCATTGCCTACAACTATTTCACCCGCCGCGTCGAAGTCATCTCCATCGATCTGGAATCCATCACTACAGACCTCATGGCCAAACTTTCTTTAGGGAACCGCTGATTTAATCGCATAGAGACTCACTCCGGCTGATAACCATCACTCCTGAAGGGAGCGGCAGGCAGCCCCTCCTTGTTATACAAATTACCTTGGGGATATCCGCTCCAGTTGTAACGGATCGCTTCGGGATGAGGCACGGCATCGCTGCTCAGAATGACACTGGCTCCTTCAATAGCAGCAGTGGCCGGAAACCACTTGTGATCGTTCCCTGCAATGGCAAATCCTTTCAACACCGTCCCTGTAATCACGGGGCTGTCTCCGGACTGAAATGGCGAGGAGGCAACGGTGAGACCACTCCCCACGGAATTCCATTCCACACGAATCTTCTCCCCCTCGATCCTCATCGAGCGAAACGACGGGCCGGAATCGACAAGATTCTCTCCATAGACTCGCTTGCGGGCAAGGAGGGCAAGTCGGCGGCCCACATCGAGTTTGTCGGGTGGCTGGAGTTCATCGGCAAGGCCCAGATCCGTGGTCACGGCCATTCCAGTATTTGGCAGAGCCAGGGCGCAGGCAGCACCTTCGCGTATCCAAGGCCACCCCTGACGGGGCCTTCCATTCTCACCGGATAAAGACTCCACAACCGGCCCCTCCCCGTCACCGAAACCAGGAAGTTGGACAAAGAGGAACGGAAAAGGTCCCTGTCCCCATGCTTTTCGCCAATCCCGGATCAGACGTGGAAAAAGTCGGCGGTATTCTCGTGAGGCGATGCCTTCCTGGGATTCTCCATGATACCAGATCGTTCCCGTGATCGCATAGGGCACCAGGGGGTGAATCATCGCATTGAAGACAGCAGAGACATTTTGTTCCTGTATTCCACTCCCGGCATCATGCGTCGGCAGGAAGGATGGGCGTTCCTCCAGACCATGATGACTGATCCATGACTGAACGGGAGTATCAGCCCAAGTACACTGGATGATTCCGATTGGAAGATGTGCGACGCTTCTGAGATCCCTAGCGAAAAAATAGCCGACGGCGGAGAAGTTTGTTGCCGTATCGGAGTTGCAGACAACCCAGCTCCCTGATCCGCCGAACTGCGGTTTGTCTCCAACCTGTTTTTCTGAAATAAAAAATCGCAATTCCTGATCTGCCGTTTGTGCCGGATCATTCTTTCCTCCCACGGCATCCGAGAGGGGAAATTCCATATTCTCCTCCCCTGCACACATCCAGACATCCCCCAGGAGAACATCGTGAATTGTCATCCGGTTCTTTCCCTGAACCACCAGGGTTGTCGGATCGGAAGAACGAGGGAGGGGACGGAGAACCAACCGCCATGTCCCAGTAGCATCGGCAGTCGTCATGCCGGATTCACCGGAGACTCTGACAAAAACCGCCTCGCCCGGATCAGCCTTTCCCCAAACAGGCAGTGTCACACCCTGCTGGAGCACCATGTGATCGCTGAAGATCGCAGGGAGTGTAATGCTGGCTGGAAGCAGAGACCCGCTCAGAAATAGTAGCAGAATAAGCGCCCTGCCCGCGACTTTGAATACCCTTGCAACCCCAGGGCTCATGATTGGAACGTACTAGTACCGAGGGCTTTCTTTACGGGAGGATTTACCGAACTTGGAGGGCTTCCCTTTCGCAAGGCCACTTTTGAATCCGGAGGAATCCGACGGGAATTGTCCACCCCCGAATTCTTTTTGGAACTTCTTCGGCTTGGCAAATCCCTCATGCGGTTCAAGCTGAGTCGGGAGAGACTGGGAAGAATTTTTCCCACCCTGCTCTTCTTGCCCCAGCAGGAGGGAGAAGAGTGCAGAACAAACCTCGGTGGCCTGAAAGCCTTCTTCCATCAGCCTGTCAGTAAATTGCGTTTGGTCGCTGAACTTGCCTGATTTGAGAAGGTCACGGACCTTTTCCATCATCAGTTCGGAGCGTCTCCCTTCGACTTCGCCGGGTGTTGGAATGGTTCCCTTGCGGATGCGGGAATGGGTGAACTTCTCCAGGTACTGGATCTTGTAAATGTCACGTCCACTGACAAAAGTCGCGGCCATCCCTTTGGCACCCGCTCTTCCCGTGCGTCCGATACGGTGAACATAATCTTCCGGATCGTGCGGGAGATCATAGTTGATCACGATTTCAAGATCCTCGACATCGATGCCCCGTGCGGCGACATCGGTCGCAACAAGAAACTCGAATTCAGAATTTTTGAACTTGTTCATCACCCGTGTCCGCTGGGCCTGGGTGATGCCTCCATGAAGGCGATCGGCAGAGAATCCCTGGGCAAGCAACGCATCGGCCAGTTCATCGACCATCCGCTGCGTATTGCAAAAAATGATCCCGAGGCGGAAGCCATGAAAATCGACGAGACGGATCAGCGACTGGGTCTTCCCACGGGGAGGAATCTCGTAGAACCACTGGTCAATCGCAGGGGCGCTGACATCCTTGCGTTCAATGGCAACCGTCTTGGCATTGCGCGAATAGCGGCTGATCAGCTGTTTGATTGGTCCGGAGAGCGTCGCCGAAAAGAAGACTGTCTGGCGTGACTCGGGCGTTGCATCCAGAATTTTTTGAATGTCATCACGGAAGCCCATATCGAGCATCCGGTCGGCTTCATCCAGAATGGCCACCTTCAGCTGATCGAGCTTCAGTGTTCCTCGCTCCAGATGATCAATGATGCGACCAGGAGTTCCGATGACAATCTGCACCCCTTTTTTAAGTTCGAAAAGCTGCCGGTCATAGGAAGCTCCGCCATAAATCGGCACGGAATGAATCGTGCGCTTGAAAGCGGTGAGCTGATGCACCTCGTTGGCAACCTGCTCGGCAAGTTCACGGGTGGGACAGAGAATCAATACCTGGACGGCTTTGCTTAAAGGATCGACTTTTTCGATGGCCGGAATCGCAAAAGCGGCTGTCTTTCCCGAGCCGGTTTGGGATTGTCCCACCAAGTCAGATCCGGAGAGGAGGACGGGAATGGCCGCGGACTGAATGGGCGTGGCCTCTTCAAAGCCAAGTTGGGCGACGGCCTTGAGAATTTCAGTTGAGAGGCCGAGGCCATCGAATCGTTGTTTTTCCATGTGATCTCACAAGCATACGCGCTGAAGCTACCCCCGTCACCTAGTAAACTGCCGATTTAACCAGGATCGACGTCTGTCGGGAAAAGAATCTTTGTCATCAGGGCAGTCGGAATGGCATGGATAGCTGGTGAACGACAACTCCCCTACCCTTCAGCATTACGATGTGATTGTCATCGGCGGCGGGGCGGCGGGGATGTTTTGCGCCCTTACTGCGGGTCAAAGGGGCAAAAGGGTGAGGCTTCTGGAGCATAACGAACGACTTGGAAAAAAGGTCGAAATCTCGGGAGGAGGCCGCTGTAATTTCACCAACATCCATGCTGCGGCGCAGAACTACATCTCAGAAAATCATGATTTTTGTAAATCCGCCCTGGCCCGTTACACCCCTTGGGATTTCATCTCGCTCGTTGAGAAGCACGGCATTGCCTATCACGAAAAAAAACTGGGCCAGTTTTTCTGTGATCAGAGTTCGCGCCAGATCATCACCATGCTGGAACAAGAATGTGCTGCAGCATCTGTGAGTATTTCCTCCGGCTGCCATGTGGAACAGATTCAGAAAAACGACCGTTTCTGTCTCAAGACATCCCGCGGCATTTTCACAGCGGATGCTCTTGTGATCGCCACCGGTGGACTCTCCTTTGCCAAGCTGGGTGCCTCCGGATTCGGATACAAGATCGCCGAACAGTTTGGGATCAAAGTGACACCACTTCGTCCCGGATTGGTTCCCCTCACCTTTCATCCGGAGAAAAAGGCTTTTTATGAATCGCTCGCCGGAGTCGCTCTTCCGGTACGAGCCAGCCACGCAGGCAAAAGCTTTGACGAAGCAATGTTGTTCACTCATCGGGGCCTGAGCGGCCCCGCGATTCTTCAAATTTCCTCTTATTGGCGCGAGGGCGAGATGCTAACGCTGGATCTTCTTCCTGAGAATGCGATGAAGGAGACGTTTCTTGCAGCACAACGCAGCGGAATCACTCCTCTTCAGATACTCTCCAAGCTTTGGCCGCGACGATTTGCCGAAGCCTGGTGTTCAAAATATGCCCCGCATCAACCCCTGGCTCGTTGCACCAAGGCAGAAATGACTCAACTCACCGACGCTCTCCACGGATGGAGAGAATCCTTTGCAGGTACCGAAGGATATCCCAAGGCCGAAGTGACACTGGGAGGGATCGCCACGGGAGAACTCTCCTCCAAAAGCATGGAATCCCGCGCCGTCCCAGGGCTCTATTTCATCGGGGAAGTGGTCGATGTCACAGGATGGCTCGGCGGATATAACTTCCAATGGGCCTGGGCCAGTGCCCATGCTGCTGGAACAGCACTCTAAGAAAGGTATAAAGCAGAATGAAAAAAGAAAAGTGGAGTGCTCGGATCCCAATGAAGATCATCTCAGGCAAGGTTGCCTCAATAGAAAATGGAAACACTATTAATTTGCTAAAAAATGATTTCAATCGAGTCGGCAAATCGTAACAGCAATCACTTTTTCACTCTGCATTTCCCCATTTTCCTTTCTCGTCATGCGCCGCCGCAATCCCCATAAGACTTCCGATCCTCGCCGCGAAACTGAAGAGGCTGTCGCTGCTGTTCGGAAGGTGTATGCGGAGCTTGCCGCCAATCCTCCGGAACGCAACTGCACATTGCTAACAGAATGCTGTCGGTTTCAGATCACCGGAATGACCCCCATGCTCACGAAAGGGGAGGCTCTCACGGCGGCCAAAGCTGTCCGCGCCGCCGGACGAAAGGAACTGACGAAACGCGACGATGGGGCATGCCCCCTTCTTCATCCCTTTACCTCGCGTTGCATGATTTACGAGGGGCGTCCCTTTGGCTGCCGGACTCATTTTTGCGAAGCCGCAGGAGGACCGTATGAGAGAAGGGAAGTCATCGATCTCATCCGACGTTTGGAAGAAATCGACGAGCGACTCGGTGGAGACGGCCCGCGGGAAATCACTGCGGCAATAGCCGGGGCACTCGATGAGATCAGATAGCAACGGATGTCACTTGCCGACTCATCGCACACGAATCATCTTCATGTGATGGATCGCAGAACCGATACAGCCTTGATCATCGTCGGCCATGGCTCGACAACGAATCCTGATTCGAGCGAGCCAAACCAACTGCTGGCTGACGAGATTCGCTCCCGGGGGATTTTTGACGAGGTGCATTGTTGCTTCTGGAAGGAAGAACCCTCGATGAGGGAAATCCTTCACTCTATTTCCGCACCAGATGTCTTTGTCGTTCCGAATTTCATCAGCGAGGGATATTTTACCCAGACGGTAATTCCAAGGGAACTCGAACTGGAAGGAGCCATCACGCGGCGCAATGGTAAAACAATCCGTTACTGCGAACCGGTCGGCAACCATCCCTCCATGACCTCCGTCCTGCTGAAGCGGGCTTCGGAAACGGCTCCCGGAATCCCACCGAAGGAATGCAGCCTGCTGATTGTCGGTCATGGAACCAACCTGAATGACAACTCTGCAAAGGCAGCCAAGACACAGGTATCTCTGCTCTCAGCCATGGGACTTTATACCGAAGTGCTCCCGGCCTACATGGAAGAGACTCCTCTCATCAGTGACTGGGCCGCCATGACAACGAGGAACAATGTGGTGGTGATCCCCTTCTTCATCAGCGACGGCCTTCATAGCTATCAGGATATTCCGGTCCTGCTCGGGATTCGTGAGGAAGTCGGCCCCGCCGCGAGCCAGTCCCAAGTCTTCCAAAGCAATCCCCATCACTTGCGCGGCAAGAATCTCTACTACGGAAGCGCCATCGGAACCGACCCCATGATGGCCGACGTCATTTTGGATCAGGTAGAAGCCTTCATAGGCTGATTCGAGCCCTTGGCAAAGCGCCAGTTCACCCCACGGCATTAAGGCACAAAGGCATGAGATGTTTCCTGATTTTCATTGCTCTGAACGTCGGACTTCATGCGGCTGAAACAGCTTCTCCAGCACAGCTTCAGCAGTATCCCTACGGGCTCGCACAGGGAAAAATTGAGGCGCGCGTAGAGAAGATTCTTTCTCAGCTAACTCTGGATGAAAAAATCAGCATGCTGGCGGGGGATGGAATTGACGGCATGTCCACGGTGGCCATCCCGAGGCTCGGCATTCCGAAGTTGATCATGGCGGATGGACCGCAGGGAATCCGCGCCCACGGCCCCGCCTGCTCCTTCCCCAGTGGCATTGCCCTTGCCGCAACCTGGGATACCAAACTTGCCTTCCGCTATGGCGAGGCTCTCGGTCGTGAAGCCCGCGCCCGGGGTATCCACATTCAGCTCGGCCCTGGAGTGAACATTGCCCGAACTCCGCTGAATGGTCGTAATTTCGAGTATTTTGGAGAAGATCCCTTCCTCACGGGAGAGATGGCGGCGCAGTGGATCAGCGGCCTTCAGAGCCAGGGGGTGGCTGCCACCGTAAAACACTTTGTCGGCAACGACGAGGAGTGGCGACGGATGGAAATTAATGCGGTCATGGATGAGCAGACCCTTCGTGAAATCTACCTGATACCCTTTCAGAGCGCCGTGAAGGAAGGCGGAGTCTGGGCTGTCATGTCTGCCTACAACAAGCTCAACGACTCACCCAGCACGGCCAATAACCGGTTGCAGAACGGAATTCTCAAGGGAGAATGGGGATTTCCCGGACTTGTCATGTCCGACTGGTGGGCAACACAATCGGTCGATGCCCTTGCCAGGGGGCTTGATCTCGAAATGCCGATGAGCTACCAGGTCACTCCTGAGTCCGTCAGCAAGGCACTTGCGGATAAATCACTCACCCAGGATCGCATCGACGATGCCGTCAGGCGACAGCTGCGCATGATGATTTCGATGGGGTTTCTCGATCGTCCCCAAGAGCGGCCTGACCTTCCTCTGGATTCCCCGAAAAATAGCGCCCTGGCCCTTCAAGTCGCCACGCGATCAATCGTTCTGCTTAAAAATTCTCCGGCTCTCCTTCCTCTCGACAAGGATCACCTCAATCGCATCGTCGTTTATGGGCCCAATGCCCAGGACACTCCTGCCGTGGGAGGCGGCAGCGGGGGAGTTATCCCATTCCACAAGGTCAGTTTTCTGGAAGGAATCAGAAATGCATTGCCTGAGGGAGCATCGGTTACGTACACGCCGATGCCCATTAACAAAAGTTTTTCAATTTCGGATTTCCTCGATTTCACGGCAGTCCTTCCCCCTCCTCCGAGGATCACAAGCATTCGCAGACTGGTCAGTGTCACCGAGGAAAACATGACCCGTATAAACTCCTCACATCCACAAAAAATCGCCGTTTCTTGGAGTAAACACTTTCCGCCTCCCGACATTCCGAAAGGAAGAGAGGGGCGCGTGAGTTGGGATGCCGAAATTGAACTTCCAGAATCAGGGAGCTATGAGATTCTTTCCGAAGGCCATCCCGAAATTCGTCTTGCTGATAGGGAACTCGGCAACCCCGCAAGCTATATCGTGACCGTTAAGAAGGCGCAAAATCTTCCCTTGCGCGTGACGGCAAGCGAGGTAGGCAGGGGAAGCGGCCATGTTTCCGTCCGGATCTTGCCGGTTCCTGAAAGTGCAACGGGAATCATACCGGCGCAAGGTGCCGATGCAGCCATCGTCTGTGTCGGTCTCAATCCTGAAATCGAAGGGGAAGGATATGACCGGGGATTCTCCCTACCCGTAGAACAGCAGCGGCTCATCGAAGAGGTATCGGCAGCCAATCCTCGCACCATCGTTGTGTTGAGCGGAGGAGCCGCGGTCAATATGTTTCCATGGATCGAAAAAGTTCCGGCAGTTCTCCAGACGTGGTATCTTGGACAGAGTGCGGGAACGGCGCTCGCATCGATCCTCTTTGGCAATGAAAATCCCTCGGGGCACCTGCCATGCACTTTCGATCGCTCGATTCAGGAAAATCCAGCCTACCCTGATTATCCTGGTGACTTCCAAGGGGGTCAAGAATGGCCCGTTGTCAATTACAGGGAAGGCATTTTCTATGGATACCGGGGTTATGACAAAGCCGGAGGGCAGCCAATGTTCCCCTTTGGCTACGGCCTCAGTTACACAACATTTTCCCTGGAAGACCTGGTGGCGATTCCAGCAAAAGAAGGGTA
>Ga0302281_10001172_pt1 | contig 19068 bp, 16 predicted proteins | sample III_Fen_E1_2_FD_198762 | JGI IMG/M metagenome (GOLD analysis project Ga0302281, IMG submission 198762) | Peat permafrost microbial communities from Stordalen Mire near Abisko, Sweden - III_Fen_E1_2 | ecosystem: Environmental > Terrestrial > Soil > Wetlands > Permafrost | place: Sweden: Abisko...
GAGTTCTTTGATGGTCGCCAGAGGAAATTCGCTGGCTTCGTCCCATTTCATGACGTTAGGCGAAATCTCACGTTCGGCAAACTCTCGCACACTCTTCCTGAGGTGTAGTTGCTCTTCATTTAACTGGAAGTCCAAGGTGTCTCCTCGCTGCTTAACGGGCCGATCATTTCAGAATCTTAGGAATGGATGCCTGCGCGGGGATGGCACAAAACTGGCGTCCAAGTTGTCATTTAAGCATGGCAGCCAACAATCGCGAAATTCTCGTACCGACCGGTTGGCTTGGGGGAGCGCAAGAATTTCGAAGTGTGGACCCTTCATCAATGTCTTAGTAAGAGTTTGAAGAAAAAGGGGAAAAAGTTCAGAAAAAACAAAACGAATATGCTGCCCACGATGAACATCCAAAGTCGGGTTCCCCGGGCCACCAGATACCTTTGCCGTTCCACCACCTGCTGCTGAACGGTCAACGATTGGCGCTGGTTGGTCAACGATTCCTGCTGATTGGCGACTGAGGTTCGCAGGACTTCCAGTTGTTGTTTCTGCAGGTCGCGAATTTCCTTCAAGAGCGTCACGGTCTGATCGTCGGCCATGGGTCCCCCCATGACATCACACACCACGAGCGTGCCTCATGCATACATCGCGAAAGTCGCAGGTCTTTAGGGGCAGCAGTTGAGACGCTGCTTACGCGGCCTTCTCGGGCCTGGTGCCAAAGATCTTGCGCGCCATCCAGAGAGGGGCGACAAAAACGTGGGCGGGATTGGTTAAGAACGCGGGTTTATTGCCCTCGATCACGTGCCCCAGCCAGGCCAGCGCGAAGGCGGACGGAACGAGCAACAGGGCGATGATCCAGTGCCACCATACGACGATCAGCGAAGAGAAGCCGACAGGAATCGCGATCATGTGCAAGGCGCGGTTGACGGGATGGTTATGCGCGCCGTCGTAGTGTGAATACAGTCCCATGGTGCCCTCCATCAGGCCTCTTGGCCCGCAGAATTATACCCCTGATTGAGGTGATCGAAACGCCAGAAGCACTAGAAACACTATGTTTGAGGAGAGGTTTGAGACGGGAGGGTTTCGCTTTTCCTCAAGGGATTTAGAGGGTATACTTTGAGGACGTAATTGGAGTGCTGGGTTCTCGAATCCCCTCGACAACCTGAGGCGAATGCTGCCTTGTCGTGGATCGAGGCGTGCTCCCTCTCTGGCTCTCCGAATCCGGGCAATCGAATGGATGAGCGCGACTACAGGGCCAAAGATTCCGACAGCCCGACGATGCCGGGCATTCGCTTGCCCGACGATAAGGTGGGCGCCGCTGCTTTAACCCCTCCTCCTCTTTCGAACGCCCCTCTGTCAGACGCCCCCACCGTACTGCACGGAACGCCGATACCTGGCGCCACGCAGGCCCTTCCCTATGCAAGGCAGGGTTCTCCTCCGCCACTTTCGGCCGCTAGTATTTCTGCCTTTCAAGGTTTACAGCCGGGCGTACTTTTCGGGGGCCGCTACGAAATTCAGGGAGTGCTCGGGCAAGGCGGAATGGGCGCCGTCTACAAGGCGCGCGATCGCGAACTCGACCGCCTGATTGCCCTCAAAGTAATTCGCCCGGAATTGGCCACCGATCCGGCGATCCTACTGCGCTTCAAGCAAGAGCTGATTCTTTCTCGAAACATCACCCACAAAAACGTGGTCCGCATCTATGACCTGGGTGAAGCGGAGGGGATTCGCTTCATCAGCATGGAGTACGTGGACGGCGAGGATCTGCGGACCTTGCTGAAACGCGCCGGGAAATTTTCGCCGAAAGACGCAATTTCAATCGTGGAGCAGGTTTGCCGGGCGCTCGATTGTGCGCATTCGGAAGGCGTGATCCATCGCGACCTCAAGCCGCAGAACATCATGCGCGATAAGCATGGGCGCATTGTCGTGATGGATTTTGGACTGGCGCGCTCGCTGGGCGATTCCGGGCTGACTCAAACCGGAGCCTTGGTGGGAACGCTGGAATACATGTCTCCTGAGCAGGCGATGGGGAGCACGCTCGATCAGCGGTCCGATATTTTCAGTGTGGGGCTCATCTTCTACGAGTTACTTTCGGGCAAAGCGCCGTACGAAGCGGATACTGCGATCGCCAGCCTCATGAAGCGGACGCGCGAAGAGGCGCGCAGTGTTTCGGAAGTAGAAGCTTCCGTTCCTCGGTCGTTGAGTGCCATTGTTAGCCGCTGTCTCGAGCGCGAGCCTGCCAATCGCTACCACTCCGCAGTTGAATTGTTGCAGCAGTTGACGGCATGGGAAGCCAATCCGAACATCAGCGCGGAAAAACTCTCGCAGATGATTCCTCACGCAATTGTCAGGCCATCAGGGTTCAACCTCGACTTGCCGGGCAAGAGTTGGATGTGGATCGCCGGTGCAGTGCTGGTCGTCGCTCTTGCAATCTTTGCCGGGCGCACGCTGTTGAATCGTTCAGGGACATCCTCGGGTGTGACTGCGCAAGGCATTCCCTCGCTGAAGCAGGGCACGTATGTCGCGATCATGCCTCTGAAATTAGTTGGAGACCAGAAGGCTCTCGGCTATGTAGCGGATGGCATCAAGGAAGCTCTTTCGGCGAAGTTATTTCAGCTCAAAGAAGTCCACGTTGCATCGGCCGACGCGGTCGATACGGCAAACGCAAAGGATCTGCCCCTGGCGAAACTGGCCCGCGAACTGGGCGTGAATCTCGTCTTACAGGGCAGCGTGCAAGGAAATGCCGATAATTTCCGAGTTACATTGGGATTGGATGATGCTGCCACCGGCAAACGGCTTTGGAGTAACGAATTCAGCGGGGCTTCGGGCGATGTGCTCACTTTGGAAGATCAAATCTATGGCAGCGTTTCCACGGCCCTGGCGTTAAAACCGACGGATGAAGAGCAAGCCCGCGTCGGCGCTCATCCCACAGAGAACGTAAAAGCATACGATCTTTATTTGCAGGGACGCAATACCTTGCGCAACGGCCACAGTCAGGAAGAATACCAGCAGGCAGTGGGGCTGTTCGAACAGGCGATCGATAAGGATTCGAATTTTGCCCTCGCATATACAGGTTTGGCAGATTCCAGCATTCGGATGTATGGCGAGACAAAAGACAGTATTTGGGCGCAAAAAGCCACTTTAGCGGCGCAGCGCGGCGAGCAACTCTCCAACAACCTTCCCGAGGTTCACCTTTCCCTCGGTAGCGTCTACGCCACAACCGGCAAGAACACGCAAGCGGTGGCCGAACTGAAAAGAGCGCTGGAGTTGGCGCCGAATTCCGACGAAGCCTATCGCAATCTCGGGGATGCCTATAGTCATGACGGAAAGAGCGAGGATGCCATCGCCTCCTTCCAAAAAGCTGTGGCGGCGAATCCCTATAATTCAGCGAATCACATTGCCCTTGGCAATGCTTACTTCAATCTGGGCGACAACGCCAAGGCGCTGCCGGAGTTCCAAAAAGTAGTCGAAATCGCCAGTGACAGTCCGTTGGGATACGAAGGCATTGGCAACGTGTACTTACGGGGAGGAAAATGGGGCGAGGCAATTCCCGAGTATCAGAAAGCGCTCGCGCTCGCCCCCGATGCGCAAACCTACTCGAACCTCGGCACGGCGTACTTCTGGCTGAAGAATTACGACCAATCTACGAAAATGTACGAAAAATCGGTGGCCATGACCCCGAACAATGAAGAATATCAAGGTAATCTTGGGGATGCTTACCGCTGGTCTGGCTTTTCCGAAAAGGCATCGTCTGCCTATGCCAAAGCCATCTCGCTGGCATTTCAGGAATTGCAGGTCAACCCCAGATCATCCAGCATTATGGGCGACCTTGGTCTCCTGTATGCCAAGAAGGGTGATGCCACGAACGCGGTGCAATATACAAATCAAGCGCGCGCGATTAGTCCGGACGACGTGCAGTTGATGTATTCGGAGGCGCAGGTGAAAACGCTGATTGGCAAACCGGAAGAAGCGCTGAAAGCCTTGCGGCTGGCACTGGATAAGGGCTATTCGCCGCAGGAGGCCTGGAACGATCCTGAACTTCAGAAGCTCCAGGCCCTGCCGCAGTTCTCACAATTGGTGAACGAGTTTACAAAAAAGAGCCACTAGGCTTTCAGTCGGCTCAACCAGTTCTTGCGACGCGTCACAATCGCGCTCAACCCCGTAATCATCAACGCAACCGTTCCCGGCTCGGGAGCAGTACCGGCATGGCCGAACATCGTGCTTCCACCGTTGGTCCAGCAACTCTGATTGACGCATGCGAAACCAATATCGAAGCTTTGCCCAGCCTGAATTCCATTATGCGGGTTGAGGCCGTTGCGAATGCCAGTCAGCAGAATTTCCACAGAACCATTTTTCTCTGTCTTCGTGGTGCAGTTAAGGAACAAGCTTTGGGAGCAACTGATGTCGGCCGCGGGAACGCCGGTTTCGACCAGAGTGAGTGAGGTCCAGTTCTTTCCGCTCTCATTCGTGAAGTACAAGAAGCCTTTTCCAGACTTCGGGATGGTGAAAGAGAAATTCACTCCGACGCCCTGGCAACCAGAAGGACCGCAATTTAGCGGTGTATTCCCGCCATTGACGCCATGGATAATGATTTTGGGATCGTTGATTCCATCGGCAAAGGCCATCATTGAACTGACGGCAAGCAAAGCAGCGATTGCACAAATCTGAGAAATTTTCATCGACGGTTCCTGTTCACCAAAGGAATTTAGCTGGGTATTCTTATCCCAGCTTCGGGGAGTGGAGCGAGGTTAGCCTGTTCAACCAAGCGGGTCAAGCCGAATTCCGAGCTGCGCGAGAAAATTTTTCAAAACAATGCAAACTGTTGCGCACCCTGCCTAGAACTGTGCAGGTTCTTGCATTCGCCGCACTTACGGAGTGCAGGGAGTTGCCTATCAAACCAAAAAGCCGGAACCCGAAGGCCCCGGCTGTCCAGTTGGTTGTGTGCCCGCATGAAGTCAAAATCGAACTCTGATACCCTCGCGCAATCACCTATTCGTTTCTCGTACTTTATGACACCGCTGACCGAGCAAAAGTTGTCGAACTCCGCAAGCTTGGGGAAGTGCAGAGTCTACACTTTTATTTCTCTAGGCACTCCGGCGGGGTCGCACCGTCAAGTCTCGCACCTGCGCCAGAATGCTCGACATCTGCATGCCGTTGAGTTGCGCAAGATACGGCATGACGTCGGCGACGAATTGATCTTCCATCAGCTCGCGGATCTCCTCTTGGCGGTTGCGTTCTCCGCCGGAAAGCAGATCGGGCACGCTGACTTCGAGAGCTCGCGCCAGACGCTCCAAAGAAGAAAGAGTCGGGGTCGCTTTTTCGTTTTCGATTTTCGACACGTACGTTCGCGGTACCGACATACGAAGCGCCAGTTGACGCTGGCTGAGACCGTTGCGCAAGCGTAACGATCGTATGGAGTGCGCGAGTTTCAAATGTCCGCGGCCACTCGAACTTGCATTGACCGGCATCATGTCTGGCACCGGAGTCATGGCAGCAATATCCGCCTCGTCCTCATCCAAAGACAGACGGCAACGACGGCAAAGGCTATTTGATGTGCGGAATTGCACGAGGGAACAACGATCGCATCGTACGACTTCCCGTGAGTCCACGGGGGTAAGTGTTGTGGCCATTCAGGTTTTGCGAGTGCCAGAGCGGGGGCTACTCTCAAAGCCAACTACAACGTAATCTGCTGGATCGACCCTGTGAATGTCAAGGCAAAAGCGTTGCAAGCGAAAGACATGCCGCTGTCAAGCACATGTGAATCGGTGAAATCCCAACAGGGGCGGGGCAAGTGATGGATCAACGGGAATCGGCCTGGTGTTTACTAACTGAGTTCACCCAGTCGGAAAGTCTACGTAAGCATGCCTTGGCGGTCGAGGCTTGCATGCGGGCGTACGCCCGGAAAAATGGGGCCGATGAAGAGTTGTGGGGACTCGTCGGACTGCTCCACGACTTCGATTACGAGAGATATCCGACACCGGAAGCCCACCCGTTTAAAGGCTCAGAGATTCTGCAAGAGCGGGGATATTCCGAAGAAGTGCGACGGGCAATTCTATCCCACGCGCAATATTCCGGGATACCGAGAGTGTCTCCGCTGGAGAAAACGCTGTTTGCCTGCGACGAGCTCGCGGGATTTATTACGGCATGCGCCTTGGTGAAACCTGGGAAGTCTCTAGCCGAGGTTGAGGCGGCATCGGTTAGGAAAAAAATGAAAGACAAAGCGTTCGCGCGCAGTGTGCATCGCGAAGATATCGTCCAGGGTGCGGCCGAACTCGGATTGGATCTCCATGAACATATTGCGTTCTGCATCGAAGCCATGCGAGTGATTGCGGTTCAGTTAGGTTTGGATGGATCAAACCGATCGACCGGCGAGTGAAATGGCCGGAGACAAGAGAAATCATCTGCGAACTCAAAAACGCAAAAGATCCGCCGCTCGATCACACAGCGGATCTTTTTCAGGCAACAATCAATCACTTCCCTTTCGCCGCCTTGACCTTGCCTCCGAGCAATCCAAAGATCTGTAATTGTTTATTACTGGCCACAAACACCTGGCCGTTGGCAACAACCGGCACAAGGTTTGAATTGCCTCCCAGGTTGGGCCATAGGCCGGCAGTCGTTCGATACAACCGATTCATCGTGCCTTTTTTGACGGAATCCGGGTTGAAAGCAAACAGCCTGAGATTCGCCGGGTTGTTATCAATGGGGCGCGAGAGGGCCCAGATAATGGGATTGGCGGTTCCGTTGGACGAGATCGTCGTGAAGAATCCTGGGTCTTGTACCCCTCCGACGGACGCAGATTGCGAGTCGAACGCGAGATTCACGTTGGGAGAAGTCTGCACCGTCCACACCATCACGTTCGAGCCGCCGCTGCTGACCACTCGTCCCAATCCGTCCGTGGGATCGACGTAATACGATTGACCGCACCAGCATCCGCCTATTCCATAGACGCCGAGCACATTATTCTGATTCGGAGAATAACCGCCGAGCGCATCTTCATTCATGAAATACATGTTTCCGTCTTTACCGGCCGCAACCGCGAGATGCGGTGTCGATCCGGGCTGATCGGGAAGCACCAGCACTCCGCCCGATCCGAAATCGGCGTCATATTGATCGAGAGTTGACTGGTCGCTCGGAGTAAAAAGATCTTCGACCGTGGTCAAAGTCGAGGAAACCTTGACCACACTTTCCTGAATGTTTGTTACTCCGTCGTAGGTAGTTCCTGAATAATCGGAGTTTCCGGTCACGTACAAAACGTTACCCGCGTCGTCGGCAGCGAGACCGTAGCCTGACATCCAAATGGACGAGAGAAAGAAATCGTCCGGCGAAGTCGCTTGCTGATCGAAAATCTGGTTGGCTGGAAAAGGCGCTAAGGTTCCCGCGGTCCAGCCAAGGAGCCATCCGCGCGAAAGGTTTGCGTTGAAGTCGCAAAAGCTGCCAAATCCAGCATAAATACTCCCGTTTGCTAACAGTAGCCCGGGACGCTGGCGTTGATACTTTGCATTGAAGTTAAACGTACTGCCATCGATTAGGGTATGGGACGCAACCACGGTTTGTGGCGGCACGTTGTCGGTCAGGCTTCCGAGCGCGAGAGCGTGTAGAAGATAAGTTGGCTGCCCCTTGGAAGTGTGTGTATAGACCATTACATAAAGCGTGTTGCTGGCCGGATCGATTACAGGGGTCGAGTTGATACCGACATTGGGGCCGTTGTTCGTGCAACCCAATGGATAAGAAACCGGGCTGCCAAGATTCACGTGCAAGAGCACGGTGCCGCTGTGGACGTCGATGGCGTAGATGGAATTATTCTCGGTGGCGACGTAGGCCACATCGTGTGTCCCTTGAAAGTTTCCTGCGGTAATCTGCACTCCGGGTACGACCAGGGGCTGCGCGTCGACTTGGTCGTCGAGTTTTACCTTCTCTAATAACCCAAACGATCCAACCTTGACGTTCGCGGGAGTGAGTACGGATTCATTCTGATTCCATCCCGTACGGTAATTGTCATAGTGGTAGGTGGTGACGGCGGTCTGAGCGGCGGCCAACACCGCGCCCGCGGTGATAAGAAGAGAAGCGGCGAGTAGTCTACCGCAGCTGACACGGCAATTCCCCAGACGAAATCGTGGCATGTTTCATCCCTTTAACCTTAGATTTATTAAATTAACGGTCGCTTGAGGAAGGCTTCGCCCTGCAGTCGCTAGAATTCCGCCTTGGTGCGCGGAACGCTACGAAAAGAACTCTGGGGTTTGGCCGCGCCCCGGGGGAGGAAGCACGAGTGCCGCGAGTTTAAAACATCCGGCGGAAAGCTGTAAACAGGATTCAGCAATCGGGTCGATTGCAGAACAATTGCCGAATAAGTGCAGAAGATTTGCTTCGGAGAAGACTTTTCGCGACTCCTGTCTAACGCAAGGCTTGTGCGATCTTGCCTGCGGCGATTAGCTCTGTGAGACGAGCGAAGTCCTGATACATCACGCGATCTTTATCCATCGAAGCCGAGACCGTTCGGATCGCGGCATGAGCCTGCTGCAAGGCCTTCGACGTTTTTAGGGGAGCCAAGAAATCAATTGCCTGGGCAGCGGCCATCGCCTCGATGGCTAGCACATGGCGCGTATTTTCCACTATTTTCTTCAGTTTGTTTGCCGCTGTCATGCCCATCGAGACGAAGTCTTCTTTATTTCCCGAGGTCGTAATGGAATCTACCGAGGCTGGGTGGGCCAACACTTTATTTTCGCTGACCAAGGCAGCGGCGGTAACCTGCGGCATCATGAAACCAGAATTCATGCCTGCACCGGGAGCGAGAAATGGCGGCAAACCTTCGCTGAGAGCAGGGTTGACCATGCGCTCAAGTCGCCGTTCGCTGATTCCAGCGAGAGCGCTCAGGGCGATGGCAAGAAAGTCGAGCGCGAAAGCAAGAGGTTCGCCATGAAAATTTCCGCCCGAGAGAACATCGCCCTCGCCGTCCATAGCCTTGCGATTTTTCACGAAGACCAACGGATTATCGACCGCCGAGTTCGTCTCGATCTCAAATACTTTTCGGCAGTGAGCGAGCGTATCGCGCACCGCCCCATGCACCTGTGGGATACAACGCAATGAATAAGCGTCTTGCACTCGGCCACAATCCCGATGCGATTCTCGCAATTCACTGTGGGCAAGAAGACGGCGTAAATTGGCGGCTGACTCGGTTTGTCCAGCGTGCGGTCGAGCCTTCTGTATGCGTTCGTCGAAGGCGACGTCGGTGCCTTTCAGCGCGTCGCAGGCCATGGCACCAATCACGTCGGCAGTGTCAACGAGGGTTTCGGCCGCCAGTTGCATCAACGTGCCGATCGCCAGCATCGCTTGCGTGCCGTTGATCAGCGAGACGGCTTCTTTCGCTTCGAGCACCAGTGGCGTAATCTGTGCGCGCTGCAATACATCAGCGCTTGGAAGGCGATCGCCTTTTTCGTCAAGGCATTCCCCTTCGCCGACCAACGCGAGCGCAAGATGGGCTAGAGGAGCCAGATCGCCGCTTGCTCCAACGCTGCCTTGCGACGGAACGATTGGTGTCACACCACGATTCAGCATTTCGCAAATGGTGTCGATGGTGATGGCGCGCACTCCGGAATGGCCTTTGGCCAGCGATGCGGCACGAAGCAGCATCATGGCGCGGGTTTCGCAGATGGCCAGCGGTTCGCCGACACCTACGGCGTGCGAGCGCACCAGATTAATTTGGAGCTCGCGAACCTGATCACCGACGATGTGGACATCACTGAGTTTGCCCACCCCCGTTGTAATCGCATACGAGATTTTATTATTGGCTACAAGGGCGTCGACGACGGCGCGAGCGCGATTGACAGCTTCGCGGGCGTCTGGAGCGAGCAACACGGCCCTTTTCTCGACCGCAACTTCGCGCACCGATTCCAGGGTCAGATCGTTTCCGTTAATGTGCAGAACTTGCAAGAAAATTCCTGACTTCTTTCTATTTTCCTTCTTGTTTCGCTTCGTGGAGGACAACCTTAAATGGATACAATGTCGCCGTCATGACACCTTTGACGACAACTGGATCGGCATCTACGATCCGGCGGGCGGCATCTTCCGACTCCGCGCGGAATACTGCCAGTCCCATCGTATTTTCGTCGGTCGTCATCGTCCGACCTACGAGAATGATCTTGCCTTGCGCGTGCAGACCCTGCAGGTAAGCGAAGTGTTCCGCAACGGTTGCCTGCTCTGATTCGGTTGGTCCGGTGCGGAGCATGTCGCCGCGCACGAGTTGCAGTTTGTAGAGAAACTCCGGCATGACAATGTATCTTCCTTGCACCGAATCGCGTTTCAAACTATCGATTTCGCGTCCACTATCGAGTCATCCTGTGTTTCCAACACGGCACGAAAAATCTTCATGTATTTCTCCGGCAGCGCTCGTGGCCGCATCTGCGAATTGGCGACGATGTGAGTGGTCTCACCTTCGGCGAGCAATTGTCCCGACTGCAGGTCTCGCAATTCGTATGCGAAGCGAATGACTTTTTCGCGAACGTGTTTCAAGCAGGTTCGGACCACAACCTCATCATCATAGTGCACCGGAGCCTTGTAGCGGCAGCGGGCGTCGACGACGGCGATGAAGCAGTCGTCCTCGCGCTCCATATCTTTATAGCTGAAGCCAAGCTGGCGGAGGAACTCGACGCGTCCCACTTCAAACCATATAAAGTGATTCGCATGGTAGACGACACCCATCTGATCGGTCTCAGCGTAACGGACACGGATGCGAGTCTCGTTGGTTGTAACTTTTGGATTCGCGGAACGACTCATCGACCCGTCCACTTTGGCTTGCGCTTTTCTAGGAAAGACTCGATGCCCTCGCGAAAGTCGGCACTCTCGCGGATTCCTGCATTTTCGCGAATGGCAGCTTCAATCTGCGTATCGAGTTCCTGGCGCGCATGGTCAGCAAGCAGGCGTTTGGTCTGAAATAGCGAGAGCGGACTGTTCTCCGCTAACTGGAGCGCGAGTTCGCGCGCGCGATCGAGCAATTTCTCTGGCGCAACAATTTCGTTGATCAGTCCGAGTTTAAGCCCTTCCGCCGCATCGAAAATGCGCCCAGTCAGTAGAAGATCGCGGGCAATTTTTTCTCCGACCTGCCGTAGCAAAAAAGTCGAGACGATCGCCGGAACAAAGCCGATGCGGACCTCCGTGTAGCCAAACTTCGCTTCCGGCACAGCGAGGGTGAAATCGCAAAGGAAGGCGAGACCGGTGCCGCCGGCGATGGCTGCGCCGTTCACGGCAGCAATGGTCGGCTTGGGAAACTCATAGAGCGAACGGAAGAGGCTGACCATAGTGCGCGAGTCTTCGAGGTTCTGCTCAGGCGTCCGGCCAATCAGGAATTTCAAATTGTCGAGGTCCATGCCCGAGCAGAAGGCCTTCCCTGCCCCAGTCAGAATGAGGATGCGAACCTCCGATTGATTTACTTCGTCGAGCGCGTGCCGAAGATCCTCGATCAGTTCATAGCTGACGGCGTTGCGCTTCTCGGGACGATTCAACGTGAGCGTCGCGATCACGGAGTCAAACGCTAGTTCGAGAGTTTTGTAGGTCATTTTCCTCGAAACTGCTCATCGACGGCCAGCGCGTTCTTGTAACGTTTGCCGAACTCAGCACTGGCCCGCGCCAGAGTTTCCAGTGACTTGAGCGTTGGCAATTCTGCGCCGCGGCTGCCTAGAGTTTCTATTAATGTTTCGGTTGCAATGTTTCCGACCAAATCGTCCTGTGCGAAGGGACACCCGCCAAGACCGCCTATTGCAGAATCAAATCGACGGCAGCCGGCGTCATAGGCTGCAATTATCTTTTCCGGGGCAGCGTCGGGTCGGCTGTGGAGGTGAACTCCAATTTCTAGATAGCCGTATTCGGATAAGACAGCCGACACGACGTCTTTAATCTTTTCAGGCGACGCCATGCCAACGGTGTCGGCCAACGAGATGGTACGGATCTCCTGCAGTTCCAGCAAGCCGACGGCGGCTACGACTTCGTCGATGGTCCAATCATCGCCGTAGGGATTGCCGAACGCCATCGAAATATAAACGATCGTGTTGAGTCCGGCTTCGTCGGCTTTTTTCTCGATTTTTTCCAGTTCTTCGATGGCGTCTTCCAGAGTTTGCCGTTGATTGTTTTGCAGAAAAGTCGGCGAGATCGAATAGGGGAAGCCCAGAGTGCTGACCGCTCCGGTCGCGATCGCCCGCTGCGCGCCTTTTTCGTTGACGACAATGCCGATGATCTCCACGTCGTCCGGCGCCTTGAGTTCCTTCAGAACTTCTTCGGAGTCGGCCATCTGCGGGACAGCGTTAGCAGAAACGAAGCTGACGGCATCGATATGCTTGAATCCGGCCGAGATCAGGGCTTGGACATAGTTGGTCTTGAGATCAGTAGGGATCTGGCCCTTGAGGCCTTGCCAGGCATCTCGGGGACACTCGATGAGTTTGACATCTTCCACCATTTTCACCACGGGGGCATGCAGGCGCAGAGAAAAGCAAATCTTTTCATAAAACCTTTCTCACGTTTGCAGCACTCCAACTTTGAACTCCGGCACATCCGGATTCAGCGACGCCGCTTCCAGCGCCTGCGTAATCGCCTGGCGCGTTTCCATGGGATCAATGATCTTGTCAATCCAGAGACGCGCGGCGCCGTATCGCGGGTCAGTCTGCTCGTCGTAGGTTTTCTTGGTTGAATCCAGAAGTTCTTTTCTCTCCTGGTCGCTCAGTTTCTTGCCGCTGCGTTCCAGTTGCTTGACTTTGATTTCGACCAGGGTGCCGGCGGCGGCGTCTCCACTCATGACTGCGTATTTCGCAGTGGGCCACGCAAAGACAAAGCGGGGATCAAAGGCTTTGCCGCACATGGCGTAGTGTCCCGCGCCGAAAGAACCGCCCACAATTACGGCGATTTTCGGCACGACAGAATTCGATACGGCGTTCACCATCTTCGCGCCGGCTTTAATAATGCCGGACCACTCGGCGTCGCGCCCCACCATGAAGCCGTTGACATCGTGAAAAAAAATCAGCGGGATCACGTTCTGATTACAGTCCATGATGAAGCGGGCGGCTTTTTCGGCGGACTCGGTGTAGATGACACCTCCGAATTCGACGCGCTTGTGGCCTTCGTGATCGGTCTGCTGCGCATGAAGCTTCTGATTGGCTACGATGCCGACGGCGAAGCCTCCAATGCGCGCGTAGCCGCAGATCAGCGTTTTGCCGTAGTCGGGCTTGTATTCGTCAAAGCGGCTCTCGTCCACGATACGCGCGAGAATTTCTTTCATGTCGTAGGGACGCGCAGCCGACGCGTCGTACGCTCCATAGATCTCTTCCGCTGGCATCGCCGGATCAACGGGCTTCTTGCGATCCCACAGCGACTGGCGGCGGTATCCCCACTTATCGATAAGGGAGCGGATGCGATTGAGGCATGCCTCATCGTTGGGCTCGCGGAAGTCAACCGTGCCACTGATGGTGGAATGCATTGCGGCTCCGCCTAATTCTTCGGCGGAAACCTTTTGGCCGATCGCGGCTTGCACGAGCGCCGGGCCGGCGAGAAATAAGCCACTGCCGTCCGTCATCAGAACGTGATCGCACATGACGGGAAGATATCCTCCACCGGCGACGCACATGCCCATGATGGCGGCGATCTGCGGAATGCCCATAGCGGACATTACGGCGTTATTGCGGAAGACGCGGCCAAAATCGTCGGTGTCGGGAAATACGTCTTCCTGTAGCGGAAGGAAAACTCCCGCAGAGTCGACCAGGTAAATGGTGGGAATGCGATTTTCGATGGCGACGTTTTGCGCGCGAATCACTTTTTTCGAAGTCATCGGGAAGAAGGCACCAGCTTTGACAGTGGCGTCATTCACGATGAGCATGACCAGGCGGCTGTGGATGCGGGCGAGGCCGGTGATGACGCCAGCGGCGGGAGCGCCTCCCCATTCTTCGTACATTTTGTGGGCGGCATAGAGGCCGAGTTCAAAAAACGATCCAGGATCGACCAGAAGTTTAATGCGTTCGCGCGCGGTGAGACGCGATTTGGCGTGCTGGCTCTCGATCGCCTTCGCACCACCGCCCTCACAAATTTTTTCCTCTTCGTTACGAAATTGGGCGACGAGATCGGCGAGGGAGCGCATGTTGGATTCAAAGCGAAGCGAACTCGGGTCCACCTTGGTCGGGAGGACGTTGTTGATCAAGATGGCCGTCGACTCGGGGCGTTCGCGCATGAGGGCAGAGATCCAAACCGCGTTCGAAACTACTTACTATACCAGCGTTGGTAGGGACGATGCGGCTTGAAGGAAGCGGAGCGCTTGTTCGACAGGATCATCGGCAATGGCATCGACGAGACCAAATTCCTGGCCTTGCGCGGCTGAGATTTTTTCTGCGGCAACTAAGAGTTCCAATGCGCGAGCCTTTCCAATCAGACGCGGCAAACGTTGCGTGCCACCCCATCCTGTCATCAAGCCGAGAGCGGCCCCGCGATGTCCGAAAATTGCGTGCGGGGCTGCGATTCGGCGGTGACACGCAAGCGCGAGGTCGACACCTCCGCCCATGCAATGACCTTCGATAGCGGCAATGACGGGAGCGGGATAGATGCCGATTGTGTTCATCAGCTCTTGGCCGATGGCGGAGAACGCGTAGGCCTGTGGACCGGTCAAGGCGTTGATCTCGTTCAGATCGGCGCCGACAGAAAAAAATTGTCGATTGCCGGCGATGATCAGTGGGCGAACCCGATTCTCAAGTTTCAATTGTTCAATAGCGGCGACGAGCGCCGTTACGCAGGCGCGGGTCAGCCGGTTGGTGCTGTCAAGCGAGATCAGTCGCAGGAGGACTGCAGGCCCGACAGCTTCTATTCGGAAGAACGGGGAATGCACGCCAATATGATGCGCTATCGGCCAGTGAAAACGCCATCTTCTCGAGAGCTGGCAGCCAATCAGCCCTTCGCTTTGCTAAGGATCACAAATTTCGACGGGCATTGCATTAAACGATTGGGACAACCTGCGGTTTCACATGTTCGCGGATGAATTTGACGATGTTGTCCATGGGAGTGCCGGGCTGGAAAATCCCCGCCACGCCGATTTTCTTGAGGCCTTCAATATCCTGATCAGGAATGATACCGCCGACTAACACCAACACGTCGTCCATTTTATTTTGCTTCAGCAGGTCCATCACGCGGGGGACGATCGCGTTGTGCGCTCCCGAAAGAATCGACAGGCCGATGACCTGGACGTCTTCCTGCAAGGATGCGCTGACGATCATCTCAGGAGTTTGGCGCAGGCCTGTGTAAATAACTTCCATGCCCGCATCGCGCAATGCGCGGGCAATAACTTTGGCGCCGCGATCATGGCCGTCGAGGCCGGGCTTCGCTACGAGGACGCGGATTTTGGAATTAGCGCTCACAGAAATCATTTAACCATAGAGCGTAACCACAGAGCGCACGCAAGGCACAGATACGAACTGGACGGCCCATTCCGCCCGTCTCCACACAATCGAAAGCTATGGCTTCACTCCCAACTGCCAGAATAGGAATGAGTACATATCGGTGCTCTCTTCGATCTGCTTGGCCACCGGCTTGCCCTGCCCATGGCCCGCTTTGATGTCGATACGCAACAGAATAGGCCGCTCGCGACTCGAGCCGTTCTTCGCATCGGCTTGCATGAGTGCAGCCATTTTCTTCGCGTGCATAGGATCCACACGAGTGTCAGTGTCTCCCGTCATAAATAAGATGGCGGGATACTCCTGACCGGGCTTTACGTGCTGATAAGGCGAATACGCATAGAGCCACTCGAACTGCTTAGGATCGTCCGAAGAACCGTATTCCGGAATCCAGAGTTTCGCGATCTGAAAGTTCTGGTAGCGGAGCATGTCAAGCAGCGGAACCTGGCATACCACCGCACGGAACAGGTCAGGGCGCTGCGTGATCATTGCGCCCATCAGCAGCCCGCCGTTCGATCCACCCTGAATCGCGAGGTGATCTTTATCCGTATACCTTTGCGCGATCAGATATTCTCCCGCGGCAATGAAGTCGTCGAACACATTCTGCTTTTTTTCGAGCATTCCGGCGCGGTGCCAGTCTTCTCCAAACTCAGCGCCGCCTCGAAGATTGGCGACCGCGTAGACGCCGCCATGCTCCATCCAGAGATACATGCTGCGATTGAAGGCTGGCGTGAGGGATATATTGAAACCGCCGTAGCCAGTCAACAGCGTGGGATTTTTGCCATTCTTCTCAGTTCCCTTCTTGCTGACGACAAACATCGGAACCTTGGTGCCATCTTTTGACGCGTACCAAACCTGTTGCACGTCATAGCCGGAAGGGTCGATCGAGGGCGCGTCAACCTTGGCCCACAGGCCGCTCTTGATGTCGTCCAGTTGAACGCGATAAATCGACGGTGGAACCGTGAAAGACTGGAATCCGAAAAAGATTTCGTTGCGGTCGTAGCGGCCGGAAGTGCTGAAAACCGAGCCAATGGCCGGAAGCGAGATGTCGGCCAGCTTCTTTCCGTCCAGGGAGAAAAGCTTCAGTTCGGACGTCGCATTATGCTCGTATTGCACCAGTAACTTACCCCCCGTGACGCTCGCGTTCTGTAATACGGCGTCGCTCTGCGCGATGATCTCTTTCCAGTTCTCCCGTTTCGCGTTGGTCGCGTCGGCAACAAAAACGCGATAGTGGGGCGCATCTTCGTTGGTTGTGATGTAGAGCTTTCCCTGAAAGAAATCGGCGCCATAGAGGAAATCCTTGCCTGTCGTGATCTCCAGTGGAGGTTCTTCAGACTGCAGATCTTTCAGGTACATTTCGGTTTTCGTCCAGCCTTCGCCCACATCAATCAGCAACCAGCGGTCGTCTTCGGAGAGGTTGACTTGCGGGATATCCTGCGGGTTGCGTCCTTCGCCGAAAATCAGCGGATCCTTTGCCGGATCGGTTCCCATCCGATGGAAGAAAACCTTGACGTGATAGACCTCTTCTCCTTCCGGCACTTCACCTTTCTTCGGATGGCGCGTGTAATAGAATGCCGAGCTGTCTTTCATCCACGCGATGCTGGCAAAGCGCGTACGGTCGATCGTGTCGGGTAAAACCTTGCCTGTAGCGGTTTCCGCGATGTGAAGCGTGCTCTCCTCCGAGCCGCTCGGAGACGTTCCATACGCGACATATTTTCCGTCGTCGGAGGCGAACCACCAATCCAGTGCCACGGTACCATCGCTCGACATTTTGTTCACGTCGACAAGCACGCGATCTTGGCCCTCTAGCCCTTCGCGCACATAAAGAATGGGCTGGTTCTGATTGCCTTCGCGGCGCGTGTGAAAGTAATACTGGCCGCCCATCTGGGGCGCGCCCACGGTCCCGATTTCGAGCAGTTGAGAAAGACGTGCGTTGATGCGGTCGCGTCCCGGCAGTGGACCGAGGATGGAGCGCGTATATTTCGCCTCATTCTCGATGTAGAGCTTCGTCTCGGGGTCGTTTGGATTTTCGAGGTAGCGATAACGATCGATAATTTTGTGTCCCTGAACCGTATCTTCGACCGGAATCACCTTTGCTTTCGGAGGACCGTCCTGGGTCGAGGAAGGAATTGAATCGCTGGAACTGGAATCTTCAGCAAAAACCATGGCGGCCATACCGACAATAATGATCAAGAGAACAGTCAGCAAACGCGAACCTCCCAGCATAAACACCTCGGTATCGTGGTGGACGAGACGCCGCAGATAAGGTTAGCAGAACGGTCAAGGAACGGCGCGGGATCAGGTTTCCAATCGGCTCCCGGCTCTGATATGATTTCGTTGGCCAATCAGCACGCATAAAGCGTGTTCTCACTCCTCAGTAGCTCAATGGCAGAGCATCCGGCTGTTAACCGGAGGGTTGTAGGTTCGAGTCCTACCTGAGGAGCCATTCTTTCAATGGCTTAGCAAGCTTGCAATCACTAGCGCAATCAGTTAAGCCGGTCGGCTCAGTGCCAGCCCAACAACCTTCGAGTGCGCCTGTCCCATCTCATCGGTCACCACGTCGCCATAAATGTTCATCGTCGTTCTGATGTCGCTGTGTCTCATCAGCTTCTGTTGAACAGCGATTGGCGTTCCGACGGCATCCAGCCAACTGCGGTAGGTGTGCCGAAAGGCGTGAGTACCGAGATGGCCGATTCCTGCCACCTTGGATGCCCGCTCAAGTTCGCGCCAAAACCCCGTATACGAATAAGGTAGACGGCCCAGTTTCACAGGACTGGCAAAGATCCAATCCTCTTCGGCTGAGAACTGCGTGGTCTGCTTCCAGACCCTCAGTAGCTCCAGCAGTTCCTTATCTACTGCCAGGAACTTGCGCGATGAATCGGTTTTCACATCATCCACAATTTGCTTCACGATGCCCCGTTCAACGTTCAACTTGGCACCGAGCCAGTCCACGTCGCGCCACTTCAAAGCAAGTAGCTCCGAAACTCGCAATCCCAAACAGACCGACACCAGAGCCATGGTATTGAACGGTGTCTTCAGGAATGCAGTGAGTCTCTGGAACTGCTCCAAAGTGAGGCTGCGCGGTTTGCGAATGCGTCTTGTAGCACCTTTTACAACTACAAGGTCGATGGGGTTGCGTGCAACTTCCAGCACGCCGCACCACATCGCAAACTCCATCAAGGCACGAAACAGGTTGCGAACGTGAGACCGGCTCTTGGGAGACAGATCAAGCTGGCGAAGCCAGAGTTCAACGGGTCTGGGTTGTACGTCAGCGATAGACTTGTCGCCCCAGTGAGGCAAAATATGGTTCTGCAGCCATGACCGATACACGCGAGAGGTCTCGGAACGCGAGGGCATTCTTTCGGATTGGTAGCGTTGAGCCAACTCTTTCACCGTGTGCGTTTGGCTGATTGGTTTGTTGACAACCGTCTGACGAAACGACTCTGCTGCTTGCCATGCGGCTGCCTTCGTAGGAAAGTCGCGCAGCGAACCGATCAACCTGGTTCGACGGACTCCGTTTTCGCAGAATAGGTAATTCCATACCCTGCGACGTTTATCGCAAACAACAGATCCCTGCTTATGCCGTGCTCGTTTCATATGCTCCTTTCGTTTGCGAGCACGGACGGCTGGCCCGAGAGTACCACAGGTTTCTTCCGAGTCACCATTGCTTCCA
>Ga0302281_10001174_pt1 | contig 19064 bp, 16 predicted proteins | sample III_Fen_E1_2_FD_198762 | JGI IMG/M metagenome (GOLD analysis project Ga0302281, IMG submission 198762) | Peat permafrost microbial communities from Stordalen Mire near Abisko, Sweden - III_Fen_E1_2 | ecosystem: Environmental > Terrestrial > Soil > Wetlands > Permafrost | place: Sweden: Abisko...
GAAAGCCAAATCCCGATTTCGTACAAAAGAATCAACGGTACCGCCACGATCGTTTGCGTTATGGGATCCGCGCTGGGCGCGATCAGGGCTGCTAAAACAAAGATTCCAAGAATGGCGTGCTTGCGCTTTTGGGATAAAAAGGCAGGAGTTGCGATACCAACACTCACCAATGCGGCCAAAACTAGCGGCAATTCAAAAACACAGCCAAAAATCAACAAAAAATTAACTACAAACGCGTAATAGCCCTGAAGAGTCCATTGCGGAATAAAGTTAAAGTCCAAGTTGTACCGCATTAAAAATTCCAGCGAAACAGGAACAATAAAAAAATAGCCAAAAGCTACCCCGCCGCAAAAAAAGAACAAACCCAGACAGAAAACCATAAGGACCGCGTTTTTTTCGTCGGGTTTTAAAGCCGGAGAAACGAAAGACCACAATTCTCGCAAAATAAAAGGAGACGCTAAAAGAATTCCGGCGATGGCTGCCAGTTTCATATTGATCATAAAAGCTTCAACTGGCGTTAAGGTTTGAAGGGTATGAATTTGACTGCCAATGGTCGGAAACTTGGACAAAACCGTTTTAAATGGCATTAAAAGAAAATCAAAAAGAAGATTAGATTTCCAAAAAGCTACGCATAGCCCGATGGCCGCGACAACCAGAGAACGGACTAACCCTCTTCGTAAATCCTGAAGATGATCCGTAAAATACCGTGGCCTATCAATTATTTCATTAGGAGACATGCTGGGAACTATAACATCAAATTAATTTTTATCACGAGCTTATTTTGCCGCTGGAGATGCGATGACAACCGGCGTCATAATGGCGCTGTAATAGGTATCCATTTGGGAAAGCAAGGCAGCGGATGCCGTGTATATCTCTTTGGTATCATTCAAAGCCAAATACACATTTCCTTTTTGACGGTTTCCAAACCGGTAAACCCTTTTCGTACCCGATCCCAATAAAATCTCAACAACATAATCAGGGTCTGCAAGACCCGTGGAATCTTTTTTCGACGCGAAGTCCACAATATCCGTATTCGAAAGCACAGTTACTATATTTACCGCCTCATCCTGCGCCTTCATTCTGCCTTCAGAAGACCATTGTCCTTTATCATCTTTTTGATAAACGTATGATCTGTTGTTGTGTTTGACCGTTAACGTTTTTGCCTGGGCCGAATCGAACTTCATCATACTTTTGTCTCGAAAATCCCCAAGTTTAACGTCCAGTGTTTTATCAATGCTTCCATCTGTCAAATACACGTTGGGTTCGTCTCCCAATTTGACATAGTAGACATTCGATTTCATTTTTTTACGGCCCAGCAAAATTACATGATTTTCTTTTCCATCAGTCGATCCAATCTCCACCGAGGCGTGGGGTTTGGACAATCCATAAATAGCCGGATTGGAAGGATTATCGTCCACGTAATCCGAGATTCGAAGATTGTTAATCGAGCTGAAAAAACTATTTATCTTTTGATCGTCCGCTTTGGCTTTTATCGGCTGAGTGATATTCCAGTTGCCGTCTTTATTTTTCTCAAAAACGGTAGTTTTTCCATCCCGAACAATCTTAATTTTATCGGCTAAAATGTCATCCACTTTGAAAAAGGACTTATCCCGATAGCTATTCACATCCTCGATCAAGTTCCCCACCGAGAATTGAGGAAGCATATAAACATCAGCCTTGTCGGGAATTTTCACGTAAATCGATGCCCCCGTAATACTTTTGTCCCCGATTAATAACACATAATCTTTTCCCGTTTTGTTCGTCACCGAGCAACGGGCCGAAGGAGTACTTAAACCGAAGTCGGCATAATCGGAAGGTTTTTCAATGGTGGATTCGGGATTGAAATTGGAAAAAGCGTTCAAAACAGTATGAACCTTATCTTCGTCAGCTTTAAAAATATGAGGAGCGGTAATCTGCCAGGCGTCTTTACTATCTTTTTCTAAAACAATAGGATTTTTTAACGCAGTAACCGTAGTGGCCAAATTTTCAACTTTAATTTTCGTGATATCGTCCGCGACATAATCCTCAAAAATTTTTGTTTTCTTGTCTTTATCCGCGTCCGTTTTAACAGCGCCGCGTTCAAAAAAGTAAATATAACCCGCTAAAAGAGCGGCGGCGGCCAGATAGTAAGCTATTTGAGGTATTTTCTTCATGGTTATATGGAACGGCGGCGGAACCAAACCACAAAACCCGCGATTAAAGCCGCCAAGGGTATCAGGATGATCGCCACGCAGATAATCAGCATGTTGCTGACATTACTGATGTTCAAAATTCGTTCATCCTCTTCTTTGGGATGAATTGAAATTTTGTTCTCTTGTTCCGCCATCCATCCGAAAGTATTTAAAGCCAAATCGGCGTTTCCCAAAGTAGTCGCAAACTGGTTTGAAAAAAATAATGAATTTCCATAAACCACCAAACGGGCTTTTTTATTCGAGCCGTCGGTTAAATCGAACTCCGAAGCGACGGCAATCGGAATAGGCCCTTTTACATCGATCCCCGGATGATAAGAAACCGCTCCTTTAAGTGCTTTAACGTTATTTACGCCCCAGCCTTTATCAGTAGTTTGAAGCAAAACCGTAGAGTTCGCGCCTTTCATTAAAGGGTCAACCTTTTCTATTTCACGATTAAATACCATCAAACACGGCACATGATTATCCGATAATTTTTGGACGATATCGTGATTTCCATATTGTGGAAGAATCGCGCTGGGATTCGGCGGAAGATAACTGGTGTCATCAATAGCCAGATCATTATCCACTTTCACACCAAAGTCTTTTAAGAGTGCCGAAAGACCTGTACTAACAATGGTTTGTCGGGAAATAGGATCCATCAAATCAAAACATAACATCACTTTCCCGCCATTTTTTAAGTAGGCTTCCAGCAAAGCCGCTTCGGAAGGCTGAAAGGCTTTCACCGGCCCCAGCACCACAATGCCCGCGGCATCATCCGGAATTTTATTATCTTTTAAAAGATTTAGTGTTTTGTCGGTGTAATTCTCTTTTTCCAACATATCTTTAAACGTGGTGTAACCATCCGGCTGCGGATTGACCAGCGGCTTCTCGCCATGGCCTTCAGTAAAGTAAAAAACCAGATGCGTCGTATCACTCATCGTAATTAAAGCGGAGGTAAAAGCCGCCTCGCCCTGGAATTTCGGCATCGGCTGGCGTCCCATCATGCTATAGCTGATGTAGTCTCTTTGAAGAACATCTTTGCGGTTGTCGCCGCTTTCAAACACAATCGTATTGTATTCATGAATTCCGTAGCGGCGAGCTTCGGCCGGGTCGTTGTCCACATTGACTACTTTAAAATGAAACTTTGTGGATTTTTTGCCGTACTCTTCCAAAAGCTGCTGGGCTCTTTGGATTTGGGTCTGCATTTGGGCCGCGTGAGAGGGAGAGGTAAATAAGCTCACATTTACGTCTTGTTGAAGGTGATTCAACGTATCTAAGGTTTGATCTGAAAGGGTATAAAACTTGTTCGAGGTAAGGTCTATTCGGAGTGGATGGCGGGAAACAATATAGTTAAGCGCTATCACAATCCCCAACATGGCAACCGCGACCAGCGTAATATTCGCCCGTGTAATGGTTGTCCGCTTTTTTCCGACTTCTTTAATTTCAGTGAGGTTGGAGAACAAAAACAGTCCCAAAACAATCAATCCAACCCCAATTAAAAGGTAATTCCACCAAACTGTATTATTTAAAACAAGCGCACTTAAAGTTCCCGCCAATACCAAAACCAAACCTATCGATAAAACAATGGCGTTGTTTTCACGAACTTTTAACAAAAATTCCGATTTTTTCATGTTAACTCCGCTTACTTTCCAAAACTTTTACCGACAAAAACAGTCCCAGGAAAATAAGGCTCAAAAGATAAAAAACATGGCTGAAGTCGATAATGCCTTTAAAAAAATCATCCGTATGGCTCATGATCGAAACGTATTTTAAAAAATCTCCGGCGGGACCCGAAACACCGTCCCCCGCCACGCCAATAACCCACAAAAGAAGAAGAACAAAAAATGAAACAATGGCCGACACGATTTGATTTTCGGTAATGGTGGAAGCAAACAACCCAATAGAGAAAAAGGCCATGACACCAAGGAAATATCCCAGATAATTGGCAAACAAAGGCATCACGTCCGGATTACCCAAAGCGAAAATGAACGCCAAATAAACCAAGGTCACGCTGGACATGACCAGAAAAAAACTACAGGCACCCAAATACTTCCCCACCACAATTTCCCAAATGGTAAGGGGCGACGTCTTTAAAAGTTCGGCGGTTCCGTTCTTTTCTTCTTCGGACCAAAGCCGCATGGTGATCAATGGCGAGACAAGAAGAAAAATAAACATGAAGTTTTGAAAAATATAAGTCATTGACGCGGCATGAGAACGAGTTGTGATAAGCCAAAAGAAAAATCCGCCAATCAAAAAATAAACAAACATGACAATGTAACCCAACGGTGAAGATAAATAAGCTCCTAGTTCCCGTCGAACGATGGCAAAAAGTTTTCGAGAGTTCATGCCGTTGTGTCCTTTGTGGTTAATTTCAAAAAGACATCTTCCAGACTGACACCCACAGGGCTCAATTGATACAAAACCCATTTGTTTTTAACCACGCAATGAAATAAGGCTTCACGAACTTCGGACGTGCCATCGGTCGTTAATTCAAACCGGGAAACACCTTTGCTTTCGCGTCCCAAAGATTTTACCGCGGCTACCCCCGTAACATTTTCCAAAGCCTTGCTCACTTCACTCGCTGGGCCTTTTATTTCCAAATCTAGAGTTTTCCCACCCGCCAGCCTTTGTGAAAGGTTTTCAACCGAATCCGCAGCAACCACTTTGCCCTGATCAATAATAATGACATCGTCACAAGTGGAAGAGACTTCCGGAAGAATGTGGGTTGATAAGATAATGGTTCTTTGACCGCTTAACGCCTTGATCAATTTACGAATTTCTAGAATCTGCTTGGGGTCTAGACCACGAGTCGGTTCGTCAAGAATGAGAACTTCTGGATCATGCAAAAGAGCCTGTGCCAATCCAACCCGCTGGCGGTAACCCAGAGAAAGATGGCCGATCAAGCGACGGCTCATTTTTTCCAAATCAAGCATTTCGAGTACTTCGCCGATTCGGTTGGCCTTTTTGTCCAGCGGCACTTCTTTGATATCCGCCACGAATTTCAAATAGGAAATAATGGTCATTTCGCTGTAAATCGGGGGAACTTCGGGCAGATAACCGATGCGTTTGCGGACTTCTTGAGGAGAGGTTACCACGTCAAAACCGGCCACTGTAGCCTTGCCGCTCGTAGGCGCCAAAGAGGTCGTCAAAATCCTCATGGTGGTCGTTTTGCCCGCGCCGTTGGGGCCCAAAAGCCCCAAAATGCTTCCTTTGGGAACGGTGAAATTAATTTTATCGATGGCCGCGATAGTGCCATAGGTCTTGGTTAAATCTTTAACTTCGATCACAAGGATTCCTTTTAGTGTTTAATTGCATAACACCGGCAAAGGCAAAAAATATATATAAAATCAGATGCGAATTTTCAAGTGGAAATTTTAACTTTTGAAACCCTACTGAGGGACAAAATATACCACAAAGATTTTAAAACCACGATATAAACCCTAATAATTATAAGAGATTTGGCTGGTTTCCCTTGGGTGGTTGCAACCCTAAATGTTGGAACGCCAGGGGCGTCGCTTTGCGGCCGCTGGAGGTTCTTTGTAAAAAGCCGATTTGAACCAAATAGGGCTCATAGACATCTTCCACCGTGTCGGAATCTTCACCCACGCCGATCGCCAAAGTTTCAATCCCCACCGGTCCGCCCGAAAACTTTTCAACGATGCAGGATAAAATCCGCCGATCCATCGAGTCCAAGCCCAGTTCATCTACATTCAAAAGTTTCAAAGCGGAATCTGCGACTTCCTGGTCAATACTTCCCTTGCGTTTCACTTCGGCAAAATCCCTCACCCGTTTCAAAAGCCGGTTGGCCAAGCGTGGAGTTCCCCGCGACCGGCGGGCGATTTCAGACGCGCCGTCTTCGGATATTTTAATTTTCAAAACTTGCGCGGACCGTTTAACAATCTCTTTCAGCTCTTCCTGATTATAAAATTCCAACCGATAAGAAAGACCAAACCGATCCCGCAATGGCGCGCTGACTTTTCCCGCTCTCGTAGTCGCTCCCACCAAAGTAAAAGGCGGCAAATTGAGCCGAATGGCCCTGGCCGTCGGTCCTTTGCCGATCATGATGTCCAGTTCAAAATCTTCCATAGCGGGATAAAGTATTTCTTCCACAATGCGGGGCAGCCGGTGAATTTCATCGATAAAAAGAACGTCGTAAGGCTGTAAGTTAGTTAACAACGCCGCCAAATCCCCCGCCCGCTCAATCACCGGCCCCGAAGTGGTTTTAATGTTAACGCCCATCTCTTTGGCCATAATGACGGCCAGGGTGGTTTTGCCCAATCCCGGCGGGCCCGAAAACAAAACATGTTCGAGAGCTTCTTTACGTTTTTGAGCGGCGGCTAAGGCAATGGAAAGAGAATCTTTGAGGGCAGTTTGACCGACATATTCCAATAAATGCTGGGGCCGTAAGGTAGGTTCTTCATCCTCGCCCGACTTTTGAGGATTAACCACTCTTTCTTCGTCTAACGAAGTTTCGCTTAGGGAGTTTTTTTTGTTTTCAGATCGAGGCATGTGGTTATTTTACAGACAAACGGGAGGATGTCCATTTTGTTAATTGCGGCAAACCTTTCAAGCTGGCACCGACAAACACGGATGATGTTTTGTAAGCACTACAAATTTCAGTCGTGTACGGCCACGAAGATTTAACGCCTTTCTTCGTCAACCGATTCATTATAGTTATCCCAAGGTTTGAGAATCTTTTCGATCGGACTAACAACTTGAGGATATTTGCTTTTTAATTGAACATATAAATAAATAGAACCAATAAATATCGAAAAACCCACGAGAGCGCCGGCGACATAAGCCAAAAAAACATTACTTAATTTTCGATTGATTATTATTTCTACACTTATACCAATACCCAAAACGATGACAATTAAAAGAAATCCCGGAATCATTACTAATAAATCATGAGGAAGATAGATAACAGATTTAAGCACACTATTTCCGCAATTAAATAAATGAACACCAACCCATAAAAAAAACAACATGTCTAAATATGTATAAACAATTCCAAGACCGAAAGTTTTTGCATAAAATAAAAGCTTATTCGATCCATCTTTTTCCCTCGACGCAACTTCAACTTCATAGATAAAGTAAACGAAAATTAATACGGCAAAACAGCCCGGAATATATAACAAATCTTTGATCCAACCACTGAAAAGAAATGACCAAGCAAGCAATCCAATGCAAAAAGAATAAATAAATAACACACCTAAATAAAGTCGGGTCAATAAAAGCGCCTCACTTTTTCGAGTTTTTCGTTTAATGCTAACCTAAATTTAATAATTTTAATGAGCTGGTCGTCCAGAATCACTGTTCTATGTATTTTATAGACCGATCCGGGTCATAAAGATTGGAATGTTCAATTTTAATTTTAGGCCATTTTTTCAAAACAAACTCTGCATAAACTTCAAACGATCTACTCGACATTCTAGGATCAAACAAAAGTTCTTGTATAACTTTACACGAATCAATTTTTACAGGAAGAACATTAGAGTCATGTCCTGTTTGGATTAAAAACCGAATTTCCCGTTCATCAATAAATTCGGCTCGTTTATAGAAAAGAAGGTTGTTGACAGCTTGGGAAGGCGCTTTTCGGAATCTATTTAATGCGTTGTCAAACTCCCTCAAGTTTTCATATTTGACGGGCTTAACATCTATGTCATAATTTTTTTTGGCGTTGTTTAAGAGGTCCAATTTAGATAGTTTTATCCTCACACCATCCTTATTGGGTGTGTAGTACCTCCACTGATAATCTTTTTCCTGGTTTTTTGTACAGCAAAGAAAAAATCTTAAATCGGTATAATCACTATATTTCATTGGTCGTAAAGGTGGATGGAGCCCATTGTTTACAAGCTCAATATATTGTTTTACAAAATAACCTTCTAAGGGGTCTTCCCACATTACATGACGAATGAAGGATATTTCATTGCTTTCTATGATTTCCAAAAGGCGATGAACCGGAATAAATCTATAAACAAATTTAGGGGTTCTTGTTTTCAAATTAATCAAACTTCCTTTGTAGGGTGTAACAAAAGTCTTTCCGATTTAGATGTCCTATATTAGACGAGATTACCGTCTCATTGAGAGGGCATAAAGCCCGAACGGGAGACAGTCAGAGAAGTGTATTGAAAAATTGTTAGAACGAAGTATTTCCGCAGCCCCCGGTAACTTCAATGAACACATCTACACCCCACTTTGGCGCCTCGTCCCACGAAGCTAACTATGTCGGGACGGTTGGGCCAAGAAGCAGTTTTTTGCCCCTTAGCGGGGCAAGAATGACTCCATAGTCGGGGTGAGAGTTTGGGAACTGGGTAAATTTTCGGAATATCCCAAAACCGTGGTCTACAAACCTTTGGCCTGGGGTTTTGTCCCGCCACGGGACAAAATGACCCGGTTTGGTTATGCCGACAGCATAAGGAATGGGGCCATTCTTCAGCAGCTAAAGAATCAGGCCGGATTCCGGCTTTTAAATACCCAATTACCTTCCAATTTTTATTTAGTCTTAATAGAAATTCGGAAGAAGACCCCGGATACCCCAAATACGCTTATTTTAATTGTCGGAATTTCCGATAATTAAGGGCTTGAGCTTTGATCCAGGGACAATATCTACCAAATTCCCCTATTACAATTATTCGGAATCCGAACAATTCCCTTTGGGTTCGAGGTTTACGTTGCCCTGAGTCGGGGCAAAGGTTGCCAATTTAAGGCTATCCGGACCAAAAGTCCTCGAACTTCGAGGACTTCGGCTAAGGTTGAGGCCGGAAGTGGTCGAATTTCGACCACTTGCCCATGGCCGGCTATTTACAGTAAATAGAAATTGGAAGAATACCCCAGATACCCCAAATTCCCTTATTTTAATTAGTAGCATTGCTACTAATTAAACCCCCGACTCGGGGTTGACCCTGCCCCGAGTCGGGCCAAATTTGTCCCAAGAGGGTTAATAGTGTCCGGCGGCCGGACACCTTGGCTTTTGAGGGGGTGTCCTTGTCCATTAAATGGACAACTCGGACACCTCTTAACTGGCTTTGACCGGTAAATCTGTAGGTGGGTTAAAGGCACATTTAGGCTGGGATTGCTTCGTCGATAACAACCGACTAGCCCCATTTCTTCATAAAATTATTAAAGGAAATGGGATACTCCCACATTCCATTAACAACTAATGAAAATGTGGGGATCGGCGGTTTCTCCTCGCAATGACAGCCAAAACCATTACCGGCATATCAGCGGCGACGGGCGGCGGCCTTTTCGGGGATGCCAGGTTTGGAAAGGTAGACGGTTTCACATTCGGGCAGGGCATTGAGGAAAACCCTTCCCCAGCGTTCGGTGGTAACCCGGGGGTCCAACAGGGTTACGGTGCCCACATCGGTGGCGCTACGAATCAGACGGCCAAATCCCTGCTTCAGCCGTAGAACCGCCTCGGGTAGGCTTTCCACCTGAAACGGTTCCAGCCCCTGTTCTTTTAAACGGGCGTGGCGGGCTTCCACCAAGGGCCCTTCGGGCACCTGGAAGGGCAACTTGGTAATGATCAGGTTGGAAAGGGCTTCCCCCGGCACATCTACCCCTTCCCAAAAACTATTGACCCCGAATAAAACCGAATTGATATCCTCACGGAAAACTTTTAAAAGTTTGGTCCGGTCCCAGCCGTCTTCACCCTGAACCAAAAGAGTGATTTTCATATCGTCCAAAGTGGGTCGTACCGCCTCGGACACCTGACGCATCATTTTATTGCTGGTGAAAAGAACGAAGGCTTTACCGTGCGAATGCTTGAGGGAGGCTTTGGTGTATTCGATCACTTCACGAATATATTTTTCTTCCTCGCGCCGGGGATGCGGCATGGAGCGGGGCAAAAAAAGCGTGACCTGTTTTTTAAAATTAAAGGGTGAACCCACCGCTAAAGTTTTCACCCGATCCGCTTCGTCCGACCCATCCAGCCCTAAAGCGTGTTTAAAATATCCAAAATCATTTCCCACCGACAAGGTTGCGCTGGTAAAGATAACTGATTTCACCGAGGACAACAGATGCTCGCGAATAAGACTGGAAGCATCCAAAGGAATGGCTTTTATTGAAGCGGCCTTCACTTCGCCTCGTCTCAAAGCATTAGCGTCCGGTTCCACCACATAACAGGATTCCTCGCCCCAGGCCCGATCTAAAATATGGGACAAGGTGCTTACCAAAGCCCGGCACTCTTCACGGGTGCTCCGCGCCTCCAGACCCATTTCTTCAGATGTCGCTGATCGTTCGGCCAGTTCCAGCAGTGCCTGTATTTTTCTCAAGGGCTGTGCGATTTTTTCAATGTCCGGCGTTTCTGCTGGTAAAAGATAGGCCCGGTTCACCGCGCTGCTTTTCATGGCTGATAACCCGATCTCCGTAAAAAAATCCTCCGCCGCCTCTTTAAACTCCATCACAGCTTCCCCGGCGCCCGCGACCGGCATCAGGGTAAAAAGACCTTTGCGGCTGCCGGCAACTTTTTCATCCGTATATAAAAGTTTTCTAACTAAACCCATGCATTCGGAAAGCGTGACCGATGTGCCCAGATGCTCGGTGGCCAAGGCTGGCAAATGGTGCGCCTCATCCACAATCAAAACATCGTAATGGGGCAAAACCCCCGGCGCTTCGTCCATCTTGAGCGCCAGATCCGCCAAAAGAAGCGCGTGATTGACCAAAATTAAATGCGCCCCGCCCGCCCGGCGCCGGGTGGAATGAAAAAAGCAGGTATCGTAGGTAGGACACTTGGAGCCCAGGCAATGGTAGGGATCACTTTTGATTTCCCCCCAAACTTCGGAGCGGACCGGAAAAGGAAGGGCTGCCAAAGTGCCTTCGGCGGAGTTGAGGGACCATTCCTGAATTTTAACCAGATCAACTTCGCCCCCCTCAATATCCATTTGCTGGTTGTTTTCCAAGGCCAGCTTGAGCCGACGGCGGGAGAGATAATTGCCCCGGCCCTTCATCAAAATGGCCGAAGCCGAACCCAAACCTTCCTCACTGACCGCTTTTAAGACGATGGGTAAATCTTTTTGAAATAACTGTTCCTGAAGATTCAGGGTATGGGTGGAAACCACCACCGGCCCGCCATGTTTGAGTGCATGTTCAATGGCCGGAAGCAGATAGGCAAAACTCTTGCCCACACCTGTACCCGCCTCCACCATCAAGAAACCCCCGTTTTCGAGGGTTTCTTCAACCGCAGTCGCCATTAAATTTTGTTGGGGCCGGTTTTCAAGAACGGTATCTTTAACAACCGACAAAAGCTTTTGAGAAACATTCATAAATATTCCAAAAAGAAGACCATCAATAAGGCCGATTTAATCGGCGGCGGATTTGCGCCCGCCGTCTTTGCCGCATTGGCGATCGTCCATGCCGGCGCATCCAAACCCTGCGACGGCCCATTCGAATATCCCGGATACGTTGAATCCGTTTACCCAAAATACGCGAACGAAAATTACGCCATTGATGAAAACGGTTTATTTCATCCGCCCTAAGCTGACGCAAACCCTGGTATCGGTTGCCTTCAAAGGACGCCGCGCTGCCTTCGGTAACAAAATGGGACTCCCCGCCGCTGATTACCTCTACTTTTCCCTCATGTGTCGCTGTTTGCATATTTCCATTAACGTTGGACACTTCGAAAGCTGTTCCGCGGACACCGCAGACCACACCATTGGCCTCTATCTCAAAACTCGAATGACTATCCAACAGATTCTTTTTCACATCGGATAAAATCACACCGGCCAGAAGCACTAAATGGCTCAAAAACCCGTTAGTCGTATTCGGTTCAATCTGACCTACTTTTAAATCACTATTGGCCGATAAATGAACCTGGGTATCGGACTGCATGGTTAACGTCGCTTCGCTATTATCACCAGTTCGAATTTCGTCACCCGATTCCAAAACCTGACCCTCTTGGGCTGCGTCCCATGTTTGAGCGTTTTCTTCTAAAACCTGGACATTGTTACCCTTCATATCCTCGATAACATACTCAACCGGATCGGCCGCTGAGTTGTCCGTTGTTTGGGCATAAACCGTTGAAAAATTTATTCCGAAAAATCCTAATAAAAATAAAAAAAATAAAGGGATGGTCAGGCTTTTTCTCATTTGAACCTCCAGATATGATTAATCGAGTTCATTATACGCTATTTAACCAGCTTAAAAGAATCGGCGGTCAACCCTCATTTCGGATAAGGGTGATTTTTTAACGTCGCTCCCGCACGATAAAGTTGTTCCAATAACAAAACTCTGGCCAACTCATGGGAAAAAGTCATTGGCGACAAACTGATACTTTTGAGCTTGAATTTTATTAATTCTTCGGGAGGCCCGTTTGCGCCCCAGCCTAAAAAATAAATATCTCTAGAGGACTGGGTTACCCATTTAATAAAAGTTGAAGAATCCATACGCTCGCCGTGGGCGTCCAGGGACACAAGCATTCCCTTATCTTTTTTAGACTCAACAAACTTTAGTATATCTTTGGATTTTTCAGGCAGAGTTATGGTTGTGACCGGCCACCAACGTTCCAACTGGCGTAAATACTCATTGGACATTTGTAAAAGACGTTTGTCCTTAAAAGAACCGACGAAAGCACAGTAGATCATTTGAGTTTCATAAGCAGCGCTTGCAGAACATCGGGGGAACCCTGCAGCCAGTTTTTCATAAAGTTTTTCACGCTCGCGTTATCGGGGCCTTCGAACCGGCACGAAACCACAGGCTCTGTAACCGATTTTCGGACAATTCCCCAGCAGTCCCCCAAAACAGCCCGGACTCCATCCACTTTGTAAATAGTCGCGCCCAATTCATTGGCCCTGTGCTCCAGAGAAGAATAAAACTTCAAAATATCGCTCTCTGACATTTGAACCTTGATGTCGTGCGTCGAAACGCGATTGGGGAATTTTTCAAAATACTGTCCCAGACTCATTTCTTTATTCTTCAGTATTTCCATTACCCGAAGACAGGCGTAAAGAGCGTCGCCCGGAAAATCGCCCGGAAGAAAAAAGTGGCCGCTGGACTCGCCGCCCAATAACGCTTTTTCCTTTTGCATACGGTCAAAAATAAAGGAATGACCCGCTTTTTCCAGAATCGGAAATCCGCCTTGTTTTCGGACGGTTTGATCCACCACATCCGAACACTTCGCGTCATAAACCACTTTCTGTCGTTTGCCCGAAACTATCCATTTTTCCGAGAAAAGAGTAAGGATGATGTCGTTGGGTACTTCACGTCCTTTTTCATCTACAAAACTGATCCGGTCCGCGTCTCCATCAAACGCCACACCCATTCGGGCTTTGGTTTTACGGACTTTTTCGCTCAAAGCCGCCAAGGTGGCCGGATGGGAACTATCCGCCCCCCTGCCGGGATAATCTCCGTCCGGTTCGCCGTTCATGATGAACAAATCACAACCCAACGCGCTGAGAATATCGGGAGTCGTTAAAGCCGCGACCCCATTCCCCACATCGACTACCATTTTAAAACCCGGAAAGCTTTGAGAGATGGCGTTGATGATAGTGTTTCTATAATCCCGGTAAAATTCCTTCGTCACCAAAATTCCGGCGCCTTTACGGAAATCCTGGCGTACCAAAACTTTATACAATTCCGATATCCAGCCGACCGGCGCCGGCAACCCCCAGCGGAAAAACTTGAACCCGTTATATTCGGGCGGATTGTGGGAAGCAGTCACCATGATTCCCACAGACGCTTTTTCGTAGCGAGCGGCATAAGCCAGAAGCGGAGTGGAAACAATACCGGCGTCCACGATTTTAAGACCGGTTCGATATAAACCTTCCAACAGCGCCTTTTTCAAAGGTTTACTGGAATGGCGGATGTCACACCCCACTACCACTTTAATATTGCGGTGGGATTCCTCTTTGACCAAAGTACCCACTGTCAAACCGATCAAATGAGCCTGTTCGGGACCCAGTGGTTTGGGATAGATGCCGCGGATATCGCAGGCTTTTAAGATGTCAGACGAAATGAGACTCACCGGATCCTAACTTATGACACTGGAAATTGAGTAGCCGCGTCGCCTACTAAACTAATGGGTCCGGTATGAGTCAAACGGCTTTGAAGATCCGCCCATATTTCTCCGCCCATGTCGGTCCATCGGCGGCAAAAACTAAAATCCTCGCTGAGATAAATACCGGTCGCTGGATCAATCATGCAATTAAAAAGCGCGAATCGCCAGGGGCTGTCTTTAAGCGTATCGTTCGCCCGGTTTTCACGGCTGTATTTTAATTCCGGGTAGTGTTCAACCATTTTTACGATCACTTCCCTTTTCATCATCAAAAAACCGGTGCCGGCAAAGCGGACTTTGGCGAAACCGTTTTTTAAGGCCGCTTCTTTCAACGGCACAAACTCCATCACATAAGAAAGCGCCGCTTTATCGAGATTTTCCACACCGGACTGGGCCGCGATCCGCACCTTTTCCCAGTCAATCCGTTTGGTGGGATATATCGCCGCGACCATATCGCTGTCAAAATTCAATAACCGAAAAACCTGTTCCGGTTCAAACCCAATGTCCGCGTCAATAAACAAGAGGTGGGTCGCTTCCGGGTTTTCCATGAATTGAGCCACAATATTTTGCCGGGCCCGGGGAATCAAAGCGTCCCCGCCCAGCATTAGAACCGTCAGATCAATTTTTTTTTGCTGCCCCAAAACATGCTGAAGTTTTAATAAAGAAGAGGCGAAAAGGTTGGTGACCTGGCCCCCAAAGCAGGGAGTTCCAATAACAATATGAATTCTAGGTTCGGACATAGCGACCCTTCACAACCGGGTTGGATTTTCGTAGTTAGTTTATCCGAACTAAAAGACAGTAGCAATCAACCGAGAAGCGGAAGTCCTTAATTTCAAACGATGTTATTCTTGAGATCATTAAAGAATTCAGCATTCCAACCAGGAACAATTCCGATCCAATAAGCAGAATCGACATTTTAAATTTATCGTTGAAAAACTAAACCTGCAAAAGGGGAAGAAAGTGGTGCCGAGGGGCAGAATTGAACTGCCGACACGCGGATTTTCAGTCCGCTGCTCTACCAACTGAGCTACCTCGGCGGGAGGTAACCAACGAAAACAAAGCCCAACAGGCCATGAAGATTAACAAGCCGTATGACCCTTGTCAATTAATTAAGAATTAGAAAAGATGCAGATCGTTAAACTTCGCGTTGAGAGCAAAATATAAAGTGTCTTCCAATGTTGTGTCAAAATTGGCCGGATCATAGGCAAGGTCCAGCGAAAAATCATCCCCGTCAAAATCCCGGGTCAACGAACATCCCAGGGTATAGTCCTGAAATACATTTTGAGTCGATACACCAAGTCCTTCCCATTTGTAACCGGCACGAATAGCGAACAAGCCGGGGAAAAGCCAAAACTCCGCGCCGAAGCCCATTTTAATATCCTGATCCGATGGCTTAAAAACTTCGATACCGCCGTTTAATTCCTTTCCACCGTCAAATACCTGATGGTCGCCGATACCAAAACGGATAAACATGGGCAGAGGGTCCGGTTGGGTTTGTGTTGCCTGGTCAAAGGTCATTCCCGTTCCCACATTCAAAACAGAAAGTCCCGCTTTTAAACCATAGGGCAACTTGTCTAAAACAACACCCAAATCACCCGCAATGGCGGTTCCCGTATAGCCCGCCAAATCGCTTTGAACATATTTAAGTGTCGCCCCCGCTCTCAGGTTGTCTGTCAGTTTAAACGCGTAACTTAAGCTTAGTAAAAGATCATCAGCGTTGACCGGAAGATTGCCGTTGCCGTTATCGATGGGCGGTTGATGTCTGAACGTCACATTAAGAGCTAAAGCGTTGCCATTGGTTACAGTCGCGAAAGTCATGTATTCGTACCCAATGCCCGCCAAACTGTCCAAATGCATGAGAACTAGTTGCGAAGCCCGAATATAAGACAGTCCTGCCGGGTTATAACTGACCGAATAAACATCATTGCCCATGGCCGTGTAAACTCCGCCCATGGCCGCCGGAATGGCGCCCTGATTGATTTTTAAAAAATCCGCGGTCGTCGTTCCCACCGTTTGGGCATGAAGGCAGGAAAAACCGCCCCAAAAGAAAAGGCAAAAAAAGATAAGTGTGTTTTTAGTCCTGAGAACTGGAACCATTTTAGACAACCCTAAAATCAAAATTTAGTCGTCAGCGAGATGTGATTTTCATCGCCAAAGACGTCTTCCGGGGTATAGGCATAATCAACAAATAAAACCAACCCGGTAAAATCAAAACCATAACCCGCTCCAACGGCTAACCCAATGCCGCTCAAATCGGTATTTCCTATAAAGCTATATCCAGCCCGTAAAGTCAGCCGGTTTCCAATCCATTTCAAATCATATTCCGTTCCGATGTTGACCGCCAGCGTGTCCTGAATTTCCAAAGGAAATGAGGCGTCTAACGTCAACGCGACATCATCCTGTTTGGTAATTAAGCCGTATTGTCGAAAAGAAATTCCGGTATTTAAGGCTAAGGGAAGGTTAAAACCCGAGGCCGAGTCACTGATATTTTTGATGTCGGCACCCACACGAACACCCTCGTCACCGGGGGCAAAAAGAACTCCAATGTCCATCGCCCAAAGCGAAGAAGAAACTGTGTCAATTTGCTGTTGAATGTCTTTGATTGTAAACCCCGCCTGAAAATCCGAACCCAAAGTGTGCGCGTAGGTTAGGGTAAACAGATTATCGCCCGCGGAAAATGTTCCGGTAGTCATACCAGCGCTGCTTGTTTGTTCCAACGACCCGGATTGAAGCATATTCACGCTGACCGCAAAGGTTCCGCCAAAACCGTGAAATACCGGATCAAGCGGATAAGCAAAAGATAAAGTCTCGTAAGACAAACCCTGGTAAAGGGCAATGTAAGTCAAATTGGCTTCGTTGGTCAAAACACTCGCAATGCCGGCTGGGTTGTAATAAATCGAGCCTACATCATCCCCTAAAGCGGTATAAGCCCCGCCGACGCCTATCGCCCTGGTGTAAGGGGTTATCTGCAAGAAATCAAAAGCGTTTAACCCGCCGTTTACCGTTTGAGCGGTTACAGATTGGGCCAAACCCAATCCCGTCAGAATTAGAAGGGTAATAAAAATTTTATAGATAAAACGCATGGTTAGGGTCCAGCTGTCGATTTAGAAATTGCAAACTTCCCAAAAGTATTAACCCCCGGCGCGTTAACCACATAAAAATATAATCCAGAGGCCACCGCAGCGGCATTTCCGTTCGTTCCATCCCAGGCGATGTAACCATATCCGGCTTGAATATTCCCCGCAGGCATCACAGACCCCTGTGGAAACGTCCGAACCAGTGATAATGAAATCGTATAAATCTTAAGCGTCGCGCTTAAGGGTAACCCGCTAAACACCATGCATCTTCCAGTCGGACAGGTTCCATTGATAGTGGCTCCAGAGGCAGTAAAGTCTATCGGGTTTGGATAAACCTCAACCTGAGCGGGTCCTGGCGTTGGTGTAATTGTTACCGTAGGGGTATTGGTAATAAACGGCGTAAACGTAATAGTCGCTGTGGGAGTGTTGGTTGGGGTATTGGTTGGAGTATTCGTAGGGGCACCAGGTGTGGTTGGTGTTGGGGTAGGAGTATTGGTAATAGTAGACGTCGGGGTATTTGTAGGCGAATTCGTCGGAGTGTTGGTCGGTCCGCCCGGAGTATTGGTAGGAGTATTCGTAGGTGTATTTGTGGCAGTAAAGCAAGAAACAATAGCATCGCCACGCAAGTTATCAAATAAAACATACCCCGTAAGTGATGTCATACTGGCGTTGGTATCCGTAGTAATAATTTGAACTTGCGTAATGTTACCCAATGAACTTGTATTCAAAAATATTGTTTGCCACGTGTTGGCGTTGGTTGATGTTTGAGACGTCGGAGCTGAAGACAAACAAGTGGGTATAATGTCTTGGCTTCCAGCAGAAGCGACAGCCGTGGTGGTTCCGTCAGTCGCGGATATCGAAAATGCCCTTCCCACAGTTCTTGTATAAACATCGATTTTTATAAAATTTTGCGTCCCACCTGTTCCAGGACTTGGGTCCGTATAGGTAACTGTAACCGCGCAAGAACCCGCATAAGAACTGCTCGTATCAACAATAGCATTTTGAGCGCTTTCACCAGGGTACGGGTCGGACAATGTGCCATTCAATGAAAGTGCATAAATACCTGAAGCGCAAGACCCTACCGTTCCACTGTTCCAGCTAGATAAACTACCAGCACCGGTAGATGTAAAATGTTGTTGCGGATCATTGGAAAGAGCCAGCGCTTTTGTCGGTAAATAAACGGATAAAAGAAACAAACCCAGGAAAACCGGTAATCGATTTAAAATGGTCTTATTGATAAATTTCATTGAAGGGCCGATTTCCTTTAAAAACAGTTGAAAATAAAAGTTAAATTATTAAATAAACCAAGATTCTTTATACATTATGACGGCTCACGCTGATCCGCACAACCTTTTAGCTGGGTTGTTTGCCCTCATAAAGTCCGGGATAACAACGGGATTTAAACTTTACAATTTCATCGACTACTTGGGGAACGCTTTCTTTGACCATCATTTTTTTTCCATTTTCCAGGGTCAAAATGGTTTCGGGCGAGCTTTCCAAAAACATGATCAAATCAGCGTTTACAAAAACCGCCTGCCCATCAAGCCTGGTAACCGGTATCATTTTCGCCTCGTCTGTCGTTATTTATGCGCCTTTTTATTTTAACACAGCCAAATTGCAAAGGAATAAAACAAAAACGGCGCTCCCCTTTCGGAAAACGCCGTTTTTTGTTTTATAAATACCGCCCTCGATCAAGAGCGGTATTATCGACTTAACTATTATTGACCTAATTGAACCAAAGTCTGCAGGTTCTGGCTTTCGACCGTAACCACACGGGCGTTCACCTGGAACCCACGTTGAGCGATGATCATATTGGTCAGTTCA
>Ga0302281_10001175_pt1 | contig 19053 bp, 17 predicted proteins | sample III_Fen_E1_2_FD_198762 | JGI IMG/M metagenome (GOLD analysis project Ga0302281, IMG submission 198762) | Peat permafrost microbial communities from Stordalen Mire near Abisko, Sweden - III_Fen_E1_2 | ecosystem: Environmental > Terrestrial > Soil > Wetlands > Permafrost | place: Sweden: Abisko...
CCCTCGCGGTCCAAACCATTCGATCTCGGCGTCCGTGTAGAATTGCTCCTTGCTGAGGACCGGATGGAACCGGCGAAAGGCGATCATGCCACGAGTGAAGCGGAAAATCTCCTTGTGTGATTCCAGGAACTTCCAGTTATGCCAGCTTGTTTCGTTGTCCTGGCAGTAGGCATTATTGTTGCCGCCCTGCGTGCGTCGCAATTCATCCCCGCCGAGCAGCATTGGCACCCCGCGAGATATAAACAGAGTTACCAGGAAGTTCTTGATTTGCGTTTTTCTCACAGCCTCGATGCCCGGGTTCGTCGTCTCGCCTTCCGCTCCGTAGTTTTCACTGGAATTGTCGTTTGTTCCGTCCCGGTTATTCTCTGCATTCGCTTCATTGTGCTTGCAGCGATAGCTCACCAGGTCGTTCAGAGTGAATCCGTCGTGACAGGTGACGAAATTAATGCTGCTCTCGGGTCCTTTCCCGGACTTGGCATAGATATCGGCGCTGCCACAGATGCGGCTGGCAAAGGTACCGAGCATCCCGTCATCGCCGCGCCAGAAACGCCGGACATCGTCCCGGTACCGGCCGTTCCACTCCGCCCAACGCCGTTCAGAAAAACTGCCCACCTCATATGCACCCGCAGCGTCCCAGGCCTCGGCAATCATTTTCACGTCTCTCAAGATCGGGTCCTCGGCGATCCGCTCGAGCAGGGGGGCATTGGCCATCAGTTTGCCGGCGCCGTCACGGCCGAGAACCGAAGCAAGGTCAAACCGGAAACCATCCACATGCATCTCGACCATCCAGTAGCGGAGCGCGGACAAAATGTGGTCCCGCACTGCGGGATGGTTGGCGTTGATGGTATTCCCAGTCCCGGTGTAGTCCTTGTAGTAGCGTTTGTCGCCTGCCAGGGTGTAGAAGATCGCGTTATCCATCCCACGGAAACAAAGCGTCGGACCCAGTTCGTTTCCCTCCGCCGTGTGGTTAAACACCACATCCAGAATCACTTCGATTCCAGCCTTGTGAAGAGCCTGGACCATTTCCTGAAACTCCAGCTTCTGCTGACCCAGGCCTCCCGAGCTGCTATAAGATGCCTTGGGTGCAAAGAAGGCGACTGGGTCATATCCCCAGTAATTTCTGAGCGCCTCACCCGTTTTTGGATTCGTGCGTGTTACAGACTTTTCGTTGAACTCCTGCACGGGCATTAGCTCCACGGCGGTTACCCCTAGGGTTTTCAGATAAGGAATCTTTTCAATCAAGCCTCGGTATGTCCCCGGGTGGTCCACGCCAGACCCTGGATCATTGGTAAAGCCGCGAACATGCACTTCGTAAATGACGGTATCTGACCAAGGATGCCGGAGTGGCTGGTCTCCACCCCACTCGAATGCCTCGTTGACAAAGACGCATTTTGGCATCGACATGGAATTGTCTCTCTTCGAGGGAACCAAATCTTGGCCGTACGCCAAAGGGTCGTATCCGCGCGCGGTCGCAAAATCCCATGGAGGCAATTGTGAAATCGCGGCAGCGAAAGGATCGAGCAGGAGCCGGTTGAAATTAAACCGCTGTCCGTCGTGCGGTTTGTAAGGTCCGTCCACTCGGTAAGCATAGAATTGACCAGGACCGATCCCCTCCACCCAAACGTGCCACACGTCTCCGGTGCGGTGGCACCCTGAGTCCAGGTCGATCGACCGGGCGGGCACCGCGTCTTCCGGATGGTCGAACAACTCGATTCGAACGCGGGTGGCATGCCGGCTGAAGATTGCGAAATTAACTCCTCCTGCGACTTCCTGGGTTCCCAAAGGCAAAGGAGAGCCCACCCGAACGTCAGCCCGCTCGGAGATATCCGAGATATAATCGATCAATCCGCGTTCCGGCGGTTCAATTATCGCTGCCATAGGATGCGCGCGTCCTCGAGGGGAACCGCCACACCGTTGCGGTGCGGGATTACTCGAGCTGTATAATCTGCTGCAGGACGGGCTGCGGACACTGTCGCGCTGTATATGGAACACCCCGGCGCACTGGCCGGCCGGTGATGGCTTTTCATTTCCTTGCACACGGGACCGGCGCCCTTTTCGCCGTCCGCATAAAGCTCCACCCGCACCGTCTTCGGGTCGAGTTCATCGAAATTGAGCGGAATCTCGAATTGGTGCTCCCCGTCATGAGTTTCAATCTTCATTTCGCCGAAGCTCAACGATGTCCATTTCTGGTCGAGGCCATGCCTCCAATCGGCCGTCTGCCCGACGGTTGCGCCTTTTTCGGCGACGCGGGAATAATAGGCGATGGCCGCCGGAAGATAATGCTGTTCGGTATATTCCCGCACCGCACGGTCGGCGGAGAAGCGCGGGGTCAACCGCGCCATGCTTTCACGCATCCGCGCGACCCAGGCTGCGGGAATGCCATTTTCCTGGCGAGTATAGAACTCTGGGATTACCTCCCGTTCGAGCCGGTCGTAAAGCATCTCGGCCTCCGCCTCGTCCCAGCATGGATCAGTGCCATGTTCCTGGCCGTCACCGATCGCCCACCCCAGGTCCGCCATGTAGGCCTCGGCCCACCAGCCGTCCAATTCCGAAAGATTGATGCCTCCATTGACGAGGACCTTCATACCGCTCGTTCCGCACGCTTCCCACGGCCGCATCGGTGTGTTGAGCCAAACATCGACCCCTTGCACGAGGTGCCCGGTCAAATGCATGTCGTAATCGCTGAGGAAGATTGCATGAGGGCGGGCCTTGGGCTGGCGAATGAATTCAATCCATTGCCGAATCAGGTCTTGTCCTGCCTGGTCCGCCGGATGCGCCTTGCCGGCAAGGATGAGTTGCACCGGTCGCTCAGGATTGGTCAAAAGCGCGAGCAGCCGATCGGGATCGCGCAGCAATAGGTTGGGCCTTTTGTAAGTGGCGAAACGCCTCGCAAAGCCCAGGGTCAAAACATTGGGGTCGAATAGGTGCTTCGCCACTTCAACCGCGTCTGGCGATGCGCCGGAGGCCGCCAGTTGCCTGGACAATCGCCCGCGTGCGTACTCAACCAGAGCCTTCCGGGCGGCCGTGCGAAATTGCCAAAGGCTGGCCTCTGGGAGGCTGCGGATATTCTGCTCCAGGTTTTCCGTCGTCCCCAACCAGCGATCCTTTCCACAGGATCCCGTCCAAAGGGCGTCGGCTTCCGCCGAGTCCCAGGTCGGCATGTGTACTCCGTTGGTCACATATCCAATGGGGACTTCCTCTGCCGGCCAGTGGGGAAACAGCGGTTCAAAGAGGCGTCGGCTCACTTCTCCGTGCAGCCGACTTACACCGTTTACCGCTCCGCTTCCCCGGATTGCCAGATAGGCCATGTTGAAGCTCTCCGACCAGTCATTCCGGTTCTGGCGGCCGAGGGCGAGTAACTCGTTGAGCGAGATGCCAAGCTTCTCCTGCGCGTAACTGCCGAGGTACTGCTCGATGAGCGTTGGTGGGAAACGATCAAAGCCGGCGGCCACTGCCGTGTGGGTAGTGAAGAGGTTCCCCGCTCGTGTGGCGGCCAGTGCAGCTTCGAAGGGTTGCCCGGTTTCTTCCATGAAACCGCGGGCGCGCTCCAACACGGCAAACGCCGCATGCCCTTCATTCAGGTGGCAGACTTCCGGCTTGATGCCGAGTGCGGCGAGCAGCCGCCATCCGCCAATCCCGAGGAGCAATTCCTGCTTGAGGCGTAACTCCGCGTCGCCGCCATACAGCTCGCTGGTGATTCCCCGATGAGCCGGAAAGTTCGCTGCGTCATTGCTATCGAGCAGATAAAGCTTCACTCTACCCACCTGCACCTGCCAGGCCCGCAGCCACACCGAGTAACCAGGCAAGGCGATCTCCAGCCGCAGCCATTCCCCGTTCGCCTGGCGCAGAGGCGTAATCGGCAATTGTCCCGGGTCGTTATATGGATAGAGAGCCTGTTGCGCCCCGTCCTTGTCGATTACCTGGCGGAAATAGCCTTGCTGGTACAGCAGGCCCACTCCGACCACCGGCACGCCGAGGTCGCTGGCGGCTTTAAGTTGATCCCCGGCTACATTGCCAAGGCCGCCAGAGTAAATAGGCAGCGCTTCACTCAGCATGTATTCCATGCTGAAATACGCGACGCAGGTCAAAGGCGCCCCTGGATGATTTACCTGAAACCACGCGGGCTTCTCAATCGCGCTTCTCCTTGTCTCCAGAAGATCATTTACATTTTTGCGAAAGTCGGGATCGGCCATTAACGCCTTGATCCGGTCGCGGGAAACCGTCTGGAGCACAACCCACGGGTTGTGGGTCATTTTCCACAGATTGGGATCAAGATGTCGCCAGATTCCATCGGTGGCATGATTCCACGACGACCGCATATTCAGCGCCAACTCGGCAAGGGAATCGAATCCTTCGATTTCGGCGGGTAGAAGGCTGAAGATCGGGTGATCCGCTCGTGTTTGATTGCTCATGGCAATGTCATCAGTTGGGATTTCCCTCATTGCGCCACGCATCTTCCGCTTCGCTCACGGTTTGCTGGTGAGGCGCCGCCGGGCGACCGTATCCCCGCTTTCGCGCCTGCCGGGCGCAGGTTCCCTCCGGTGGAAGTACCTTCATGAAATTTGGGGCCTCGCCGTTTCCAGTTCCGCTATTTTAGCGAGGCGGCGGAGGTGACGCTCGGCGCCGCTGAACCGTGCCGATAGGAAGGTTTGCACCAATTCCCAGGCGAGTGCGTGGCCCACTACGAGGCCCCCGAGACAGATTACATTCAAGTTATCGTCTTCAACGCCCTGGTGCGCGGAGAAGCATTCATGGATCAGGCAGGCGCGCACCCCCGGCACTTTGTTCGCCGCGACCGATGCCCCGACGCCGCTCCCACAGATGGCAACGCCGCGTTCCAGGTCTCCGCGAGCTACCGCCTCGGCGAGCGGTATGACAAAGTCCGGGTAATCATCTGTCTGATCCCAATGCCGGTCACCGAATTCGACTACGTCATAACCGGTTTTGCGCAATTTTCTCGCGAGATTTCGCATCAGTTCCAATCCTCCGTGGTCGGCGGCAACACCGATGCGCTGGAGTGCTCTCGCAAGTCCAGGCACCGGGGAGCCGTCCAGGCGGTGACCCAAGGCAGTCGTGGCGGCCTGGTCCGTCAACGCCTCGATCGGTGCGGGATAACCGCCGTCCTTCATTATACTCCGTTGGTTTCCGGGATGCGGCTGGGTGGGACACCTTTGTGCCCGTTGGCGCCGTCCTGGCCGATCCCCATGGTTAGCGCCGTCATCCCGGCAAGCCCACCAAGCTGCATGCTTTCAACCGCAGTGCTGGGAACGATAACAATCGTGGAGTTCTCTTTCAAACCCTCGTAGAGCATGTTCATCGCCCGCAAATGAAAGGCTATTGGATTGTGCTCGTAGCTTTTACCGGCTTCGTTGAATTTCTCCGCGATCTGTCGCTCGGCATCACCCAGGATCACCCTGGCCTGGCGCTCCCGTTCCGCCTGCGCCTGCATGGACATGGCATCCTCGAGGCCGGAGGGAATCAGGACATCCTTCACCTCCACGGAGATTACATTGATTCCCCACGGCTCGGTGCGCTCATCAATGATCTTCTGCAGCAGGCCGCTGATTTTATCCCTGCCTTCCAGCATATCACCCAGCATGGTCTTGCCGATGACATCGCGCAGGGCTGTTTGGGATGCCCAACCAATCGCACTTTGATAATCTGCCACATCCAGGGCCGCCTTCTTTGGGTCCACAACCTTCCAAAAGAGCACGGCATCCACATCCACGGGCACGGTATCTTTTGTCAGGGTTTTCTCCGCCTTGAAACCAGTCGTGATGACGCGGGTGTCAATCCAATAGGGAATTGCGTCAATGACAGGGATAATGAAGAAAAATCCCGGCCCCTTGAGCGAGTGAAAGTGCCCAAGGCGCAATATCACCGCCTTGTCCCACTGATCGGCAACTTGAATCCCGGAGGAAACAGCGATGGCGATCACAAAGGCAATCGCGCAAATCGCGAGAGCACCCACATTATCCGCGGCCTTGTAACTCGGGTATGCCAACGCGGCTCCAATGCCAAGAATTACGACGCATACCAGTACTGCAAACGATCTGTTTTGTTGTCTCATTTGTGTCTTTCTTCGATTACCTGGTTTGCGTTGCCAATTCCCGCTGCGGTTGCTCCATTGCGATCCCAAAAGCGATTATGCCGAGCGCAAGCGCGCACACATTATACGCAGTTTGATACCCGAGGGGAGTCAAAGCGGCGCCGATGCCCAGAATGAGGGTGAGTACTAATACCCCTAACTCTCTTTTTTGTGGTCTCATTTGAATGTTTCTTCAATTACCTCGATACCGCTGCTAGTTCCTGGTGCGCTCCGTGATGCTGCTCCAGTGTCTCCGCATCAGTGTCGCTGAGGATGTCCTTTGCGTGGCTGATCTCATCCGCAGATCCGTGAGCAACCACAACAAACTTGTCTGTCTTGAGCGCCGTCTCATATTTCAGGATGCTGTCTTTGGGAATGCCAAGGCTGACCAACCCGCCCCCAATCGCGCTCAAACCACCCACCACCACCGCACTCTCCAGGGCGCCCACGATCCAAACGACGAGCGGACCCGCAACGAGCAACGGCCCGATGCCTGGAATGAAAAAGAAAGCCGATCCGAAGAAACATCCCCATATCCAACCCCAAAATGCTCCCACTCCTCCCCAGTATTTCATGCGATCCCCGGCATTGTAATATCCGGTGACGTGTTCATCCGTGTGATAGTCGCGTCCAACAATCGACAGCTTCTTCATGTCGAAACCGGATTGTTGCAGCTCCTTGACTGCCGCTTCGGCAGCCGTGTGTGACGGGTAGATTGCTACGATGGAATTATCCTTGTTCATATTCTCTATTTTGTTTTTGTTTTGCTAAAGTGAAACGGATTTGGCCTGCGTGTTGGGGGCGTTGAGTGAAAAAGGGACATCGGAGGATGCCCCGCCGAATGGCGGCACCTGATATTCAGGAGCATCTACAATGGATTCCTTGGTCATCGCCACGAACACTTTCGACTCCTCGTAACTGATCCGGTCGATATGTGCGGGAGAGATCGCAATTTCCTTGCCCGCGAACCAATGACCCGTCTCAACGATCAGGTGACGAATTTCCCAACTTGCATCGTCTATAATGAAGTCGGTGACGTGACCTATCTCTCCGTCGCTGGCCTGGATATGGTAGGCGGCAAGCTCCTTCGTGCTTCGCAGATGAGGCTCCTCGCAGTCCAAGGATCCGAAGCGACTCTCTTCGCCATGCGGCATAAGATTTGGCAGCGGGACGACCGGAAACCCAGCTCCTCCCCAAATTTCGACTCCGTTCCAGTACGATGGATATCCGTAATAGCGATAATATTCAGCTTCGTACTGTCGGGAGACTGGCTTGTGGGTCTCAATCGGGGGACTGTTTTCGATCTGCTCCCGCGTCAGTTCCACGATAGGGGAATGACGATATTCATGGAAGTTTCCGAAGGCATGCGGCGAGATCAGCACCAAACGCCCTGACAGCCACGACCCCGTGTCCACCACCACATACCGGACGCCCCATTTCTCATCTTCAAAATAAAAATCCTTCACGTGGCCGATCTCTCCGTCCGAGGCGTGCAACTTGCTGCCGTACAATTGTCTAATGCTCTGTAAGAAGGAATTTCGGATGGAAGTGCTCATGTGAATGGTTGCGCCCGACCGCGGTCGCGAACTACCGCGACGAGTCTCAGCTTGGCATGACTATCCGCGCGACTCCCCGAATGCATCCAATACCTCTTGGGGCTCCGGGTCATAGCCAGGAGCTATGCGCAATCTGGCCCTGAAACTTCGTTAGGTGGTCGCGTCCAACAATCGACCGCGTCAGGATGTCGCAAATATCGCCGATAATGCTCATCAGGTTTATTGTGAAATGGGGCACCAGAACAATTTCAGACCCCTGTTCTTAACTCCCGCGCGTCGTGATATTGTGCGCGTGGCATATGATACTCCGCAGCCTCGCGGACAGCCTCTTTGGTCACGTTTACGAAGACTGCCGATTCCTCATAGCTGATCCGGTCGATATCGCCCGGTGAAAGCACGATCTCCTTGCCGTAGTACCAATGGCCCGTCTCTACGACCAGATAGCGCACTGCCCAGGTTTTATCGTCAATCATGAAATCGACAACATGCCCAATTAATCCGTTCTTCGCGTGGATCTCATAGTCGGCGGTACATTTCGTACTCCAAAGATGGGGATCGTCACCATTCGACAATCCGCCACAATTGCCCTCCGCCATTGACGGCCTGCACAAAGGCGACGGAAACACTGGATAACCGACCCCACCCCACAGTTCTAATCCATCCCAATAAGCAGGCCATCCATAAAAGTGATTATAAGCCTCCTCATATTGCCGCGAGACAGGCTTGTGTGACTCAATCGGCGGACTGTTTTCAATTTGCTTCCTGGTCAGCTCCACGAGCAGGCGCCTGTCATACTTATAAAAATCCCCAAAAGCATGCGGAGAGATCAGCACCAGACGCCCCGCCAGCCACAGTCCCGTATCCACTACCACATACCGCACGCCCCATTTTTGGTCATCAAAATAGAAGTCCTTCACATGGCCGATCTCTCCATCTGATGTACCGAGTCTCTCTCCGTACAGTTGTTTAATACTTCGTAACATGGGGACGTGCGTTTGTGCGGGAAGGCAGAAATTCTTAACGGTTGCGGAAGAAGCGCACCTCTGAGCGAAGGCGCGCCACTTCATCACGCAGATCAAACATGGCCTTGATCCAGGACACATCGATCTTATGGACGGCGCGCACGTCCTCGATTTGCCGGATGGTATAGATCGCCTCTTCCGTGAAAGCCATCACTCCATACGGTGGCTGAAAGACTGGTCGCAACAAACCGGCGCGATAATAGATCAGAATCGAACGACGGGTAACGCCTGCCAGATGAGCAGTCGCATCAAGGCTGTAAAGCGCGTGGGGATTCGGTTGAAACACCTCGATGGCGTAGGCCGATGGATAATCCAAACCCATTTTGTTGCTCATGATCCATTCCTTGGGTTGTATGTGGATCCTGCTGCCAATTGCTCCCACAGGAGCTTCTGCTCCGGGGTCAGGTGATTCGGAACCTGGATATGCAAGACGGCATGCAGGTCACCGCGCGTACCATCGCCCGAGGGTAGGCCTTTCCCTCGCAAACGGAATTCACGCTCGGCCGTCGTCCCCGGCGGAATCTTCAAGGACACAATTCCGTCAAGAGTAGGGATGCGCACGATCGCGCCCAGCACGGCTTCCCACGGGGACACGTCCAGATCCTGATACAAGTTGGCGCCTCGCACACGGAATTCGGGGTGCTTTGCGAAGGTGACTCGTAGGTAGAGATTCCCCGACCCGCCTCCGCCTTTGCCATCCCGTCCATTTCCAGTGAGGCGGATCATCTGCGCTTCCCGCACGCCTACAGGAATTTTGACGCGCAACGTCTGCGTGTTCGATTGCCCGGTGCGTGGATCGGTGCGCTGAAGCTGAATCGTTCGCGTCGCCCCGTGCAAGACTTCGTCGAGCGTCACCAAAATGTCGCCCTCAACGTCCTCGCCGCGCTGGGCGAACGCCACTCCATCCATGCCATCAGCCCCGGAGCGGTCGAAACCACTGCTTGAGCGACTCCGGCCCGCAAAGAACTGCTCGAAGAAATCACTGAAGCCCGTGCCGTCGAAATGGTATTCGGAACCATTTACGGAACCCCCGCTGAATCCATTCTGCGGCTGCGTTGGCTGTCTTTCGGGATGATCCCAATTCGCTCCCAGTTCGTCATACTTTTTCCGTTTCTCAGGGTCGCTGAGGACTTCATTGGCCTCGTTGAGTTCCTTGAATTTTTCCTCGGCGGCCTTTTTGTCCTTAGCGACATCGGGATGATGCTGGCGGGCGAGCTTGCGAAATGCCTTTTTGATCGCGTCTCCACTCGCGTTTCGATGCACGCCGAGAACTTCATAATAATCCTTAAATTCAACGGGCACTTTTAGCTCCCGCGGAATGGTCCGTATCGTTTACCACGACCTTGGCGGGACGAAATAATTTTTCACCCCGGCGGTAGCCAAGCTGTGCGACTTCAAGGATGGTCTGGTCAGGCTGATTAGGGTCGGCCCGCACAGCGATGGCCTCATGTCGATGAGGATTGAAAGGCAGACCAACGTCTCCAGTGGCCTCGACGCCGTGATGGCGCAGCAACCCCTTTAAATGCTGAAAAGTCATTTCTACACCCTGGCGGATTTGCTTGGAAGAAACGGATATATCGCAAGCAAGGGCTCGTTCAAGATTATCGAGCACTGGCAGCAGATCGCGTATGAAGGAATCCTTCTCTGACACGGCTTGCTGTTCGGAATCACGTTTGATCCGCCTTTTGTAATTGTCGAAGTCCGCTGCCAGACGGAGGTACGCGTCCTTTTGTGCCGCCAACGCCTCCTGCAGCGTAGTCGGGCCGGAGGGCGCAAACTCAGTTCCAGAATCAGGTGATTTCAGCGAAGGATCGTTGGACGCTTCTACGCTGACTGAAGCGATCATCCGTTGTCCTCCTGTCGATCGTCGCCGGTCATCTCAAGCTTCGCTTGTTCCCATTCGGAATTCGAAACATCTTGTGCGGCGCCTCCGTTAAGAATCGCAAGTTCAACGGCACGCGCGCGCAACATACCTCTGGTTACATTTCCGGGACCCTCCGAATTTGCAGAGGGATCGCAGTTCATCAGAAGATTATTCATAAGTTTTCAGTCTATAATGGATGCGCTCTATGCATCGCCAGCGTGGTTATTTCTTTGAAGAGGGATGTGCCAGCGCATTCCACGCGATGAACGGTAATCCGAATTCGATGGGTGGTTCCGGGATGCTCACCCGCGAAGAATGAAAGCAAATCCGCAAGTTGGGGCATGCTTCTCTTCGGCCGTGCCGATTCTTCGATGTGCTCTTTCATAATGCCCTCCCACGGCCTGCAGGGACACGAGTCGCCCCTTCGGCTGATTGGGAAGAGGCATCAGTATCGGTGCTGCAAGCTTGGACTGCCAATACCTCCTGTGAGGCGGCCGCATAGCCGGCAGCTATTCAAAAAAGGGTGCGGCTCCCCGATGCCCCCGAATCCTGATCTCTTAGCTTTTTCCCGCTTGCAATAGCTATTGGCTATAACCCGCGCCGTGCTGCTGAGAGCAGAACTTCTGCTCAAGGACGGTGGAAGCTCTACCTTGCGGCGGCTCCATGATTTGCGTTGCTGGACCGAGCACGTCAGATCGTGGCCTCACCTCAATGGCTCGAACTGAGTGGATATGGGACCGTTTGTGTCACCTTCGACAAACTGGGCGACAATGGGGTTTTTCGAATTGCGGAAACGGTCGGGCAGGCCTTCCTCAATGATCTCGCCCTTGTAGAGCATCGCCATTCGCGTGGCGACACGAAAGGCACTATCCATCTCGTGGGTAACTATGATCGAGGTGGCCTTGGTTTTCTCGGTAAGTGCGACGATCAACTCGTCAACGACGGAGGAAACCACAGGGTCGAGGCCTGCGCACGGCTCATCGAAGAGGATGACTTCGGGATTGAGGACGAGTGCGCGTGCAATGGCGATGCGCTTTTGCATTCCCCCAGACAGTTCGGAAGGCATGTATCCGCGGGTATCTACCATGCCCACCAAGGCCAGCTTTTCTGTCACGATGGCGTCGATTTCCTTCTCGGACTTGCCGGTCAACTCCTGGAGCGGTAGGGCAAGGTTGTCACGGACGGAGAGGGACGAGATGAGCGCGGAATATTGATACACCATACCGACGCGCTGGCGCATGAGATTGAGATTTGACTCGCTCATTTGCGTAACTTCCGCGCCCTTGAATTTGACGCTGCCGGAGAAGGGACGCAGGATACCAAGAATGACGCGGAGGGTGGTGCTTTTGCCGCAGCCACTTTGGCCCATGATCACCAACCGCTCGCGAGGAGCGACTGCCAGGGATAGGTCCTTTAGGATGACATTCTCACCAAAGGCCAGCCGAACGTGCGTCATTTGCACAATGGAGCTCTGGGAGGACATGGCCGGAGTGACCGCATGCGCCGGATGCCCAGGCTGCAAATCTGACTCGTCAGGCATAGCGGGCCGATGAGCCGAAACTGACGATGATGGCACTGAATTTTGCCTCCGGCTTTAGTGGTATCTCGCCAGATCGTGGTTGAAGTGGTGACGAACCAACGCCACGAACTGTGGTTCTGTCATTTTATCCACGGTTTCCAATTCGATGGTGCGAGCGTCACCTGGGCCTTTCTCGAATCGCTTCCGCAACTCGCCCTTCGCCTCTCCCGGGCCAAAAATCACGATTCTTCCGGCGTCCCGAAGATGCAAAATGATCTCATCGTAATAGCGTGTAAGATGCCCCGTATATTCCCTCTCGTGCGAATCATCGGCCGGGACTTCCTGAGCTTCAAACGAACCATGATCCGGTTCACCCGAACGCCTCAGTTGCTTTTCCAATTTTGATTGGATGTGTTTGGTTTCCTCGCCGGTTTCGGTCAGCACTACGATGACGGCTTCCCGATGATCGATCCAAACGCCTGCATTTAGCTTTATGTTTTTCATATGATGATTGCTTTGCTTCCGCCCCGCTATGCCAGTTTTACCACCATCTTTCCCACGTTCTTTCCCTCGAATAGACCAATGAAAGCCCCCACCGCCTGGTCAATGCCATCCACCACCGTTTCCTTATTCTTCAGTGAGCCGGCCTGGAGATAGCCGCCAACTTCCTTTTCAAACTCATCCTTCTGAGCCAACCAGTCGCTTACAATCAGCCCTTTTATCGTCAACCGTTTAGTGGTGATGTTAGACAGATTGCGAGGGCCGGGCTGCGGTGTTTTATCGTTGTAATTGGAGATGCGGCCGCAAGCGATGATCCGGCCATGCACGCGGAGTGCCGACAGCGCCGCTTCGAGCGTTGATCCCCCCACATTGTCAAAATACACATCGATGCCGTCCGGCGCCTCCACTTTGAGTTGTTCGACCACGGAGCCGGCACGATAATCGAAAGCGACATCGAATCCACACTCGTCTCGCAAAAAACGGACCTTATCCATTGACCCCGCCGACCCAATGACACGGCAGCCGCGCAGTTTTGCAAGTTGTCCAGCCACATTCCCCACCGCACCGGCGGCGCCCGAAATATAAATCACGTCGCCGGCTTTGACTTCCACCAAATTCAAACCGGCCCAGGCAGTCATGCCCGTCATTCCGAGGACGCCAAGGTAAACTGACAATGGCTCAAACCGTGGGTGAACCCGCTGCAACTCTCCCGGTGAGGCGATGAAGTATTCCCGCCAACCAAAGCTGGAGGTAACGATGTCACCTGCCTGAATTCCGTCGGCGCGCGAAGCAACGACTTCGCCGACCGCGCCCCCTTCGAGCGTTTTGCCGAGCTCGAAGGCCGGCACATACGATTTTCCGTCATTCATGCGACCTCGCATGTAAGGGTCCACCGACATGAATAGATTATGAACCAGCATATGGGACTCTGGCAACGGGGGCACTTTGTACTCCGTAAGGGTGAAATTTGAAATGCTTGGAGTGCCGACGGGGCGTGAGACCAGCCGAACCTCGTGGCTTATAATTTCATTCATAAGGATAAAATGTTGGAAACGAATCCTCGCAGTCGCTCATCCCCGCCGACTCGCAGCAGCAGGCCCAGTGGCCGCTGCTGCGAGGATTCACAGCTTGAGGTAAGGGATGCCGGGCGGATTTTTGCTCGATTGCACCAGCAAACCAGCAGCTACTCCCACGACCACTCGACGGCGAGTTGATTGTCAACCGAGTAAACCCCCGGCGCGGCCCATGCAACGCGCTCCGCTTCGTCCCGCTCGGTATAGTTCCGAACTTTGCCGGTGAGCGTCACTTTGTTTCCGGAAGTCTCGATCTCGATTTTCTTCGCGTCCAGGACGGCGCTGCGTTCAAACGCCGCCTCTATGGCTGCCTCGATCTTCGCCGGCGTTACCTTGGGTTTGATCGTGATCAGGTTAAATACCCGATTGACCCCGGCCAGGTACCGCACACCGTCCTCGGCTGCGTCCTTCTGATACCACCACTCCACTTGACCTTCCAGCGTGATCCGGCCTTCACTGACTGTCACCTGAACGGATCCTTGAGGAATCGTCGTGGACCACTCGATCTGATTTGCTGCGGCGGTGGCGATGTCTCCATCATTGCGGCGCAGGGATTCGGGAAACTTCACTTCGATGTCGTCGGCAATGGCTTTTACCCCTCCGATCCGTTTGACCGCCTTCACCGCGTCCCACTTCTCGCCGTAGCTTGTCGCAAAGCCATTAAGGGTGACTGTGCCGTCTTTTACCAGGACGCCGATGTCGGTCACTTTGACTCTCGGCTCGTACCTGAGTTCCGAAAGAACGTCGTTCTTAATTTCTGTGTCTGATTTGATTGTAATCGTTGACATATCTGTTTGTTGGCTGGGTTTTTGTTTACTGATGCTTCCCCAAAACCGCCGGCTTTGTCCGATAGATTCGATGATCGTTCGGTTCGCATGCGTTCGAGGAGGCGATCACTCTCCGTGCGTGCGACAGTTCCGGCCAATACCTCCTTAGAGACATCCTCATAGCTGGCGACTATGCGGGCATAGCCGCGATACCCCGGCGCTTCGAAATTGACCGCGCATCACCCATGCGCAACCGCTATGAGATCCTGAGCCAGGCAAAGACTGGGAGTTTCACTCCGATCAGGATCAAGCCGAAGAGGAGCGATGCTCCAAATTCCGCCGCGAGGACGGGGAAAGGCAGTGGGGCCATGGCGATCCCACAAAGCGCCAGCGTTGAAATAATGGCAATGTCGGCCACCGAGGCCGCTACCATCCATGTGGTGGGACGCAGCCCCCAGCAATGATGGCGCCCGCGCACGGCGTAGAGCGTGGCCTGGCCCGCATAGACAACGGCGACGACGCAGAGTGTTTTAAGCGAATCCAATCCGAGGCCCATTCCATATTTCCCCACGGCCATGATCGCCGTGCAAAAGGCGAGAAAGCACGCTCCCAGGATGACCCCTGCCACTGTGACACTGCCGATTTTCCAGGCATTAGGCGTTTCCGATGGTCGCACCCTGTCGGTGGTCAATGCCATGACAAGGAAGTCGCCCGTAATCAGTACAATGACCATTAGCATGGGTGTCAGGACCGCATGGCCTGTCATCATGAGTCCTACCGCCAATAAGAGCACGAGCCCGATTTTCTTGATCACCGAGTTCAAGATGTAAGAGAGGATCCGCTGAAAGGCGATGCGCCCCTCCTTGACCGCGGATACGATGCCGGCGAGTCCAGGCTTGGTCAGTACCACTCCAGCCGCGGATTTGGCCACGTCTGTGGCTGTGGATACGGCGATTCCGATTTGTGCCTGGCGGAGCGCGGGGGCGTCGTTCGCGCCATCGCCGCACATCCCCACGGTGTGACCGTTCTTCTGGAGCAATTTGACGAGATCATATTTGCCCTCCGGCAGGATACCGGCGAAGACCGCGAAATCCGCTGGCTGGAGGGCGGCAGGAAGGTCCCCTGATGGGCAAATGGGTCCGTCCAGTCCCACGGCGCGGGCCACTATCCCGGCGGTAGCGGGGGCATCCCCGGTGACCATAATGGTGCGTACGCCGAGTGCCTGCAGCTCCGAGACGAGCGCGGCTGAGTCGGCACGTGGCGGATCGCTGAGCGCAATCAGTCCCATCAATTGCATCGACGCTGGCGGACCGAAGGCCACAGCCAGTACCCTGAATCCTTTCGCTTCGAGTTCGCCCGCGATTGCCCCCGCTGAAGGCGGAGTGGCGCTTAGTGCAGCGATTGCCGTGAATGCTCCCTTGGTGATCCGCACTGGGCTACCCTCCGCACTCGTTGCAGTGGCCTCGGACATTTTCTTCGCCGGATCAAATGGAAGGAAGGTAATCAATTTGGGCAGGTCCGATACCTTTCCGCATAAAGAGGCGGCGCGGATCGCCGCATCCACGAAATCCTGGCCTCCCTCGGAGCTTGCCAGCGCCGCCATCCCAAGTACGTGCGCTTCATCGAAGCCAGGCATGGGCCTGACACTGGTGACGGTAAGTTGGTTGCAGGTAAGAGTCCCTGTTTTGTCCGAGCATAGGACATTGATCGTTGCAGCTTCATCCACGGCCGAGAGTCGCGTTGGCAGGACGCCCAGTTTCGCCAGCGCACGCGCCCCGATCGAGGCAGCCAGGGTGAATGTCGCGGGCAATGCCACCGGTATTGCCGCAAGGACTGAAGCCAGCAACAGGGAGACAAGCTCTCGCCAGGGCATCAAATGCGCATATGCATACACTCCCATAAGCACGATGATGCAGACATTGAAGATGGCGAGATTCCGCACGATTTGAAACACCGCTTTCTGCTGCGAACTGACTACGTGCGCGGTTCGAACGAGTTCTGCCGTCTTGCCAAACTTGGTGTGGAGGCCCGTCGCGGTCAATTCCGCCGTTGCTTCGCCGCGCCGTACCAAAGCCCCGGCATAGGTATCCATACCGGGACCCGCCTCCAGTGGCAGCGATTCGCCGGTAAGCATCGATTGATCAATCGAGACGGAACCGGAAACAAGGTGGGCATCGGCGGGAACCACGCCTCCAAGTGATAACTTTACCAGATCGCCGCGCACGACCTCTGCGGCTGGCACCGTTTTCCATACACCATCGCGGCGGACGGAGGCGTTAAGTGCGAGCCGCGACCGCAGCGCGGTGAGCGTCGCCTGGGCGCGGCTCTCCTGGCAAAAGCCAAGAACGGCATTAAATACTAAAAGGCCCGCGACGACCCCGGCCTCCAGATACTTGTGCGAGAGCAATTGCAGCAGAATGGCCGCTTCCAGCAACCACGGGACAGGCGCCCAGAACTTGGAAAGGGCACTTTGCAGGAGATTCGCGGAAGTATCCGGCATCGCATTCGGGCCATCCGTTTGAAGGCGGGCGAATGCCGCTACGCTGGTAAGTCCGCCCGGCGCGGGTTCGTGACGCTGACCCGGAGACTGGCTGGGGAAAGCGACCGCGGGCTGCATTGTTAGGAATCAAAGGGTTTCGATGCAGTCCGAGGGAAGACACGATACTCGCATCAAGCGATGGCGCCGGCGGCTTCCAGGGTGGGATAATCTGTGTATCCCTTCGGCCCAGCCGTATAAAAGGTCGAGGGATCTGCTTCATTCAGCGGCGCATTCAGCTGGAGCCGACGCGGGAGATCAGGATTCGCTATGAAGAGACTTCCGAATGCAATTGCATCCGCTTCTTGCGCGGCAAGTGCCTGTTCCGCAGTCTCCAAGTCAAATTTTTCATTTGCGATCAGTACGCCGCCAAATGCCCGCTTCAAGTCCGGGCCGAGCCGGTTGGCGCCCAACGATTCCCGAGCGCAGATGAAAGCGATGCGTCGGGATCCCATCTCCCTCGCCACATACTCAAAGAGCGCCACCGGATCGGAATCGCCCATGTCATGCATGTCTCCTCGCGGAGCCAGATGTACGCCAACACGACCAGCACCCCATACCGATATCGCCGCATCGGTGACCTCCAGCAACAAGCGCGCACGGTTTTCAATTGAACCCCCGTAGATGTCCGTCCTGTGATTGCTTTTGTCGTGAAGGAATTGATCGAGCAGGTAGCCGTTCGCTCCGTGTACTTCCACGCCGTCAAAACCTGCAATCTGAGCGTTTTCGGCTCCCTTGCCGTAAGCCCGGATGATCCTGGGGATTTCATCCAACTCCAGTGCGCGGGGCGTGACAAATGATTTCAATGGACGAACCAGACTGACATGCCCGGCAGCCGCGATGGCGCTGGGCGCCTCTGGCAGCGCACCACCCAGGAACATGGGGTCCGAAATGCGTCCGACATGCCAGAGTTGGAGGAGAATACGCCCGCCGGCTTTGTGAACGGCCTGGGTGACCAGTTTCCAGCCATCCACTTGCGCCTGCGACCAGATCCCCGGGGTATCCGCGTAACCGACGCCCATTGCGGTAACTGATGTGGCCTCGGAAATGATCATTCCCGCTGTGGCGCGCTGCGCGTAGTATTGGGCCATCAATGCGTTTGGTATGCGATGGGCGCCGGCACGGGAGCGGGTAAGCGGAGCCATGATGATACGATTCGGCAGGCGCAGGGCGCCGACCTGGATGGGATCGAAGAGCGTGGGATGTTTCATTGAGGTATTGTCGGTGGAAGGCCTCGGTGCATTAGCCGCAGGGATCTAAACTGTCAAAACGGGCTCCATATCAGACAATGCGGCGACAGCTGGCAGCTCGCGGCCTTCCAGTAGCTCCAGTGTGGCACCGCCACCGGTCGAGATGAAGGTCATCTTATCGGAAAGCCCGAACTGTTTGACGGCAGACACGGTATCGCCACCGCCGACGATGGACTTTGCACCAGACTTCGCGATGGCATTGGCAATCGCGCGTGTGCCGTGGGAGAATTCCGGGTTCTCGAAGATTCCAACCGGTCCATTCCAAAGAATGGTCCTGGCCACTGCGAGCTCCTCTTCGAAACGCTTTATGGTAACCGCCCCGATGTCAACGCCTTCCCATCCATCGGTAATACCGTGCTCACGATTCAGCAGCGGGGTATTGCGGGTGATGGCGCCGGGTTTAACGGCATCGGCTTCAAGCGTGTCGGCCGGAATGAGAAATTTCACTCCCTTGCCTTTTGCAAGGTCAAGAATTTGCCTGGCCAGTGTAACCTTGTCAGGTTCCACGAAGCTTCTGCCAACCTTGATTCCCTCGGCGAGAAAAAAAGTGTAAGCCATGGCGCCGCCGATGAGAATGGTATCGGCCTTCTCAATCATCGCTTTAATCACTGCGATTTTCGATGAAACCTTTAGACCGCCCAGAACAACGAGGAAAGGCCGCTCCGGATTCGCAAGTTCTTCAACGAGGTATTTCAGCTCTTTTTCCATGAGTAGACCCATCGCTGCCTGCGGGAAAAACTGGGCAATGCCTGCATTGGAAGCATGCGCACGGTGTGCGGTGCCGAAGGCATCGTCGACGTAGAAGTCGCCCAACTTTGCCAACTGCTGGGCGAAGCCGTCATCATTTTTTTCTTCGCCCGGGTAAAAGCGGACGTTT
>Ga0302281_10001176_pt1 | contig 19031 bp, 9 predicted proteins | sample III_Fen_E1_2_FD_198762 | JGI IMG/M metagenome (GOLD analysis project Ga0302281, IMG submission 198762) | Peat permafrost microbial communities from Stordalen Mire near Abisko, Sweden - III_Fen_E1_2 | ecosystem: Environmental > Terrestrial > Soil > Wetlands > Permafrost | place: Sweden: Abisko...
GCTTGGCTGGCACTCCTCCGGTAGTAGCCAATATAGTGCCAAAATTATTGATGCCGTTAATCAGTGAAATGATTCCCGGCGAGTTGATCCGGTCCGCCCGCGATCCAATGGCAACGGTCAAGGTGTATATGGTATTAGACTGCAGTGGCCCCACATCCTGATAAATACCCCCCGTCACGCTCGGATTATACATGTTGATATAACAATACTGGTCGCCGGCGGCTGGCGCTGCGAGAGGGTTGTTGATGGTATAATCCACCCCACCGGCATTTTGGGAGCCAATACCTGCCACTTCACCTTCGTTGAATCCAATCCAACCGGAGGGAAAGGCGCCAACCGTTGTGCCTGGCGGGGTCGCATCATTCTCAAAGCTGCCGTTGTCGATCATGCCGGCACGCGGCGTGGCGCTGGCTTCCACTGAATCCGGGCTTTCACCGTTGGTGTTGACCGCTGAAACCTCATAATAATACTTCCTCCCAGGGGCAAGGCCGGCATCAGTGTATTCGTTGGAAGCAGGCCAGTTGTTCGCGGCGACGGAAACATTGGCGATGTTGGTTTCCGCGCCACTGCTCGTCGAGCGCTTAATATTGTAGGAAGTTGCGCCTGGTACCGTATTCCAGGAAAGTACGACCTCTGTGCCGCCCTGGGAAAACGAAACGCCCGCCGGCATCACCGGCACGTCCGTACAAGCTTCGAGGATGGCAGCGCTCCAATAGGTACTGCTAAAAACAACGTCCGGATAATAAAAGCCGCCCTGAACCCCGGTCTCGAGATACCAGCTGTGAAAGGTCGCCGGATTGGCAGTATTGCTTTCCTGGCCGGGTATCACCACCATGCCATTGCCGAAAGCCGCATTCCACTGCCCCGGATCGTTACCCGCGCCACCCTCATAACATTGGAGATAAACGTAGTCGCAATTTGTAATACTGTTTTTGAGGCTCACCCAAAAGCTCTGAGCCGTGTAGGGAACCATGGTGAACTTGTAACCCAAGGTGCCGAGCATATTGGCGAACGCGGTGGAGGAATTGAGATCGTAGGTTTGCTCGTCATCATCGTTAATCGCGTCAATTCCCGGCACGGCATTTTTAAGGGCTTGGAAATTCTTGTAGAGGATGCTGCTGGAACCCGCCCCCTGCGAAGCCACCAAACTCAGGATGTTGTCATAACTGGTATCCTGCCATCCGCCGATGCAGACTTCATAACGGTTGACGGTCGTGGGCGCCGTTTTCAAGGTGGTAATCAGCGAATTCCAATTCGTGGGGCCGGTATAAATGCCGTTGGTACAGGACACATTACCACCAATCAACAGGGTGCCATCCGGGTTGACATGCATCGTAAACGTGATCAAGGTCGAAAAACCCGAGGCTTTGTCAAAGGCCATTGAAGGCGTGGTGAACTGGTAATAATCGTTGCCATCGGCACCATAGTTCATCAGATTGGCACCAGAGGTGCACCGCAGGCTGGCTGCCATCATCAACAAAATGACCCACAGTTTCAGCCGGGGCGGCAATTTGTGTAGCATAAATCTTAATTCGTGTCTCCTGGACAACCTGAAGCCATAATTTGTTTAAGGCACCCTCAACCGATAAAAGCTGGCAGGTTGTGCGGGATCGATCGGAATGAAGCTTGAGAAGGCACCCGCGCCATCCAGTGTGCCGGTGCTGTTCGTCTTCCAGGCAATTGGAGCGGACAGATTGGTTGCCACCAGCCAGGTGTAGCCACTCCCCGGCGTGCCGCTGTTGCCCGTTAGAATCAGGTTGCCTCCCGACACCTTGGGCGATCCGAACGACGGCACCACCAACTGCGCTTCAGCCAGCCGCACATTATCAAAATCCGCCTGGATGGTCGTGCCATTGCCAAGAACGGACAATTCAACCAGAAGATCACCACTGACCGAAGCCCCCGTGGTAAACGATGTGGAATAATCCTGCCAGGTGTTCTGCGCGGCTGGCAGCCCTCCGCCACTGGCCAAAACTGTGCCCGTGTCATCCATACCGTTGATGAGCGAAATAATTCCCGGTGAATTAATCCGATCCGCTCGGGAACCAATGGCCGTTGTCAGAGTGTAGACGGTGTTGGCCTGCAGCGCGCCCACATCCTGATAAATCCCTCCCGTCACGCTCAGGTTGAACATATTGATATAGCAGTATTGGTTGCCCGCGGCCGGTGCGGCCAAGGGACTGTAGGTGGCATAATCTACGCCTCCCGCCCACTGGGAACCGATATCGCCGGGTGCCCCCTGATTGAAAGTGGTCCAAGCGGTCGGAACATATGCAACCACCGCCCCGGGACCACTTGCCACATTCTGTTCAAAACTGTAATTGTTCACCGGCAGTGGCGTTGCTGTTAGTCGGATGTTGTCGAAGTCTGCCTGGATGGTTGTACCATTACCGACCGTTGACAGTTCAACGGTGAGGTCACCACTAACCGAAGCCCCGGTGGTAAAAGTTACGGAATAATCCTGCCAGGTATTCTGTTCCACCGGCAGCCCTCCGGTGGCGGCCAATAGCATGCCAGTGTTATCCGTGCCATTGAGGAGCGAAATAATTCCCGGTGAGTTAATTCGGTCAGCCCGGGAACCAATCGCCACCGTCAACGTATAGGTGGTGTTGGGCTGCAGAGCACCCGCATCCTGATAGATACCGCCCGTCACATTTGGGTCGAACATGTTAATGTAACAAAACTGATTGCCGGCGGCAGGTGGTGCCAAAGGAGTGTTGGTAACGTAATCAATACCGCCCGCCCACTCGGAGCCGATGTCAGTGGGCCCGCTCTCATTGAAGGCGGTCCATCCTGAGGGAACACTGGTCGCCACCGCGCCCGGCCCGCTGGCAACATTTGATTCAAAACTGAAATTGGCCACCGAAACCGGTGGCGGAGGTGGCGTCACAGCGACTGCAAAAGGTGAGGAGAAGGTATAATTGCCCGAGCCTACATTATAAATGGCAGCGCGGTTCGAAACCCCGACGAAGGTGACGTCCGGCGAATTGGTCGCCAACACTCCGCTTTCAGTGATCGCGCCGGCATTCGTGGTGGGCACCCAGATTTGCGCGGTCGTGTTTGGCGGAATCGCCACCGCCAAATTAAACGTGTTGCCGGTGTAAGTCCAGGCATTCGAGATGGGGCCCTGAATACAATCATAATACCCTTGCGCCGAAGTCAGATTCCCTCCGGGCTGCGGGTCGATGATTATTTTTCTAAAACCAGGCTGCAAGTGATCAATGCCAAGAATGTCGCGATAAAACCACTCCGCAACCGCCCCAAAATTCGCGTGATTAAGGGAATTCATTGCGTCCTCACTGATGTTGACGGTGCCGTCGGCGTTGACACTGTTCCACAACTCAAAAATGGTGGTGGCTCCAACCCCGATCTCAAAACCCCAGGATGGGTAATTGGTTTTCGCGAGCATTTGGTAGGCAAGATCAGTGCGGCCAATGCTGGTCAAGGCGGGCAGCAGCAGGTGCGTTGTCACCATGCCCGAAGAAGGGTTGCCGCCTTGAGCGCCAACCGACGATGCCAGTTTGCTCTTCACCAGGTTGACCTGTGCCGGCGTAAGCAAGTTGAACCCAAGCGCCAGCGCATAACCGCCTTCCGAATCTGATCCTACCGTGCCGTCGAAGGCAACGAAATTGGTCTGAAAAGCGGCGCAGATGTTCGTGAACAGCAGCCCATAGGTTGCCGCATCCGAAGTTTTGCCCAAGGCCTGTGCCATTTCGGACATCATGGCCGCACACCGGGCGTAAAATGCCGTTGAGATCAGCGTCAAGGGAGTCGAATTGTCGATCGACACCCAGTCACCGTAACCATTGTTCGGGCCGATGTAACCACTCGAATTGGCCGAATAATAAGCCAGGTGAGTTACCATGTTCGTGTAAAAACGCTGCGCCGGGCGGAGGTCACCATAGGTTTGATAAAGATAATACGGAACAAAGACAACGGAATCCTGCCAGCCAGCAGAAAATCCATCGTCACTTACTAGTGGAGCTTGATGGCCAAAATCAGACTGGGTCGCACGGGCTTTGGTATCGACAATGTCCTGGCTCCATTTGTCGAAGTAACTTTCCGCCTGCATCTCAAACATTCCCGTCCCCATGATTTCGATCCCGTCGCACCAACCCGCCCGCTCAGAGCGTTGTGGGCAGTCGGTCGGAACGTCAAAATAGTTGTCGCGCACCGACCAGAGCATGTTTGAGCAAATCTGGTTGATTAGATGATCAGAACACTGGAATGAGCCGGCGTCCGGCAGGCTGGCGCGGATTGAAACGGCAGTAAACGTGTAGGTGGTTGGCGGTTGAGCCAACCCCTGCACTTCCACGTATTGAAAACCGTGGTAAGTAAAGTGCGGCTGCCACGTTTCAACTCCGCCTCCTTTGCAGATGTAAGTGTCCATCTGTAGTGCCATGCGCAAGTTATCCCGAAAAACGGTTCCATCCGGATTCAGCCTTTCGCCAAAACGCATGACAATGCGCCGGCCCGCCGGCTGATTGCTCACCTGCAAGCTTGCCCAGCCGGAGATGTTTTGGCCAAAGTTGAATACGTAAAGCCCTGGCTGCGGTTGCGTAATGCTGATTGGGGCAAAACTAAGATTTGTCCGAATTGGCTCCGCCGGGTGAGACTGTATTATTGGCGAAATTTCCGCCCCAGTCGTAGCGCTCGTCCACGAGGCGTTGCTGAAGCCAGGACTGTCCCAGCCCGGCAGCTCGAGCCGGGCGTCATAAACCTCCCCGGCCTGATTGTCTCCTTGTCGGATCGGGCCAAAGCCCGCCAGCCACGAGGAATCGCTGGCAATGACCTGGGTGGTACCGTTCGGGTAAAACAAGTGCAATTCCGCAAGCAGTCGCGTCTTCGTGCCGTAATAGTTCTGGCCATCAAAGGCGCAATTTCCCCGATACCAGCCATCTCCCAGGATGGCACCCAGGGTATTTGATCCTTGTCGCAGCAAGGAGGTCACATCATAAGTGCGATAATAAAGGCGCATATGATAGTCCGTCCAACCCTGCGTGAAGTAATCACTGCCCACTTTCGCGCCATTCAAGTGCGGTTCCACGAGTCCCTGCCCCGTCACATAGAGGACTGCCCGCGAAGGCAGTTGCGTCAAAGTGAAATCTTTCCTGACTTGGGTGGCAGCGAGATAGGTTAATCCAAAATTGTTCCACGGCGCGATGCCGTAGGCCCCCAACACCATCGAATTTGACCATCCGGTGTCATTAAAGCTGAGCAGATTCCAATTGTTGAACAACTGATTGGCCGCAAGCCAGGTCCCGTCCGTTTGAAAACTATTCGTTTGACCGTTGCTGTAAGTTAAATCAAGTGAGCCAATCAAGCCGGCCGGGTTCGGAGTAGTACCGCCGTTGACAACGGCAACGGCAAGCACATTGGTGCCAGGGGTCAGAAAGGTGGAGATGTCCGCCTGGCCATAGTGTTGCCAAAAATTCTGGTTTTCCACCGCCAGGGCAATCTGTCCATTGACGTACAAGGTGAACATGTTGTCCCCAACCATGGTGGCCACTGCTTGACTGACACTCACGCCCGCCGGCACGGTGAACACTTTGCGAAACCAACGGGTACCCACCGGTGCGCTCACAGTCGGATTACCCTCAGGGAACCAAATCCAGTTCGCGTTGAAGAAGGTTGAGCCGGTATTCCAAGCCGGGCCGTCGTCGCGCCCGATATACTGGGCAGTCCATTCCGCTGTCGTCAAAATGCCCATGGTCCATGAGGCTGGAGCACTCCAGCCCGATGCCTGGCCATTTTTGTCCCAGACCTGCACGTGCCAATAACAAACCTGATGCGACGTGAGTGAGGATCCGCCATACCCAACCTGCGAAGTTTGGTTCGTCGCCACCTGTCCGCTATTCCATAAATCCCCCTGGTTGTTGGTCAATATTTGCAGCGAACTCGCAACTTGAATCATGTAAGCAGTCTGATACTGACCGCGTTCGCTTGGATCGGTCGCCACGTCCTGCCAGCTCAACCTGGGATTCGTCTCGCTCAGACCAAGCGGGTTAGGCTTCGATTCGCAAAGTAAATTGGCCGGTTGAATGCCGGCAAAGGCGGACCCCGCCGCAAACAAAATCATCCAGATAAAACTCTGAACAATGCAGACTGCTGAGGTGGATTTTTTAAACGACAGAAAGGCTCTCACTGTTTTTGGTGCCTATTGGAGATCCGACGAAAGCGGTATCATCTTGTTTAAGTTTGCGGCGGTGAGGGTGCCCCAATCCTCCTGGTAGGCAAACCATCTTGTATTAAGATTAACATTATCACTATTCATAAAATACATGCTTTGAAACTTCACCCAGTTCGCCGAAGTATCCGTGAACAAAATATTGCCGCCGGCCGGGTGGTTTCCCACATGACCCGGATGCGGAACCCTGACCGGTTCACCCGGCACATATCCATCCGCACCCCAGCCCGTATCGTTGGCTGGAAAGCCCGGTATGCCATTGACTACTCTGCAATTAGACTCCGCCGCCAGACACCAACGCGGATTGGAAGTCGACAGTTTCACCGGACTCGGTGGATGGGCAAACGTGCCAGCGGGATTAACCCAAGAGGTTACGCCACCATAGTATTGATAGCCAATGGCAATTGTCGTAGGGTCGTTTGGATCTTGACGAGGCAGGTAAGCGCGCTCCGGACAGGACCAGACATTATTTTGCTCCGACGAATTGGTTTTGATCACCATGCCGTAGGTTTGCAGGGTCGGGAGCGTGGAGAGAGCCAGGGCAATGGGATTTGAAGGTGATCCAAGTGGAGCGAACAGTTTATCTCCAAAATCTCCGGCATACATGGTGCAGATAACGCCGACTTGACGGATGTTGCTCAAACACGCCGTGCGTTTCCCGCGTTCCTTGGCCGAAGCCAGCGCTGGCAGCAGCAGTGCCGCCAGAATGGCGATGATGGCAATGACCACCAATAATTCGATTAAAGTGAACCCGCCCTCATGGCGCCAATTATTTGATGCGCTCACTTTGTTAGTTCTTATTCTTGTTGGCTTCATTTGAACTTTAATATCACCGCAAGCAATTAGATCTGCCGCTCGCACATTTTTGCTTTGCATACAATCAACCGTTGTATTTACTTCTAAAAAAAGTTGCCGGAGTGCTCACTCCGGCAACTTTGCACTGCATCAAACATTTCCCCCAAGGGATGATTCCCAACCCACCATAAGACTTAGCCGTTCGATATAAAGCGAACTCAAGGGAGCTTTAACCTGAAGAAACTGGCTCGTTGCGAGGTGCTGACCGGAACAGCGTTCGAGAATGAACCCGTGCCATCCAATGTACCGGTGAAGTTCGTGGTCCAGATAATCGGTGCCGACAGATTCGTGGTCGTCAACCAAATGTAAGCGGCGTCCGGCGTGCCACCCGAGCCTGTCAGAATCAAGTTGCCACCGGAGATCGTGGTTCTTTTAAGAATCGGCGCGGTCAGAGGCACGGCGGTCACCTTGGTCAGCCGCACATAGTCAAATGCCGCCTGATAGGTGATTGCCGGGGCGACGGACAACTCAACGGTGAGATCTCCACTGACCGAAGGTCCGGTGCTGTAGGATGTGCTGAAATCCTGCCAGGTGCCCGCTGTGGCCGGATATCCGTTCGTGCTGGCCAATAGTGTGCCGGTGTAATCGGTGCCGTTAATCAGCGAGAGAATCCCGGGTGACCAATTACCAAGTCCGCCGGGACCTGAATCGTCCCGTCGGCCGATTGCAACCGTAAGGGTATAAGTTGTGTTGGGCAATAACGCACCAACATCCTGATAGACTCCACCAGCGGCCGCATCACCCGGGCCGGTATTTCGCGCATAATACAGGCTTCCATCCGGAACAATGGGAGGCGAAAATGCAGAGGTGTCGCCAGAGACGGTGGACCAATCTGAATCATAGTCAGTCCATGAAACCGGGATGGCTCCATTGCCAAAGGCAGGAGTGCTTCCATTCTCAAAGCTGAAGTTGTTCACGGTCACCGTATTCGGAGAACTCACCACGGAGGCAATTGAGCTGGCCACCGAACCGCCGGAATTGGTGACAATCACCTGATAAGTGTTGGTGCCGGCCACCGCATTGAACGAGTAGCTGGTGTTGGTGGCACCGCTGATCGGACTCCCCTGACTATACCATTGATAGTTTAACGGATTGCCATTGACCTTGACTGACAGGGTCCACGGCGCGCCTGTGGTTACTTCCGACCGGAGCGGATTGATGTCCGTGATCAGCGTGGGAGCGATGACCGGAGGCGCGGGCGCTTTGGTCAGCCGCACGTTGTCAAAGGCCGCCTGATACGTGGATGCACCAGCGACGGACAACTCCACGATCACATCACCACTTGCCGACGCGCCGTTGGTGAAGCTTATAGTGTAATCCTGCCAGGTATCGGATGTGGCAGGAAGACCAATGGTGGTGGCCAAAAGTGTGCCGGTGTCATCGCTGCCGTTGATCAGCGAAATAATCCCCGGAGAACCCAGTCCGGGGTTGGCGCTGCCTGGTCCAAAATTTTCGCTCAGTCCAATCGCAACTGTAAGCGTATAGATCGTGTTGGGCAGCAACGGACCCACATCCTGATAGATTCCACCAGTAGGATCACTGGGGCCTTCATTGATTGCGAAGAAATCATTTCCATCTGCCGGAGGAGCGAGTGGATCAACTGCGCTAAACCCGTTGTTGGCAACCGTACTGAAATTATTGTCATTAAAGGCAGTCCACAAAACAGGTACAACAATGTTGCCATTGCCGGTGGTTCCATCTTCAAAGCTGAAGTTGTAGACGCTGACAATATTCGTTGAACTAATTACTTCCGAGGTAGAACTAACCAGACCGCCGACGGAGTTGCTCACGGTGACGCTATAGTAGTTGGTTCCAGCCACGGCATTGAATAAATAGCTTGCGTTGGTTGCGCCGCTGATCGGGCCGATCTGATTGGACCACTGATACTTTAACGGCGGGGAACCGGCGGCGGCGATTGACAAGGTGACCGGTGCTCCCGGGCTCACTTTTGACACGAGCGGATGAACGTCCGTCGTCAAAGTTGGTGCAAAAATAGGAGCCGGGGCAGTGCCTTTTTCCAGCAGAATAGCCACGTATTCGGAATTGCCATCCTGCAGTACGGTCAAGGGCTGGTTGGTCGATTGCGCGGTAAACCTACCCATGATAAAACCGCCAATCGCCGGCGTTCCATTCACAAAAGCAAAAGGTTGAGCAGGGCTGGTGGTTACACCATCCGTGACATTAAAGTTGGGTCCACCGGCACCAGTGGAGCGAGTATCATCCAACAGTACCAACACGGTATAGGCCTGACCCACCGTCAAGTTATTCAAAGTGGCCGTATTGGCCGACGACCCATTAATGCCATTATTCAAAATGGTGTCAAAGTTGAGGTCGCCCGTGGTCGCACTACCTTCATAGCCACCGAAAGTGGAAGTACTGCCGGCGACGCTCACGTTGCCTGAAGCCGCATAGTCATTGAACGTATAACCATTGGCGGTGGTTTCAAGTCCGGAGCCGCCGAAATCCACTCCGTAAACTTCATTGGCAACGGTACCGGCAAAAGTGAGAACCGAGTTGTCAGAAAATGTCCCGTTGCCCGCTCCTGCCGCGTACCAAGTGATCGTTGGAACGACCGTAAGAGTAGCCGCCGTGGCGTAAGCAAAGGCCGCATTGTTGGTTGCATTAATGGCCTCGACCTCGTACGCGGCAGAATCGGCCAGCTTCGCGTTATTGATCGTCAGCGTGGATGTTACCACTCCGTTGTTGGTTACATTTACCACGCCGGCATTGACATTATTGGTCGACGTGCCAGCGACAATTTTCTCCCATTGCAGACTAACCGGTGGTGAATTGCTGAACGCAACCGTGAACACCGCATTGCTACCAAGGCCAACCGCGACGCGGGCGGGCGAGATGGCCTGAACCTCAACTGGCAACCACGGCACCGGCACCGACTGGCCAACTACAATGTCGTCGATACCAACAATTTGACCCGGGGAATCAAATCCAAGGTATCCCTGGCCCGAAGTTAGTTGCGCAATCGATGCGGATCCCAGCTTAATTCCATTCGCATAGTATGTGATCATGCTGCCGTTACCGGCGAAAGCCGAGCCAGTGCCAGAAGTGTCCGAAAGAATAATCTGATAACTTTGCCATACATTGGCTCCCGGTGCAGCACCTGACACTCCAGTAGTGCCGTTGCCACTCTGGAAATATTGAGTGCCACCATTCGCACGGAAAAGAATAGAGAAAGTGGTGTCGAGCAACCAGGGCATTTGCGCCGAATTGCCAACCATAACCGCAAGCCAGTCAGTCACATTACCGGAATCTACCAGACCGTTAAAGGTAAGCGAAAGCGGGGCATTGACATTGAGGGTGGAGAAATCGTAATTGATCCAATCTGAAGCCTGATTGGCCAGCAGCAAATTGTCACCCACCACGTTGTCGTCAAGATTATCCGCCGGCAATGTGTTGGGATTGCCCAATTGCTCGTTTCCATCCGAAAAAAATCCATTGATGTAGGCTGCCCCGGCGGGCAAGGTCAGAGTGCCACCGATGCGCCCGGGGGTGTTGAGCTCGAAATTGGCGCCGGTAGTTGCTGTGGCGGGGTAACCTGACGAGCCGGTAATCCCGTTGAAGTTATCCGAGAAAAGTACCTGGGCGGACACCGTTTGGGCAATCAAAGGCAGCGATGCTGCCATGGCCAGGCGACATAGTGTGTTTTTGATTCTTGTTAGTTTTTGCATACGCGAATGTTGGATTTTTTGGGTGATGGACTAAATTTGCAGATATTATTTGTTGCGCTGTTATGACTGGTGTTCTCCTACAGTAAACCACGGGCCTAAAACCGCATATGCCCAAAACTGGTCAATGTGCCATCACCTAAACAGGTGATGTGCGCTGCCAGACCAAACCGTGGGCTCTTTTATTCGCTAAATATCCGAACGGCTTCACGTGAAGCTGGATTTGAGGTTTTTGCTTTTGGTTCGTGGATCACTGCACATAAAAAAGAAGCGATGTTTCAGTGTCCTTGGCTATGAAGTGGAGAAAATGGCCAAATCGGTGGAAAATCTGACAGCGGGCAACCTGATTTTCTCCGATCGGCAACATTTTGCAGAACGACAACCTCTCAGGGCATTCTTAATCTGAAGAAGCTGGCGGGCTGAGCGGGATTGACAGGGATGGCGTTGGAGAACGCACCCGCCCCATCCAGAATGCCGGTGCCATTGGTCATCCAGTGGAACGGAGCCGAAAGATTGGTTGCCACCAGCCAAGTGTATCCGCTGCCAGTCGTGCCATTGTTCCCCGTTAAAATCAGGCTGCTGCCCATAATTTTAGGGCTTCCAAAAATCGGAGCCACCAAAGGGGATTTCGTCAACCGTACGTTGTCAAAATCTGCCTGAATGGTTGTTGCGTTACCGAGCGCTGACAGCACAATGGTCAAACTACCGGTGGCCGATGCTCCGGTGGTAAATGAAATGGAATTATCCTGCCAGTTATTCCTTGTGGCTGGAAGTCCACCCCCCCTCGCCAGTACCGTGCCTGAGTTGTCGTTGCCGTTGATGAGTGAGATAATCCCCGGCGAGTTTGTCCGGTCCGCCCGCGATCCAATCGCCACGGTCAGCGTATAAACAGTGTTCGGCTGCAATGGGCCCGTATTCTGATAGATACCGCCCTCCACGCCTGGGTTTAACATATTGATGTAACAATACTGGTTACCGTCGGCCGGAGTAGCCAGCGGGGTATTGACGTTATAATCACCGCTTCCTGCATTCTGCGAGCCAATATCGCCGGGCGAACCCTGATTAAACGCAGTCCATCCGGCGGGAACGACCCCGGTATCTGTGCCGGGCGCGGCAGCATCGAATTCAAAACTGAAATTGCTGACCGGTGTCGGGGGCGGGGGCATGGGAACCGGCGTCGCGGTCAGTCGCACATTATCGAAATCCGCCTGGATGGTCGTGCCATTGCCAGTAACTGACAATGCAACAGTCAGATCTCCGCTGACCGAGGCTCCGGTCGTAAAGGTCGCGGTATAGTTCTGCCAGCCATTCTGCGCTCCTGGAAGCCCGCCACCGCTGGCCAGCACGGTGCCGGTGTTGTTGGTGCCATTGACGAGCGAGATAATCCCCGGCGAGTTAACCCGGTCGGCCCGCGATCCGATCGCCACGGTCAATGCATAAATAGTATTGGGCTGCAATGGGCCCGCATCCTGATAGATGCCGCCCGTAACGCTGGAGTTAAACATGTTGATGTAGCAATACTGGTTGCCGGCAACCGGTGCAGCCAAGGGCATGTTGGTGGTGTAATCATACACACCGGGGCTGAGTTGGCCTGCCCACTGCGAACCAATATCGCCTGCGGCCCCTTCGTTAAATGCGGTCCACCCGCTGGGCACGCTGCCGACAAGCTGGCCACTTCCTGTTGCAACATTTAACTCAAAGTTGAAATTGGTGACGGTGACGGGCGTGGCCGGCGCTGAATCAAAGAATATACCGCTCAATACGGCGTTGTCTCCCCTCACTTGGTCAATTCTGAATTTTGCGGATTGGTTGTAAGAGTAGAGCAGATAACACCCCCCGTAACAATTTGACACCACCTGAACCGGTGAAATCAGGTTTAAAGTATTGGCGTCAAACATCTCCACGGCGAGCTGCCTTCCCTTGTTGTCCCAATCCACAAAATACAGCGTCACCTGATAAGTCCGGCTTCCAATGGTACTTACAGTGAAGGTCATGGTATTCCGGCCACCGTTATATCCATCGGTGTATAAACAGGTGGCATTTCTGATGTTCGAGTTGCTTGAATCCGCTGACAGCGCCCGGGTATCGCTGGTGCCCGTTGCCCATTGGGCGGCATTGGGCAGACCGTCTCCGTAAATCATATTGTAAGCCACCGACGCCACATATGACGGCAGGGACTTTTTATCATTGCCGTTTCCGTTGTAATTACAGAGCACATAACCGTCTTTTCCGTAAACGCCACCCCAGTTGCCGCTGGTGGTCGAATCCTTTGCCAAAAACTGGGCGGCATACTGCTCTGCTGGCGGATTATAGACCGGGGTCGAACCGCTGTAAGAAACGGACATCGAATAGGTCCCCGGTTGCACACCGGTAAAATGGACAAATTCAGAATCCTCCGTAGCCCCACCAATGCCAGGGACGGGATGAAAGGCACCGTCCCAAGCGGGCGTCCCATTGATGCTGATGCTGTTAATGCTTTTTTCCACCTTAGGAACCCCGATGGTTCCGACCGTGCCCGCCGGCGCAGATACAAAGCACACCCCGTTGGAAACATTAAAGCTGGCTTGCACATTGCCCAGGGGCGTCGGGGTCGTGCCTGTCACGTAAGTTAGGGTTCGGCCAAGATGCGGAACAATCTGGTACGTCGCAAATCCTGGCGATGTGGGTTGAATGCCCAGGACTTGCTCACTGAGCCATTTTACCACACCCGCACTCCAAGGATGGCAAAGACTGGTAAATCCACACTGGGCGTTGGGCACCGGGTCATTCGTCCCAAGACCGGCGTTCCACGATGGACGAGACAGTTCAAAGAACGTGGTTCCGCCATAGTTGATTTCACTGCCCCATAGGTCGTTTATCGAATCCAGAGCGTCGTCATATTTGTCCAATGCCGCAAAAGCTTGAATCACGAAATATTGGTTGAATGGAGAATAGGAAACGCGGTTAACCTTGTTGGTAAATTCCTGGGCATAGATCGCATTCTTCTCGGTCGCATTCAGTAGCCCGGTGTTGATGGCATCAGCGCAAGCGTGCAGGCCAAAACCTTGATACCAGGCCGCATTCTGGCGCAAGACGGCCATCTTTTCATTGGCATAACCGTTGTATTTGGTTTGAAGATCCGTCCGACCATAGGCGCCCATCGCCGCAGCAAATGATTCCCAGGCCCTGATGGATAACATCTCATAAGCGTTCTGCGATTCAAGACAGCTTGCATTTTGAAATCCAGCGCCCAACCGCTCGTCCCAGCCATAAAACCCAAGACCGGGATACGTTCCGAAGACTGCATAGGCGTTATCAAGGGTTGCTTCAACATTGGTGATGCTTCCGGCCAACGTGGCGGCATCGCCGGTATAGTTGTAATAATCGGTCAAGCTCAGCACCCAATAAAGGGCGTAGCTAGCGATGCCATTGTCGTTGTTTGAGGTATTAATGAGGTTTTCCTTGATAAAGTCATAGTTTCCAAACGCAACGAGCGCCGCGGCCTGTGAACAATGAGCGTCACCAGTCCATGAAATCCGGTCGCCACGATCCACCAGGATCGCGCCAAAGTAATTACTCAGCAGATTTAACTTAACGGTATAGGCTCCGACATACCAAATCCGGGTGAGCATGGGATCGCTGCAAGAAAAACTCCCGTTATAATTCGCCGGCTTGTTCTGGCAGACGAGGCGGAGGCCAGTGATATGCCATTGATTTGTGAATGATAGCACATGGATCCAGCCAAAACGGACGCCTTCATAAAACTGACTGTTCAACTCAAGCCGATACGTATTGCCATACTTGGTCGGCACCAGGGTTTTAACATTATGCGCCCCTCCGATCGAGGTGATTTCCGGCTGGTTATATTCGCTGATGCTCATTTCCACCATGTTGGTGCTGGCAAGGTCAGGACTGTCGAATTCCAGCCAGGCGGCATTCTCCCTCCCAAAATCCATTTGGATCGAACCAGTGCCGCTGACCGTCACAGCCGGATTGGTTCCTGTCAGAGATTGCAGGTTGGCAAAAGAACTGTTGGTATCCGCGGTAACCGTTATTGGTATTTGCAAATAGATTTCCAGCCCATCGCTCGCTTGCGGACTCGGCCAACGATATGAAACCAACGGATCGGGTGAGAGCGGCACCGCCGGGCCGTTAAAGCTGCCGGAACTCACATAAGGATACGGCTCGGCAATCGGCGAAGTGCCCCAAATGGGCTGGGCCGACGATAAGGCTAAACTGATAAGGAAAATCAACCACAGAGCCGGAAACGTCGGTAGCACCAAGCTTTCTATATTGGGCATTGGGGCTGGAATCTTCATTTGTGGTAATTGGTGCTTACAAACCGGCTGTTAAAAACCAACCCGGGCATTGGAATTAGAAACAAAACAACTGAATCCGCCAGGCACATTATGGCACCCGGTTCAAAACTTAACCGGAGGGCGAATTTGAACGGTGCCGCGGTCCGATCTGATTTTGAGATCTTCCCGCACTGGGCTTTAGTGGCAATTAAACCAATTTGCTTTGTTTTTACAAATGGAGAAAGTGTCCATTTAAGTGGATAATCTGCCAGTCCAAATCCCTCGCCGCCGAGCCCCAAGCATTTTGAAGACATGCCCTAAGTTTTGCGCCTGGAGTTCCAGAAGCGGGAGCGCCACTGGCCGGGCGTGGAGCCCGTCTTCATCTTGAAAAACCGGCAAAAATAATGTTCGTCGTCAAATCCCGCCTGCTTGGCCACTTCCTTGACGCTAAGCCCAGTTTGCGCCAGCAGATTTCGGGCGCGCACCAGGCGCAGTTCCAGCAGATACTGGTGGGGACTGGAGCCGGTGTGCTGCTGGAAAGTGTGCCGGAACGAACTGTAACTAACGTTCAACTCCCGCGCCAGCGCCTGCATATTCAAACTGCCCTCAATTTCAGCCTGCATTCTTGAGATTGCCCTCTGGACGATCAGCAGCACCTGGTCATCTCCCGCCCGTTCCGCCTGCTGGCCGGAATAAAGCAAACCCAGCATCTGCGCCGTGAAGCCCGCCATCACTTGCTGCAGCGCCGGGCGATTCAACTTGATGACCGCGATTAGCTCCGTAAAAAGCGTCAGCCATTTTTCTTCCTGTCCCGGCTTGAATACTGGTGTTCGCGCCGAAAAAAACTGATGTTCTACCCAGCGCCGGGCGACATCGCCGTCAAAGCCGAGCCAATGTTCATGCCAGCCGCTATCATTATCCGGACGGTAGCGATGCCAGACACCGGGAAATAGAAACATTACCTGACCTGCCTCAATCCGTTGCCGCGGGCTTTGCCGCGATTCAAATGACCCGCGGCCCCGTGAAATATAGACTAACGCGTGCGCTTCCAATACCCGCCCCTTGGTCCAGTCAAAGTTGAAGCCTTTCGGATGCCCCGAAGGCGGATATGTCTGCCCTGGAAGGATCCGCATCTCACCCGCCGTCGTCACGTACCAGCCCCATTTCCGGTCGCGCACACTGACGGGAAAATAGCGGGAATAACTTTTTTGGCCGGTAACCGTCTCGATTGGCATCTTGTTCCACCTAGGATGTTGCCCGCCCGCGGCTCAAGTCAATGGCGCTCTCGCGCTCTCCAGCTAAACGAGGATGACCTTGCGCAAAATTGCCGTCCGTTACTTTTGGCCGGTAACCCGAAGGTTTTGCGTGGCCAGAAGTTCTGCGTGGAGATGCCATTGAATCACCTGCAGGTGGGCCGAAATCGCCCACCAACCCGCGCCAAACACCACTGTGCGAATTCTGTTCATGAACATGAAGCCTTTTTATTACCTATTTAACGAGGCGCAGAATGGCTAATCTGGTGGAGAAACTGGCAAATGACCGCGTCGCTCGAATCTTGAGAAAAAGCAGGAATCCGATTCCAAAGTTGCAAAGCTTATCAACCAGTTTTTAAGTCGGGCATTCAGCCCCGAATAAAAACAAAAAAGAGCGGCGAAAGATTTCCCCTTCGCCGCTCCCGAAATCAATCAAATCAAATTACTTCTTGGCACCGAGGATCGCATCTTTTGCAGCCTTGGCGACGCGGAACTTGACCACGCGCTTGGCAGCGATTTTGATGGTTTCACCAGTGGCAGGATTACGGCCCATGCGCGCCTTGCGGTTGACCAAAACCAGCTTGCCGAGACCCGGAAGGGTGAAGCTGTTTTTGGCATTCTTGTACGCCAGGTTGACAATCGCTTCCAGAGTGGCCGCGGCTTGCTTTTTGGTGAGGCCGGTGGTTTCTGCCACGGCGCCGATGATTTGTGATTTGGTTAATGATTTTGCCATAGGCGCAAAGAATTGATGGCATTTCACTTTTGCGCAAGTCAAAAACCCTTATTTTTAAGGGAAATTTAAGATCCCAACCTCACGCCCTGCCCTCCCTGCTTGGTCCGGATCACTATCCGTCAGAGAATACCCATCAAATTATTCACAAACTGACTATTGTGGCGGTCCGAATTCCGGCACCGTCCGATAAAAGCGGGATGGCAATAAGGAAGCGTCCGGGTCAATGAAATCAATGCCGCCATTGATAACCTGATTCGTGCAGACCGGCATCCAGTGAACCAGGTCGGTCGAGTACTCCACATGAAACCAGGCCCCGTCAGGTCCATTGGCACAGAGATGGAACACATTCCCTGGCAGTAAGCCCGTGGTGGCGCGAGGTGTCTGGCTGTCCAGAATGATCACGGCTGCGGCTGCCGGAAATCCAACCACATAATTGGTGTCCCCCAAGACCCGGAGAATAACTGTGCTGTTGAGGTCAGGCGGACCATTGTCCAGCGGAACGATCGAAATATCAGTCTCTCGCAACCCAGCCGGAATGGTGGCGACCCCCGGCAGCGCGGCATAATCAATTCCGTTCGTGGCCGTGCCGCCAACACCGTAGATGACCACCAGCTCATCATTGGTCGCACCGCAGCGAAAGACCGCGAAGGTCGCATTCTTGGGACCGCAGTTGCTGATCATGCAAAAGACTGCCGCGGGCGCAACCCATTTGCTCCACGTCGGGTCAGGATCATTCAAACCAAGCCAGGGCCAGCAATTCGTACCTGCAATCGCCACCGGATCAGTGGCCACAATGCCCACCAGCGGAGGAAAGTTGGTGGGTGGCGGCAATGGGGGCAGCACGGCAATGTGGTCGGAAACTGAAGTCGCAGAGGCGCCGTCGCTGGCAGTGGCGGTGGCCGTCAGCAGGATATTGGTTCCCAGCGGGAGATTCGTCCAGAGCAGTTCCCAATAATTGGTTGGTTCCACAATCAGAATGGGAGGTTGAATCGGGCCGGGAGGCAGCGGGGGCGGAACAGCGGTCACGGGCCGGGCAAATCCAATGGAGTTGCCGTCAGCGGAAAATTCAACTGACGTGACTATGCCATCGGGGTCAGCGGCATAGGCAAACAGCGGAATGTCCCTCGGGGCGCGGAATACAGCGCCGTTGGGCGGGCTGGTAATCCGCACCACGGGTGCCACATTGGTGGCAACCACCGTGAGGTCCACGGGTGCGGAAGTAGTCGGCACCCCTGTCATATCCGTGGCCACGGCGGTAAGCGAATAATCACCCGCAGGCACGCCATTCCAGTCCAACAGATAAACAGCACCTGAAATCACCCCGCCGGGAATTGGATCCAGAATGAGAAAGACACCCGAACCCAGATCATTGGTGCCGGCGAAAAACTCCACGTTGCTGATGGTTTCATCCGCATCACCGGCTCGGGCGATTAATGGGATATTAGCCGGGGCCGGATACACCGCGCCATTGGTCGGACTCAGCAGATAAACCGTTGGCGGCAGATTGGTGACGCCGACTGGCTCGATATAGACAGTTGCCACGCTTGGTGAACCGATTAGGTAGTTGACCGGATCAAGCAACGGCGAACCATTTAGATTCAAAGAAACCGTCTCAATGTTCGTCTGCCCCAAATTAATTGGCAGGATGGTGACTGAATTGGAAGACACGCCACTGGGAAGCTGGACGATACTGCCGATGGCCTGGTAATCCAAGCCATTCGATGCCGTGCCGCTGATACCGCACCAGACGTTCAGCACCTGGGAAGTGTCGCCTGAGCGAAAAACCGTGAATGTCCCGGGATCGCCGTTCCAGTGGGCGAGCGGTGTGGTCGCTTCGATGGTGACCACTGGAATCGAACCTCCAGTGGAACTTTGACCAAAAGCCGGAGAGCCAAATAACAGAGTAGCAGGTAAGAGCAATCCTTGAAAGGTCCGGACCAAAATCGTCGCTTTCATATAAATGCCTTGGTTTTATTTAAAAAGCTTTGCTAACGATAGCTATTGAAGCAAAAAAATTTATCCAAGTCAAGGAGTGGGCAGACC
>Ga0302281_10001180_pt1 | contig 19023 bp, 14 predicted proteins | sample III_Fen_E1_2_FD_198762 | JGI IMG/M metagenome (GOLD analysis project Ga0302281, IMG submission 198762) | Peat permafrost microbial communities from Stordalen Mire near Abisko, Sweden - III_Fen_E1_2 | ecosystem: Environmental > Terrestrial > Soil > Wetlands > Permafrost | place: Sweden: Abisko...
AAGACAGGCCTAAGCCCCGCGGAGGGATGGGTGAGCGGTTGATACCGGCGGTCTTGAAAACCGTTGTGCCTGAAAGGGTACCGGGGGTTCGAATCCCTCTCCCTCCGCCATTAAGCCTTCCAAGGACATCCTAAGAAGTCCAGTTCAGAGTAAGAATCCACTGAAAACAAACATTTTATTGCTTTATAGCGTCCATTTAGCTACTATGGAAGCCAGCAACTCTTGCGGGTACATTTGTGGGTACATTCGCCGGGAGCTGTGGGTACATTGCCAGGAGGTGGATTCCATGCGGTTGACAGACATCCAGATCAAGCGAATCAAGCCGGACACGAAGCCCTATAAAGTCAGTGACGGGGGCGGGCTGTTTCTGTGGGTTACGCCAGTTGGCGGAAAGATCTGGCGCTGGGCCTTTCGGTATGAGGGGAGGTCAAAGCTCATGACCTTCGGCAAGTATCCCGATGTGCCGCTATCTCTCGCCAGAGAGCGCCACACGGGGGCGCGCAAGGTACTGGCCAGCGGCGTTGACCCAATGGCAGAGCGCAAGGCAGAAAAAGCGGCAACGGAGAATTCCTTTCAAAGCGTTGCCAGCCTATGGCTGGCACACTGGCAAGATGGCAAGAGTCCCCGCCATGTGGACTACGTGAAGCGCCGCATTGACGCAGATATTCTTCCCTGCCTGGGCGCGCGGCCCATCGCCTTGATTGAGGCCCCGGAACTAGTGGCCATGACCAAGGCCATTGAGCAACGCGGCGCTCGGGACATTGCCAAGCGCGCCCTGGAGACAACCGGGCAAGTCTTCCGCTTCGCCATTGCCCACGGTTATTCCACCCGCAATCCAGCAAGCGAGATTCGTCCCAGTGACGTTCTCAAGTCCGGGCGCAAGGTGAACTATGCCCGCGTGGATGCGCGCGAACTGCCGGACCTGCTTCGGGCGATTGAGGTCTATCAGGGTACCCACGTCACGCGGCTGGCCTTGAAACTCATGGCTTTGACCTTCGTGCGTACCAGTGAGCTGATTGGAGCGACGTGGGCAGAGTTTGACACGGAAGCCGCCCGCTGGAACCTTCCCGCCGAACGCATGAAAATGCGGACGCCGCACATCGTTCCCCTTTCCCGGCAGGCATTGGACGTGCTGGACACTCTCCGCACATTGACGGGCCAAAGCAATTGGCTCTTTCCCGGCGACCGTAATGCGAAGAAACAGATGAGCAACAACACCATCCTGAAGGCGCTGGAGCGCATGGGATACAAGGGCCGCATGACCGGCCACGGCTTCCGTGGGCTTGCATCCACGATCCTGCATGAACAAGGCTACATTCACGACCACATCGAATTGCAGCTTGCCCATGCCCCCCGTAACGAAGTCTCCGCCGCCTACAATCACGCGCTGTACCTTGAGCCGCGCACCAGAATGATGCAGGACTGGGCGGACTTCCTGGAGCGAACACAGCGCGGCGGCAAGGTGTTGCCGTTCCGTGGAACGGCGGCTTAGTTGTCGCTTCCCTGCAAATAGACCCCAGCGTCCCGCATTTTCGTAAAGAGTGCCTGTGCTATTTCATCCGCGCCCGGCTGCACAGTTTGTTGCGGAGTGGCGAGGCCGCGCAAAATCTCGCCCTGCCTGTCGCACGTCACTGATCCATAGTTGAGGAAGGTCGTCAGAACCTTTTCATGTCCTAGATTCTGGCTCCACGCCTTGAATTCTTCGGGCGACTTGCACCGTTCCTCGCCCAGCCGGACGAGAGTGTTTCTGAGACTGTGTGGATTGAAATAAGGGACCCCAGCTCTTTCAAAGGCCTCTCGAAAAATGCCGCGAATCGGCGAGGCACTGCTCCAATGCGCCCGGCTTAGGCCAGAAGCCGCAAACCGGCGATTCGCGCCAACCGCGACGCGCGTTGCCGGAAAGAGAGGATCATCATTCCCCCACAGCTTTTCCCCTCTCAGATAGCCAACCCATTCCACGACAATCTGCAAAACCTCATCTCCTACCGGAAAAAAGAACGTGTCAAATGTCTTGCTGAATTTCGTTCTCACGTCTCGCGCATCCTGGTGAACGCATCCCGCAATCAGGTCAACATGCTTCAGCTTCATGGATGCAATTGCGCTGTCCCGCGCTCCAGTCAGCAGCGTGAAGGCAATCACCGCCCGGTCGCGGCGCTCAATTTCGGTGCTGCCCGGCATTTTTTGGATGACGTGGCGAATCTGCTCCAGCGTCGGTGCTCGCTTTTCTCGTTGCGCCGTGGCAATCCGCGTATCCTTTTCTGACAAGTTGAAATACTCCGCGTCGGAGTATTGAAAACGCGACTTGTAGCCTGGTTGACCGTATAGCCACTGGAAGAAACGCTTGAGCGACACCAGCGTCGCATGGAGTGTCGCCTTGCTCAACCGTTCTCCCGACCGCAGGCTTTTCAAGTCAGCCAGATGCTTCTTGAATGCAATCGCCTGGTTCTGGTGAAATAATTTGAAATCCCGAAATTTTGTGTACTCCTCAAAGCGATGAAGAGCCTTGGCAGCGGCGTCCACGGTGGGTTCGCCGTGGCTCTTTGCTTCCTTCAAATACGCGAGATACTGATGCTTGATTCGTTCATTCTCCGGGCTGTGTTTTCGCATTGTCTGAGACCCCCTCTTTGAAGTCACTGTTTACGGCAGGTCGTGTTCTATCGCTTACTTGTTCCGGTGCTTCCGTATTTGTGACCTCCGTTTTTCCGCAAATCTGCTCCCATTTGGCAAGACTGATCCAGCGGTTCATGATGCAGTCGCAAACCGGGCAAATCGCCTCCAGCCGCCCGTTTGTCTCGCTCTCCGGCTTGCAATCCACCATTCCGCCAGCCGGGACCCTCGGCAAGCGGCAGCGAACGCAGTAGAATTCACCCAACTTGCATGGGCGCTTGCTTTTCTTTCGGCGGGCCTGGAGGTATGCCGCAAGGTCACTGCCAAGAATCAGCATCGGTCGCTGGCCGTCACAGGTTGGCAGTCCGGCCTTCACCCATGTCCGCACTGAGTTTTTGTGCAGATCAAGCAGGCTGGCTATCTCCTCCACCGTGTAACTGCGGTGAGTTTTGACCCGGCGATAATTTGGGAGTTTAGGCATCGAGCACGCCGTCCTATGCCGTAGCCTTGCGGGCCGCTTCCAGTTGCTTCACCAGTGCGCGAATCTCTGCGTCCGGTCTGCCAGCGATGCGGGCGGCATTGAGCGCTGCCACTTCATGCGCAGGCCAGCCCACAGCGCGCCCGCCCAGGCTCACCGGATGCGTGAAGGCCCCCTGGCCGATGCGAAGGTAAAGCGTGCTGCGCGAAAGGCCGGTTGCCGTTTTTACGGCAGGAAGCCGCAGGATGGTGTGGGTCATTTTCGATTCTCCCTGAGCGTTTCAGTACCGCTCAGGACACATCCTGACTGTGCGATTTGGGCGATGGAACAGCGAGTGTGCAGCGCAACAGACAATAGATCGTCAATATAATCAATTACATAGAGGGAACCAGAATGCAGCACAGGTGCGTAGTAGCCCAAGGGACGGCGATAAATTATCTTTAGAATCAATCAGATACAGTTGGGCGATTTGGGCGAGAAAATCCAGCCCAACTATTTTCGTTTCATGTGTTTCCGAATGGTCTCGGAGCTGCTGCCTTTGGCAATCGCCATCTTCGCAATCTTCAGGGAGTACCAAACGTCGGACTGATCCGGGTGGCTTTGCTTCAGTGACCGATACTCCTTTCGCCAGCTTTTGTACTTGGCTTGCGTCTCCAGTTTGTTTGCTTCCCGTCTGGCGTTAGTAGGCGTCGCACGAGTGCTTGCCGTGGTTGCGGTCGGCTGACTTGTCGGTTGCGAGTCATTGCCTGATGCATCGTGCTGTACCGGCTTGGGCTGCTTCGCCAACTCCACGGCGACCTGGCCCGCGAATCTGTCGATAGGAATCTGGAGTTGAATCACATAGTTCTCTGCGAAGGATTTGAGCCACCGCTGACTTGTCTCTGTGTCACTTCGTTCCCAGACCGTTGCGGGATCGTAGGGCATATACCGCGAAGGCTTCATCACGATCAGCATCGGCGCTTGCCATTTTCGCCAATAGATCAGCTCGTCCGAGTCTTCTGTCGGATCATAGGCTTGTTTGTCGCAGACATTCTTGATCCACAACTCAATTCGATGAGCGTAATACTGGATCAACTGCTTCGTCATGGATTCCGCCCATGCAAGATGCGGAGCCTCCAATCGTGTCTCGTTGACCCGGCCAATTTCGATCAATGCCTTGAAGATGGCTAGCGACTGGAGACTTACGCCGATAATATAAAGGTCGTAGAACGCTTTGAATTTCGCGGGGGGAGTGCCCACCGCGTATGTTTCTCGAAAACGCTGAGTTGCAATCGGGCCAACGACGATCTTGAGAGTATGAAGATGTTGTACGTATTCGCTCAACTCCTCATGGACGGCATCCTGGTGGAGCTGCGAATAGCAGAGTCGTTGCGTGGTGAATCCAAAGCTCCAATGGGCATCCTCAAACAACTTCCTCAGTGCCTTGATTGCAGGAAGCAGATCGGCTGGGAGATTCTTCTCCCACGGCTTGGTATCGTCGTACATGCGTCACCTGAATTTTCCTCAGAGGCATTCCCCGGCGTCAGTCCCATGAGAGATATTTCCGAATGCGCGGGTTGGTCCAGTCGCTAGCCATGTCATAAACGTACTCGCTCGAAAGATACTCAACAATGTCGTCTAAGACGGCCGGATTTGATTCCCGCGAATCTTCCTCCTCACAGATCCAATCTTCGCCCTCTTTCGTTTGCAGCCAAATGGAGTTCTGTTCATGCTGCGCCAACCGTGACACTTCTGCGCAAAGCATTTGCTTGACCGTCAAATCATAAGCGTCCCAGGTGTAGGACTCTTCGCCTTGAATCTGAACGCAAATCTCATCCCAGGCATTCTTGAGGCCGAAGTCGTCACCGGATTGCAGACCATTGGTCAACTGTTGCAGTTCACGCACGACCTTGCGCGCAATTCGCTGACAGACTTCCTTCGCCAGACGCATGACAATCACTGTTTCCGACAACTCGTCTGTCATGGAATGCGATTCCTCTCCGGCAAGCGCCGCAAAATCGTGGAATAGTGACGCCCCATGTCCCCTTCGCAATCGAGCGCAAGCCTCTTGCGCTCTTGGACATAGTAGGATGTTGCTGTACCTACAATAACGCCAATCTGCATCAGATGCGCGGCAATTTGGAGCTGCCGAAATCGGGCCAGCGCCGCAGTGCACAGAGATTGAACGCAATCCCGTGCCAAATTGATGATTCACTTTCAAACGGCCATGCCTCCAGCATCAAAGAACCAGAACCCGGAACAGATTGCCCGCGACCAGATTGACTCGAAACTGGCCGAGGCGGGCTGGCGTGTTCAGGACAAAAGCAAGATCGACTTCAATGCCGCGCAGGGGATCGCGGTGCGCGAATACCCCACCGACATCGGTCCCGCCGATTATGTGCTTTTCGTGGATCGCCGCGCCGTGGGCGTTATCGAGGCCAAGCCAGAAGACTGGGGTCACAGGATAACGGTTGTTGAAGAGCAGGCCGGAGGCTATGCCGCCGCTAACCTGAAATGGGTTAATAACCGGGAGCCGCTGCCCTTCGTCTACCAGAGCACGGGCGTCATCACCCGCTTTACAGACGGGCGCGATCCGCAACCCCGCTCGCGTGAGGTGTTCACCTTCCACCGCCCGGAGACTATGGCGGAATGGCTTTCGAAGCCCCAATCGCTTCGTGCCCGGTTGCAGAATATCCCGCCACTCGACCCGGCAGGCTTTCGCGCCTGCCAGATCACGGCGATCAAAAACCTGGAAAACTCCTTCAAGGCTGACCGCCCGCGCGCGCTCATGCAGATGGCCACAGGCTCCGGCAAGACCTTCACAGCGATCTCCTCTGTCTATCGCCTGCTCAAGCACGCGGACGCCAAGCGCATCCTCTTTCTGGTGGACACGCGCAACCTCGGCCAGCAGGCCGAGCAAGAGTTCATGTCTTACCTGCCGAACGACGAAAATCGCAAGTTCACCGAGCTTTACAATGTTCAGCTACTGAAGAACTCCTATATCGCGGGCAGTAGCCAAGTCTGCATCAGCACCATTCAGCGCATGTATTCCATCCTCAAGGATGAACCGCTCGACGAAAGCGCGGAGGATGAGAACCCGGCAGAACGCCTCGTCCGCCCCAAGCAGCCGCTGCCCGTGGTCTACAACGCGAAGTACCCGCCGGAGTATTTCGACTTCATCATCATCGACGAGTGCCACCGCTCGATTTACAACATCTGGCGGCAGGTCATCGAATACTTCGACGCATTCCTCATAGGTCTCACCGCCACGCCAGACGCGCGCACCTATGGCTTTTTCAAAAAGAACATCGTCAGCGAATACAGCCATGAACGGGCCGTTGCCGACGGCGTGAATGTGGGCAACGAAGTCTACCGCATCGATACGGAAGTCACCCAGCAGGGCACCACAGTCCGGGCCGAGCAGCAGGTCGAGAAGCGGGAGCGGATGACCCGCAAGAAACGCTGGGAGCGCCAGGACGATGACGAGCAATTCGCCGCCGCGCAGCTTGACCGCGCTATTGTCATTCCCGACCAGATTCGCACTATCGTCCGTACCTTCCGTGACAAGCTGCCGGAGATATTCCCTGGCCGCGACGAGGTGCCCAAGACACTCATTTTCGCAAAGACCGACAGCCACGCCGACGACATCATCCAGATCGTCCGTGAGGAGTTCGACCAGGGCAACGACTTCTGCAAGAAGATCACCTACCAGTCCACCGAAGACCCGAAATCCGTTCTTGCGCAGTTCCGCAACAACTACAACCCGCGCATCGCCGTCACCGTGGACATGATCGCCACCGGCACCGATGTGCGTCCGCTCGAATGCCTGCTCTTCATGCGCGATGTGCGCAGCCGCAACTACTTTGAGCAAATGAAGGGACGCGGCACGCGCGTCATTGAGGCCGACGATCTCAAGAAGGTCACGCCCTCCGCCAAGGCGAAAACGCATTACGTCATTGTCGATGCCGTGGGCGTCACCCGGTCCGTCAAGACGGCCAGCCAGCCGCTCATCACCAAGCCCGGCGTATCGCTCAAGGATCTGGCCACCGGCGTCATGATGGGCGTGCGCGACGACGATACCGTCAGCTCGCTGGCCGGTCGCCTCGCCCGGCTCGACAGGGAGTTGGAAGAGGACGACCACAAGCGCATCGCCGAGCTTGCAGGCGGTACGCGCCTCACGGAGATTGTCAGCGGTTTGCTCAACGCCATCGACGCCGACCGCATCGAGGAGGCGGCAAAAATTGAATTCAAATGCGAGGAGCCAACAGACAGCCAGTGCGACCGCACCCGCGACCGGCTCGTAGGGCAGGCGGCAAACGTCTTCACCGGGCCGCTCATTGACCTGATTGACACGATTCGCCGGGAAAAAGAGCAGACCATCGACCACGAGAAACTGGATAACGTTCTGGAGGCAGCGTGGGATGGCGACGCAAAGCAGAACGCCGAGAATCTTACCCAGGAGTTTGCCGCCTACCTTGCCGAGCATCGCGACCAGATCGAGGCGCTGACTATCTTCTTCTCGCAGCCCGCGCGCCGCTCGGAAATTACCTACGCCATGATTCAGAGCCTGATGCACACCCTGCGCACCGACCGGCCCAAACTCGCGCCCGTCCGCGTCTGGCGTGCCTATGCAATGCTTGATGAGTACAAGGGCGCGCAGCCGTCCAATGAGTTGACCGCGCTGGTTGCTCTGGTCCGCCGTGTCTGCGGGCTGGATGAAAAGATCGCGCCCTATGCCGAGACGGTCAAGCGCAACTTCCAGACCTGGATCATGCAGCGACACAGCGGCGCGGGCGAAAAGTTCACCGGCGAACAGCTTGAATGGATGCACATGATCCGCGACCACATCGCAACCTCAGTTCACATCGACCGCGAAGACCTCGATATGGCCCCCTTCGACGCCAAGGGCGGGCTGGGCAAGATGTATCAACTCTTCGGCGCGGAGATGGACAATGTGCTGAAAGAAATGAATGAGGCGTTGGCGGCATGAGCAAGTTTCCGAGTGTCTGGACTCAAGTTCTTATTAGCGAAGTTCTGGACTTGAATGAAAATGGCAAACCATTCCAACAGGGTTGGAGCCCGCAGTGCCATTCTCATCCAGCGCCTGAAGGGGCATGGGGCGCTCTCAAAACAACTGCAATCCAGCACGGCGAATTTTGGCCTCATGAGAATAAAGCGATTCCAGACCATCTTGAGCCGCGCCCGCACATCGAAGTCAAACCCGGCGATTTATTGATGACGTGTGCGGGACCGCGTAATCGTTGCGGTGTGGCTTGCCTCGTCGAGCGAACTCCGCCACGGCTAATGATGTCTGGAAAAATGTATCGCTTTCGCCCAAACCAAAAGGTGATGCACGCAAAATACTTGATGTATTTCCTATTGACACATTCGACAACGCAAAAGATTGACCGCATGAAGACGGGCATTAGCGATAGCGGTCTCAATTTGACGCATGATCGCTTCGCCACACTCGAAGTTCCTGTCGCACCACCGAAGGAACAGTTTCGCATCGTGGCCAAGATTGAGGAACTGTTCTCCGAACTCGATAAAGGCGTCGAGTCCCTGACTATCGCACGGCAGCAACTTAGAGTCCACCGACAAGCTGTCTTACAACATGCTTTTGAGAACGCCAAAGAATTTCGCCTATTGCCTGAGCTACTATCGGTGCCCATGTCGAACGGTTATTCCGGTAAACCCGTGCATAAGGTGACACAACAGCGTGTTCTTTCCTTATCTGCAACAACTACTGGCGTATTTCAGCCGGAGTACTTCAAATACCTTGATGAAGATGGTCTCAGTGACCGGGACATCTGGTGTGAGCCAGGAGATGTCATGGTGCAACGCGGCAATACTGCGGAATATGTTGGGGTCCCAGCAATTTACACGGGGAAGTCTCGGCAATTCATATTTCCTGATTTGATGATTAGGCTTCGCGCAAACCCAAAATTCGTTAGCGCGGCATATCTTTGCTATGCGCTGTCGGCCCCACGAATCAGGGATGAGATGCGCCGCAAGGCGAAGGGTTCCGCAGGCTCAATGCCGAAGATCAACCAGAAGATTCTGAGCGAAATTGAGGTGCCTTACTTTAAGCCAGACGTACAGCGCCGCATCACGCAGGATATTGACGCAGCGACTTCACACGCGGATGCTATCGAAGGTGCAATTGAGGAGCAACTTGGACGCGCAAACGCTCTCCGCCAATCGATCCTGAAGCAGGCCTTCTCCGGCCAGCTTGTGGCGCAGGACCCGGCGGACGAACCAGCATCGGTGCACTTGGAGCGCATCCGCGCCGAGCGCAAGAAGGCGGACGCCAAAAAAACAGGCCGCAAGACAAAGAGAATTAAGAACGAAGAGGAAGACGCCGCATGAGCACGTTTGACAGCACCAAGACGCCGCTGCCGCAGATCATCCGCGAGATCACCGACGGCAAAGTTCAACTCCCTGACTTCCAGCGCGGCTGGGTCTGGGACGACGAGCATGTGCGCTCGCTTCTAGTGAGCATTGCCCGGTCCTTCCCGGTAGGCGCGGTGATGCTGCTTGAGGCAGGCGGCGAGGCGCGCTTTCAGGTTCGGCCCATCGAGAACCTGATCTTCCCCGGCAAGGTGCCGGAGCCGGAGCGCCTGATTCTGGACGGCCAGCAGCGCCTGACAACGCTGACGCAGGTACTTGCACTGGACGTGCCGGTGAAGACCTTCGACGAGAAGGGCAAGCAGATTGACCGCTTCTACTACATCGACATTGCCCGCGCTCTCGAAAGCGACACGCTGGAAGAAGCCTTTGTGGCTCTAAAGGCCAACCGGATGAAGAAGGAGAATTTCGAACGCGACGTAGTGCTCGACCTGTCAACGCCGGAGAAGGAGTGCAAGGAGTTCTTCTTTCCCTGCAACCAGATTCTGAACTCGGACAGATGGGAAGAGAGTCTACAGGAGTATGCGCCCGAGAAGTTCGGTGACTACATGCGGTTCCGCAAGAAGATTCTGAACGAGTTTCGCGGCTACCAGCTCCCCGTGATTTCGCTAGGCAAGGGCACGAGCAAGGAGGCCGTCTGTCTGGTGTTCGAGAAAGTGAATACGGGTGGTGTTCCGCTCTCGGTCTTTGAACTGGTAACAGCAAGCTTTGCCGCCGACAACTTCAACCTGCGCGACAACTGGTATGGCAGCAAGCTGCGCAAAGTGGAAGGGCGCCAGCATCGACTAAGAAAAGAACCTGTTCTGGACACGGTAGAGCCGACCGATTATTTGCAAGCCATCTCCATGCTCCACACCTACGAGAAGCGTCAGCAGGACATCGCAGACGGTAAGACTGGAAAGGCTGTAACCCCGGTCAGTGCCAAGCGTGTGTCCGTGCTCGGCCTTTCACTCGACAGCTATCACAAATGGGCCGATCCAGTGGAAGCGGGTTTTCTGCTTGCCGCGAAGTTCCTGCGGAAGCAGTGCTTCTATTCCTCGCGCGACCTGCCCTACCGCACCCAACTCGTCCCCTTGGCCGCAGTCCTCACCGTGCTCAAGGAGCGGTGGCTTGAGCCGGTCATCCTGGACAAGCTGAGCCGCTGGTACTGGTGCGGTGTCTTTGGTGAGTTGTATGGCGGAGCGGTGGAAACAAGGATTGCGAACGATCTGGAAGACCTACTTGCCTGGATCGCCGACACGGGCGGGGAGCCGCGCACCGTTTATGATGCCTCCTTCCAGCCGACCCGTCTGCTGACCCTGCGGTCTCGGCTCAGCGCCGCCTACAAGGGCCTTAATACCCTGATCCTGCGGCAAGGCTCGCGCGACTTCTTTTGGAAGGCTACGATTCAGGAGCTTGACCACGAGGAAGTGGCGCTCGACATTCATCACATCTTCCCCAAGGTGTGGTGCGAAGGAAAGAAAATCAAGCCGAACACATTCAACTCCATCATCAACAAAACGCCGATTTCGTACAAAGCAAATCGGATGATTGGCGGGCGTGCGCCGTCGGCGTATCTCTCTGCCATCCAAACGCACAAGCAAGTCGGACTTTCCGACCAAGGAATGAACGCAATTCTCGCCAGCCACTACATTGATTTGAAGACGCTCCGAGCCGACGATTTTGAATCCTTCTTCGAGGCGCGGAAGGAAACGCTGCTTGCCCTGGTGGAGCAGGCAATAGGCAAACCCATTGACCGCGCAAGTCAGAGTGCAGAGTCAGACGAGCAGGAGAACAGTGAAGACATTGCAGGGGAGGAAGCCGCATGACACCTTCGACAGCGCCCATCGTTTCCAAGGTGTGGGCTTTTTGCAATACGCTGCGCGATGACGGCGTTAGCTATGGCGACTACCTGGAACAGTTGACCTACCTGATCTTTCTCAAGATGGCCGACGAGTATTCCAAGCCGCCCTACAACCGCAGTGTCGGCATCCCGGAAGAGTACACCTGGCCGAGCTTGAGAGCCAAGCGCGGCGCACAGTTGGAGAGCCACTATATCGCGTTGCTGCGCACCCTGGGCGCACGTAAGGACGTGCTGGGCCAGATATTCACTAAGTCGCAGAACAAGATTCAGGACCCGGCCAAGCTCTATCGCCTGATCGACATGATCGATGAGGTGCAGTGGGTTGTGATGGGAGCCGATGTAAAAGGCGACATCTACGAGGGCCTGCTTGAAAAGAACGCAGAAGATGCGAAATCCGGCGCAGGCCAGTACTTCACTCCGCGCTCTCTGATCCGCGCAATGGTGGAGTGCGTGCGACCGGAGCCGGGCAAGACGATTGCCGATCCGGCTTGCGGTACGGGCGGTTTTTTCCTCGCGGCCTACGACTTTCTGACGCACAATTACGAACTCGACAAGGCGCAAAAGCATAAGCTGAAATACAAGACATTCTTTGGAAACGAGATTGTCGCCAACACCCGCCGCCTGTGCCTGATGAATATGTTTCTGCATAACATCGGCGAGATTGACGGCGATGTGCTGATCTCTCCGAATGACTCGCTGGTGGCTCCCTCCAGCCAGAGCTTCGATTACGTGCTGGCCAATCCTCCGTTTGGCAAGAAAAGCTCCATGAGCTTTACCAACGAAGAGGGCGAGGAAGAAACGGACGACCTGACCTATAACCGGCAGGACTTCTGGGCAACCACTTCCAACAAGCAATTGAATTTTGTGCAGCACATCCGTACGATGCTCAAGACCACGGGCTGCGCTGCTGTGGTAGTGCCGGACAATGTGCTGTTTGAGGGCGGCGCGGGTGAGACGGTCCGGCAAAACCTGCTCAAGACCGCCGAGCTTCATACGATCTTGCGCCTGCCAACCGGCATATTTTATGCACAAGGCGTGAAGGCCAACGTACTGTTCTTCGATAACCACGAGGCCAGCAAAGACCCGTGGACCAAGGAAGTCTGGTACTACGACTATCGCACCAACATTCACCACACTCTGAAACAGAAGCCGATGCGCTTCGAGCATCTGGCTGAGTTCATCGAATGCTACCGCCCGAAGAACCGGCACAAACGCAAGGCAACATGGAATGCGGATAGCAATCCTGAAGGCCGCTGGCGTAAATACTCCTACGAAGAACTCATTGCTCGCGATAAGACGAGCTTGGATTTGTTTTGGCTCAAGGACAAGGGCCTGACCGACCTCGACAACCTTCCCGAGCCCGACACTCTGGCCGAGGAGATCATCGAGAATCTTGAAGCTGGCCTCGCCAGCTTTCGCGCTGTGCTTGCCGGGTTGAAAGTTAGAAGCTGACGCGGTCTGCGTGGTGAGTTTTTCTGGTGGATCGCAGTAGTGGAACATAAAGCGCAGACGCACATTGGAAGTTTTGCTCTTGTATCCCATTTCGTTCGTGCTGTTTCTAGTGACGCACCTCTGTACTTTGGAAGGGGGCTGTTTGCGTCATGGTTCAAAGCGGCCTGAGAAGGGAAACAGGCTCACAAAGGCTCAGATAGCCTGGTTTTGTGGCGGCGCAGAGTCGATCAGGCTTAATCAGTCAAAATCGGCCTTAATCGTGGTTGTTCGTGGAGAATCGTGGCAAATCAGGCTTTCTCGCGCTCACGCGCCATACCCTCCGCTCCGACATCCGTAAAGGCTCTCCGCTTCGCTTCGCCCGCTTGCAGCGGCTCCCTTCGGTCGGCCTTGACCGATGCCTTCGCTGCGGGTGTTTTTCAGCTATGAGAAGAATGTTTTTTTCTCATGTTTCACATGACCTGGACCACGGCAGCGTGCACCCAAACATCTGGGCTGCCTGCCATCCGGCTTGGGACGAAAGACGGCTTAAGCGCCGCTTCCGTGTGGGTACATTTGCGGGTATGAGGCCCATAGCACATCTATATCATACTGATTAAAATAGCTTTACAGCAGCAATAGGAATCCCTCTCCCCCGCCATTCCATATTCCATAGCGGCGTATACCCGACCGCAAATCCAAGCTGAACATAAGAAGACAAAGAGCCCATGTCCACGGGCATGCGGGCCTGTCCATGCGATTCCGCGGGGGATGGGAACCATGGAGACTTGCTTGCTGCCTGAGCCGATTGAAAACAGCGGTTTGCCGCGCTTTTCGATAAAGTTCATGCGCGCTTGCAACTCTACGAGGGAAAGTGATATTCAAATGGGTCATGTCCAAACAGTCTGGTTCTGAAGACACACCGCGACTTTCTGTGTTCAATCGCCGCCACTTTCTGAAGGCTGCCGGATCGGCGGCAATTCTGCCTGCCGTGCTTCCGGGCTACGCCATGCAAAGCGCGGGAGCGTCAGCCAACAACCGCATCAATCTTGGTGTGATCGGCATGGGCTGGCAGGGGCCGGGGAATACACAGTCCTTTTTGGCGTCGGAAGATTGCCAGGTAGTGGCGGCATGCGATATCGATGCGCATCATCTGCAGGCCGCAGTCAAAATGATTAACGGCTACTACGGGACCGAGGATTGCAAAGGCTACCACGATTATCGGGAGCTGCTTGCGCGCGACGACATCGATGCCGTCATGATCGCCGTACCCGATCATTGGCATGAGATCGTGGCCACCGAAGCGGCGCGGCGCAAGAAAGACATCTATGCTGAAAAGCCGCTTGCCCACACGATCGCCGAGCAGCAATCCATTGTTCGCGCAGTGCAGCAGAACGGCATTATCTGGCAGATGGGCTCGTGGCAGCGCTCGGTTCCGACCTTTCATAAGGCCGCCGAGATCGTCCGCAACGGACTCATCGGCACAGTGACCCGAGTGGAAGTCGGGCTGCCGGGAGGTAACGCGGATTTTGATGGCGTGCAAAAGGAGGCGCTGGCCAAGCTGGCAGCCCAGGGAGTGAATGTCGCGAGCCTGGAGCAGGTTGTGCCCGGCACGAAGGCCTGGGATCTGCTGGTCACCGATCCTCCGGGAGAATTGGATTACAACACGTGGGTCGGCCCATCCAGGATGGAGCCTTACATCAGAGCGCGCTCCCATAAGTCCTGGCGCTGGAACTATAACACCGGCGGCGGGCAGCTTCTGGACTGGATCGGCCATCATTGCGACATTGCGCACTGGGGTCTGGATTTCGATCGCTCCGGTCCGTCTGAGGTGGAAGGCAGCGGCGACCTGCCGGCGGCCAACGCGGTTTGGAACACGGCGCCGAAGTACCGGTTTGAATTGAAATATCCGCAGGGAGTCACAATGACCATCGCCGGCGGCTACCCCGACATCAAGATGGGCGTGAAATGGATTGGCACCGAAGGCTGGGTGTGGGTAGATCGCGGAGGATTTGACGCCTCGAATCCGGCCTGGAAGGAAGGCAAGTACCTGCCCAGAGAACTGCGCAAGGTGAAGCTTTACACCTCTTCCAATCACCAGCAGAACTTTCTGGACTGCGTAAGGACTCGTGAATCAACCGTTACACCTGTGGAAGTTGGACATCACTCGGCTATTCCAGGACACCTTTGTTTGATCTCCATGCTTACGGGGAGAAAAATCCGCTGGGATGTGAAGGAAGAAAAGATCATTGACGATCGCGAAGCCAGCAAGCTCATGACCCGCGAATACCGCGCGCCATGGAAGATGAGCTAGGCGCTTCCTGAACAGGTTTTCGCTGCTTCCTCGCCGGTGAACAGCGGATGTCTTTTGAAAGCGTTTGCAATTCAATCCTGGCATCGACTGAGGAGACATGACCGATTCGATTGAAATAAAACTGGAACCAGGCAGGAGAATCCCTTGGAATTTTGCGTTTGCCTTCCTGGTTTTGCGCCTTTGGCTGGGCGTGCGCGCGCTGCTTGTTGGCATTGAGAAATTTGGCGCCTATCGATCTGTGGCGATGCCGCTCATCGATCCTGCGACCGGCCAGCAGGATGCGAGCGGGGTGATGATCAACGTGAACATCAAGTCCTACGCACTGGCCAATTACGCGGGCATCCCCGCCGCGCTCAGAGACAAGTTCTCTCATGATCCGCTGTTTCCGAAATTCGCATTGGCGGCATTCGATTCCATGCTTGGCCCGGCATTTATTTTGACGGGAATCATGCTCCTGATTGGCTTGGGGACGCGCGTGTCGCTGCTTGCCCAGGCTTTTCTCTTTATCGCGCTGACTGTGGGTTTGGTTCTGATCGATCAGCCGGACGGTGTGGCCTATCTTGGCATTCATATTGGATTAGTCGCAGCAGCTTTCGTGCTCGTCGAAAACAACAGATTTGCGGTTCTCAAAAAATGGTAAATCCGTTTCTGAATCGTCGTAAATTCATTGGCGCCACCGCAGTCGCCAGCGCTGGCTTGTTGTTGAATTCCTGCAAGTCCGATTCGGACCAAAAGACGAGTACGGCCAGGACTTCTCCGCTGAACACCCTCAATATTGCGCTCATAGGTTATGGCGAGGAGGGCAAGGTGCTGCTGGAATCCATACTGAGTATCGAGGGCGTCAGGCTTGTGGCGCTGTGCGATATCTGGGATTACCACCTGAACGAGGGCGCCCGCTACCTGGAGAAAATCGGCAATCCGGTTCGTACCTACGAGAATTATGAGGACCTGCTGGCCAAGGAAAAGGACCTGCAGGCGGTTGTGATCGCAACGCCGGATTTTTGTCATGCGACGATGACCAACACATGCCTGAAAGCGGGCCTGCATGTGTATTGCGAAAAGATGATGAGCAACACGATCGAGGGAGCGCGCTCCATGGTGCAGACCATGCGCGCAACCGGAAAGCTGTTGCAGATCGGTCATCAGCGGCGCAGCAACCCGCGCTACCTGTTCACCTTGAACCGCCTGCTGCATGAGGCGCAGTTCTGCGGCCGCCTGACGGCAGCGCAGGGGCAATGGAACCGCGCGGTGAAAGAAGACTTCGGCTGGCCCAAAAAGTACGAGATGGCCGCCAGCAAGCTCGCCAAATACGGCTATAAAGACATGCACCAGTTCCGCAACTGGCGCTGGTACAAGGGACTCGGCGGCGGTCCGTTGTCCGATCTCGGCGCGCATCAGATCGACATATTCAACTGGTGGCTGGGCACCCCGAAGTCGGTTATCGGCAGCGGCGGCCTGGATTACTACAAGAACCACGACTGGTATGACAACGCAATTGTCATTTACGAATATCCGTTGGCCCAGGGGGTGGCGCGCGCGTCCTATCAGGTGCAGACGACCACCAGCGCAGGGGGCGGCTATTTTGAGATGTTCATGGGCGACGACGGAACCATCAAGATGTCTGAAGACCCGTCGCTTTGCGCGATTTACCGCGAGGCGCGCGCCACCGCGGTTTCATGGGACGACCTGGCGGAAAAGGGATATGTCCGCGCCAAGGCGGCTTCGGCAGCGGACGCCGCAAAAGTGGACGTGCGCGAGACCGCGCAACTGGCGGAATATGAAATTCCAGTGTTTTTCAACAAACCACCCCATCAGCCGCACCTGGAGAACTTCTTCGGCGCCATTCGCGGCACGGCAAAATTGAATTGCCCCGGCGATGAAGCTTTCAGCAGCGAATACACCATCCATAAAGCGAACGAAGCAGTTGCCGCACAGACGAGACTTGCCATCACTGCCGAGGAAGTGAGAGCTTGAGACGATGATGAAGATCCTTTCAAAGAGTTTTCCCGTTCTGGCTGTACTGGTTGCCGCAGCCGCCGCACTTGCGCAGAACCAAGTGGTCTTGAAAACCCAATTGCCGCCGCCTCTCTTTGTGGGAACGCCTGTGCCGCTCAATGTGCCCAATCTTGAGCCTCCGACAAGAGGCCGTCGGCCTGACTTTTACGTGCCCGCCGGCACCATCAACCTGGCCAGAAACAAGAAGGTCACATCAAGCGACAACAATCCCGATGTCGGAACGCTGGACATGATCGTGGATGGAGACAAGGACGGCAACGAAGGCTCCTGGGTTGAGCTTGGGCCGGGTAAACAATGGGTCGAGATCGACCTGGCGAAGAGAGCGAATATCTCCGCGATCCTCATCTGGCACTTCCATTCGCAGGCGCGCGTGTATCGCGATGTTGTTGTGCAGGTCTGCGACGATCCCACGTTCCAGTCGGGTGTGACGACCATCTTCGACAATGATTTTCACAACGAGCTTGGCCAGGGCGCGGGCAAGGATTTGAATTACATCGAAACGTACCAGGGCAAGCTCATCGACGCCAAGGGCGTGAAGGGGCGTTATGTCCGCTTCTACAGCAACGGGAACACGTCCAACAAATTGAACCACTACATCGAGGTTGAAGTGTGGGGCAAACCCGCCGTCTGAAACCGCGCCTCTGGCCTGCTGGTGGTGCGCAATGGACGCGCTGGGCGGCTTTTATTCTTGTCGCGCTTCTCGGACTGCTCCTCCGGCTGCCGCAACTGGGAGCGCGGCCCATGCACACGGATGAAGCCGTCAACGCATACATTGTGGGACAATTGCTGGCCGGCGAGTCCTTCACCTACGATGCGCATGACCGTCACGGTCCGGCGCTGGCCGCACTTGCCCTGCCGCTGGCCAGAATGCAAGGCGCAAAGACATTTTCCGACCTTACGGAATCGGAACTGCGCCTGACAACGGTCCTGGCGGGTACTGTCACGATTTTGCTTTTTGGGGCGTCTCAAGAAATGTTCAGCTTCTTGCCCTGCCTGATCGCCGCTCTGTTGTTTGCCTGCGCTCCGCTGTCCGTCTACTACGACCGGTACTTCATTCATGAATCGCTTTTTGTTGCCGCCACGTTTGGATTGATTGTGTCCGGTTGGCGTTGGCACACAAGGCACTCCGCCGGAAGGGCCGCGCCGGTTGGCTTCTGCGCTGCGTTGATGGTGGCAAGCAAAGAAACATTTGTTCTTCACTTTTTCGCGCTGGCTGCCGCCGCGTTCGTTTTCTGGTTGTGGAATCCGCGCGGAAAAAGTCCTGGCGATTGGTGGCGGCCAAAAGCGGCGCTGGTTGCGAGTGCCGCATTCCTGCTGCTGAGCGTCATGCTGTTCACATGGTTCGGCAGTAACTGGAAAGCGCTGGGCGTGTTGTTTGAAGCAGTGCCCAATGTGCTTGCGCGCGCGGGCGGTGAAGGCCATCAAAAGCCGGTTTGGTATTACGCGCAACTTCTCACCGGCGGCTGGTCAGGCGGATTGATCTCCGCCCTGGCCTGCGTCGGGCTCTTTCAGACCGCGAGAAAGCGCGATCCTTCACCGTATGGCTTTCTGGCTTTCTATGCTCTCTTCCTTGCGGTAATCTACAGCCTGATTCCATACAAAACGCCGTGGCTGGCGCTGAATTTCTGGCTGCCGATTACGCTTTTCGCCGGCTTGGCGATCGAGTCACTTTGGCGCATGGCGGCAAAGTATCCCGCTCATCGCGTACCCGTGGCGGCGTTTTGCATCCTATTGGGGGCGATGGCCGCTGCGTTGATTGCGCACGATACGCAGAAGCGCGTCTTTGTCCAGCCTGCCGATGAAGCCAATCCGTACGCATATGCCCACACCTCGGAGGATTTGCTTGGACTGCCCGCGGAGATCGAAGAACTGGCGCGCCAGAATGCAATCGCGACGCCGCGCATCGCCGTGATTGCCTCCGATCCCTGGCCGCTTCCGTGGTATCTGCGG
>Ga0302281_10001189_pt1 | contig 18975 bp, 32 predicted proteins | sample III_Fen_E1_2_FD_198762 | JGI IMG/M metagenome (GOLD analysis project Ga0302281, IMG submission 198762) | Peat permafrost microbial communities from Stordalen Mire near Abisko, Sweden - III_Fen_E1_2 | ecosystem: Environmental > Terrestrial > Soil > Wetlands > Permafrost | place: Sweden: Abisko...
ATCGATACGTCTGGTTCAATCTCAATCGAGGAAGCAAATGAGTTCTTAGAAGTTGTCGATCAATTCTTACGAGTTGGATCACGCAAGTGTCGCCTTGGCTTCTTCCATACGGCCTTATATAAGGATAATGAGTATAAGCTCGGACAGCGGGTAAATCGCGCAGACATTCAATCTGGCGGTACAGATCTCACCCCAGTGATGCAAGATATCCTTAAGAAGAAACCAGATCTCAGCATTGTGGTAACCGATGGTTGCTACGGCGATGTTCCGGTTGAAAGCTGGATGAGACCAGGTGAGAAGTTTCCGACGACTCTATTCATCATCTCTCAAGGTGGAACGACCGATCATCCTCTCAAGAGACTTGGCGAAACCGTAAAGATACCAGATCACGCAACGAAAGGTAAAAAGACCACATGAGTAATATCGATAAATTCACAGCTGTTAGAAAAGCTCAAAAGATCTTAATTGAAGTTAGCCAAACTGATACAGGAACTGGAGATTATCTAGAAACTGAAGCAGCATATGCCCTTCAAGCGCTTAATGAAGCATTTGGTGAGTATGGCGAAGATGAAGAAGAAAATGAGGACGAATAATGTCGACGATTAAGAAAGCACAGAGCATTGCAAATCGAATTCAAGATCGTGTAGCGTTCAACGTAGTTGCGTATCAACGTGACGAAATTGAATGGCTGAAGACTCAACTTGAAGACTTTCTAGATACAGAGATCGAAACAGAAGAGTTGACAGATCCTGATGAGATTGATGCATTTGAAGGTCTCAGTGAAGAAGAGAACGACGAAGAGCACGAAGCTTATAGTAATTTAGAGGAGTAAGTATGAGCGATCAAGTATTAAGACAACCCGTGACCTTTTGGCAGTGGATCACTGGACAGCCTGGAACCATTTACTCTCCCCCTCCACTGCCAGCTCCGCCTGCCCCATATGTAGCTCCACCACCAAGAACTGCTCTAGATGTTCTAGAAGACGAGATGCGTCGTGTTCATGGTCAGATTGACGATATCAAGTATGACGATATTGACAATCTAGATGGCAAAGCAGGACTAGCGTTGATTGCTAAGTTAGATAAACTGTATGATGAGTTGACTCGTAGATCTAAAGACGAAGCGGTTCTTAAACAAGGTTAATATGGCCAGATACAGCGGCGATCCAATCAAGGACGTTAAATTAAGTTATCGCATTGATGCGTTCCTACTTCATCTAGTCCAAGAGACCTCTAAGAAACCGTCAGCTGAGATTCTAAACTTCTTTCATGAGCTTAGTAAGCAAGTATCCCAAATTGGGGCTGAGAAGAGAACTGGTCACGGCATCCGTAAGAAGATTACTGACTACTTTCCCGGGACTTCAATCCCATTCCATCTAGATGTGAAAGGTTACCCTAGACAAGACTACGACAAGAATACAGGAAAGTTCTCGGAAGAGTATCACATGTATTGTGAAGTCGAGATAGGTTTCCCTGACGAGAAGATGTACATTAAGGAACAAGCACTGGATGAGATTGCTGTAGCTATTATGGAGAAAGCTCTCATGGATGGGGAAGAAGTTCAGATGGCTCCGTTTATTAGGCCAGAGATTAAGAGCCCTAAAATGTACAAAAAGCTAATGGATTCATTCGCGGGTCGAGTAGATAACAACAAGGAGCAAACATGAGCGGTTCAGGTGGCGGTAAGCCAGGAGACGGCGGTAGGTTGCGTAGCAGACTTGTAGGTACCGAAGATGAGAGTGCTAAGGTTATTAAAGATCTAAAGGAAGATACGGCCTATTTAGAGAATAGGATCGAACGTTTAGAGGAAACTATAGAATTAAAGGATATCGAGAACGACCGGCTTATAAACGATATCTCTGAGTTAAATGACTACATTCTAGACCTAGAAGCAGCCCTTGCTGAGGTCTCTTTGATGACTTCAGATGACGGTCCCACCCTTCCCACTAGGACTCCAACGGAGCACTAATATGACTCAAGGTGAGTTTAACTACGAATTTAATGCAAAGATTGTTAGAACACACGGTAAACACCAATGGCTTACACACATATATCTGAACATAGGTTGTCTGAGTACGGAAGCTTTAGAATTAGTCTTAAATCACATACAAGAAGATCCAGCTCATGGATGGGAAGATCGTACAGTCAATAGAATGCAGAGTATTTACTTAGACCGGACCCTAATTAATTCCTAATATCCCATAGTGGTATAATTAGGTCATGGAAGAAGTCTTAGAGAAATCATGTCCTAGATGCGGTGGTAAGAGTGCCAACGCTAGCAATCCATCTGGCCGCTGTTCAGCGTGCCTAAAGAAGTTAAAATCAGCTAAGAAGACTCCAGGGTCTTGGCAGCGAGCTCAGACTAAAGCAGACGATGCTTTGCGCCGTCAGAAGGGGAAAAATGGAACTGCGCACAAAAAATCGTCGGGTCTCGGGTCGCGCGCGTCTATCGTCAAGCAGACTCAAAGCGCTGAGAAAAAAACTGGCGAAAAGCTATCGCCGGATCGCAAGAACAACGCGAAGGGGTACGCCGCTAAGAATACCCGCATGGTACCTGAAAAGCTCAACCGAGGGCGCCATCATGTGGACGGAAAGAAACTCCGCGCATGGCAGAAGAGGTTGAAGAAGTGCGACACAAGTGACGATGAGTTCTATACTTATGTCCTAGCAAAAGCCACCGATATGCAGTACTCTAACCCAGAAGGCGTTGCCGAACTATTGACACTGCTTCACGACATGCACCCCAACGACCTAGCGAATTTTATCAACAACAACGATGTTGTGACCGAAGAAACACCTCAAGACTAAAATCCTGATCGTATAATCTCTACATGTCCAAAAGAACAATGACAGTAGATGAATTCGACGTATTGATTCGTGCCATTCATCGTGAATGGACTTTAAATCCAAAGTTTGTATCGGTAACAGATGGCTCGATGTTCTTCTACCATCCCACTGCCGTCACCGCCAATTACATATATCTACCTCAATCACTTTCCCGTGTATGGGTCACATTAGATAAGATAGAGTTCCAAGTCTTTGAACCGTGGTTTTTCTCTAAAAATAGGAAGAAGTTTAATACAGCTTCTGACATACTTAAAAACATTATGAAGAAAGAAATCGGGCACACGACGACAGAGGAACTTATTTGTAAGCTGGTTCCTTCTGCTAAAGATATCATAGCCGAACAAAATCTAATAGACGATAACAAAGGTCCCGTGTAATGTTTTGGCCTGTATTCTTTGGAGCGAGCTCATTTACTCTACTCCTATTCATAGCTTGGGCGACTCTTGTAGAGGACCTTGAGTGGGATAAAGAAAAATTCTCTATAGCGGCCGCTGGAGTAATATTTGGTCCATTGGGTTTATTTGCCCTGTTTGCCGTAGTTATATATTACTACACTGATGAGAGACGTAAGATTCACTGCGCTAAGATAATGACAATATGGGAACACCTAGCAGCTAAAGATAACATCCAGTTGAAGAACTGGCAATGGTTCATGGATGACAAGGCTAAAGAAGAGCGCTATAACTTGTTGAGAACTAAAGTTGGGGAACTGCGTCAAAAGGACCTTGAGCTTCTAGTTTCAACTCCCGATGAGACATTTAAGATTGATCAGCCGCTTAGAGACGCTATCGCCCATGAGCTCGTAGAGCGCGAGATATTGAAATAGTATAATCTTGTAATGAGCGTTACACAATACGGTAGATTGCCTTTACATGAACCAAAAGGAAAGATTTATTTGTTTGGAGATGTCCACAATGAAGCTGACAAGCTCATGGATGTACTCGACCAGATTATCCCACTTATAACTCCCGATGACCACATTGTCTTCTTAGGAGATCTAGTGGACAGAGGTCCTCAAGCTGCTCTCACTGTAGAAGCTTTAGTTGACTTCACTAGAAAGTATCCAGATCAGACCTACTTTGTAAGAGGAAACCACGATTGGATGCTGGAGGACTATCTCAAGACTGGAAGCGGTCAGTGGAGAACCTACCTAGATACAACTTTAAATAACTATAAAGCAGTATGGGGTTTAAAGAGTATTTTTCCAGAATGTATCGCAGAGGCATTGCTAGCAAAAGGATATAAAGAGATCACCTCTCGCACGATCCCTTATTACGAAACAGCAGAGGTCATCGGAACGCATGCCCCATTCGACAAGATCATCTCGATGATGAGTGATATCACTGACTATCAAGCGGACTATGCTGATCGCGCTAACGATCCAAAGTTTAAACACTTCATGGATCGTCTGGGCGATGACATCATGTGGACTTTTACAGACGAGAACACTGAGATACCTTGGATCGATAAGTTCAGAGTGTGCGGGCATCAACCTGGTCCCGGCAAGCAGACTCACCCTCGTATCTTTAAAGATAGAGCGTTCATCGATACTGGTTGCGGTAAAGGAAATCGCCCACTTACCTGCCTCGTTTATCCTGGCAAGAAGTTTTACCAATCCAAGATTGTTACTTTAAAGTTATGAAAGAGAATAATAAGAGAAAAAAGTTAGCACTAAGAAGAGCCAAGGATAAGAGGAAAAGGAAGGATGCCTTGAAAACCGACATAGCTCAGTTCATGGTTGATTTCTTTATGGACAATTTAGAGAATCATACGGAAGAGCTAGAGAAGGCATTACTTAACGGCTTAACTGGATACGGTAACTTAAAGAGACCCAAGCTTGTTAAAGAGTTTGATAAGCTACATGGCCGTTTACGCTCTAAAAAAGAAGAAGATAGGGTTCAACTCTGTGAATGGACAGATTATCCGCGTAAAAGGAAGATTTTAACTGACAACGCTTACGATAACAGATTGAAAGCGTACCTAGAAGTTTCAGAGACCTTGATGAATCGACTCATTGAGTTCCACTTTGATCTCGACTCAGAAGAGTGATATAATTAACCTATGGCTACTATTAAAGCACATCCAAACGGACAGTGGACTACCCCAGAACCTATCACCACAGAGACCTTCGCTAAATCCTATGCAGAGAGATACATAATCGGAGACCTCGCCAAGAGCTCTGAGACATCCCTATTCCGCAGGATGGAAGACAAGTATATAATTCCTAAGTCTCTTAGAAGTGAACTTATTAAATGCCTAGAGAAGCACATGAGGGCTGACTATCCAGATAACAAGACTAAGTTTAACTTAATGAAGAGTACCTATTTCGATTCTAGCAATCTAGATATGGTGAAGCATCATGTAAGCAAAGCGGTGTCAAGGTTTAAATTACGTACCCGTGAGTATGCTCCAGACGGAAAGCTTCAAAAAGTAGACTATGCATTCTTAGAGATCAAAGCTAAGCATGACAACGTTACTGATAAGTTTCGTATCAAGGTTCCTAAAGACAGAATGGAGTCCTTCAAGAAGGGTGCTCCGATCACTGCAGACCATCAATTAGTTAAGATGAATCCAAACATTGGAGTGGCTGATCTAGTTAAGAGAGTTGCAGATATAAACCAAGCGTTAGAACTGTTTCACTTACGTCCATCCTGTGAGACTCAATATGTTCGCCGCGCTTATTCCGATGGAACTGTGAACGATGCAGGATTACGAGTAACATTCGATGAGGGTGTTAACTATAAGGTTCTAGACGTTATTCCTACACAGATGACCAATGACTTGAGTAAAACCGGTGAAGAGCAAAGCACTCTTCTAAACATGGTCAAGAACTATAATCCAAATGAGCACATCATTGTAGAAGTAAAGCATCAAGGAACTATCCCTGACTGGCTCACTAAGTTCTTAAATGATAACAAGCTAGAGAAGACCAACTTCTCCAAGTACTGCTATTCCATTGCGTGCCATGCTACTAATCACAAGAAGTAAACTTATTCTTTTTACTGCAGTTTTCTTCTTCTGTCAATAGTTGAAGATTCCAAGGCGCATGAAGACCGCTGACATTTTCACCCTGTAATGGTACGATATGATCTACTTCTATAGGTTCATTTAATATAGATTCAACCCATTTAGCAACAATATAATAACGTTCAATCTGCTTAAGGTGCTCTCTAGTAAGCCACTTAGGAGTTGCGTTAAGCTTTGCTGCTCTTCGTCTAGCATTTCTAGCATTAGCTTTCGCAGGATTTTTAACTTGCCACTCTAACGATCTAGTTCTATGTTTTTCTTTGTTTGCCTTTTGCCATACCTGCACTTTAGCAATGATTTCTTCTTGATGTTCTTGGTAATATTTAGCATGTTTTTCTTTTAAGGTATCTTTATTTGCTTCAGAATAAGCCTTCATTCTAGCTTGCCAGATATTCTTATTAGCTTTATAGTCTGCTTTTCTCTTAGCTTTGTAAGAATCTTTATTATTTTCATGCCATCTCTTTAAACTTAATTTATAGCAAGTTGGACAGCGTTTGCCTTCATATTGATGAAGACCAGATTTGCACGTTTTCATCTAACTATTATATCATAGCTAAACACAGAAATCCCGATTATATAAAGAAAAAATATGAAAACAAAACAAGTACTTGTAATTCGCAAAGATCTCAATATGAGGAAAGGCAAAATGTGCGCCCAAGCTGCTCACGCATCCATGGCTGTAATCTTAGAGTACCTTTATGCACGACCGCGAAGCAATCCACTTCCAGAAGCAATGACTGAGTGGCTTAATGGTTCTTTCACTAAAATTTGTGTCAGCGTCAACTCAGAGGAAGAGTTGATCACAATTTATAAACAGGCAGAAATGAGAGGCATTCCGTGCTCTCTTATTAGGGATGCTGGCTTAACAGAGTTCGGTGGGGTTCCTACTTATACTTGTTGCGCTATCGGACCAGACTATGAAGACAAGATTGACCCAATTACTGGCAAACTATCCTTACTATGAAAAAGATATGTACAAAATGTGGTGTCGCTAGACCCTTAACAGAGTTTAGAACACGAGCTAAGAATAGCAATAAATTAAGATCTCATTGCAATAAGTGTCTATCTGAAGCCGCTTTAATATACAACAAAGCTAACAGCGAACAATGTGTATTAAATACTAAAAAACTTAGAGAACGAAGTAAAGAAGATGCATCTTTGCGGTACGCGGGATTTAAGTCAAGAATGGGCGAAAAGGTCCAACTCTCTTTTGAAGAGTACTGCTACATATTTCGCAATGACCCACCGTGTATATATTGTGGGAGTTTGATTAGAGCTACTGGAAGCGGTTTAGATCGCATAGACAATACTTTAGGTTACACAGTAAGCAATGTCAATCCTTGTTGTGGGACCTGCAACGATATAAGGGGTTATAACCTTACAGTAGAAGAAATGAAAGTAGCTATGACTGCTGTAGTTAAATTTAGAAAACATTTAACATGATTAGAATAACTGATTCCTACAGGGGCAGACAAGGTGTAAGAGAACTTCTACACCTACTCTATAACCTAAAAATCTTGCATAGACAGCAGGCTTTAAGGCTACAAGATAATATTTACAGATAGTTTCTTTTTAACAGAATTACATGGTAGAATGATCTCATGAACACGCAATTTGTACAATCTAGTTACAATCTTTTGGGCTTACGTAGCTCAAACGTGCTCTCATTCTATAATTATAGTTCGTTTAATAGAACATAATTCACAGGTGCTTACCCGCTGAAGTAAGCAAATCATTACAATTTACATTGAGGATAGGTCGACACGGTGGAGACGTTTGACTGTTAATCAAAAAGGCCTGGTTCGATCCCAGGATCCTCAGCCATGCAACTTTCGTAGATATGGTTATTACGCTAGCCTGAAGAGCTTGAGAACCCGGGTCAGAACCGGGAGGTTGCACCACAAAATTTAATATGCATCTTAGTTCTACCGGGCGGAGAAATTGGTCTGTTAAACCAACTGCGGTGGGTTCGAGTCCCACAGGATGCGCCAAGATTTATAGAGGAGTATAATACAATTTGAGACAAACGAGGCATCGCTGGTCGTTAGCAATAACGGCGGGAGGAACTTCGGAGCTGCATAGAGTAAGCGTAGCAGGTAATAACTGCACACCGTGAGGTGATAGACGGCAACAGAGACGAATCGGTCGGATTGAGGCACAAACCTTGGTCTTACCGGGTGAAACGGGCGACAGCATACGCGCAGCAACCTAAAATAGGATAACGATGAGGCTACTCGCTTAGTTATCGGGTATAGGGCTAAAGTCCACAGGCGACTGTCGGACGTAGAGAGATGATGTCATAGAACAGAACTCCGGGTACGGTTTGTCTCAAAAGTTTATGGAAGGTAAATTAACAGGGAATGTTAACCTTGTCTTGAAAACAAGAGGTCTTAGTTGATGGGTTTCGACTACTCTGCCTTCCTCCAAGTTTATGGTCTTAGAAGATTACAAATGCTGCAATGAGAAATGCAACCACGAGTTTAAAGGAACAAAAGGTCCACCAACCTATTGTCCTAAGTGTGGCGGCAAGTATTGCGAGTGGGTAAGCTTTAAGGATTGGGAATACAATCCAGAGACAGAGAGATTAGAGAGAAAGAAAGATGAAAAAGAGAACGAAACTATTCAGTGTGACAGCAAGTGATTGCAGGTGGGACGTGTTTCGTGGCTCTGGTAACGGTGGTCAAAAGAAGCAGAAGACATCAAGCGGTGTCAGGTGCGTTCACATAGCCAGCGGAGCTGAAGGTAAGGCTACTGATTCAAGAGATCAGAGCACAAACCGTCAGACAGCATTCGAAAGAATGGCTGCTACCGCTGAATTTCAAAGTTGGATGAAGCTCAAGATTGCTGCAGCCAAGGGTGAGATTCAGATAGAGGAGACGAGTGACCTTGGAAACAAGATTGTTCGTAAACTCGGAATGGAAGAAGTCTAATGATCGGCTGGATAGGCTCGATCGCTTTGGGAATCTGCGGAGCTCCTCAAGCGTGGAAAGCTTATCAAGATGGTCACGCAGAGGGATTAGATACATCGTTTCTAGCTCTCTGGACGGTAGGCGATGTGTGCACACTCTATGCAGTACTTGGAGATGCGCCGATAGCTTACCTGATAGCAAATTATATGGCTAACCTAGTATTTCTAAGCGTAATGTGGAAATACAAGTTTTGGCCGAGGAAATTATGAGTAACTACGATTCATTAGCTTTGATGATTAAACTTTTAATTAAGTTAAAAATTAATGCTAGAGTCATTAACTCAAGTACGTACTTCGATCTTTATCATATAAGAATGGCTATGTTTTATAATAGCGTTCCAATGTATGAATACTATTCGCGGTAATAAAAGTTTGGATTACGTGGAGGACAAGGTGTCTTCGACTGGCTGTAAACCAGTTTCTCTTTTGAGGCAGTTAGGTTCGATTCCTGAGTGGGGGACCAAGTTTAGGAGAAGCTATGTGTAAACGATTTGAAAGCATATATCATGAAAATGGATGGGGTTATCCCTATTACACTATAAAAGATAAAATAGAACTTTTGCGCGTTGGTGGACAAGAATACAAAGACGGTAAACAAGATGAAGAACGACATAAAGAAGTAAGCAGACTACACGATTTACATTGCAAAGACGGATGTAAAGTTATATGCTGCGATTATTGTAGTAAACAAGCAGATTATTTAGGTGCAAATGATCCAGGTATTCACGGTAGTGCTAAGGAGCAAACGAGAGGTAATTGGTGTGATGCTTGTTTTAGCAAAAGATTTAAAGAATATTGGGATAAGCGTTCAAAGTAAAGTTTTAAAATTTGTCTGAGTGATGGAACGGCATACATACCAGTCTCAAAAACTGGGTTTTGAGGGTTCAACTCCCTTCTCGGACACCATGCCCCAGTAGACCAATTGGTAGAGTCAACGCTCTTAAAAAGCGTAAAGTGTCGGTCCAAATCCGACTTGGGGCACCAAGATTTAACCAGTACTATGGTATAGTTTAAACATGAAACATTGCAATAAGTGCGACAAAACTAAACCGTTGGCTGAATTTAGTAAAAGAAAAGAAAAATGGGCGGCGTGGTGTAAGCCTTGTTTTTCTGCTTATAATAAAAAGCGTTGGAGTGCTAATAGTGTTAAGCTTAATAAAAGAAAAAGAAAGTTTGATGCAACGAGGAAGCAAGAGATAGAACTTAAAGTTATTGAATATTTAAAAGCTAATCCATGTGTAAGTTGTGGAGAAACTAATCTTTTAGTTCTTGATTTTGATCATTTAGGTAATAAAGAATTTAACATTGCTAAAGCAATTTGGTCTATTTACTCCTGGAGTAAAATAGATAAAGAGATTAAAAAGTGCCAAGTATTGTGTTCTAATTGTCACAGAATAAAAACTGCGCATCAATTAAATACTTGGAAACTAAAGTATATTTAAGATTCTCGATGAGCTCAGTGCAGCTGATTACTGCCCGTTAGCGATACGCGAGTGAGTCCAACATAACTCGGCTAATCACTGGGCGTTGGGCAACATGGTCCCGCTGAAGGACAGTAGCTGGTCTTCTAAGCCGGCGAATGGGGTTCGATTCCCTACGGGACTGCCAAATTTTGCACACGTATCCCAACTGGCAGAGGAGATACGTTGAGAGCGTATTCAGTGTGGGTTCGACTCCCATCGTGTGCACCATGTTCCCACCAAAGGATGGTCCCGACTTTCCTAAAGTTGGTAATTGAGTTCGATTCTCGATGGGAACGCCAAGTTATGGAGAGTAAATCTACTGGGAAGTAGAGACTGTTTGCTAAACAGTGCGCACCTGTAATGGGTGTACGGATCAAGACCGTTGCTCTCCTCCACAAATAAAAAAGGGATTAGCTCAAGAAAGCTAATCCCTTTTTCAATTAGTTTAAACTATGTTTAACTTAGGTTCTTAGAAAATCCCGATCGTATAATCATACATGAAAAAATATATTATTGCAGCTCTTCTGGTATGTTCAGTTGGATGCGCAGTCAAAGTAAATCCAGGTGGACCGGTCACTGTTAACCCAATCTCTGTGAATGTAAATTTCAACATGAGTCAGCTGGCGCAGTACTTCACCGCTCTCTGCGAGAAGCAGTTGAGTCCAAGTAGCTACGCAACAGCCGACGAGTATAATGCTGCCGTGGTAGAATGTACTAACGCTGACATCGGATCCTTCCTCATCGCGTTCCCAGGTTTAGAGAGCGCAACACCAACCCCGACGCCAACACCATGAAATATGAGTCTCAACAAGAACAGTTCAAAGCGAAGCGCGAAAGGCAGCTACAACAGAGCTAGCTTTCGTAAACGCACCGACCAGATCATGTGGGATGACGAGCTTGAGTACATCACTTGGTTCGACTACTACATGGATCACCAACACGACGATGAGTGCATCCCAAGCATAAGAGATATAAGGATAGGTCACCTACTTCATTTAATGTCTCAACTCAAGTTCTATAAAGCCAAAACACTCCTAGAAGACTGGTATTGGTAAGTTACTCTATGTTCAACCTATGTTAAAATAGGTTAATGAAGAGTCTAATTAAGCACATCAAAGATCGCATAGTCGGCAAGGTCCCATCTGGGTCCAAAAGGTCTGGCCATTGGGCCAAGGTTAGAGAAGAGCACCTTAAAGTCAATCCTACATGCGCCGTTTGTCACGGGGACAAGCTTTTAGAGGTACACCACATTAGGCCATTCCATCTCCACCCTGACCTAGAACTCGATCCTAGCAACCTTATCACACTGTGTGAAGCCAAGAAAGATGGCGTAAACTGTCACCTCCTATTCGGTCACTTAGGCAACTTTAAGAGCTTCAATGTAGACGTTAAGAAGGACTCTAGTGACTGGATGACCAAGATACTTAACCGCCCGAAGAGCGATTCCTGATCGTATAATGGGTCTGTGAATATATTCGTCACCGATCCAAATCCAGCCATCTCAGCTCATAGCTTAGACGACAAGCGCGTAATCAAGATGATCCTTGAAAGTGCTCAAATGCTGTCAACTGCCATGACAACAACTAATATTGGTGGAGCGCCTTACAAAGCAACGCATGTCAATCATCCATGCTCAATATGGGCTCGTCAAAGTAAGCAAAACTTTGAGTGGCTGTTAATTCATCTAGCTTCTCTATGCACTGAATATACGGCACGGTACAACAAGATTCACAAGACGGCTCAGTATATTAGCTTATTCGCCCTAAATGTAAAGTGGTTTCCAGATACAGGTCTAACTCCATTTGCGAATTGCACTCCCCACAAGAACATGGAAACGATAGATGCTTATCGTCGAACTATGAAAGAAAAATGGGCAGCAGACAAGCGAACACCTACTTGGAAGAATACAGTGGGGCCTAGTTGGTAACATGAATTGGCAAGAATGTTATGCAGTTAATGAGATGACGTACCGCTATCTGTCTACGGCAGACTACCAAGGTCCTCCACCTCGAACCGTCTTTGTTATAGTTCATAATGGGGAACGAGAAGGTCTTGCCTATAAAGTAGAGTATCGTACTAGAGCTTTGGCGGAGCGCGGTGCTAGAAGACTGTATAGAAGAGTACACGGATATTTAGAAGAGACAATAGGTTTAGAATGAAGATTATAGCTATAGCTGCAGTAGGTCGCAATGGTGAACTCGGCAAAGACAATAAGCTCCCGTGGAATATTCCTGAGGATATGGAGTTCTTTAAGAAGAGTACCGAAGGTCACACTGTAGTCATGGGTCGTAGAACATTTGAATCTCTAGGCAGACCACTTCCTAACCGTAGGAACATAGTGTTGTCAACTCAAAATTGGTCTCATGCAGGAGTAGAAGTAATTGCCAATCAGATAGAAGTTATTAGAAAGCTGGATGAAGATGTTGTCTTCGTTATCGGTGGAGAGAACACTTATACTCACCTGCTTCCTTACTTAGACGAGATCTGGCTTACAGAGATTGACGAAGATTTTGAAGCTGATACTTACTTTCCAGGCTATAAGCATGGAGAGTTGAATCTATACGGCTTCTATCAGTGGGAAAAGCATCCCCAAAAGAAATTTGACCACCACGAATATTTCTTTTGTAAGTATGTAAGACATGTGGTATAGTATCTATATGAACAACGCAAAATTCATCTCTGAATTAGAATCTAAGCGCCTTGAACGCTTGGTTTGCGCTGCTATCTCTGCTTAACGCAAACCCATCACCCCTACAATTCACGGTATCATCGTCTAACGGCTAGGACTTTACGTTCTCAACGTAACAATGTGGGTTCGATTCCCACTGGTACTTCCATATATGCTTTCATCGTCTACTGGTTAGGACGCTTGCCTTTCAAGCAGGAAAAGAGGGATCGTAACCCTCTGGAAGCTCCAATTCCCGAATCTAAATCTTTACATGGCAAATAAAAAAGATAAGATTGTTCTAGTTATTCAAGACTCTAACTGGGCCGATGAGTTCGATACGTTTGGCATGGCGCTATATCCATCCAAAGTATGGGAGCAACATCTTAAGGATGTAAAGGCTAGATTCCAAGTAGATGCATCAGAACGCGAGATCTACTTCGGCACCAACGAAGCACAGCGCTATGAGATCTTTGATACATACAAAGAGTCATTCAAAGTTAAAAACATCAGCACATCTGAACTTAACACACTCAAAAAAATCTTTAAACTTAAAGTCAATAAGACAGTAACCTACGACTCTCATTCAGTGGGCATCTACCCAGTAATCGATACAGCTGAAGAGATCCATCACGAGATCTACACCAGAGAGCGTAAAGAGAAGATTGCCAATTACACAATACCTCAAATTTACAAACTACAAGAGTACGAAGTTCGAGAGGTTCTAGAACAACGACCTGAAATACAAGGTGCCTATTTAGATTATTGTGAAACAAAGGGTAAAAAGAGATAAGTAATGGGCGCAGATATCCACATGTTTATAGAGTACAAGGTAGACGATGGCGATTGGCAAGCCGATCCGCATCATGTAATGAGTGATGAAGATGATGGCGGTTATCTACTATCTGTTAGTGCTGTTGGCAGAAACTATGAAATTTTCGCTGCTTTAGCTGGAGTTCGTGGACCAGGTCCAGATCCTAGAGGTCTTCCTGACGACGTTAGTGCAGTCATAAAAGCAGAATCCGATCGCATTGATTGCGACGGTCACTCTCACTCATGGTTATCACTTGATGAGTATAAGAAGTTTATTAAAAAGAATAAAAAAACTGGCAACTTTGCAGATACAGATAGAAAAGAAGCATTCTACGATTGGGATGCGTATTCTTGGGACGGTAAAGACGGAAAACCAACGCGACCGCCATATTGGACTACAGTAGCTAACTACTGCGACGACATGGAGAACAATATCGACTGGGTTATATTCGACCGAGAAGTATTGGGCGATAAAAGAAAGAATAGAATTGAAGTAAGATTAGTATTTTGGTTCGATAACTAAGGAGATGTATGAATAAATTAGTAACGCTCGTGTTTCAATTGTGCTTAAATTACCTTAAAGCAGGTGGCGAGGATGTTCGCCTAGTGTACGACAACCCTCAAGGTACATTGTCGTTTCAAGGTAACTTGAAGTACGCAAAGAAGATTGCTCTCCCTAAATCTACTAAGGCTTCAGCGCGATGAGTAAGAAGATTCAACATAAGCTTATCAGTGAACTTCATCCTACTCAGTTTGGACTAGGACTTTTAGAGGTTGAATCTAAAGTTAAGAAGCTTCGCAACATGAAGCACAGCGATGTAGTCTACTACTTTGAAGATCACATTGTTCCAGTAGTTAAAGGTCCAGACAACAAGTTCTATCTTATTGACCATCACCACTTCGTTCGCGCTTGCTGGGAAAACGTAGGCGGACCACTGCAAGTTATGACTCGCACTGTCTACGACGGCAGCAAGTTAAAATCAATGGCAAAGTTCTGGACAATGATGAAGAAGAAAGCATGGGTTTACCCATACGATCAACTCGGCAAAGGTCCTCACGATCCAAGTCTACTTCCAATCACAGTCCGTGGAATGGGCGACGACATCTATCGCAGCTTAGCTTGGGCAGTCAAAGAGGCAAAAGGTTTCAATAAAAGTGACGAGCCATTCTTCGAGTTCAAATGGGCAGAATTCTTTCGCAAACACATCAGTGCTCAGGAGTTAAGAGATGATTTTAGCCTCTCTGTAAAGAGAGCAACGAAGCTAGCTAAAGGCAAGTGTGCTGCCAAGCTTCCAGGGTTTAAGAAATGATAACTGTTCAACTTCATTGGCATTATATCTTCCCGTTGATCGCCACCTTACTTTATCTAAAGAGTAGTTTCCAAGAATTGAAAGGTCACTACTTAGATTTTGGGGCCTTCTTATACTTCGGTATACCATACGGCTTTTTCATGTTAATTTATCTCCTGATCCTACACTGGTAAAACAGGGCCAGAAAACAAAATAAAAATAATTTTCGGTCTAACAAAAATCCGTGGTAGAATCATAATATGTTAAGCACATTTGTACGCAAAAATCTAAATAAGGCCGGTCGCGATCAAAGCGGCACCGCGTCTATTTGCGTGCAAGGTATGATTGATGGGACACCGCAGCATACCAAACGCCTCCCACTCTGGGCGTAATAACAAATACACGAGCGGAAATCTAAAAAACTAAAATTTAAAACCACGGGCTGGCATGTTCTGAGGTAGCGATCTGCACTTGCAATGCGGATGGAGAGGGTTCGATTCCCTTCTAGTCCACCAACTTAACGAAAGTAATATGAAACGAAAATCTAAGCGAAAGGAAAAACTTACGGGGTTATAGCTCAATGGTAGAGCTGCCGGCTCTTAACCGGTAGACCAGTGTTCGATTCACTGTGACCCCACCAATCTTGGGGTCGTGGTGTAATTGGCAGCATCGCAGACTTTTAATCTGACAGGTCAGGGTTCAACTCCCTGCGGCCCTACCAACAAAAAGATTGTAGAATAGAGGACATATGGCAGTATTATTACTTGACTCAACATACGAACCTCTAAAGATCATCGACTGGCAACGTGCTGTCTATCTAATCTTCTCTGGTAAAGCAGAGATTGTAGAAGAAGGCACAAAAGAAGTGAGGAGTGCCAGGCAGACTTGGAAAATGCCAAGCGTCATCAGACAGCTTCGCAAGTTCAAAAGACGCGGTGATATACAGTTCAGCAGGCTTAACATCTATCTAAGGGATGCATGGACTTGCCAGTACTGTAACGAGAAGAAACCTACCAAGGAGTTAACGTTTGACCACGTTCTTCCAAGGTACCAGGGCGGTAAGACGAACTGGACGAACATTGTCGCAGCTTGTAGGCCGTGCAATGGATTTAAAGATAACAGGACTCCTGCTCAAGCTAGGATGAAACTAGCAAGAGAACCTGTGAAGCCATTATGGCTTCCAGCTCAGGTAGTCATAAAGATGAAGAACGTCCCGAAGGAATGGGAGAGTTACATCGATGCGAAGTCGCTAGCGTACTGGACGACTGAGCTTGAGGGAGAATAAAGTTTATAGTACGTGCAAATGTAGCTCAGCTGATAGAGCGCGTCCTTGCCAAGGACGAGGTCACGGGTTTGATCCCCGTCATTTGCTCCAAGTTTTGATGGGGTATCGTATAGTGGTAGTACGGAGGTCTTTGAAGCCTTTTGTCTTGGTTCGATTCCAGGTTCCCCAACCATGCGCTAGAAGTGTTACGGTAGCACTCCTGACTTCCAATCAGGCCGCGAGGGTTCGACTCCCTCTTAGCGCTCCAAAAGTTTAGTTCGTTGGGTACTCGTATAGTGGTAGTACTACAGTCTCTGAAGCTGTTAGCCTTGGTTCGATTCCAAGGTACCCAACCAAAAGTTAGTCGTGCCCGCGTAGTCCAACTGGTAGAGATGTTACGCTTAGAACGTAAAGGTTGTCGGTTCGAATCCGACCGTGGGTACCAAAAAGTTAGTGGTCGTTTTGCTTCAGTGCATCTGAAGATAGAGACGTTAAGAAGGGTTAGACCCCTCGCCACTTCAAAGGTTAGGGGAAGATACTGGTTCGATTCCAGTCTTGCCGTCATGATAGTTGCGCCGCGTCGAGCGGTCTGTGAAACTGCAGTTTCCAACTATTGGCAAGTAGTGTTTTGGTAAACGCGTCCCCGATGTTTTCTTCTGCAGTTGGGCTAAAGGTTGGCCGCCTGGTTTGGGACCAGGACATCAAGTGAGTTCGATTCTCACACTGCGGACCAAGTTAAGCCACTTAAATGGGGCGACAGAGAGGATGAAATGCGGGTTCGAATCCCGTACGGTGATCGCAAGGTCGTCGCTAGTTCAATGGCAGAACGCATCCGTGAAGTTTGTATCGGGAAATGGGCCAGTCTGGAGTGGCCGCTGACCTTGGAAGTCAGAGATCGAAGGTTCAAATCCTTCTTTCCCGACCAGTTTTGTTCGAGCACGCATAGTTTAGTGGTTCTAAATGTTGGTTTGATAAACCAAAGATCTGAGTTCGATTCTCAGTGCGTGTACCAAGTTCGTGGACGGTTCGTATAATGGTATTACGACAGGCTTACATCCTGTTTACAGGGGTTCGATTCCCTTACCGTCTACCAAAGTTAGGAGAAGTAGTATGGAATATTATGTGCAGTGCAAGTTGAAGAACGGTGTTTACACTATTGTCGCTTTCATCCCTGAAGAAGGTGCAGCTGTCGGTAGTTCTATGTTTCTCAAAGAGGATAAAGCGTCTGGAAGATGGGTCGTGCTTGAGGTTTACGGAACCAGCAAAGCCCTGAAAGCAGATGTGTTGAATAAGAGACACAACGTCTTCGATTCAATTAAATAAGTTTAACATGGTGTTTATTGTGTAGTGGCTTGCACGTCTGCCTGTGAAGCAGAAGGTCTCGGATCGAAACCGAGTTTACACCCCAAGTTTGCCGGTATCGTTCAGTGGCAGGACGGCTGATTGTCTATCAGCATACGGGAGTTCGATTCTCCCTACTGGCGCCAAGTATGGTCTGTCGTATAGAATGGGTTTGTTAATACACCTCGTAATCGAGGGAACATCAGCTCCCCACGCTGGTCAGACCACCAAGAATGCACTGGTTAGCGCCAGTGCCTGAGTATATTCAGTAGAGGCTGTTAACACCGTATACGGATGCCTCACCAAAAGTTTTGCCGGTATTGTGTAGTGATAAGACGCCTCTTTGGTATAGAGGAAACCCAAGTTTGATTCTTGGTACTGGCTCCAGATTTGCTCCTTTCGTCTAGTGGTAAGACACTTCTCTTGTAAGGAAGTTACGCGGGTTCGATTCCTGCACGGAGCTCCAAGTTCGGTTCTATGGTCTAATGGTAAGACAGGAGTCTCATAAGCTCTTAAACAAAGTTCGATTCTTTGTAGAACCACCAAGTTATGCTACAAACGTTTAACAACGGTTTGTGGTACAATGATTAGATGAAGACATGTAATAAATGTGAAGAGTCTAAATCATTGAAAGACTTTAATCTCAGAAGTTCAGGCGAACCTTATAGTTGGTGCAAGGTTTGTTTACGAGCTCACAAGAAAGAAGTTAGAGATAAAAATTTAAAGTCTAGCAACGCTAAGATTCAAGAGCTTAGAGAAGCTAGACGAGAGAAAATTAGAGAAGTTATTTTTGAGTATTTGCTTAAACATAGCTGTATAACCTGCGGAGAAAAAGATCCGATAGTGTTAGAGTTTGACCATAGAGAACCTAAGAAAAAAGAGTTCTGTATAGCTAAAGCTCTTCATGAAGTACCTAGGTTGCAGCGAGTACTTGACGAGATTGCTAAGTGTGATATTCTTTGTGCCAACTGTCATAAAAGAAAAACTGCCAAGCAAATCGGTAATTATAAGTTACGTTACATGGCCCTATAAGCTAACTGGATAAACTAACTCCCTACGAAGGAGCAAATGAGGGTTCGAATCCTTCTGGGGCTGCCATTTTTCTGAAACGAGTACAGAGACACGATATTTAGAAGTTTGTCCTAGTGCCTGATTGGTATGAGGTTTGGTTTACAAAACCAAAAGACTGAGTTTGATTCTCAGCTAGGACTCCAAAGTATAATAAGCATGCGGGTATAGTGTAGTGGTAACACAACAGCTTCCAACCCTGTTGACGAGCGTTCGATTCGTTCTACCCGT
>Ga0302281_10001193_pt1 | contig 18960 bp, 14 predicted proteins | sample III_Fen_E1_2_FD_198762 | JGI IMG/M metagenome (GOLD analysis project Ga0302281, IMG submission 198762) | Peat permafrost microbial communities from Stordalen Mire near Abisko, Sweden - III_Fen_E1_2 | ecosystem: Environmental > Terrestrial > Soil > Wetlands > Permafrost | place: Sweden: Abisko...
CTCAAAAAGACCGTATTTGTCCGGCGGCCTCGCGCTGCTACTCGGTTATGGCTGGGCGGCAATTTGCCAAGTGAAACGTCCCGTGTCCGACGAGTTGATGCGATTTCACCGGCGCGAACAGATGAAAAAATTGAAAGGAATTTTTCGCGCGCTTTTGCAGTTCAAGAAAGTGGAGAATTTTACCAACACAGCAAAACCGGAGCATACTTAATATGAATACAAACCAGTCACGGACAATGGACGAGGCGTTTTTTGAAGAATACACGTCGCACGACGCCATCTTAAAATACACCAAGGCGACGGCAGGTTGCGGCATCAGCTATCTGCTGGATCACGATTACAAAGACGTCTATCTGCGCGCACTCGAAAGCCTGCCGGCGGAAGTGAAGCGGCGCGGCGTCCGCATCCTTGAATTTGGTTGCGGCGGCGGGATGAATCTCGTCCATCTGGTTTCGGTTTTGAAACATGCTGGAATCAAGATTGAAAAGGCCGTCGGCACCGATTTCTCGCCCGTGCTGATTGACGCGGCGAAACTTGAATCAAAAAATTATCTCCGGCCGGAAGACCAGGATGGAATCGAGTTTCACACCGCCAAAAACGAAAGTCTCATCAACGACCTTTCCACCGCAACCAACACGGAACGCGCGAAACTTTTGAACTCATTCGACTTCATTTTGGGCGTGAACACCATGCGGTATTGCCATCGCGGCGGGCGCGAAATGAGTTGCGCACGGGACATCATGGATTTGCTTGCGCCCGGCGGCATGTGCGTGAACATTGACATGAGCAATCGTTTCCCGCTGTTCCGCAGCGCCGTGAAAAACAAGTTCCGCGCACACAAGATTGAGGAGTGCTACATCCCGTCGCTGGAAGAATACGCCGCGCCGTTCAAGAAAAACGGGTTTGAGATTTTACGCGAGGAACATTTCTGCTGGGTCTCGCACTCCGCCGGAAAACTGACGTGCCTCGCGTTGCGCCTCCTGGCTCCGATTTTGAACATCGTGGCCAAGTCGCGCGCCATGCGCTCGCTCGTCGTTGCGCGCAAGCCCATGTCCGCGCGCGCTGCCTGACAAAAAATCGTCGTGATTGAAAAAGCGTTTATTTTGGTTGAACCATCCGAATTGTCGGCGGCTGGCAGGCTGGAAAAAGTGCTCGCTGCTTTTGGCGTTGCCTGCCGTCAATTGACATCATCTGAATTTTTGGCTTTCGCTGGCGCAAGTGACTACAAATCAAAAGTCCGTTTGATCGCTTCGTCCGCAGCGTTTTTGAAATTGGCGGAGAAGCCCGGAGAAAATTCCGGAGTCGGTTCCAACTGGACAAACAAGATTCATTCCGCCTTTCTTTTTGCAAGCAACAATCCGGCTTCATTTGAAAAACTGGCGAAGCAAATCACGGGCGACGCCAACGCCTCGCTTGCCAAAATGAATCAAAGCGCCGAGTGGCTCGTTTCAAACGAGATTCCTGATTTTTGCAAGTCCATGAGCGGCGTCCGGGTGATTGCCGCGAACGACGCTGAAGCCGCGCTGGTCTTTGACGAGTCCAAATCAAACGCCGCGAAAATCATTTCCACAAAAAACGGCGCGGCGTTTGTGAGAAGCGAGTTTCGGTCCGTGCCGGTATTTCTTTCGACTGCCGGCATCATTGACGTGGATGCGGAATTACCGGCGCGGAGTTTTGACATCCGGCAACATTTTCTTCAGGCAACGCCGGTTGTCATGTATGTAAAATGGGCTTTTGCCGAAACGTGCTGGCAGCCGCCTGAAACCGGCGCGTGCCTCGTGATTGATGATCCGCTGCTGCGGCCGCGCTACGGTTTTTTGAATTTTCAACGGCTGCTGGATTTGATGGAGCGCGTAAATTTTTCGACCAGCATCGCATTCATCCCGTGGAATTGTAATCGCAGCGCGCAAAAAACGGCCCGGCTCTTTCAGAAAAATCCGAAACGGTTTTCACTCTCCATCCACGGCTGCGACCACACGGGCGGCGAGTTCGGCAGCCGCGATAGCGGACGGCTCGCATGGAAATCCCGGCAGGCGACGCAGCGCATGGCGCGACATAAATCAAAAACGGGACTGCCACACGACCCGGTCATGGTTTTCCCGCAGGGCGTTTTTTCCGAGGCGGCGATGGCGGTGTTGAAGCGCGGCGATTTCATCGGCGTCGTCAATTCCGAGGTCATCAGCACCGACCCGCAGCCGCGCAAAATCACGATTGCCGATTATTGGGACGTGGCCGTGATGAATTACAGCGACTTCCCGATTTTCACGCGGCGCTATCCGTGGGCGGGAATTGAAAATTTTGCCTTCGACATTTTGCTCGGCAAGCCGTGCATCGTCGTCGTCCACCAAAATGACTGCCATGACAATTGCCATCATGTCGTCGAATTCATCGAACGCCTGAACAAATTGAACGCAAAGCTTCACTGGACAAATCTCGCGGAAGTCGTCCGGCGCAGTTTCCGTCAGCGGGAAATTTCGCCGGGCGTGATGGAAATTAAAATGTATGGCAGTGAAGCGCGGATTGAAAATCCGTCCGGCAACAAAAAAGTTTTCCAAGTCCGCAAACGTGAATCCGCGCCGGAAATCATTCGGGAAATCCGCGTGGCCGCGCAGCCAGTCAAATGGACTGTCGCCGAAAACCAAGTTGACTTTGAAGTCGGATTGAATCCCAGCGAAAGCAAAACCGTTGCGGTCACTTTCAACGAATCCGCCGATGGCGGATTTGCTGGCGAAAGTTTGCGCTACAGGGCGAAGGCGATGCTGCGGCGTTATCTCTGCGAGATTCGCGACAATTACGCCATGCGCAAATCGTTTTCACAGTAGATGCAACCATCAAACAAAAAAAGTTCACAGGGAGAAAAGGTTTCAGAGGTTCTGAAAAATTTTGTCCGCTGGCTGGAGAATTACGGCGAAGTTTCGTGGGATCACCAATCATTCTTCGCCGGCACGTTCGGCAGCCGCGCCAAAACACTTTATTACCGGAACAAATTCGTCGGCACGGCGGCAGTCGCGCCAATGATTTTTTGCGAGGCGTTTGTCCCGAACGCACGTCGGCTGTTTCATCAACCGATCCGCCTGCCGATTGCCGACGCGAATTACGCGATGGGTTTTGCATTTCTGCACGAAACGACCGGCGAGGCCGCGCATCTTGAAAAAGCGATTCACTTTTTACATGAGCTTGAAAAATCCCGTTGCCCGGACTTCAAGGAATTTTGCTGGGGCTATCCGTTCGATTGGGTCACGCGCAATGGCATCATCAAGGCCGGAACGCCTCTAATCACAACCACGCCATACGCATTCGAGGCTTTCCTGCAAGTCAACGAATTGCAGCCACGCGAAGAATGGAAAAAAAATTTGGAATCCATCGCGCGCCACGTTTGCACGGACATCAAGGATTTCAAATTTTCCGAAACGGCCAGCATGAGTTCCTACACGCCTTACGACAAAGGCGGCGTCATCAACGCCTCGGCTTACCGCGCCTTTACTCTGACAAGCGCGGCGAAATTTCTCGACGATAACTCGTTGTTGGAGATTTCCGAACAAAATTTGAATTTCGTTGTGGAAAACCAGAACGCCGACGGCTCGTGGCCTTACGCGAAAGACGGTCTGCGCAATTTCGTTGATCATTTCCACACCTGTTTCGTAATGAAGGCACTAGCGAAAATTTATTTACTCATCGGCGAACAACGAATTCTCAACGCACTGGAAAAGGGCGTAGATTATTACCTGAAAAATCTTTTTGGTGAAGACGGAATGCCGAGGCCATTTTCCAAAGCGCCGCGCCTGACCGTTTATAAATGCGAACTTTATGACTGCGCGGAGTGCATCAATTTATGCCTCCTGCTACGAAATTATTTTCCGCAATTGCAAACGACGCTGGAAACAGTCGTCGCGGGAATTTTACAGAATTGGATCAAGCCGGACGGTTCTTTCCGTTCGCGCAAATTGATTTTTGGCTGGGACAACGTGCCAATGCACCGCTGGGCGCAGTCGCAGATGTTCCGCAGTTTGAGTTTTTATTTGCGCGAGAACGCCATTCGTTCGGTTCGCAAAGAGCGGGCTGTCAACTTTCAACTATCAACCATCAACTCACCAAATGTGCGGGATTTGCGGCCAGCTTAATTTTTCGCGGAACGAACCGGTTGACCCGGAAACGATCCGGCGGATGTCGCGCACGATGTTTCATCGCGGCCCGGACGACGAGGGTTATTTTTTCGACGGCATGCTCGGACTTGGTTTTCGCCGTCTCTCAATTATTGATTTGTCCGGCGGCCATCAGCCGATGTCCGACGCGGAAGAATCCGTTTGGATCGTTTTCAACGGCGAAATTTACAATTTCAAGGAATTGCGCTCGGAACTCGAAAGTCGCGGCCACAAATTCCGCACGAACTCGGATACGGAAGTCATCATCCACGGCTACAAGCAATGGGGCAACGATGTCTTCAACCATCTCAACGGAATGTTCGGCGTGGCAATCTGGGACGTGAAAAAAAAGAAACTCATCGTGGCGCGTGACGCGATGGGCATCAAACTGATTTACTACAAACTCGCGGATGGAAAATTAAGTTTCGGCTCGGAAATACGCCCGGTTCTGGCCGCTGATAATTCCAAGCCGGAAGTGAACCCGGCGGCGTTAAATTTATTTTTGCGCTTTCGTTACACGCCGTCGCCGCTGACGATTTTTCAGGGCGTCCGAAAACTCGCGGCGGGAACGATGCTTGTTGTCGAGGACGGAAAATGCCGTGAGGAACGCTGGTATAATTTCACACCGACTCCATTTGCAAAATCCATCAGCGATGAAGACGCGACGGAAGAGTTGCTTGAATTATATCGCGGCGCGGTTCGCCGACATTTGTTGAGCGACGTGCCGGTGGGAATTTTGTTGAGCGGCGGACTTGATTCGGGACTGCTCCTCGCGTTGATGAACGAGCACGGCAAAAACTGGCCGGCCTACACCATCGGCTACGGCGAAACTTTTGAAGACGACGAACTGGCCGACGCCGCCGAAACAGCCAGACTTTTGGGCGCGCGGCACATTGCGGTGAAGCTTGACCAGACCGAGTTTGAAAAGTCGCTGCCGAAAATCGTGGAATCTCTGGAAGAACCTGTTGCGAGTTCGTCCATCGTGCCGATGTATTTTGTCTGCCAGCGCGCGCGGCAGGACGTGAAGGTCGCGCTCATCGGCCAAGGCCCGGACGAACTGTTCGGCGGCTACAAGCGGCATCTCGGCGTGCATTACGGAAATTTCTGGCGCGGGTTGCCAAAAGGAATTCAATCCACCGCCGCGAAAATAATTTCTAAATTGTCGCGCAACGACACATTGAAACGCGGCGTTTATTCGCTTGGGATTGAAGACCGTCTGGCGCGTTATCAAAATGTTTTTTCCTTGTTTCCGTCGGCGACGGTGAATGGACTTTTCCGCGATCAATTTTTACCCGAAGGCCAAAGCGCTGAATTGTCCGAATATCTGCGTCCGCTGTTGCCACAGATTGAAAGGCTGGACGAACTTGGCGGTTTTCAATTGCTCGAAATCCGTTCGTCGCTGCCGGATGAACTGCTCATGTATGCCGACAAACTTTCAATGGCGCACAGCCTCGAAGCACGCGTGCCTTATTTGGATCGAACGGTTGTTGAATACGCGCAGCAATTGGATGCCAGTTTCAAAGTCCGTCGCGGCGAGCGGAAATGGCTGCACCGCCGCGTGTGCGAAAAATTTCTGCCACGCCAGATTTTGAAGCGCAAGAAGCGCGGTTTCGCGGTGAATGTTGTGGACGCGTGGTTTCAATCGTCGGCGAAAGGAAAATTTACCGACGTGCTTTTGGACAATAGTTCGCTGATGTTTCAATTGCTGAAACCGGAGCCGGTGAAAAAACTTTTGGAAGACCACCGATCAAAGCGACAGGACAATCATAAATTATTGTTCAGCCTTGTGATGTTCGAGCAATGGCTGCGCGGAATCCGTTCGCAAAGTTGATTTGATATTTATGGCCGTAAATTTTTCAGAAATCCGGGTGAAGGGAAAAAACACGCTCGTTCCGTCCGCCGAGATTGACGGGCGGACGGTGATTGTCACCGGCAAATGGATTAAGACCGCTGCGATTCGGGACGAAGAAATTGTCGCAGGCGAGCCGGTCAAAAATCCGGCGGCGTTCATCATGGCTTTGACAAAAGACGGTTTGAAAGCGGACGTGCTGACTTTTTTCCAGCGGCCGCCGGATGTCACGCCGAAGTTCAATCATCATTTCGAGTGGGATAATTACGCCGTCGTGGATACGACAACCTTCGAGGCATGGTGGGAAAAATTGCCGCAAGAGGCGCGTAAGAACACGCGCCGTTCCGCCAAGCGCGGTGTCGTCGTGAAAGCTGTGCCGTATGACGACGCATTGGCGCAGGGTATTCACAGACTTTGCAACGAGTCGCCCGTCCGCCAAGGCAGGCCGTTTTGGCACTACGGAAAAGATTTCGCGACGGTGAAGCGCGAGCACGCGACGTTTCTGGAGCAGAGCGAATTCATCGGTGCGTATTTTCAGGACGAACTCATCGGCTTCATTAAGATAGTCTATGTGGATCGCATCGCGGTCATCCTGCACATCCTCGCGTTCAATTCGCATTACGACAAGCGCCCGCTGAACGCGCTGCTGACGAAAGCCGTGGAAATCTGCGCGCAAAAGAACGTCAGGTATTTCGTTTATGGCAAATATGTCTACGGAAATAAAAAGGACAGCTCGCTGGTGGAATTCAAGCGGCGCAGCGGTTTTGAGCAGATCAATTTTCCGCGCTATTACATTCCGCTGACTTTGAAAGGCCGGGTTTATGTCGGCTTGAGACTTTATCGCGGCGCTGTTGGATTGCTGCCGGAACCGGTTTTGAAAAGGCTTTTGCAAATTCGCGACTGGTTCAATAACAGGAAGGAAAAATTCGCGGAAGGAAAAATCGATTCTCCGCCGTCGCGCCTCGTCGCGGAATAAATTTGTCCCAACCCAAAACACTTTTGCCGGTGTAGCTCAACGTCAGAGCAGCTGATTTGTAATTGGCAGATGGAGTGTTCAATTCCTCCCGCCGGCTCCAATTTCCAAAATTCCCCGTCCCGGTTTCCACGACGGTTTTCACGTTTCATTTTATGCCAGGCATAGCCGGAATCATTTCGCAAAAACCCGCCCACGAATGTGAAGCGCGCGTGAAAGCCATGATTACGTCCATGAAACACGAAGTGTTTTACAAGTCGGAGACTTGCTCTGTTCCTCAACTGGGAATTTTTTGCGGCCATGTCGCGCTCGATAATTCCAAAAGCCGGATTTTTTCCAACGAACAAAAAAATATCACGCTCATTTTTTCGGGCGAATGTTTCTTGGATTCTGAAGTCGCAACCGGAGAAAAGCTGGTTCAATTATACGAACAATTTGGACAGAAATTCTTTGAAAAACTGAACGGCCTATTCAGCGGCCTGTTGATTGACCAGCGACAAAACAAGGCTTTTTTATTCAATGACCGTTACAGCAGCCAGCGGATTTATTTTCACGAATCAGACGGAGATTTTTATTTCGCCAGCGAAGCCAAGGCGTTGCTGCGGATTTTGCCTGAACTGCGCGAATTTAATCCCGAAGGCGTTACGCAATTTCTGACTTTCGGCTGCACTTTGGATTTGCGGACGATTTTTCGCGGCATTCAAATACTTCCCGGCGGCTCGCTCTGGACTTTTGAAAATGGAAACAGCCACAAGGAAAAATATTTTTCGCCGGAAATCTGGGAATCGCAGCCGCAACTTTCGGCAGAAGATTTTGAAGGCAAATTTCAGGAAACATTCAAAACAATCCTGCCGCGCTATTTTTCCACCGATTCAAAAATCGGCATCGCGCTGACCGGCGGTCTCGATACGCGGATGATTATGGCCTGCCGTCCGCAAAACAGCCCCAGCCAGACCACTTACACTTTCGCAGGCAAAAGTGGGGAGACTTTGGACGACAAAATCGCCGCGCGCGTGGCGGCGGCTTGCGGCCTCGAACACAAATTGCTTCGCCTGCAACCGGATTTCTTTTCCGACTTCGCGGCGCACGCCGACAAAACAGTTTTTGTCACCGACGGCTGCTCCGGAATTTCCGGGGCGCATGAAATCTATTTCAACCGGCAGGCGCGGCAACTGGCAACGACGCGATTGACGGGAAATTATGGCAGCGAAGTTTTTCGCGGAATCTCGACGTTCAAGCAGCTTCCACTTTCGTCCCAACTTTTTAATCCCGATTTAGGCAGGAAAATAAATTCCGAGACGCAAAAGTTTTCCGAACAAAAAAAAGAGCCGATGACCTTCGCCATTTTCAAGGAAATTCCGTGGAACTTGTTCGGCAATCTGGCCGCTGGCCGTTCGCAAATCGGTTTTCGCACGCCGTATTTGGACAACGAACTCGTCGCGCTCGCCTATCAATCGCCGGAATCAATTCGCAAATCATCATTGCCTGCGTCACGGCTTGTGAAAGCCAACAGTAAAATTTTGAGTGAAATTCCAACTGACCGAGGACTTGCCGGTGACAATTCCGGCCTGAAATTTTTGTGCCGCCGCGTTTTCGCGGAAGTCACTTTCAAAGCGGATTATTACAACAATGAAGGTTTGCCGCGCCCGCTTGCACCCTTGGATTCCGCGTTCAAATTCGTCGCGTCAAAGCTGAAACTGGCCGGTTTGCATAAATTTCTGCATTACAATGATTGGTTTCGCCATGAATTGTCCGGCTATCTGCAAAGCGCGCTGAACACGCCACAAGTCCGCCAAAGCCGTTTTTGGAATCCCTATTTTGTGAAACGCATCGCCAGCGAACACATCGCCGGGCGGAAAAATTATTCCCTCGAAGTCAACGCGGTTCTCACGCTTGAAGCCGTCGAACGGCTGCTGTTCCGCGAACTTCCGCGCGGCAATTAATTCTCAAAATATGAAAACACTGATCATCAAACTCGGCGCGACGGGCGACGTTGTGCGCACCACGCCGTTGCTGGAAAAATTGGACGGCAAAATCACATGGATCACGGCGGCGAAAAATCTAGCGCTGCTGGAAGGTCTGGAAAAAAATCCGCGCAGCCTTTCGTGGGAGCAACGAAGCGCGGTTGCGGATGAGCGCTACGATTTCGTCATCAATCTCGAAGACACGCTTGAGTCCGGCCAGTTTGTGCAGACGTTGAAATTTGACCGGCTGTTCGGCGCATTTTTGGACGCGAACCGCAGGCTGGTTTATACCGACGATTCGCGCGGCTGGTTCGATTTGAGCCTCATCAGCCGGTTTGGAAAACAGGAGGCTGACAGGCTCAAACTTGAAAACCACCGCACTTATCAGGATTTGATTTTCAGCGGCTTGGGATTTGAGTTCAACGGCGAAAAATATCTTTTGCCCGAACCGGCCAAAACGGATTTGTCCGGCGATGTCGCCATTTCACCAAAAGCCGGCGCGGTGTGGCCGATGAAAAACTGGTCTTATTACGCGGAATTAAAACGCGAACTGGAAAAAAGAGGACTCGTCGTCAATGTGCTGCCGGAGCGCGCGACATTGCTCGAACATCTGGGCGACGTGCGGAATCATCGCGTGCTTGTGAGCGGCGACAGTCTGCCGATGCACTTTGCGCTCGGCACCGGCACGCGTTGCGTCACCATTTTCAACTGCACGAGTCCGTGGGAAATTTTCGATTACGGCGTCCAGCGGCAGATCACGTCGCCGTTGCTGGCAGAATTTTTCTTCAAACGCGGCATGGACGCGCGGGCGACGTGCGCGATTTCCGTCCAAGAAATTTTTAACGCGGTGATGGAGCAACTTGCGTCGCCATTGCCGGAGGAATTTTTCTTCAAACGCGGCATGGATGCGCGGGCGACGAACTCGGTTTCCGTCGAAGAAGTTTTGGCGCATTGATGGAGCAACACAAATGAACGACAACCAAATCAGTCTGCTCACGGCCGGACGCGACAAGCCTTACGCGCTCGGACTCGCGACGGCGCTGGCTGCGGCTGGAATGAAAGTTGATTTTGTCGGCGGCGACGAATTAGACGGCCCTGAATTACGCGGCAATCCGCAAATCTATTTTCTCAATCTGCGCGGCGATCAGAGCGTTGACGCGCCGCTGTTGCAGAAAACGATGCGCGTTCTGGTTTATTATTTGCGGCTGATTTTTTACGCAGCGACGGCGCGGCCAAAAGTTTTTCATATTCTTTGGAACAACAAATTCGAGTTTTTTGACCGGACGGGGTTGATGCTGTATTACAAATGCCTCGGCAAAAAAATCATCCTCACGGCGCACAACGTCAACATTTGCCAACGTGATGGCAACGATTCCTTTTTAAACCGGCTTTCGCTGAAAATCCAATACCGCCTGTGTGATTATATTTTTGTCCACACGGAAAAAATGAAAGACGAACTGGTTTCCGCCTTCGGCGTTTCGGAGAAAAAAACGAGCGTCATTCCGCTGGGGATCAACAATACCGTCCCGAACACGACATTAAGCGGCTTGGAAGCGCGGCAACGGCTCGGGTTGGACGTCACAGATAAAGTCATTTTGTTTTTCGGCTGCATTGCGCCTTACAAAGGGCTCGAATATCTGATCGCCGCGTTCGCGGCGATTGCAAAGAGAAACTCACCCTACCGCTTGGTGATTGCCGGCAAGCCGAAAGGCCGCGCGGATTATTGGACGGAGCTTCAGGAATTGATCGCCGGCAGCGGCACGAATGGCCGGATCATTCAAAAAATCGGATTTGTGCCGGATGAGGAAACGGAAGTTTTTTTCAAGGCGGCGGACGTTCTGGTTTTGCCATACACGCATATTTTTCAAAGCGGCGTGCTGTTTCTCGGATACAGCTTCGGCCTGCCGGTCATCGCGGCGGATGTCGGTTCGTTGAGGGATGAAATTTTCGACGGCAAAACCGGCTTTGTTTTTGAACCAAAAAACGCGGCTGCGCTGGCACGCACGATTGAAAATTATTTTGAAAGCGATTTACACCTCGAATTGGATTCGCGCCGCGCAGAAATCCAGAATTTTGCGAACGAGCGATATTCCTGGAGCAAAGTCGCGGCGATAACGACGGCGGTTTATTCAAAATTGTCGCCTGCGGAGAAACATTACAGCGCGCATTACGCGCCGGAAAAATCATGAGGCCGCTGGTTTCCATTTTAATCCCGGCTTACAACGCGGAAAAATTCATCGCCGACACGATCAAATCGGCGCTGGCGCAAACGTGGTTGGAAAAAGAGATCGTCGTTGTTGATGACGGCTCGACGGACGGCACGCTTTCAGTCGCGCTGAAATTTGCCTCCGATGGAATAACCGTGGTTACGCAAAAAAATCAAGGCGCGTCAGCGGCGCGGAACAAGGCTTTTTCACTTTGTCGCGGCGAATATATTCAATGGCTGGACGCGGATGATTTGCTGGCGCGCGACAAAATCAGTCGGCAGATGGAAATAGCAGAACAGATTTCAAACAAGCGCGTTTTGTTTTCTTCGGAATGGGGACGGTTCATGTTTCGTCCGCGATGCGCGAAATTTATTTCAACACCGCTCTGGGCAGATTTGTCGTCGCTGGAATGGTTGCTGCGAAAGATGGGGCAGAATCTTCATATGCAACCCGCGACGTGGCTGGTCAGCCGCGAACTGACGGAAGCCGCCGAGCCGTGGGACACGCGGTTGTCGCTGGACGATGACGGCGAATATTTTTGCCGCGTGCTTCTGGCGAGTGAAAAAATTGATTTTATTCCGGCGGCGAAATCATTTTACCGGATGTCGGGTTTCGGCAGTTTGAGCAATGTTGACAAGTCGGAAAAGAAACTCGATTCGCTGTGGCTCTCGATGCAGTTGCACGTCCAATACATTCGTTCGCTCGAAGATAGCGGGCGGACGCGCGCCGCGTGCCTGACTTATTTGAAAAACTGGCTGGGATATTTTTATCCCGGACGGATGGACATTGTCGGGCAGGCGCAACAACTCGCCACAACGATCGGCGGCAATTTGGAACTGCCGCAATTGCGCCGGAAATACGCGTGGCTTGAAAAAATCTCGAGCCGGAAAATCGCGAATCAAGCGCAAGTTTCACTGCCGAATTTGAAAACATTTTTAACGAGGTCGTGGGACAAAGCCATGTTTCATCTGGAAAAGCCCGGCGCAGTTTGAAGATTTTTTATGGCGCAAGAACTCATCATCGAAGCTGGTCGGACGGAAGGCCAATACTGGCGCGACGTCTGGCGATACCGCGAGCTGTTTTATTTTCTCGCGTGGCGCGATTTTTTAATCCGCTACAAACAGACGTATGTCGGCGTGGCATGGGCGCTGATCCGCCCGGTCTTGACGATGTTCGTTCTCACGATGGTCGGGAAATTCGGCAAACTGCCGACGGGCGGCGCGCCCGGCCCGCTTTTTTTCTTTTGCGCGCTGCTGCCGTGGCAGTTTTTTTCAACCACGTTGTCTGAAAGCAGCGTCAGTTTTGTGTATAATGCGAACCTCGTTTCAAAAATTTATTTTCCGCGTCTCGTTGTGCCGGCCAGCTGCGTCATCATCAGCTTCGTGGACTTTTTTGTTTCGGCGGTGTTTCTGGTCATCCTGATATTTTATTATCGTTTCATTCCGCCGGCGGCAATTGTGTTCCTGCCGTTTTTTGTGTTGTTGATTTTCGGAGCTTCGCTGGGCGCGGGACTTTGGACGGCGGCGTTGACGGTCAAATTCCGCGACTTCAGGTTCGTCGTGCCATTTATCGTGCAGTTTGGACTTTTCGCGTCCGTGCTTTTTCCCGGAAAGGGGCATCTGCTTTATTCGCTAAATCCGATTGTGGGAATCATTGACGGATTTCGCTGGTGCATTCTGGGCGGAGAAAATGTGATTTACTGGCCGGCTTTTGTCGCGTCCGTTCTCGGCGTGACGTTCATGGTCATAACGGGGCTTTGGTATTTCCGCAAAACGGAACGAATTCTTGCCGACATCATTTGATAGAAAATTTCTCCTGCAAAATAATTTGTGAGCGACGCCATCATCACCATCGAAAATCTTTCGAAGCTTTATTACCTCGGCAATAACGTCCGCGACGGGCGCGGCTTCCGGCATATCATTGAAGACGCGGTTCGCAATCCGGTGCAATGGCTGAAAGACAAGAGCCGGAATTTGAACGCCGGCAAGGAGGAATTCTGGGCGCTCAAGGACGTGGTGTTTGACATCAAGCAAGGCGAAGTCGTCGGCATCATCGGGCGCAACGGCGCGGGAAAATCCACGTTGCTGAAAATCTTGAGCCGCATCACCGAGCCGACAACCGGGCGCATCAGCATCAAAGGTCGTGTGGCAAGTTTGCTGGAAGTCGGGACCGGTTTTCATGCTGAACTGACCGGGCGCGAAAATATTTTTCTCAACGGCGCGATTCTCGGAATGAGCAAGGCGGAAATCAAACGCAAGTTTGATGAAATCGTGGCGTTTTCAGAAATCGAAAAATTTCTGGACACGCCGGTCAAACATTATTCATCGGGAATGTATGTCCGGCTTGCCTTCGCCGTGGCCGCGCATCTCGAACCGGAAATTTTGATCGTGGACGAAGTGCTGGCCGTTGGCGACGCGGCGTTTCAAAAAAAATGTCTCGGCAAAATGCAGGAGGTTTCGCGCAGCGAAGGGCGCACCGTGATTTTTGTCAGCCACAACATCGCGGCGGTCCTGCAACTCACTTCGCGCGCGGTGGTTTTAGACAAAGGCCGCGTGCGCTTTTACGGGCCGACGGAAGAAGCAGTGGAGCAATACACCAAGGCCATTGATTCCGATTCGACGGTTTTTTTTCCGGTGGACAAATTGCCGCGCAAAAACGGCGGGAACCAATCCGCACACTTTTTGTCTTTTCGCTTTGACCGTCCGGCGCCGATTTTTTCTTCCGATGAAAATTTCCGTTTCCTTGCAAAAATCCGGGCGGCGGAAGACGTGCCGCAACTTCGTCTCAGCGTGACCATCTTCACCGCTGAAGGCGTTCCTATCGGCAGTTGTTCCGGCGCGGAACGTCCCGGTCTGGCTCGCGGAAAGGAAACTGAAGTTGAAGTTTCAATTCCCAATTCGCGGCTGGCTCCCGGCCATTATCATTGCGGCGTGTCCGTGGGCAAAGGCGATCATCGGACGGGTCAGGTGGATTTTGACGTGATCATTGACACGCTGGCCTTCGAAGTGCGCGCCGAAGAAGGCGCGGACGGAACGGTCTCCACCTGGCACCGCAATTGGGGCTCAATTGTTTTTCCAGACCTGATTCAAAATTCACACAAAAATGGAAACGGCAATGGCAATCGTCTGTGAATGCGCCGCGAAAATTTTGCGGTCTCTTCGCGCGCAAGGAACGCTGGGGATTGTCGTGGCGCGGCTGGCTGGTTTTTATTTTGGCCGGACTGTTGATTGCTGTGCTGCTGCTGCTGAACATTCGGCCGTTTCTGGCAAAAACGCAGCGCGTGAACGCAAACGTCCTCGTCGTCGAAGGATGGATTCATGAATACGCCATTCTCGACGCAGCGGCGGAATTTCAAATGAATCATTATGAGAAAATTTACACGACGGGCGGCCCGATTATCGGAAGCGATGGTTTCACAAATGATTTCAACACGTCGGCCAGCGTAGGCGCGGAACTTTTGAAAAAAGTCGGCGTGCCCGAGGAATTTATTCAAATGATTCCTTCGCATATTTCAGGGCGCGACCGGACTTACAATTCCGCCGTTGCATTGCGCGATTGGTTTCGTGAACACAATGTGACTGTCCGCAGCATCAATGTCCTGACCGAGGACGCCCATGCGCGCCGAACGCAACTGCTCTTCCAAAAAGCGTTCGGCTCCGGTGTTGCCGTCGGCGTCATTTCAGTTCCCGATCCCGATTATGACGAGAAGCATTGGTGGCGCACCAGCGAAGGCGTGCGGGAAGTTTTAGGCGAAAGCATCGCATATGTTTACGCGAGAATCTTTTTTCATCCGCCAGAAAATTTTCTGAAAAAGTGAATTGTCGCCCAATTTTGAAGCAAAATTAAAATCTGTTAATTATGAAATCAAAAAAAAGAACTGTCCGCTTTGCGCGTCAAAACAAAAGCGTTTGGGTTTGGACGCTCTCGTCATTTAGTTTGCTGCTCTTGAGTCGCGCCGCGGAAACGCAACAGGCGATTGCGCCGCAGCCGCAGTCTTCCGCCACCACTGAACCGGTCTGGGAACAATCACAAACAAACCAGTTCGAAGTGTTCAGTCCGGCTGGAACCGCCGCCGGTTCTGCATTGGATCAACCTTTTCAAATAGGGCCGGTGACAGCGCGGCCACATTTTCTCTACCGCTTTTTTTATGCAACCGGGCTTCCATTGAGTCCCGGCAACCAACAAAACACGGCGATTCAGGAATTTTCTCCGGGCATTACGTTTGATATTGGCACGCATTGGACGTTGGATTACTCGCCCACGTTGCGATTTTATTCGAACCACAATTTTAAGAACGAGTTTGATAACTCAATCACATTGACCGGCGCGACTGCCTATGAAGATTGGACGTTTGGATTTTTGCAAAGTTATGCCTCCTCCGATTCGCCGAATGTTCAAACCGGAACTCAAACCAGCCAGGAAATCTATGCGACCGCGCTCACGGCTTCCTACGCTTTCAACAGCAAGATGTCGCTGGACATGGGGCTTTATCAAAATCTCCAGTTCACCGAGAATTTTCAAAACTCCCGTGACTGGTCAACGATGGAATGGTTGAATTACCAATTCTGGCCGCGTTTCAACGCCGGCATCGGCGCGGGAGTTGGCTATGTGAACGTGGATGTCGGCCCGGATCAAACTTACGAGCAGACCTCCGGGCGAATCAATTGGCGGGCGACTGACAAGATAAGTTTTCAGGTCAACGCTGGCTTCGAAGACCGTCAGTTTTTAAGCAGCGGCAGTGGTGCATTGCTTAGTCCGACTTTTGGTGCGGCAATCCAATATCAGCCGTTTGACGTGACAAAAATTTCGCTGAACGCAAGCCGCTCCATAACTCCGTCCTATTTCCAAGACCAAGTCTCCGAAAATACAAGCGTCAGTTGCGATTTAAACCAGCGTCTTTTGGGGAAATATTATCTGGACCTGAACGCCGGATACAACATGACCGAATATGACGCTTCAACGAGCGCCGGCTCTGCGAACCCGGACAATGACTATTACACTTTCAACGCCCGGTTGAGCCGTTCATTTCTGAAACGCGGAACGCTGGCGGTCTTCTATCAATACAGCGGAAATTCCTCGACTGAACCCGGATTCACTTATTCGGGCAGCCAGGTTGGAATTGAAATCGGATACAAGTATTAAACACACTCCAGAGCGGACAGCCGGAATTGTTTTGACGTGAATGTAAAAGGAGTCATGTCCGTTGATGAAGCAAAACCTTCCGCACCACTGCGGAAATTTTTTCTGGCCACGGCCATTTTAGTCGTCTGCTTTGGCAAGCCGTTGTTTGATTTGCTGCGGATTGCGGCAAAGGACGATTTATATTCCTACATTCCGCTGATTCCGCTAATCAGCATTTATCTGGTCTGGTTGCAGAAAAAAAGTTTGCCGCGCCTTTCCGAACCGGCGCGCAAACTGGCCGCACTTTTTTTTGCGGGTGGTTTGACAACAATCGCAGTTTATTTATTTGTCGTTCGTTCCGCGTCACTAGCCGATGAAGATTATCTTGCGGTGACCATCTTTGCTTTTCTTTTATTTTTCACAGGCGCGTGCTGCCTGTTTTTTGGAAAGGAAATGTTGCGTGCGATTGCATTTCCAATCGGCCTGCTCGTTTTCATGATTCCATTTCCAGAATTTGTGCGGCACGGAATCGAGACGTTCCTGCAATGCGGCTCGGCGTTCGTCGCTGCTGGATTATTCAAGTTGTCGGGTATGCCGGTTTATCAGGATGGATTGATGTTCAGATTACCCGGCTTCAATCTTGAAGTGGCCACGGAATGCAGTGGAATCCGTTCTAGCCTGATGCTGTTCATCATGAGCCTGTTGACCGGCTATCTTTTTTTGCGCAAGCCGTGGAACCGGACAATGCTGGCTCTGGCGGTGATTCCGCTGGCGTTGTTGAGAAATGGTTTTCGGGTATTTGTCATCGGACAGCTTTGCGTTCGCGTCGGTCCGGAAATGATCAATTCACCCATTCACCGTCATGGCGGGCCATTATTTTTCATTTTGGCTCTGCTGCCGCTTTTCCTGCTTTTGATTTTTTTAAGAAAGTCCGAGCGGGTGAAATCTCCACCTCAAACATCCAAAATTTAATATGCGAAAACTTCATCTTTTTTTAATTGTGGCCATCGCCAGTCTTCTGGCAATCGGCAGCACTGGCTGCACGGCAAAGGCAAAGAAAATTTACCATTTGTCGCGCGCGAACAAATATTTCGACGCCGGTCAATATGACCAGGCCGAGATTGAATACATAAATGTCCTCCGCAATGACCAGGAAAACGCCGACGCATACGGACGCTTGGGCATCATTTATTTTGAAGAAGGACGTTATCAAAGCGCCGCGCCATTTTTGTTCAGGGGAAGCCAGTTGGCGACAAACAATCTGGAACTGCATTTGAAACTGGGATTCATCTACTTGGCGATGGGAAAATCGAAAGAGGCGCGGGATGAAGCCAGTTTTATCCTCGCGCAAAAATCGCAGGACAAGGACGCGCCGCTTCTGCTGGCCGAAAGTGCCACGACGCAAACAGAAATTGCCGACGTGCGACAACAATTGCAAAGGCTGTCGCAAGTCGGAGACAAAGCGGCTATCGAAGTGGCTTCGGGAATGCTTTCGTTTCAAGAACACGATTTCAAAACAGCCGAAGCCGATTTCCAACGCGCCGAAGTTCTTGATCCAAAATCCGACGCGGCGTATTTGGCGTCGGGCACTTTGAATCTGGCTCAAAATAATTTGAAACAGGCCTGGGCCGACTTCAAAACCGCCGCCGATCTTTCTCCGGCGCGCTCTCCAAGGCGGTTGCAATACGCACAATTCGAGATTCAAACCGGCAATTCGGCGTCGGCCAAAAACATTCTCAGCGAAATGGCAAAAAAAACTCCGGACTATATTCCTGCGTGGGTTGGTTTGGCGGAAATTGCGCTGGCTGAGAAAAAATCCGACGAATGCGCCGCTTCATTGAACAAAGCGCTCGCTCGCGACCCGGAAAATTATGACGCCTTGTTGTTGCAAGGCCGGCTGGATCTCGCACAGGGTGAAACGGCAAAGGCCATAGCGGAATTGGAGCGGATGGCCAAAACTTTTCCGCAGGCTTCGCGTGTTCATTACCAGCTTGCCACGGCATATCTTGTGAATGGCGAGCCTACAAAAGGCGTGAACAGCCTGAATACAGCAGTGAGTTTGGACGCCAATTTCACCGAGGCCATTTTGCTGCTGGCGCAAGTCGGCATCGAAAATGGCGATTCTGATTCCGCCATTGTTTCCTTAAAACAATTGATCGCAAAACAGCCCCAACTGGTGCAGGCGCAACTGTTGCTGGCCTACGCTTATCGTGCGCAGGGAAAAGCAGACGACGCGCTGGCGATTTATCAACAGTTGGGACAATCGTTTCCGCAAAATCCGCAGATTCCGTTGCTAATGGGTTCAACATTTTTGCAGCAAAAGAATAATGTCGCTGCACGGAAAGAATTCACACGGGCGTTTGAACTTGCCCCCGACAATTTGCTCGCGCTGGAACAGTTGGTGGATTTGGATTTGACTGAAAAACAATTCGCCACGGCGATGCAACGTGTTGAAAAAGTCATCGGAAGAAATCCAAAACAAGCGGAGTTGCGGCTGCTTCAGGCCAATGTATTCATGGCGCAGGGAGAAACCAATCAAGCCGAAGTCGCCTTGTCAAAGGCCATTGAATTGCAGCCGGAATCCCAGGCAGCCTATTTGATGCTGGCGCAATTATATTTTGATTCCAAACAGAACCAGAAGGCAATGGCCGATCTCAATACGGTTATCGGGAAAAATCCAAAAAATGTTTCGGCGCTGATGCTT
>Ga0302281_10001204_pt1 | contig 18862 bp, 10 predicted proteins | sample III_Fen_E1_2_FD_198762 | JGI IMG/M metagenome (GOLD analysis project Ga0302281, IMG submission 198762) | Peat permafrost microbial communities from Stordalen Mire near Abisko, Sweden - III_Fen_E1_2 | ecosystem: Environmental > Terrestrial > Soil > Wetlands > Permafrost | place: Sweden: Abisko...
ATGGGAAAGCGCGACTCGGAATTCATCATGATTCTGGACATCGACCGCGTCTTCTCGGCCGAAGAGTTGGTGGCCGTGCGCGGCGCTGAAAACATCAAATCGGCTGCATAACTGCCGCTTGACGAAAGGGGTGGGGGCGCACAAGCGCCCCCTTTCATTCTATGAGTATTCGCGAAGAGACAATTTCGAACGCAGATTTTGGCCGGCTCCGCACTCTGATCTATACCCAGTCGGGAATCAATCTGAATGTCGATAAAAAGACCATGCTTGAGCTTCGGATCAAGCGTCGGTTGAAGAGCCTGGAACTTACTTCATTCTCCGACTATTGTGAATATCTATTTGGTCATCAAGGGCAAAGAGAGGAGATGGTCCAATTCCTCAATGTTGTTACGACAAACAAGACAGATTTCTTCAGGGAGCCCGATCACTTTGATTACCTTGTGCAGAAGGCCCTTCCCGACATTCTCGCGCGGAATGGGTGCGAACGTTCAGTGATGGTCTGGAGCGCAGGCTGCTCCACTGGCGAGGAGCCATATACCCTCGCAATGGTGATGAATGAGTTTGGACAGACTCACCCCGGCTTTCACTTCCGCGTGTTGGCCACGGATATTTCCACAGAAGTGCTGGCCAAAGCGAAAATGGGAGTCTTCAGCGAAGAAGTTGTGCGGCCTGTATCGGCCGATCTGCGTAGAAAGTACTTCATGCGCAGCCGCGACCGCAATTCCAACCTTCTGAGGGTAGTGCCTGAGTTGCGGCAAATGATCGAGTTTCGGCGGTTGAACTTTATGGATAGTGACTATGGGCTCGCAGAAAAAGTGGATGTGGTTTTCTGCCGCAACGTGATCATTTACTTCGATAGGGATACGCAGGAGCAAATTCTGCAAAAGCTCACTCACAATCTCTTGCCGGGGGGCTACGCGTTTGTCGGCCACTCCGAGGCCCTGCACGGGATGGATCTTCCTCTGGAGCCGGTTGCGCCGGCTTTGTATAGGAGGGTTGATGTCAGAACCTGAAGTCGAACTGACTGACGTCTATCTGCAGCCCGGCGAGATGTTTCTCGCTCACGAGCCAACGATTATCCGGACTCTGCTCGGGTCATGCGTTGGTGTGACCTTTTGGAGCGCCAGGCTTGGGATCGGAGCGCTATGCCATGCCATGTTGCCCGAATGTCCAGAGCACTCTTCAGGGAGATTACTCCCGGAGGTTGGCTATCGTTATGTGGATTTTTCTATCCGCGACATTGCGCGGAAGTTCGATCAGTTAGGCGCCCACCGCTCGGAGGTACAGGTAAAGCTGTTTGGGGGCGCCGACGTGCTTCTCGGCGGACCTGGGGCGGCCGACAGGCCCACCGTCGGCAGCCTGAATTGCGATTCGGCGCTCGCTGTCCTAAGCGCCGAAGGTTTTCAAGTGACGGCGTCTAGCCTGCGAGGCACCACAGGCTTGAACATTCATTTCGATACCGGAAACGGAGAGGTCCAGCTTCGCCGACTCAAGGATTGTTCGCTTCTCAATCCACCGCACAATCGGGCAAAAGGACGGCGCGCATGAGCATGAAAAAGATTCGTGTTCTCATCGTGGACGATTCAGCGATTGTTCGGCAAACACTTAGTGAGGTGCTCTCGTCCGATCCGGAGATTGAGGTCATTGGGACCGCGGGTGACCCTTTCGTGGCGGCCGAACGAATAGCCGAACAGGTGCCGGATGTCATCACCCTGGACATTGAGATGCCGCGGATGGATGGGCTCACGTTCCTGCAGAAGATCATGAGCCAACACCCGATACCGGTCGTGATCTGTTCGAGCCTCGCGGAAGACAGAGCACAAAGCACCTTGAAGGCACTTGAATACGGAGCGGTGGATATCATCACCAAACCGCGCTTTGGCACGAAGCAATTTCTGGAGGAATCCCAAATCATACTTTGTCAGGCCGTCAAGGCCGCGGCAGCGGCGCAGTTGCGGCTACTCACCCCAAGCCGTGTCGTTGAACCAAAGCTGACTGCGGACGCCATTCTGTCTCCTGGCACGAGCGCGATGCTCGAGACGACCGAGAAGGTGGTGGTGATCGGCGCATCGACTGGCGGAACGGAAGCACTCAAGACTCTGCTGGAGGTGCTTCCAGCCGATTGCCCGGGAATCGTGATCGTGCAGCACATGCCGGAGTTGTTCACTCGCGCCTTTGCCAAGCGACTAGACAGTTTGTGCAGTATTACCGTTAAGGAAGCAGAGAGCAACGACACCGTGCTGCGAGGGCGGGCATTGATCGCGCCGGGGAATCATCACACGTTGATCAAGAGGAGCGGCGCACGCTATTACGTCGAAATCAAGGATGGACCGCTTGTCTGCCGTCACCGTCCGTCGGTCGACGTGCTTTTTCGATCCGCGGCCCGTTATGTCGGGCAGAATGCGGTCGGAGTGATATTGACCGGAATGGGCGATGATGGCGCGAGGGGAATGCTGGAAATGAAACAGGCGGGAGCTATGACGATTGCGCAGGATGAGGCCAGTTGCATAGTTTTCGGTATGCCCAAGGAAGCTATCAAGTACGGTGCGGTGAATAAGATATTGCCGCTACAGGCAATCGCTGGAGCAATGCTGATTTGTGCAAAGTGACGCGACGAGGAGGCACGAAGTTGAAGGGACGGAGTCAATGAGCGCGAAGATCAACGCAGAGGCTGCCCACACCCTTGAGAAATCCGGAGCCGATCTCCAATGGGTGCTCCGGACCGCCGAAGACGCGATGAGCGCGCTGGTCGGTTCCTTTCAAGGTCTAACCAGCGATGCTGACGCGATCTTGAAGCAGGCGGCGGCCATCGTAGTTTGCGTCGAGAACGAAAGCGTAAGCTCCGTTCTGCCGAGCGTGCATAATCTGGGCATCGCGGCCAGGCAGTTTGTTGATGACAGACTCCAGGCAACTTCCCAAATACTCGAAACCGTTTCAACGGAAACGGAGTTGCTGCACAAGTTATCTATGGTGACGGACGGACAAGAGGGACTTGCTTTCAAGATAAGAATGCTCAACGTGCATACAAAAATAGAGGTGGCTCATCTCGGGTCTGTGGGCGCCGATTTCGAGTATCTCGCTCGCGAGTTGGCCGACTTTTCGAAGACTTTAGCCCAAAATACCAAGGATCTTACGAGTCACACGGATGATCGTAGGGCGGCGACTGAGAAGACAAGGTTCATGCTTTCCTCCGAACTCCCACACCTGCGAGAAGAGTTGACGCGCGTTGGAATCAATATAGGCAACGATTTGGCCGCTCTTGACCCAGGTCTGGCCAAGCTCTCCAAGATTCCTGCGCAATTCAAACAGTCCACGGAAGATATTGCCCGCCAGATCACAGGTGTAGTGGTCGCCGTCCAAGGTCACGACATTACTCGCCAACAAATCGAGCATGTGCAAGAGGCGATAGAGACTATTTCAACCACAATGCTCGCAGAGGCCAGTTCGCCGGTCGGAATCACCCCTGAAATTGCTCGCGCCTATGCTGGCCTCACAATCCAGACCTTTCAACTGAAGGCCATCAAAGGGACGATAGCGGAATGGACGTCGCAAATCAGGGTATGTCTGGATAGCATCTTCGGCGTTAGCGTGTCTGAGTTGGTCGGGATCGGCCCATTGGTGCTTGAACAGGAGCGGTTGGTGTCGTTCCAGCTAGCGCACATAGAATTGCTCGAACGCGAATGTCAAGCATACAGCGAGCGAGTCCGGTCTACCCTTGAGGGGATCTCCAACCTCTCCCAATTGGTCGCGGAACATCTGCAGAATGCTGAGTCCGCACGCAGCCGCCTTCGACTACTTACGTTCAACTCCGTTATAGAGGCCGCTCGCCTGGGGAAGCAAGCGGACACAATATGTGTGATCGCGGACGGTATCGCGGAAGTTTCGAATGAATGGGCCAAAATCACCGAGCAATCCGAGAGCGCGCTGGGGGAGATTCTAGGCCTATCCAAGCGCATAAACGAAGTGATGGCAAACTTCTCGCAAGCCAGCGGCGAGAAATTCAAGGAAGCTCAAGTACAGACGAAATCGGGTCTCGACACTCTGCGAGACGCTGCCACCTTCGCAGTCGCACAGGGTCAAAAAATAGCAATCGTGACTGAGACCATGCAGATCAAGAGTGGTGAGATAGGGAAATCCAGTGACCTTTTGAATGCATGTTTTGCTCGCATTGACGAGGTATCCGCAGACATAGAAAGCGCGAAGAAGCAACTGGAGTCCTATTACCCGGATGTGAAGGGAAAATGCAACGCCGCAGAAGTTGAGCAGCTATTCTCCGCGGCCTACACAACGCAGACGGAGCGCGACGTAATGAGGGCGGCGATCTACGGCACCGAATTCTCCGCGCAGAAGCAAGGCTCGATAGGTAACGATGTTGAATTGTTTTGACTCTGACCTCGCGTCAGGAAAGTACTACATTCTCGTACCAAGGAAATGAGTACAGGCGATGAAACACATATTGACGGTGGACGATTCAGCCAGTGTGAGACAGATGGTCAGCTTTACTCTGCGCACGGTAGGCTATGAGGTGACAGAAGCTGTTGATGGCAAAGATGGCCTCGTCAAAGCAGAACGCGGAAAATTCGACTTGATTATCACTGATCTGAACATGCCCATTATGGACGGCATTCAACTAATCACCGCTTTGCGCAAGCTGCCTGGATATTCCTTTGTTCCTATCTTGATGCTATCCACCGAGTCTCAGGCGGAGAAAAAGGACGCAGGGCGAAAGGCTGGCGCAACCGGCTGGATAGTGAAGCCATTCAACGCGGACCAACTGGTCGCGGTGGTTCAGAAGCTTGTTAAGTAAGTTGGTGTTCACCTGAGGAGCGTGTAATTAAGAAAGCACTTGGGCAAAGGGCACCGCATGTGGGCCAACAAATGAACATGAGGTTTAGTTCATTGGAGTGAGACGTGATTCCGGAAAACAGACCATTTGAACAGACGGGTTTGATCACAGCTGTCGAGCAGGCTGCGGACGGGATCGTGATCACAGACACTGATGGCAACATTCAGTATGTCAATCCCGCGTTCACAAAGATGACCGGATACAGCCGCGAGGAAGCGGAAGGGAAGAATCCGCGCCTTCTCAAATCGGGACACCACGCGCTCGGATTCTACGAAGATCTCTGGAAGACGATCAAATCCGGTGAAGTTTGGCACGGCGAAGTGGTCAACCAGCGCAAGGATGGAACCCTCTATAACGAGGAGATGCGGATCGCCCCCGTGCGCTCCTCGACTGGCGAAATTGTCAACTTCATAGCGATCAAGCACGACGTGTCTGACCGGCGAGCCGCGGAAGAAGCGAGGGCGCTTCTTGCGTCCATTGTTGAAGGCTCCGAAGACGCCATTATTGCCCATTCGCTGGCGGGAATTATTCTTACTTGGAACCGTGGCGCCGAGGCTCTTTTCGGCCATTCTGCCAGCGATGTAATCGGGCGTCCGATGTCTCTTATAATGATGCCCGAACGCGTGCATATCCTGCCGCAGTTTACCGCAGACGTATGTCGAAGCGGGCGAGTTCCGCAGTATGACACTACGTGCCTACATAAAGATGGACGGAGGATTGACGTATCAATTATCGGGTCTCCGGTGAGGAACCAGGCGGGCGAGGCAACGGCCATTTCCGTCATCCTTCGCAACATCACGAAGCGGCGCAAAGCAGAGCGAAGGATTCAGGAGAGCGAGGAGCGCCTCCGCAAGGTCTTTGAAAATGCGCCCTTAGGAATCTGCGTAGCAGGCCGGGACACACAATACATTCAGGTGAATGAGGCTTTCTGTCGAATGCTCGGCTATAGCCAGCAGGAGTTGCTTGGCAGGAAGTGGACAGAGTTGTGCCACCCCGACGATCTCGCGACGGCGATGGAGGGTAAGGAGAGACTGTGGGGTGGAGCAACCGATTCTCTCGACGGATTAAGGCGCTACATTCACCGTGATGGAACCGTGGTTTGGACCCAGATCAGGGTCTCGATAGTAAAGGCCAGCGACGGACAGCCGCTCTATTCTGTGGTTCATGTAGAAGACATCAGCGAGAGAAGACGGACAGAGGAGGCGCTGCGCGAGAGCGAAGAGCGCCTCCGCAAGGTCTTTGAACAAGCGCCAGTAGGAATCTGCGTAGCAGACAGGGACACACGATACATTCAGGTGAATGGGGCTTTCTGTAGAATGCTCGGCTATAACCAGCAGGAGTTGCTCGGCAGGAAGTGGACAGAGTTGCGCCACCCCGACGATCTCCCGGCGGCAATGAGGGGTAAGGCAAGACTGTGGGGTGGAGAAACCGAATCTCTCGACGAATTTCAGCGCATCATTCATCGGGATGGAACCGCAGTTTGGACCCACGTCAAGGTTTCGCTAGTAAAGGCCAGCGACGGGCAACCCCTCTATTCTGTGATCCATGTAGAAGACATTACCGAGCAAAGACGGGCGCATGAGGCGCTGCGCGTCGCCCAGAAGTTCTCCCAGGCCGTGATCGATGCAATTTCATCGAGCATTTGCGTGCTCGACGAGTCCGGCATGATCATTGCCGTGAACAATGCATGGAGGGGGGTTGCAGAGGCGAATCGAAAAGAAGACCGCGGCGTACACGAGGGCTTTGCTTCAGACAACGAAGGCATCTGCGAAAGCGTCAACTACCTCGAGGTCTGCGACCAGGTGACTGGCCCAGAGTATGAGGAGGCGGCCGAGTTCGCTAGGGGTATTCGGGCTGTTTTGCGTGGAGATCAGGTCCGGTACTCCAGAGAGTATCCGTGCCATTCCCCCACTGAGCAGCGATGGTTCTTGTGCAAGGTTACCCAGTTTGAATTCAGTGGCCTGGCCCGAGTCGTAATTGAACATATCAACATTACGGAACGCAGGCGTTCGGAGCAGGCTCTGGCTGAGAGCGAGGAGCGTTTCCGTTCCATGGCCGACGGCAGTCCGTCGATCATGTGGGTGACCAATATTGATGGGAATCTCCACTTCATTAACAAGGCATACCGCGAATTTTTCGGCGTCACCGCCGAGGAGGTTGAACATGGCAAATGGCAAATGCTCGTTCACCCGGACGACGCTCCCGAATTCACGGCAGCGTTTAGCCGTTCAGTGACGAGTCACACCTCTTTCAGCGCGGAGGCAAGAGTCAGGCGCGGTGACGGCGAGTGGCGCCTCGTGGGATCGAGAGCCGAACCGCGCCTATCGCCGAGCGGTGAGTACCTGGGGCATATCGGCCTCAGCGCAGACATCACCGAACGCGAGCGCGCCAATCAAGAGCGTGAGTTTCAGCACTCCCTCATTCACGCGATACACGAGGTGTCACTCGACGGGATTCTTGTCCTGAATAACGCCGGCCTTATCGTGTCGCACAACCAGAGGTTCAAGGATATTTGGCAATTTCCCGCGCTTGAAATCCCGGAAAACCTACCCGACTATTACATAGGAGATCAGCCACCGCGAGTTTTATCGGCAGGTGCCGAGCGTGTAAGAGATCCCGAGGCATTCATTAAGAGGGTTCTGGAGATTAACGAAGATTTGGCAGCAATCGATCACTGCGAAATTGAAATGAAGGATGGCAGGACACTCGAACGCTATTCGACGAGCCTGCGAAGTAAAGAGGCCCAATACCTGGGACGCGCGTGGTTCTTTCGAGACATCACCGAGCGCAAACGGGCAGAGGAAGCGCTGATCGAGAGTGAACATCGCTTCAGGACCATGGCAGATAGTTGCCCGATTGGGATTTGGGTCACCGACAGAACTGGAGGGACCCAGTTCATCAACCGGACCTACCGGGAATTCTGCGGCATAACCTCAGAACAGGTTGAGGGAGACGAGTGGAAGTCGCGGATTCACCCGGAAGATGCGCCGGAGTTTGTAGCGGCACTCGAACGCGCGGTGAAAGAGCAGATGCCATTCAAGGCTGAGGAACGGATCCGGCGCGCCGATGGCGAGTGGAGGTGGGTGGAGTCGTACGCGGTACCGTACTTTTCTCCGAACGGTGAGTTCCTGGGGCTTGTTGGTACAAGCAAAGACATCACCGAGCGCAGACAAGCCGTGTTGGCTTTGGAAAGCAGTGAGGAGAAGTTTCGTCAACTGGCAGAGAACATTCGGGAGATTTTTTGGGTCAAGGATGCGGGAAGCGAAGGTTTCCTCTACGTCAGTCCAGCGTACGAGCAGGTCTGGGGAAGAACCTGCGCAAGCATCTACGAAAACCCGGCGTCCCGGTTAGAGGCGATTCACCCGGATGATCTCGAAAAGGCCTGCCTGGTCTTTGCACGGCAAAAAGAAGGAGAACCAGCCGAGACGGAATACAGAATTCTGATACAAGATGGGCAGGAGAAATGGATACGGGATAGATCATTCCCTATCCGCGACCGCGAAGGGCAGTTGATTCGGCTCGTCGGAATCGTTGAGGATATCACCGAACGAAAGCGCTACGAGCAGGAGTTGATTAGCGCTCAGGAGGGCGCCGAGGCCGCGAACCACGCCAAGAGCCGCTTCCTCGCCAACATGAGTCACGAGATACGCACGCCGATGAATGGAGTCATTGGCATGAATCAGCTGCTGCTTGAAACGGATCTCACCCCTGAGCAGCGGAAATACGTTCAGATGGCCCAGACCAGCGGGCATACACTTCTTGCGCTCATTGATGACATTCTTGACTTGTCCAAGATCGAAGCGGGGAAGATTTCACTTGAGAAGCAGATCCTCGACGTGCGGCAAGTTATCGCAGATGTCATTCTTCTCCTGCAAGACCGGGTAACCGCGAAGGGACTCCAGCTGCTTTCGTGCGTGTCTCCAGATGTTCCGCCGCACATCCAAGGTGATGCGCTCCGTCTACGCCAGATCCTGACCAATCTCGCCGCGAACGCTGTCAAGTTTACCGACCATGGCGAGGTGACGTTCAATGTGGAACTCATGAGCGAAAGCAATGGCATTGCGACCCTCCGTTTCGCTGTCAGCGACACGGGAATCGGAATACGACCGGATCAGGTGAAAATACTTTTTTCACCATTTGTTCAAGCCGATGCCTCCACGACGCGCAAATACGGCGGCACGGGGCTTGGACTGACGATATCAAAGCAGCTTGTGGAGTTGATGGGCGGGAAGATGGGTGTGAATAGCCGGGAGGGTAAGGGTTCAACCTTCTGGTTCACAGCTGTCTTTGAAAGTGCAGTTGCCAGCGAGAGAAGGTCCGCAGGCGAGCTGCCGAAGGATCTCGTCATGGAGCCGCGTCCTCAGACGACAATCGGGCATGGAGAAAAAATCCTGGTGGCAGAAGACAACCTCACCAACCAGCTTGTGGTTCTGGCCCAATTGCGGAAACTTGGATACAAGGCGGATGTTGTTATGAACGGCGCGAAAGCCGTCGAAGCGGTTGAGCGCGGAGGGTACGACCTGGTGCTGATGGACTGCGAGATGCCGGTCATGGACGGCTACGAAGCAACCCGGCGGATTCGCAAATCGCTTCAACCAGGCATTCCGATCGTTGCTCTCACGGCTGATGCAATGTCGTCTGCCAGGGAACGATGCCTGAGCGAGGGGATGAATGACTATCTTGCAAAGCCGCTTGAACTTCCGCGGCTGGCGGACGTGCTCGCCAAGTGGTTGCGCGCAGCCCGCACCAACGCTCTTCCGGAACCTCTCCCGCGGGACGCAGGAGAATCAATCGAATGCACATTCGATGAGGAGGCTTTGCTGCGACGGCTGATGGGAGACCGCCAACTGGCCAGCGCCATTGTCAATGGATTCCTTGATGATTTTCCCATTCAATTGAAGAATCTACACGGGCTGCTCTCAAGGGGAGACGCGCCGGCAGTCCGGTTGCATGCGCACGCACTCAAGGGAGCGGCGGCAACGGTTGGGGCCGAGGGCCTGCGGTCAATCACCTCGGCCATTGAAGAGGCCGGGAAGGCCGGAAACCTCAACCGCTGTATCGAACTGCTCCCCTGCGCGGCGAAGGAATTTGAACGATTCAAGACCATCGTGGATCGGACGGGATGGTTAGAGCTCCAGACAGCACCGGTAGTTTTGAGGATGAATGGCAATGATTGATTTGAATGACGAGTTGGCACAGGACTATTTAGCCGATTGCCGGGAACACTTGGCGATGATCGAGGCGGATCTTCTTTCTCTGACGATGGGCGAACCTCAAACTGGTGAGGCTCAGCTAAGTCGAGTCTATCGAGGCATGCATTTCATCTGGGGCGGCTCGGCATTTTTCGACCTCATCAAGATCCGCGAGCTTGCATACAAAGTGGAGCAGAGTCTGACATCTCTTCGCTCGCAGAACGCTGCGATCACGGCCAATCAGGTACGCTCCTTGATTTCCGCGTCTGACACATTGAGCGAACTGATTCGACACCCAGTCGTGAGCAATGAAGCTAACATTCAAGGAATCATGGACGATCTGGACAGACTACTGGCCGATAGCCAATCTTCCACCGGCTCGGCCCAAACCGCCCCGCTCAGCCAGTCTCGCCATAAGGGAAAATCTTTGCGCATCCTCCTGGCGGAGGACGACTTTGCCTGCCGGCTGCTATTGCAGACTTTTCTCTCTCGCTACGGCGAATGCCACTCCGCTGTAAACGGCAAAGAAGCTGTGGAAGCGTTTCGCCTCTCGATGGAACGGAATCAGCCTTACGACCTTATCTGTATGGACATCATGATGCCGGAAATGGACGGGCGCGAAGCAGTCCGGCGTATTCGCGCCATCGAGGAAGCCAGCGGAATTCTGTCGACCTCGGGCGTGAAAATCATCATGACGACGACGGTAGAAGACGTCAAAGAGGTCATTCTCTGCTTTCAGGAACTCTGCGACGCGTACCTCATGAAGCCTATTGACCTGACGGAATTAATTGGCCAGATGAAGCACTTTCAACTAGTGTGACGGGAGTCTCCCCGGCCATTCGTGGAATTCCATGCCGCGAGTGGCCGAAGCCGCGTCAACTTGCCCTCGAAATGATATCTAAGTTGTCTTATAGAACCAATGCGCGTCGCTGCCTCCGCCCCAAAACAAGCGCAATCCGACTTTAGTCGGATTCAAGTCGCGTCGAGACGGCGTAACATGCGAGTCGATGGTTCAGTAATCGCCCATTGGCTCTCCGCCGCAGCCGTAGCGCAGCATGAGCAGCCAACTAGCAATGCCCGGCGGTAAATTCCGCCGGCAAAGGATTTTCGGAGCGGAATGCTGGTTTTGCTCCTTTTTTAAATTGAACGTGCGCGCTTTGAAAGGTATGTGAGTTATGCGCTCTCCCGCAGTATTCCTATTTCTATTCGTCTTTGCGAGTTGCTTGTGCGCGCAGCCGCATTCCAATCGTTTGGTTTTCGATGCGACGGCTTCCAGCGCTGCACCCGGGTCTGTTCCCACGCAACTTGGCACCAATCGCGCTCCTAACGGAAATACGATCACCGTCAATAGCCAATATCTTATGCGAGACGGCAAGCCCTGGATTCCTGTAATGGGTGAGTTCCACTTCACGCGCTATCCGGAAGCATACTGGGAAGAAGAGATTCTCAAGATGAAGGCTAGTGGCGTTGAGATTATCTCGACTTACGTTTTCTGGATTCATCACGAAGAGATTGAAGGCCAGTTCGATTGGAGCGGGCAGAGAGATTTAAGAAGATTTGCCGAACTATGCGCCAAGCACGGAATGTTGCTCTATCCGCGCATCGGTCCGTGGGCCCACGGTGAGGTCCGTAACGGCGGTTTGCCCGACTGGGTGCTCAAGAAAAGCGCAGTGCGATCCAATGATCCTGTCTATCTGGCTGAAGTAAAGCAATTCTATGCGCAGATCGGACAGCAGCTTCATGGGCTGCTTTGGAAGGATGGCGGGCCCGTCATCGGTATCCAGATTGAGAACGAGTATGCTGCGAATGGTCCGGGGCAGGGACGCGAACATCTGGCTTCGCTCAAGGGCCTGGCCCTCGAAAGCGGCCTTGATGTGCCCTTGTATACCGTTACTGGTTGGGATAACGCGGTGGTTCCTGACGACCTGTTTCTGCCTATTTATGGTGGTGGCTATCCCGACGCGCCCTGGGACTCCAGCACCGATGTCCTTCCTCCGGCCGCAGTATATTCCTTCCTCTTTGGCAGTCGAGTGGCTGCAAATATGGGAGCGATTGGAGATAATTCCGCAGCCGGGAATCGGCACGACGACCAACTGCGCGCCGAAACTCCATTTCTCACTGCGGAAGTTGGAGGCGGCAATCAGGACACCTATCACCGCAGGCCGGTTCTGGCCGTGGGCGACGTGCCGGCGACGATTCCTGTGGTGATCGGTTCGGGGGCCAATCTCCTCGGCTATTACATGTACCAGGGCGGCGAAAATCCCGATGGAAAACTGACCACGCTTCAGGAGTCGCAACGAACCGGTTATCCAACCGACGTTCCTGTAAAGGGCTACGACTTTCAATCGCCTCTGGGTGAGTTTGGCCAGATGAATGAGACATTGCGAGAGTTGAAGCTGGACAGTTACTTTCTCGAGGACTTCGGTGCACAGTTGGCTCCGGCGCGTGTCATCGCGCCAGTATCGCGCCCCGCGGGGCCGGCCGATACATCGGTCTTGAGGGCTTCGGCGCGCATCGACGGACAGCGCGGCTTTCTGTTTGTGAACAACTATATCCGCGAGCGGGAGGTCGCGGCCCGGCCCGGCACGCAGTTTGAAGTTAGAGTCCCCGGCAAGACGCTGCTTGTTCCGGAGATGCCCATTACCATTCCGGCGAACAGTTATTTTTATTGGCCGGTGAACCTCGATCTCGATGGAGTCACGCTTTGCTATGCAACTGCCCAGCCCATTCTGAAAATTGACTTGGGTGGCGAGACGTATGCCTTCTTCAAACAAATTCCGGGCATTGCCGCGGAGTTTGCGTTTCCGGCGGCAGACTCATCCGCAATCCACGCAATGCAAGGCACACTATCCCAGGAGGGCGACACGTTGCACGTGCGAGACGCGGAGTCGGGATTGAGTCCTGTAATCAGGATTCATGGCCGCAGCGGTCTTACGCACATTGTGCTTCTCAGCGCGGAACAGGCAGGAGATCTTTGGAGAATAAACTTCGAGGGAAGCAGCCAACTGGTGCTGACCAAGGCTCAGGTTTACAGCGATGAGTCGCATATTATTCTGCGCCAAATCGGTAAATCGTCTTTTGACGTAGCGCTTTTCCCGGCCCGTAGCCTCACTGCCGGCAAAGCAGCACCCGAAGCTGAGGCAAGCAAAGAGACAGGGCTTTTTCAGGATCTGAATTTCCGCGAGTCCGAGCGAAAGGTTGCGCTACAGTGGGCGCAGACAAAGACTGTGGGCAAGGCGCCCTCGCCAGTTTTGGGGCCGAAGCTGCCGTGGCAGCATGGCGCAGTGGTTATGGCTCCGGATGACTCCAGCTTTGGTGAGGCCGGCGAATGGAAAATTGTGGTTCCGCAAGGCGCGCTCGATGGGCTAAGCGATCTCTATCTCGGAGTGCATTATCAGGGCGACGAGGCACGCTTGCTAGGGAATGGCCGTTTGCTCACCGATAACTTTTTCAATGGGACCGAGTGGCAAATTGGAATGAAGCGATATCTTTCAGGTTCTTCCCCGGCTGCATTCTCGCTCCAGGTTCTGCCGCTAAGCCAGAAGACTCCCATTTTCTTCGAGCCAGGCAAGAAGCCGATGTTTGGCAAGGATGGTCAGGTGGGAACTCTGGACTCGGTCGAGGCTCTTCCCGAGTACGAAGTTGACTTGTCAAGATGATGTATTACTACAGATGAATCAAGCCACGTTGCAGCGCTATTACCACAGCCTGGGTGCGGTCACTGGCGTCCAGGCGCATCAGGATGACGCTTACGTGGCACTTCACTGTAGCCTCGGAGATGCCCAGGCAGTTGGCAATCTCTCGATTGGACTTGCCCTTTGCCAGTAGGCCGAGTACCTCGCTTTCGCGAGGGCTGAGGCTTGAGTCGGGCATGCGCGAGGCCAGCACCTTGGACATGGGTGGAGGCAGATATTGGCCTCCTGCGTGAACCCGCTTCACCGCATTGACCAGCATCTCCTGGGGCATGCCCTTAACCAGGTAGCCGCCAGCTCCCGCCTCCATCGCCTGGAAAATGTCTTCGTCGCCATCATAAGTGGTGAGCACGATAAACCGGGCCTTGGGGGACTGGCCGCGAATGGCGCGAATCGTTTCCACCCCGCTAATGCCGGGGAGCCGTAAGTCCATGAGAGTAATGTCCGGATGATGAAGCGCGTGCAAGGCGAGCGCCTCTTCCCCGCTGGCGGCCTGTGCCACCACCTCCATCTCTTTACTGGACGCGATGAGCGCCGTGATCCCAATCCGCATAATCGGGTGATCATCAACGATAAGAATGCGGATCGGAGGCATAAGCAGATTATAGGGCGTTGCAGGCGTCATGTTCGGCTCCGGCGCGTAGACACATCTGTCGTCGCGCATCATCAGGCCATGGCCGCGCGGGGAATCTCCAATCGCACGCTGGTTCCCTTATGAAGGGTGCTCTCGATCTCGAATCTCCCGTTGAACTGGTGAATCCGTTCCTTCATCCCGCGCAAACCGAAGTGCTCATCGGAGAAGGCTTTCGAGGCATCGAAGCCCTGCCCATCGTCCTTTATCGTGAGTGAAAGCGACTCGTTCGTGTAGGAGAGCTCTGCCACGATTTCTTGCGCGTGCCCGTGCAGAATCGCGTTAAATACCGCTTCCCGCGCCACCATCATCAATTCATGGGTAGCAGGCAAGCTGATTGCAAAAGGATTCCCGTGCAGACGATAGACCATCTCCACGCCATGTTCCCGCCCAATCCGTTCGGCCATGCGCTGGAGCGCCGTTCCCAGATCGGCGCTGGCGCGCTCTTCGCCACGCAGATTCCATACTGCCTGCCGCGCCTCATCCACGGTTGCGCGGATTTGCGTGGCGGCATAGTCGATCATGTGCGCTTTTGACTCGCTGTCTTCAACCTCGCCGCTTGATACGGCCTCGAGCAGAGCGGAAATGCTGACGCAGCCTTGGATGAGCGTGTCGTGCATCTCGCGCGCCAGCCGCGTCCGCTCGGCCAGTACAGCCTTGAAGCGATCGTGAATCTGCTTCATCCGCATCTGATATGCAGAGATGGATAACAGCGCCGCCAGCAGCGCGCAGAGAGCTATGAACCACGGCATCCGATAGAAATAAGGTCTCTTGATAAATCCAATCGCGGCGCGGGTCAAATGCTCCGGATGATCCGTCTCCCAGGTTTCCACAAGAAATGTGTATTTTCCGGCGGGAAGATTGGTGTAGGTTGCCATCCGTTGTTGCGCGCTTGCATAGGTCCAGCTCCGCTCATATCCGTCGAGCCTGTAGCGAAAGCGAAGTCCTTCCTGCGAGCGCAGCAACACCGGCTCATACCCGATCTCCAAACGGCTGCTGCCTGCATCCAGGCTCAGTGCTCCTGTCAGCGGCACGGGCCGGCCGTCGACCGTAACCGCGTCGATATTCAAGTTCGAGACGAGCGGACGCTCCAATTCATCGGGGCGGATACTCCACAACCCCTGACTGGTGGGAAACCAGGCTTCGCCCGTCCCGGTCAGAGCGCCGGCCGGCTGCGTTCCCCCGTAAAACTGCGTGGTTTTGCCGCCCTCATTCGCCCGGAAGATTCGCAGGGAAAGAAGCTTCTCTTTGTCCTTGGCCTGAGCATCCAGTTCGGCGCGGTTCAGCAGCATCACTCCGGAGGGGCCGCTAAACCAGAAATGGCCTTGCTTGTCCTCGAGAATGCTGTAGATGCTGTCGCTGGCCAGTCCGTTGGCCGTAGTGTAGTGGGAAAGCTCGCCATTACGGTAGCGAAAGAGCCCATGGGCGCGCGTACCGATCCACATTCCGCCGTCCGCATCCTGATGGAGCGCCCACACTTTCTCGTCACTGAGCGCAGTTGTCATCGCATCGTGAACAAATTCTCCATTTCTGTATTGGCTTAGCCCGTGTTCGGTGCCGATCCAGATGGTTCCATCCCGATCTTCCAACAGCGAGCGGATGCTGTTGTAGGCTAGTCCATTCTGCGCGGTGAAGTTATGAATGCCTCCTCGATCAAGATGACTCACGCCGTTGTCGGTGCCGATCCACAGGGTGCCATCCTTGGACTCAAGGAATACGCGCACAAAGTTGTTCACTAAGCCTTCGCGCGTGGTGAAGTGCGTGGTTGTCTGTGCAGAGAGATGATAGACACCGCCGCCGTCGGTTCCGATCCAGAACGAACTATCCTGACTGCGCAGCACATTGCGAACCCGCACGTCGCCCAGTCCGGGAAATCTGAAAGGCTTGGCCTGCCCGCTCTGCACATGCACCAACTGGTTGGAAGCGGCCCACAACGAACCGTCCGAATCCAAAGAGACGGTGCCGAAATCCGAGTCAGCGGCTTCGGAGAGGGCCAGCACGCGCACCGGAGTGCGGCTGAGGCGCATCATGCCGGCCTGGGTTCCTAACCACAGATCCCGGCCGGAATCGGCAAAGATAGAGAGTACGGTGTTGCTAATCAGCGGGGAAGGCGCCTTCAGGCGGGTGACGCGATTGTTGCGAATCCTGAAAATCCCCGCGCCGATTGAGCCTGCCCACAACTCACCGTTGGGCGCCTCGCGCAGGGATCGAATCGTGCCGGAAACTCCCGGAACCGGCTCGAAGCGGTCCTGTCCGGGCAGCAGCCGGTACAAACCGCCGACCGTCCCCACCCAGATCACTCCGTCGGAGGTCTGCAGAAAGGATTTCACCTTATTCTTGCTGTCATTGCCAGGTAGCGAATACTCGTGAGACTGGCCGCCCTTGAGCGAATAGAGGCGCGAGCCACCCACCCAGATGCGGCCGGAGCGGTCTTCCAACACGGCATGAACGTTGAAGACGGGCAAGCCGAGTGGTTTGTCGGCGCGTTCCAGGCGACCGTTTTTGGCCCAGAACAGGCCATCGTCCGTGGCCACCCACAGCAAGCCGTTGTGGTCCTCGGCGAGCGAGCGTACAAAATCGGCAGTCTGGCCCTGGGCGACGGGATAGGCATGAAATGCCCCATTTTGCCATTCAATCAAACCGCTACCGTCGGTGCCGATCCACAGACGGCCATCGCGGGCGGCCAGCAGGCAAAAGACGCTGTTCTCCCTGAAGGCGGGCGTATTCTCATGGGCAAAGAGGCGGAAGCGAGCCCCATCAAAGCGCAGCAGCCCGCCACTGGTTCCCACCCAAAGGTAGCTATCCGAAGTCTGTGCAAAGGCCTGCACCGTCTCCTCCGGCAAACCATCCTGTGATTGCCAGGACCGAATGGTGTAGTTCCACTCTTCGCTGGCCGCCGGGAATGGCTCAATGGCCAATTGCTGAGCGTGAATGCTCTGGGCAGCCGGGAGGAAGATTCCAATGATTGCCAGCAGAAGCCCATGTAGTAGCATGGCGATGTATGGGATTCCGTGTGGCCGCAAGGAAAAGCAACTTGGATGTGGAAAGGCGTTCATGCGTTCTCTATCATTCTCGCTCATTGCGTCTGGGACGAATCCCCAGCATTTGTCATCCGGCGACAATAGGCCAACGCGCGTGAAAAAAGGCCCGGACGATAAACACCGTCCGGGCCTCTGGTGAAGGTGCGTTATCAGAAGGTTAAGCGAAGAGCGCCTTGGAAGATACGAGGCGAGTTCGATCCGCTGATAAGGCCAAAAGTACCCCCATTAGCAGGTAAGCCGCTATCAACGTTGGACGATGGGTTCGAAAAGTCTGGATGGTTGGTGGCGTTGAAGGCATCCCAGCGGAACTGGAAGGTCTTTCCTTCCCTCAGAGTCCAGTTCTTCATGATCGATGCATTAATGCCAAAAACGCCTGGTCCGAAGTAAGCGTTCTTGCCGGTGTCGCCGAAACCGCACCAATTCGGCGTGTTGTCGTTGCAGGAGACGGGATCGGTAAAGGCGGCCTGGTTGAAGTAACCTGTTTTTTTCCAATCCCAGTGGCTGCCCTTTCCTATGTTGAGGGCTTGGCCCGAGACAGAATCGGCGCGGTTATTCCACATGCCGACGCCAGGGTCGGTATTCCACGAGCCAATAGAGAATGGGCTGCCCTTCTGCCAGGTGATAATGCCGCTCAACTGCCAGCCGCCGACCGCTTCTTCCATCAGCTTGCCCTTTTCCTTGAACGAGGGAGCCTGATAGACGAAGTTGCTGATCCAGGCCCACGGAACGTCCGCGCCGGAGTTGCCGCGGTTCCACTTGGCGCTGATCGGATTGCCCAGCGCCGGATTGCCGTAAGAGACGTTGCTGGAGCCGGTGATGTCGATGGTATGCGACCACTCGAGGCTGGACTGGAACTGGAGGCCGTGCCACGGATGTTGATCCAGGCTGACCCGCAGCGAGTTGTAGCTCGCCGTCGCCCAGCTCTGGTCCTCATAGATGTCCCCGAAGTTCTTGTTCACGTACAACTTTGTTGCCCACTGCGGGTTCATGTCGATGAGCACCGACAAATGATCGGTTTCGTTGCCCACATAAGCCACGCGCAGGGCAGTCGACGGGGTAAGCTGATGCTCAACCGAGAAGTTCCAGGCATAGGTTGTGGGCATCTTGAAGTCGCGCGAGAAGACCTGGCTGATTTGCTGGCCCTTGGGAATGGCAACGGTTTTTGCCGGCTGGTAGCCAAACGTCGCCCAGGGAAATGTTCCTGGGAAGGGGCTTGTCGTATAGGGAGAACCGGCAGTTGTGGCACTCCAGGGGTTATCGAAGGGGATAATTCCCTCGGATTGAGTAAGAGCCGTATCACCGCAAGGCCAGCACCATCCACCCGTGAAGTTAAAGGTGGGGCTGAAGGGAGCGACGTCGGCTGCGTGGTTGTACTCCGAATACTGCAGCGGACCGGTGAAGATGCCGAAGCCGGCATGAATCACAGTCATGGGCAGGAACGTGTGCTGGTAGGCCACGCC
>Ga0302281_10001211_pt1 | contig 18820 bp, 14 predicted proteins | sample III_Fen_E1_2_FD_198762 | JGI IMG/M metagenome (GOLD analysis project Ga0302281, IMG submission 198762) | Peat permafrost microbial communities from Stordalen Mire near Abisko, Sweden - III_Fen_E1_2 | ecosystem: Environmental > Terrestrial > Soil > Wetlands > Permafrost | place: Sweden: Abisko...
CGTCGCGCGGCAGGATGTCGCGGTCGCCATAGACTTCCGTGCCGATGCGCCAGGGTTTGCCGTCGCCGCCCAAACCGCTGCGGCCAATCTCCAGCGAGCGCAGGCATTTTTGCAGGCTTTCCTTGAATGTGCGCCCGATGGCCATGGCTTCGCCCACGCTCTTCATCTGCGTGGTGAGCGTGGGGTCGGCTTGCGGGAATTTTTCGAAGGCGAACCGCGGAATCTTGGTCACGACGTAATCAATGCTCGGCTCGAAGCTCGCAGGGGTTTCCCGCGTGATGTCGTTCCGCAATTCGTCGAGCAGGTAGCCGACGGCGAGTTTCGCTGCAATCTTGGCGATCGGGAAGCCCGTGGCTTTTGAGGCCAGCGCGGAGCTCCGGCTGACGCGCGGGTTCATCTCGATGATGACCATGCGGCCGTTCTCCGGGCTGACGCCGAACTGGATGTTCGAGCCGCCGGTCTCCACGCCCACGGCGCGGATCACGGCGAAACTCTGGTCGCGCATGATCTGAAATTCCTTGTCCGTCAGCGTCTGGATGGGCGCGACGGTGATGCTGTCGCCGGTGTGGACGCCCATGGGATCGAAGTTCTCAATCGAGCAGATGATGACGCAGTTGTCGGCCTTGTCGCGCATCACTTCCATTTCATATTCCTTCCAGCCGAGGAGGGATTCTTCGATGAGAATTTCGTTCACGGGCGAAAGCTCGATGCCGTTCTTGGCAATGGCTTCAAACTCGTCCTGATTGTAACCGATGCCGCCACCCGTGCCGCCGAGCGTGAAGGCGGGGCGGATGATGAGGGGAAACTTGCCGATTTTTTTCGCCACGGCGCGGGCTTCGTCGAGATTGTGCGCCACCCCGGAAATCGGCACGTCGAGCCCGATTTTCAGCATCAATTCCTTGAACGCGAGCCGGTCTTCGCCGCGATGGATGGCGTCCGGCTTGGCCCCGATCATTTCCACGTCATGCCGCTCCAGCGCGCCGTTTTTGTGCAGCGCCATCGCGGTGTTGAGCGCGGTCTGGCCGCCGAGGGTGGGGAGCAGGACGAGTTTGCCCTTTGCCCCGAGGCGTTTCATCTCCGCTTTCTCGCGTACGATGATTTTCTCCACGCACTCCGGCGTGATCGGCTCAATGTAGGTGCGGTCGGCGAACTCCGGGTCAGTCATGATCGTGGCCGGATTGGAGTTGATGAGGATGACGCGGTAGCCTTCCTCGCGCAGGGCTTTGCACGCCTGCGTGCCGGAATAATCGAACTCGCACGCCTGGCCGATGATGATCGGACCGGCGCCAATGATGAGGACGCTATGGATGTCGGTGCGCTTGGGCATAAATCGAAACGGGAAGATGAAACACGAATCACCGGCGGATTAAAAGCCAAAAGCCAATCTCCGCGCTTGAGCCAGGCTGCCAAACAGCACGATCATCGGACATGGCTGAATGTCATTGGGAAAAAATCACCGGCGCCAAGCTGGCGGCCTTTGTGCTTGGGCTGGGGGCGTTTGCGGTGCTTCTGTTCGCGAGCGAGCCTGGTTTCATCTTTGGCCTCGACGACGCGAACCTGCTGTTTCACGAGGCGGGTCATCCGTTCGTTGGTTTGTTCAGCCGCCGGCTGGAAACTTACGGCGGGACGCTGGGACAATTGACTTTTCCGGTGGTGCTGGCGATTTCTTTCTGGCGTCAGGGGCAGGCGCCCTCCTTCGCGGCGTCCGTCATCTGGTTTTTTGAGAATTGGCTGAACGTCGCGCGCTACATGGCCGACGCGCGGGCGCTGCAATTGCCGCTGGTCGGCGGCGGCGATCACGACTGGAACACCATCTTCACCCGCTGGCATGTGCTGCAATACGATTTGGCCATCGCCGGCACGGTGAAATTTATCGGCTGGACGGGAATGTTGCTGGCCGCGTTGTGGGTCGGCTGGCGCTGGTGGTGCGACCGGCAGCGCGCTGACGAATTAGTTGAAAAACTTTGATTGTCCGCCCGTCGCCGGTTTCAATCCCAGTTTTTTATAGCTCAACTCCGTTGCAATGCGCCCCTGCGGCGTGCGGTTGAGGTAGCCTTCCATGATGAGATACGGCTCATAGACTTCCTCAATCGTGTCCGGCTCCTCGCCAACGGCGACGGCCAGTGAGTTCACGCCGACCGGCCCGCCACCGAATTTCACGATGATGGCTTCCAGGATGCGCTTGTCCATTTCGTCGAGGCCGTTCTCGTCAATCTCCAGCATTGCCAGCGCCTTGTCGGCGACGTCTTTCGTGATCCGGCCATCATGACGGACCTGGGCATAGTCCCGTACGCGGCGCAGCAGATTGTTCACGATGCGCGGTGTGCCGCGGCTGCGCCGGGCGATTTCATGCGCGCCCGCCGGGTCGATCTCCACATTCAGCAAATTGGCTGAGCGCAAAACGATTTTGTCCAGGTCTGCCGCGCAGTAATAATCCAGCCGCTCGCGCATCCCGAACCGCGTGAGCAATGGTGCGGTGAGCAGGCCGCTGCGCGTCGTCGCGCCGATCAGCGTGAAGCGCGGCAGGTTCAGCCGGACGCTGCGCGCGTTCGGCCCCTGGTCGATGATGATGTCGAGCTTGAAATCCTCCATCGCCGGATACAGATATTCCTCGATGGATTTTTGCAGGCGATGGATTTCATCAATGAACAGCACGTCGCCCTCTTCGAGATTGGTGAGCAGGCCGGCGAGGTCGCTGGCTTTCTCGATGGTCGGGCCGCTGGTGGCCTTCACATTCGCGCCCATCGCCTTCGCGAGAATGTTGGCGATGGTGGTCTTGCCGAGGCCGGGCGGGCCGGACAGCAGGATGTGGTCGAGCGCTTCGCCGCGCTGCTGGGCGGCGGCGACGGAAATCTCCAGCCGCTCCTTCACCTTGGGCTGGCCGGTGAAGTCGGAGAAGAGCGACGGGCGCAGCGTCATTTCCAGCGCCACGTCGGGTTTGTTTAGATTGGTCACCGGTCGTTCGGACATCGCCGGAAAGCTTGCGCCAGGCCGCGCGCAGCGGCAAGCGCGATTCCGAGCGGATCATTGGATTTGTTACTTCCGATAATTAAAAAAAATACTGGCCAATCAAATTTCATTCCGGCAGGCTGCGCCCCTATGCCAAAGCTAATCTTGTTCCTGACGGCCATGCTGTTGTTTACCACCGGTGCTTTCGCCGATGACGCGACGTTTCATTCCGGCGACGCGGACATCAAACTGCCCGCGCTTGACCAGGTGACCTTTCTCCACGGCGCGCTGACCAGCAAGGAAATTTTGCTGTTCGGCCTGTTTGTGTGCGCCGTCGGGGCGATGTTCGGCATTCTGGAATACGTCCGCACCCGGGGACTGCCGGTGCACCGCACCATGGCCGAGGTTTCGCACATCATCTGGGAGACCTGCAAAACCTACCTGCTGCAACAGGGGAAATTCCTCGCCGCCATCTGGGCGCTGATCGCGGTCTGCATGGTCTATTATTTCTCCGGTCTCCAGGGCAAGCCGTTCAATGAGGTGGTGGTCATCCTGGCCAGCTCCATTTTCGGTATCCTCGGCAGCTACGGCGTGGCGTGGTTCGGCATCCGCATCAACACCACCGCGAACTCCCGCACCTCCTTCGCCGCTCTGAAGGGCAACCCGCTGCAAACCTTGTTCATCCCGCTGCAGGCCGGCATGAGCATCGGCCTGTTGCTCATCTGTGTGGAACTGGCGTGCATGATCGGCATCCTCAAGTTCATCCCCAAGGATTTGGCCGGGCCGTGCTTTATCGGCTTTGCCATTGGCGAATCGCTCGGCGCCTCGGCGCTGCGCATCGGTGGCGGTATCTTCACCAAGATCGCCGATATCGGCAGCGACCTGATGAAAATCGTCTTCAACCTGCCGGAAGATGATCCGAAGAATCCCGGCGTCATCGCCGACTGCACCGGGGACAATGCCGGTGACTCCGTCGGGCCGACGGCGGATGGTTTTGAAACGTACGGGGTGACCGGCGTGGCGCTGATCGCCTTCCTCGCGCTCGCGCTGGAATTATCGCCGGATTTGTGCGGCAAGCTGATCATCTGGATGTTCGCCATCCAGGCGCTGATGGTGTTGACCTCGCTCGGCTCGTTTTATTTCAACATGGTCGTGGCCAAATTCCGTTACGGCGGCAAGAAGAACTTCAACTGGGAAGCCCCGCTCACCGACCTGGTCTGGATCACCAGCATCTTTTCCATCCTGGTCTGCTTCGCCGCAAGCAAGCTGTTGCTGGGCGATTTCGCGGTTCCGCAAATGGTTAATGGTGTTCTCACTGACGTGCCGCTCGCCAACCTCTGGTGGGTGCTGGCGGCTATCATCGGCTGCGGCACGATTGCCGGTGCGCTGATCATGGAGTTCACCAAAATCTTCGTCAGCACCAAATCGCGGCACGTCCAGGAAGTCACCAACGCCTCCGATCACGGCGGCGCGTCGCTGAACGTCCTGTCCGGCTTCGTCTGCGGCAATTTTTCCGCGTTCTGGATGGGCCTGGTCATCATGGGCCTGATGTTCGTCGCCTTCCTGTTTTCCGAGAACGCCGACTTCGTCGCGCTCATCCCCGGCGAATTCCAGTTCGCCGCGCCGATCTTCGCCTTCGGCTTGGTGGCGTTCGGCTTGCTCGCGATGGCGCCTGTGACCATCGCCGTGGACAGCTTTGGCCCGGTCACCGATAACGCGCAGTCGGTCTTTGAGTTGAGCCGCATTGAGGCGCAGCCCGGCATCAGCGCGGAAATTGAACGGGATTTCGGTTTCAAGCCCGACTTCGCCAACGCCAAGCACGAACTCGAAAAGGGTGACGGCGCCGGCAACACCTTCAAGGCGACCGCTAAGCCGGTGTTGATCGGCACGGCCGTCGTCGGTTCCACCACGATGATTTTCGGCATCATCATGCTGCTCGACCACGCCTTCGGCAACGCCGTCGGCCGCCTGAGCCTCGTGTTGCCCCAGATTATCTTCGGCCTGCTCATGGGCGGCTCCGTGATCTACTGGTTCACCGGCGCGAGCACGCAGGCGGTTGTCGCCGGCGCCTATAGCGCGGTCGTCTTCATCAAGAAAAACATCCAGCTCGACAAGGAAACCGCCTCCATCGAGGACAGCAAGCGCGTCGTTGCCATCTGTACCCGCTACGCGCAAAAAGGTCTCATCAACATCTTCATTGTGGTCTTCTGTTTCGCGCTGGGCCTGCCGTTCATCAACCCGTATTTCTTCATCGGCTACCTGATTGCCATTGCGTTCTTCGGTCTGTTTCAGGCCATTTTCATGGCCAATGCCGGCGGCGCCTGGGACAACGCCAAGAAAATCGTGGAAGTGGATTTGAAGATGAAAGGCACGCCGCTCCACGCCGCCACCGTCGTCGGCGATACCGTCGGCGATCCGTTCAAGGACACCTCCTCGGTCGCGATGAATCCGATCATCAAATTCACCACGCTCTTCGGGCTGCTCGCCGTGGAAATCGCCGTGGAACTAAAAAAGAAAAATCCCGACTCCTATCTGTCCTATTTCATCGGCGGCACGTGTTTTCTCATCGCGCTGGTGTTTGTCTATCGCTCGTTCTATTGCATGCGCATTCCCGCCGAGCCGGCCGGACAAGGCTCCAAGGCGTGACGGAAAATTATCCTCGCAAAAAATCGGCGCGCGTACAGATTTAGAGCGTGTCCGTTATCGAACGCTTTATCCAGGTCGGCTGGCCCTTGCGCGTTTTCTTCACCGAAAACGTCTTTGCCCCGGACAATCTGCTGCTGCGTGACGTCCTTGCCGACACCGGCCCGCGCAAGGCGCTGGTCTGCCTCGAAGATTCGCTGGCGCAGGCCCTGCCGGGGCTGGATCGCCAGATCGAAAACTATTTCTCCGTCCATGCGGAACGTCTCCGGCTCGTCCGCCCGCCGCTGTTTTTTTGCGGCGGCGAACGCGCCAAAAACTCACCGGGGCTGGTCACCGACCTGCACGCCCAGGTCCAGCGCCACCACGTTGACCGGCATTCGTACCTCATCGCCGTCGGCGGCGGTGCGCTGCTGGACGTCGCCGGTTTTGCCGCCGCCACCGCCCATCGCGGCCTCCGCCATGTCCGCATTCCCACGACGACCCTGAGCCAGGCCGACTCCGGCGTGGGCGTTAAAAACGGCCTCAATGCCTTCGGCCAAAAAAACTTTGTCGGCACCTTCGCCCCGCCCTTTGCCGTCATCAACGATTTCAATTTCCTGGGCCCGCTCGCCCCGCGCGACAAACGTGCCGGCTATGTCGAGGCCGTGAAAGTCGCCTGCATCCGCGACGCGAATTTTTTCGCCGAACTGGAGCGCGATGCCGGCAAGCTCACGGCCTTCGAGCCGGCCGCCATGAAGCGGCTCATCCGCCGCTGTGCCGAGCTGCACCTGGATCACATCGCCACCGGCGGCGACCCGTTTGAAACCGACTCGGCCCGCCCGCTTGACTTCGGCCATTGGTCGGCGCACAAGCTGGAACAGCTATCCAAATTCCGCATCAGCCACGGCGAAGCCGTCGCCATCGGCATAGCGCTGGATGTGATTTATTCCCGGGAAATCGGTTTGCTGGATCCGTCTGCCGCCGCGCGCATTTTGGATTTGTTGGAAAAACTCGGCTTTACCCTTTTCGCCGAGGAATTGCTCAACGCCGACAACGCCAACCTGCCGACCCTGTTGTCCGGCCTCGAGGAATTTCGCGAACACCTTGGTGGCGAACTCACCATCACGCTGCTGTCGGCCATCGGCACCGGTATCGAAGTCCACGAAATGAAACCGGCGGCCATCGCCGCCGCCGTTGCGGAATTGCGCGCCCGCGCCGGAAAATGAGCCGGCTTGCCGTCATCAATGTCGTCGGCCTCACCGGGGCGCTCATTGGCGAACATACCCCGCGCCTCGCCGAATTCCGCCGGCGCGGCGCGTTCGCGCAAATTGCCCCCGCGTTTCCCGCCGTTACCTGTACCGCGCAATCCAATTACCTTACCGGCCAGCCGCCGTCGCAGCACGGCATCGTCAGCAATGGCTGGTACCACCGCGAGTTGGCCGAGGTTCAATTCTGGAAACAATCCAATCATCTCGTCCAGTCGCAAAAAATCTGGGACGCCCTGCGCGCGCAATCCGGTCTTGCCACCCGCCACTTGCCACCCGCCACTTGTGCAAATATGTTCTGGTGGTTCAACATGTATTCGAGCGTGGATTATTCCCTCACGCCGCGCCCGATGTATCCCGCCGATGGCCGTAAATTTTTTGACGTTTATTCCTGGCCGTATTCCATCCGCGAAGAAATCAAAAAAGACTTGGGCGAATTTCCCTTCTTCAGTTTTTGGGGGCCGGCCGCGGGCATTGATTCACCATCCGGCAAAGCCGATGCCGCCTCCCGCTGGACCGCCGAATCCGCGAAATGGATTGAAAACAAATATTCACCCAACCTAAACCTGATTTACCTTCCGCATCTCGATTACAATCTGCAGCGACATGGAACTTACGTTTCAAATCCCCTCACCCGGCCTTCGGCCACCCTCTCCCCGCCAAACGGGGAGAGGGCCGGGGTGAGGGGCGCGTTTGAAATCAATCCCGCCATCCACCGCGACCTGCGCGAGATTGACGCCATGGTCGGCGACTTAATTGATTTTTTCGGCCAGCGGGACGTACAAGTCGTTTTGCTTTCCGAATACGGCATTACAAACGTGGACACGCCGGTGCATCTCAACCGGATTTTCCGCGAGCGTGGCTGGCTGACCGTGAAAGACGAGCTGGGGCTGGAAATTCTCGACGCGGGCGCCAGCCGGGTTTTTGCCGTGGCGGATCATCAAGTCGCGCACATTTATCTGAACGACCCGGCGTTGGCAAGATCCGTGCGCGACGTTCTGGTAAAAACCCCCGGCGTGGAAATGGTTTTAGGCCAGGCCGAGAAAATTGCGGCGGGCATTGACCATCCTCGGGCGGGTGATTTGATGGCTGTGGCTCGGGAAAATGCGTGGTTCACCTACTATTACTGGCTGGACGACGCGCGGGCGCCGGATTTTGCGCGGACGGTGGACATCCATCGCAAGCCAGGCTACGACCCGGTGGAATTGTTTTTGGATCCAAACCTGCCCCTGCCGAAGGTGAAAATTGCTTGGCGGCTCTTGCAAAAGAAACTCGGCCAGCGGATGTTGATGGACGTGATTTCGCTCGATGCCACGCTGGTGAAAGGTTCCCACGGCCGGCGGCCGGCGGACAAAAAAGACTGGCCGGTCTTCATCACCAGCCAGCCGGAATTTTTAAGCGTCAAGGAAATGGCCTCCACGGACGTTTTTCAAATCCTGCTGCGGCATTTTATAGCGTCACCCCCAGCGCCGTCCGGCGCGGCATATTTGTAGCATCCAAATCCGAACCATCTTCAGCCCCGTCGGGGCGGCATATTCCGTCCTTTTCGCAATGATGTTCCTCCTGACGGAGCTTTGTTCATGTGTAGCTGGTGATTCCACAACTATGCCAGCCTTAACGGGCTTGGTATAATCTGTGTTTCATCTGTGGCTAAAAATGAATCGCCCCTTGCCCGTTCATCCACCCAAAACTGCCTTTGGCCGAAGCGGTCGGCGGCTATTTCCCCATCTGCCCGCGCGTGACGCCGAGTTGATTGAACAATTTTAGTTCGCGCCAGAGCTGCGTTCCGGAAATTTCCCCGCGCAGCAGCTGGCGGTATTTCGCGATGGTGCGCAAGACTTCATCCGGATGTTCATTCAGAAATTCCACACGGAAATTCCGGACGCCGAGTTCGCGGAGCCGTTCCACAAATTCTGCGCCGGTTTGCGCCTGCGAATTGAACACGGTGTTGCGGCAGCCGGCGTCGGCTTTGAGCGGATGCTCGGCGCCCACGCGGTCGCGCAGCCGCACGTCATGCGTGTCGCACGGCCGGCCGCAGTCGTGATAATCCTTGCCGCTGGAAAGAAACGCGCAGAACACGCAGTGCTCCATGTGAAACATCGGCATGTGCTGGTGAATCGTGACCTCAAACCAGGTCGGCGGCGCGGCCGCCAACAGCGCCTCGAGCTGCGTCACATTCAAATCGTAGCTGGCCGTGACGCGTTCCAGGCCGAAATGATTTTTAAAATAGTCCGCTGTGACACGGTTGGCCACGTTCAGCGAAAAATCCCCGACGCGCCGCGCGTCCGCGAAAAAATTCAAATGGTCATGGTTGCGGACCAGATAGCCGTCGGCATTGGCGGACCGGACCTGCTTTAAAATCCACTCATCGCCCGGTTTGAAAATGCGCGGCGGGGCGACGAAAATAGCCGGAGCAAGAAGTTGGGAGTTGGCAGGTGGGGCGGCACAGCCGTGGGCGGTGTGAAAGATCGTCACCGCTTCGCGATATTTTTTCGGATCTTCAAACTCGCAATAAAGGGTGGTCACGCCGCATTGGAGCGCCGCTTCGAGCTGCGCCAGATTGCGGACGAGCACAATCAACTGCGGACTGCCATAGGGACGCCGAGGCGCAGAGGATTCAGGAACAGGAATATCCGAACTCTGTGCCTCTGTGCCTCGGTGGCTGTTCAATTTCCATCGCTTCGGCACGGCGCGCAGTTTTTCCAGTTCGGCCACAAACTCGCGGCGCAGCCGGTTCAATTCGCTGACGGGTACCAGCACATCGCCCGACAGAAAGTTTTTTAGTTCGCCCAGCTTGAACGGTGTGCCACCCAGCCGGCCAAGTTGCTCGCGCAATTTTGCTTCGGATAGCGGCAGCTTCTCTGCTTTGGCCAACGGCATCGCGGATTCGACTTTGACCACGTTGCCGGATTCGTCTCGGGCGATGACCGTCAGCGGCTTGCCGACCAGTCCGTGAACTGCAATCTCAATCGGCCGCTGAAATCGGGGCACATCGCCGGCGAAACTCTGACGCAACCGCTTGTCGAGTTCGGGGTCATTCGTCTTCCAGATTTTGTCGCCCACCTGGACGCGGCTGTAATCAATATTGCCGTTGCCAAAACGGAGTTCCGTCAACTCCTGACCTTGGACTTTGAGCCTTGGACTTTGGACTTCATAAATTCTTCCGCCCTCCTCTTTTTCATCCGGCCGGCCCGCGTCGAAAACCACCCCATCGCCAAGTTTAACCGGCGCGGCCAGGTTGATGATGACGCCGTCGCGCACAATTTGTTTTACTTCACCGAGAAAGACGCCGCGCTTTTTCCCGAAGCGTGCATGGACAAGTTTTTGATTATCCGTCCCGCCAAACCAGCCCGTGAATAGCCCGCGGGAAAAGGCCATCTCCAATTCATATTTTTCGGATTGGCCACCGAGGCGCAGAGGCGCAGAGGCGATTGTTTTTTCATTGCTCGGTGTCTCTGTGCCTCGGTGGCTTATCCCGTCCAGCGCCTGGCGATAAACCCGAGTGATGCTCGCCACATATTCCGGCGACTTTAACCGGCCTTCAATTTTCAGCGACGCGACCCCGGCGCGCACCAGCTCCGGCAATACTTCCAAGCCGGACAAATCCTGCGGACTCAACAAATACCGTTTGTCGCCGAGTGGAACTTGCGCGCCGTCGGAAATCAAATCATAAGGCATCCGGCAGGCTTGGGCGCATTCCCCGCGATTCGCCGAGCGTCCGCCCAGCGATTCGCTCGTCAAACATTGGCCGGAATACGCGACGCATAACGCGCCATGGACAAATACCTCTAACGGCATCCCGGTGGGGCGGGCGTCCTCGCCAGCCGTTTCTCCTGTGTTCCCTGCCCCCTTTATTTTTTCGATTTCCGCAATGGAACATTCGCGGGCGAGGACGGCCAGGTTGCAGCCGAGGTTTCGGGCAAATTCAATTCCCGCCCCGCTGGTGATGGTCATCTGGGTCGAGGCGTGAATGGGAAAATCTGGTGAAAGTTCCCGGATAAGCCGGCAGATGCCCACTTCCTGCACAATCGCTGCATCGACCCCGGCGGCCATGATGGCCCGGAGATAATTTTCCGCATCAGCCATTTCGTTTTGAAAAACCAGCGTGTTAAACGTGACGTAGCCTTTGACGCCCCGCCGGTGCAGATATTCCATCAGCTTGGGCAAATCCGCTTCGGTGAAATTATGGGCGCGCATCCGCGCGTTGAACTTGTCGAGGCCGAAATAGATCGCATCCGCGCCATTTTCTACGGCCGCTTTTGCACACTCCCAGTCGCCAGCGGGCGCCAGCAACTCGGGCAAATTCCGGCTGGCGGCTGGCGGCTGGCGGTTCGTTTCAGTTGCGGCTGGGCCGGTCATTTCAGCTTTCATTTTACCACGAAGATCTCAAGGCACAAACCATCTTCCCCGGCCGATCGCGGGGCAAAAAACCATTTTCATCCGTGCGCATCTGTGTTTAGCTGTGCCGGAAAATGATTCATCCCACGGCCATCATTCATCCGCAGGCGAAGCTTGGCGCGAACGTCCGTATCGGTGCCTATGCGGTCGTTGGCGCGCACGTGGAACTCGGCGCGGACTGTGTCGTCGGACCTCACGTTTATCTGACGGGCGTGACCCGGATTGGAACGGCCAATGTCTTCCACGCCGGCAGCGTCATCGGCGACGCGCCGCAGGATTTGAAATACCAGGACGAACCGACCCGTCTGGAAATTGGCGATGGCAATGTGTTTCGCGAACATGTCACGGTTCATCGCTCGAACAAGCTGGCTGAAGCCACACTCGTCGGTTCCCACAACCTGTTCATGGCTGGAGCGCACGTCGCGCACAATTGCCTGGTCGGCAACCACGTCATTTTCGCCAATGGCGCGACGCTCGGCGGCCATGTGACGGTGCAGGACCGCGCCTTTCTTTCCGGCCACTGTCTCGTGCATCAATTTTGTCGTGTCGGTACGCTCGCGATCATGCAGGGCGGTTCGGCTATCAGCAAGGATCTGCCGCCCTACACCGTCGCGCGTGGTGACAACGGGATTTGTGGCTTGAACACCGTCGGTTTGCGCCGCGCCGGGTTTTCCGCGCCGGAACGGTTGGAATTAAAGCGGCTTTATAAATTTCTTTTTCGCAGCGGCAATAACCTTCGGGACGCCGTCACCGGGGCGCCAGACACCTTCACCAGTTCCGGCGCCAAAGTCATGCTGGCGTTTATCGCCGCCGCCAAACGCGGTGTCTGTGCCGACACCGGCAGCCAATCCTTGGACGAACCATGATCACTCTGCCGGACTACAAAGTGATGGGCGACGACGGCCAGGAATACGGGCCGGTATCCGCCGAACAAATCCGCCAGTGGATCACCGAGCAGCGGCTGGAACGGAAAACGCCGGTCCAGCCGCCAGATTCTCGGGATTGGGTGTTTCTCGAATCCCTGCCGGAATTCGCGGCCTTGTTTCAGCCGCCGGCACCGCTCCCCGTGCGACGGCGGCGAAAATGGCCGCTGGTCCTTGTCCTCTTCGTCCTCGCCGGACTTGCCATTGTGGCGCTGAAAATCTTCCACCCCCATTAAGCCATGTACAAAATCATCGGAAACGACGGAAAAACCTATGGGCCGGCCGCCGCTGAAGAGATTCGCGCTTGGATTGGGCAGGGCCGCGTCGAAAACCGCACGCCCGTGCTGCCGACGGGTGCGACCGAGTGGACGTTTCTTGGTTTGCTGCCGGAATTCGCTCCGTATTTCTCCAGTCCGCCGCCCATCATTGCCCCGCTGAGAAAAGCCGCCGGCATCACCAACGGTTTCGCCACAGCCGGCTTTGTCTGTGGCATCATTTCCTGCCTGTGTTGCTGTGGCTGTCCCTTTAACCTTCTCGGCCTGATTTTTTCCATCACCGCGCTGGTGCAGATCCATCGGCAAACGGATAAACAGCACGGCTGGGGCCTGGCCTTGACGGGGCTGATTTGCTCGGCGGTCAGTTTGCTGTTGACCCTCGGCTTGGGGATTTTTCAACTCGCGGCCAACCCGGTCACCATGGGCTGGCACTACAGCGCTATTTGAATGAAGTCTGCTCCTCCCAAAATTGCCGGCACCCGCGCGCCTTTCGTTACCATCATCTTGGCGGCCACGCTGGCGGGCATCTCCGCTGTGATTTTCTTCTTCAATCCGGCCACTCACGCTTATTATCCCGTTTGCCAGTTCCACCGTCTCACCGGCTTGAATTGTCCTGGCTGCGGCATGACCCGCGCGCTTTATGCGCTGTTGCACGGGCAGATTTTGCTGGCGCTACATGATAATGCGTTATTCGTTTTGAGCTTGTTGGCTCTGGTCGTTCGCGTTGCGTGGTTCGGTTGGAACCAGCATCGCGGGGGGCCGCTGGGTGAATTTTTCCCGCATAAATTTCTCTGGCCGTTCCTCGCCCTCGCGTTGCTGTTCACCATCCTGCGGAATCTGCCTGCCTTCGCCTTTCTCTCACCTTGATCCGCCTGCCGGGTATTGTTAATTGGAGTTCAACCGTAGGGTTACATTTGTCCTGCAATAATCACTCCCTTTGCATCCTTTTCACCATTGGATGTTCGATGTTTCAATTTCCGCCTTCCCCTCTCCGGCTGGCGTAACGGCTTTGCCGGCTGGTTCAACAAATTTGTTTTAACTGATAGGAAATTGCTTTTCATCCGGGCAAATTTCTTGGCTTCGACCAGCTTGCGGGCAGCGGTCTCGTCGCGTGTGCCCAGGCTCTTTTGCTTGCTAGTGGTCGAGTCCTGTGAATAATAGATTCCGTTGCGGCGGAACCGTGTGAGCTTTGTTTTCATAGGTGCAGTCCGGAACTTACACCAAAAGTTCACTACCCCATTAAAGGCTAGTGGGCGATCTCAGAAATTTAAGTCAGACCGAGCAGATTGGTGATTTAATCGTCTCAAACTGACAATTTCAGTGACCGTGGCCACCGTTCTCGTCACGAAACCATTTATTCCTGCGGGCTTTGTCAAACGTGACAAAGAAACGGTAAAGGTCCGAGATACGGTAAAGGTCCGGACGCTTTATCAAACGCTTACAATAGTTGGCCCGCTGCCTGGAGCGTTTGAAAGAAAACTGTAGCCCTGCGGAGCGAGGACTTTTGAGAATTTGGCGAAGTTTTGGCGAAGGAAGTGGGAGGCCGAACTTCGGCTGCCCTTCGTGGCCTGTGACTGAGCCGAAACCAAGCCAAAACTCAAGAAACCGCTTACCGAATGTTTTATAACCGCATGGCTACAGTTTTTTGAATATGCTCTAGTAAAATTATGTTAAAATTCGATTCTGGGTCGAGTCTGGGCTTGCCGTGTGACGGCAAACGGCGGTCATCAGAATTATGAAAATTTTAAATTTAGGTAGCAAAAAATAGCATAAAGTAGCCTCAACTGTAACAATGTAACCAATTACGCAATGAATTGATGGTTCGCTAGGATAATTAAGTTTTTTAAATCGTTATCATTAACGTATGAATAGAATTGTTATTAATAGAGCAAATTGATGTTTGAATACCCAAAAAAGTATGATGTGATTGTGATCGGCGCAGGCCATGCCGGCGTGGAAGCCGCATTGGCCGCCTCTAGGATGGGCTGCGAAACCTTGCTGCTGACAATTAATGCAGACACCATTGGCCAGATGTCCTGCAACCCGGCTATCGGCGGCCTTGCCAAAGGGCACTTGGCCCGCGAAATTGACGCTCTCGGCGGTGAAATGGGAATCACAACCGATATGTCCGGGCTTCAGTTCCGAATGTTGAATAAAACCAATGGGCCGGCCGTCTGGGCGCCTCGCGCTCAGTGCGACAAAAAGGCCTATCAATTTCGTCTGAAGTGGGTCTGCGAATCTGCTCCGAACCTCGATATTAAACAAGGACAATCGTCAAAAATTCTTTATAAAGATGGTGTTGCATACGGTGTAGAAACCATCCTTGGAGTACAGTACGTCAGCCAGACCATTGTGGTTACGACTGGCACATTTCTCCGGGGATTGATGCATATCGGATCAAACCAGCAATCTGGTGGGCGTTCTGGAGATGCCGCTGCCATGAACTTGTCCGCATCACTTCAAGAGTTGGGCCTTGAACTTGGCCGGCTCAAGACCGGAACCCCGCCAAGATTGTTGCGTAAAACTATAGATTTTACCAAGACCGAATCCCAGCCTGGCGAAGAGCCTGTACCTTACTTTACATTTTGGAAGGACGATTTGTTCCACATGGAACATTTCCGACCGAATCCTGTAAATTCAAATTTGCCGGCAAGCATATACCCACCAAATTCGATTCTGAGCCGCATCAACGGCCAATTACCTTGTCATATCACTTTCACGACCTCTAAAACGGCTGAAATCATCCAAAAAAACCTTCACAAGTCGCCAATGTATTCTGGCGTGATCGAAGGCATAGGTCCGCGTTACTGCCCTTCCATCGAAGATAAAATTGTGAAGTTCGCTCAAAAAGAGCGGCACCAAATCTTCCTCGAGCCGGAGGGAATTGAAACTGACGAAATCTATGTCAATGGGTTTTCGACCAGTTTACCGTTTGAAGTACAAATCGAAATGGTTCGTTCCATAGTTGGGTGCGAGGTCGCAGAAATTATGCGGCCGGCCTATGCCGTGGAGTATGACTTTGCTTTTCCGACTCAACTTTATGCCTCTCTCGAAACCAAGGTCTGTCGGAATTTATTTCTCGCCGGTCAGATCAATGGTACCTCTGGTTATGAAGAGGCGGGTGCACAGGGCCTGATGGCCGGCATCAATGCCGCGCGTCGTGTACAAAATCGTGATCCCATCATTCTGGACCGTGACCAGGCTTACATCGGAGTTTTAATCGATGATTTGGTGACTAAGGGAACAACTGAGCCTTATCGGATGTTCACCTCCCGGGCCGAATATCGGCTGCTATTACGCCAGGACAATGCTGACTTGCGGTTGTCACGTCTAGGTCATGAGATTGGGTTATTGCCAACCCGTAATTTCGTTAAATTTGCCGCTAAAGAAAGGGCCATATCGGATGAAATAAACCGATTATCCACAATTTATTCACAGGGTGATACATTGGCAAAAATTCTCTGCCGACCGGAAGTCTCTTATCAGGATTTGCCTGGCATAAATCCAAAACTTGACGGTGAAATCATGCTTCAGGTGGAAATTGCCATTAAATACGCCGGCTACATTGATCGGCAGGAGATTGAAGTCAACCGGTCAAAAAATCTCCAGGACAAAATGATCCCTGAGTCGTTTGATTATACCGCTGTTCCCAGTTTGCGGCTCGAAGCTAGGCAAAAGCTCGCAAAAATTCGGCCCCGTACCATCGGTCAGGCTGGCAGAATTTCTGGTGTCTCCCCAGCCGATATAAGCATCTTGTTAATATGGCTTACTCGGAGTGCAAAAATGCCTCAACCGGAATCAATGAATAATCATATTGATTCAAATATTGCTGATTAATTGGTTAATTTAAATAAACATAAAGTGGTTTTTTCTATTAATATACGTATATACCTTATTGTTAACAAATAATAATAGTTTATTCTGTATCAGGCTTTTAATTTAAACAAAAGTACTACGTCAGTTTTGCTGGACAATCTCTCATGTAGTTTGAGCAGATACCAACCTTGCTTCACCGGGGAAGGCGTTGTACAAAAGAAGTGGCACTGGCATCGGGAATCTTTCCAACCATGCACACAGAGTTCCGGTTGGGTGGACTAGACTTGAACGACATCCGCTTTGCCCGTCCATTCCAGTAATTCTGTCTTTTAAACTTGGAATGACTATCTTGATGCCGTGAACCAATTGACCATTGGACTTTTGAGCGCTCTGCTGGCCACCAACCAGCCGCAAGCCGTCAGCAATGTCATCCAGCAGCAGACCGGTGTCGCGGTGGATATTGCCGTCGATCCGGCCGAACGCGAGTTGCGTGAGGTGATGATGGCTGATGACGCGGCCCAGGATGACGTGAATGGCTGGATCCATGACCTCGACTCTTCGTCCACCACCAACCGGGCGCCGGCTTCGGCGGCCTTGAACGTGCGGATCAAGGCGCGCTTCGACCAGGTGCGCGCGGCCTATGAAAATTTTCAGCGGCGTCATCCTGACAGTGCGCATGGCTATCTCGCCTACGGCAGTTTCCTGAATGACATCGGCGATGAGGAGGGCGCGCATATTCAATACGAAAATTCGATGCAGTTGGATCCGAAAAATCCCGCGGTCTGGAATAACCTGGCGAACTACTACGGCGAGCACAGCCCGGTGACCAAGTCCTTTGAGTATTACGCGCAGGCGATCAAGCTCAAGCCGGACGAGCCATTGTATTACGAAAACTTTGCCACGACGGTGTATCTCTTCCGCAAAGATGCGCGCGAGTATTTCCACCTCGACGAACAGCAGGTCTTTGACAAGGCGCTCGACCTCTACCGGCAGGCGATGCAGCTCGCCCCGAATAATTTCCCGCTGGCGACGGATTACGCCGAAACCTATTACGGCATCAAGCCGCTGCGCACGAATGACGCGCTGGCCGCTTGGACGAACGCGCTGGTCATCGCCCACACGGATGCCGAGCGGCAGGGCGTGGAGTTGCATCTGGCGCGGTTAAATACCTATGCCGGCCGGTTCGCCGAGGCAAAGGCACATTTGGACACGGTTACAAACGAGGCGTTTCTGCAATTAAAACAAGTGCTCACCCGTTCGCTGGCGGATCATCAGCGGCGCGCGACCAACGCCGCACCCGAAATTTCTCCGAACTCCCTTGTCCTGACTAACCTGCCCGCTACGGTCAAACCAGGGATTAACGCTCCCTGATCCCCAACGGCGTTGCGCATGGTTTAGGCTCGTAAACCGTAAATCGCATAGCGTAAATTTTGTTCATGAGTTTCTATGACCAATTGAAATTTGACGCGAACGGCTTGATTCCCGCCATCGTGCAGGAGCAGAAGACCGGTCGCGTGGTGATGATGGCCTGGATGAACCGCGCCTCCCTCGAAAGCACCGTCGCCACCGGCAAGACCCATTTCTGGAGCCGTTCACGCCAGAAATTTTGGATGAAAGGCGAGGAAAGCGGTAATACGCAAATCGTGAAGGATATCGCTTTCGATTGCGACGGGGACACGCTGCTGATCCAAGTAGAGCAAAATGGCCCGGCATGCCACGAGGGTTATAATTCCTGCTTCTTCCGCTCCATCGCAGGCCAGGGTGAGACTATCAAGGTTACTGAAGCGCAAATCCTCCAGCCGGAGCAGATGTACAAAAAGAAGGGGTGAACTTTCCCGTGCCGAGCCGTCAAGCCGGGTGCGGAATTACCGGCGCCGTCCGCCGGGCGCGAAGTGATAACCGCCGTGGACACGTCCGCCGCGAACTTTGCCGGGGAAACCGGCCGCCGCTCCGGGCTTGGCCTCTTCAAACAACGCGGTGTAGCGGTAATCAAAATTCTCCAGCTTGACCCGCGGGATTTTCTGGCTGATGAAACGTTCGATGGCGAAGACGTGCGGCGCATCCTCGGCCACCATGATGGTGAAGGCGTCGCCCGTACTCTCGGCGCGGCCGGTGCGGCCGATGCGGTGGATGTAATCTTCCGGATGTTGCGGCACGTCGTAGTTCACCACGTGGCTGACGTCAGCAATGTCCAGGCCGCGCGCCGCGATGTCCGTGGCGACGAGGACTTCGTATTTGCCCTCGCGAAAACCGGCCAGGGCGAGCTCGCGTTCCTTCTGGGTGCGGTTGGAATGCAGCACGGCCACGGCGTGGTTCGCGCGCTTGAGCGTGGTGGCCACGCGGTCGGCCCCGTGCTTGGTGCGGCAGAAAACGATGACCGAATCGTAGTTCACGCGGTTTAGCAATTCGAGCAGCAGGTCAGTCTTCTGCATGTCGGAAACCGGGTAGATGACGTGTTTGACCGTTTCCGCCGGCGTGCGGCGTGCGCCGATCTCGATGGTCTCCGGCGCGTGCATGGCCCACTGGATGAGCGTTTCAATCTGCGGTGGAATCGTCGCGGAAAACAGTGCCG
>Ga0302281_10001217_pt1:0-17500 | contig 18782 bp, 13 predicted proteins | sample III_Fen_E1_2_FD_198762 | JGI IMG/M metagenome (GOLD analysis project Ga0302281, IMG submission 198762) | Peat permafrost microbial communities from Stordalen Mire near Abisko, Sweden - III_Fen_E1_2 | ecosystem: Environmental > Terrestrial > Soil > Wetlands > Permafrost | place: Sweden...
AGCGCCGGACGAGATGACCAGGAAGATCACCGAACTTGTGCTTGCAGGGAAATACGCTGAAGCGCAGAAATTGACGGAAGGTTTACTGATTGCCTATCCCGACGATCAGCGCCTCATCAAGGCCAAGGCGCTGATTAACAGCCGGCTCGCGCCGGGCGGTTCAACCAGCGCAGCGCCCGGCAACGCCCAGCCCAATCAACCTGCCGAGGACCCGAATGCCGAGCAGCTCAACGGCATGGACAAGGTGGATTACAACGCCCTGATTGCACTGGCGCGGCAGGCGCAGCAAACCACTGACCTCGACGAGCAGAAGAAGATGCTGCAACAGTTCATGGATCAGAGCACTCCATTCTTGCAGAAGCATCCGGACCTGACGCTGCTCTGGCAGCTTCGTGCAGCTTCAGCCGTCAGCCTGAACGAGCCAATGCTGGGGTATGAAGCGGGACAGAAGCTTCTGGCCGCAGGCGCAGCCGATAGCAACGACCCAGCATTGCAGCAGCTGCTGGGACAACTCAAGAACAAGGGCTGGCTGGATAAGCAGATAGCGGAGAAACAAGCGGAAATTATCACCACGGTGATGGATACATCGATGGGACGCATAACCTGCATACTGTTTGACAAGCAGGCGCCAATCACAGTTGCCAACTTCATCGGGCTCGCCGTGGGGAAAAAAGACTGGGTCGATCCGGTGACGCACCATAAGATGCACGGTGAGCCGATGTTCAACGGCACGACTTTCCACCGCGTCGTGCCCGGCTTCATAATCCAGGGTGGCGATCCGACAGGCACCGGAACCGGCGGCCCGGGCTATGTATTTAATGACGAGTTTCAATCCAACCTGAACTTCGACATACCCGGACGCTTGGCCATGGCCAATTCAGGTCCGAATACTAATGGTTCGCAGTTCTTTATTACGGCGGCAGCAGCTCGTTCTCTCGACCAGCACGATACTATTTTCGGCCAGTGCGATGAGGCCAGCGTTGCAGTTGTGCAGTCGATTGCCCTTGTACAAACGAATTCGGTCGATGGCAAGCCGAAAACTCCGGTAGTGCTGAATAAAGTGACCATTGTGCGCAAAGCGAAGGCAAGCGCCCCATCTCTGTAGCAGAAAGCCCCAACTTCCGATTTGGGGGTTGGAGGCTGGGTCGGGCCACGCAAACGAAAACATGCGACGACGATAGTCTTTGCTTCTCTTGGCAAGGCCTTCGGACCGCAGGCCCATTTATTTACAAGGATCGACTGAACAAATTGAATAAACAGCTATTTCCCTACCCGAGGAGGCAGCATATGAAATTCTTAGGAACACGTTCGACAACTCTGGCTCTGAGCTTGCTTCTTACCGTAGGTACGATTCCGCCACTCCATTCGCAAACGACAAGCCCAACACCCGCTGATGCCAATGCAACGGCACTCCCGTCGCGAGCCGACCAAGCACCCGACGAAGCCACCAAGAAGATCACCGACCTGGTGCTCGCCGGAAAATACCCCGAGGCGCAGAAGCTGACAGAAGGCCTGCTGATTGCCTATCCCGACGACCAGCGCCTCATCAAGGCCAAGGCGCTCATTGACAGTCGGCTTTCAGAGGGCAGTTCAACGGGCACGGCTCCCGGCAACGCCGAGCCCACTCAACCCGCCGCGAACCCGAATGCCGAACAACTCACCGGCATGGACAAAATAGATTACGACACACTCATTCTGTTGGCGCGGCAGGCACGGCAAGCCACGGATCTCGACGGGCAGAAGAAACTGCTGCAACAGTTCATGGATCAGAGTAGTGCGTTCTTGCAGAAGCATCCTGACGAGGTACTCATCTGGCAACTTCGGGCGGCGTCCGCGCTTGGCCTGGATGACCCGGCGGCAGGTTACGAAGCGGGGCAGAAACTTCTTTCCGCAGGAGCGGCAGACAGCAACGACCCAAGTCTGCAACAGCTATTGGCGCAACTCAATAAGAAAGGTTGGCTTGATAAGGAAAAGAATCAGGCCCTCGAACGAGAGAAGCTAAAGGCCACATGGACCGACCCTGCGACCGGCAACATCTGGACAAAGCAGGACAGCGGTAGTGATGTTGGCTGGAATCAGGCCAAGGATTATTGCGGAAGTCTGCGCCTTGCGGGTTACGCGACCTGGCAACTCCCGACAACTGAAGAGCTTGGGGCAATCCATGACAAGGTCATCAAGGGCGATATCAAGCTTACTGGGAAGGCGGCCCTTGCATGGGGCATACCCATTACCGGCGAACCCTGTTTCGTCATCTTCAACCAGCCAGGAGCGGGCTGGGCACAACACTGCGCGAACGCGATCAACAGAAGCTTCGTACGGGCCTTGTGTATTCGGCGCCCCGCGCAATAGCGAATCGCTTACTGATGACAACGATGGAGCCTAAACACGTGAAACCTACCATTCCCGCATTGTTCTTGGGGCTGATTTTAATTTCAGCCGTTCACGCGCAAACTTCAACCACTGGCGCCGCCAACGGTTCCGTTGCTGTGGCGCCTTCAGCGCCCAACGGCCAAGCGCCGGACGAGATGACCAGGAAGATCACCGAACTTGTGCTTGCAGGGAAATACGCTGAAGCGCAGAAATTGACGGAAGGTTTACTGATTGCCTATCCCGACGATCAGCGCCTCATCAAAGCCAAGGCGCTGATCGACAGCCGGCTTTCGTCAGGCGGCTCAACCAGTGCAGCTCCCGGCAACGCCCAGCCCACTCAACCTACAGCGAACCCGAATGCCGAACAACTCACCGGCATGGACAAGGTGGATTACGACGCCCTCATCGAACTGGGACGACAGGCACAGCTGACGACGGATTTGGAACAACAGAAGGTGTCGCTCAAACAGTTCATGGATCAGAGCGCACCATTTTTGCAGAAACATCCGGACCAGATACTGCTCTGGCAGCTTCGCGCAGCATCAGCGATCAGTTTGAATGACTTTGTAGCAGGATACGACGCCGGACAAAAGCTTCTGGCAGCACGCGTAGCGGATAGCACCGACCCGGGTTCGCGACGCTTGTTAGCGCAGCTCAAGAACAAAGGATGGCTAGACAAAAAGGCACTCGCAGATTTCCAGGAAAAGGAACATTTGAATCGATATAGCTTTCTGGGGGAGCGTCAGACTTTTACCCATTCTCGTCGAGGGCGCCTGACTCTGAATGAGAACGAGGCTGTGTACGAAGGTGCCGACGGAATTATCCGAATTTCTCGCGATGATATCCGTGAAATCCAAGCTGACGGCGGCGGCGGAGTTACTTTTCTTGAAAAGGACGCCAAGAAACTGGTATTCAGTCCCTTCTATCAAGAAGATATTCCGTGCTGTGACGTGAATGTGTGGGTGTGGAAGAAGGTCGGGGCCGTGATGGATGCAATCGTCGAGAGATGGCGATTTGTATTGATATCCAAGCCGACCGATGCAATTCAAACACTGAGGCCGCCTAATCCTTGAGAAGGTATCGGGAATGATGAGAGTATTGTCTGAAAACACGCCCCGCTAATTCCTACGCTGCCGAGGATAAGGTGGGATTTTCGATGCGATGAGGTCCGCAAGTCAAGCTTCACGATGGCGAATCATCTAATGTAAATATAACAAAATAAACAACTTATCTATGGCGGAGAGGGAGGGATTCGAACCCCCGATAGCCTTACGACTATGCCTGATTTCGAGTCAGGTGCATTCAACCGGGCTCTGCCACCTCTCCGCGTCTTAAACTACTTTATCTCAATAACTTGAATTCTTGCCCCAACGGGCTCTCATCCCCCGTATTCCCTACAAAGTACGTTGCCCGGTCCGCTCCCCCGCGAGCCTCTCACCTCAGCTTCGATCAGCATCGATTCCCGACGGACTCGAACCTTTCCAGTCTAATGGCGAAGGTCAGGGCCGTGCAATGCCGCCACTCCGCCATCCCGTCTGCCGCACCTGAAGTCTTAGCGAGATCCTCCCGGCTTTGCCGCGGGATACATACAATCGCTCGGGGGAAGCGTAGCACTTGACGACAATCTGGCTAGAGCAGATTGCGGGCGCGGCTCAAGCCTCGGTGATCACGCAAAAGCGGCCATAGATGATCAAGTGAAAAGCGGCCATAGAGAGAAGGCTTAAGGCAGAGCTGCCGCGGGGGTATTTAGCCTCTGTGGTCATGAGCCACGTCTTGAGCAGAGAAAAACGAGAACAAGTCATCGCATTGGGCCGGCTGGGCTGGTCGTTGCGGCGCATTGAGCAGGCGACCGGAGTGCGCCGTGAAACGGCGGGGGACTATCTTCGCGGCGCGGGGATTGCCTTACGGCGTCCGGGCGGCTGGGGACGCCACAGTCCTTCAAAACCGGCCATAGACCCGATCACCGACTCTGGGGGCGGAGATTCAAAACCGGCCATAGAGGTGATCACCGGCTTTTTGGCCAGGAAACCGGGTTGCGGACCGGCGAGCAGCTGCGAATCTTACCGTGAACTGATCGCGCTGGAGTTGGAGCGCGGCCGCAACGCGATGGGAATCTGGCAGGATCTTGTCGACAGCCATGGGTTCGCGGGTGGCTACCAAAGCGTGAGGCGGTTCGTGCGCAATTTGCACGGCGCCGCAACGCCGGAAGCGCGGGCGATCATCGAGACCAAACTCGGTGAAGAGGCGCAGGTCGACTATGGCACGGGGCCGATGGTGCGCGATCTCGACAGCGGCAAGTACCGGCGCACGCGGCTGTTCGTTCTGACGCTGGGCGCGAGTCGCAAGTCGGTTCGGCTGCTGTCGTTCCGTTCCAGTGCGCGGGTGTGGGCCGAGCTTCACGAGAAGGCATTTCGCAGGCTTGGCGGTGTGCCGCGGATCGTGGTTCTCGATAACCTTCGCGAGGGCGTGCTGTCTCCGGACTTCTACGATCCGGGCCTGAACCCCTTGTATCGCGATGTTCTGGCCCACTACGGCGTGACAGCGCTGCCATGCAAGGTACGCGATCCGGATCGAAAAGGAAAAGTCGAGAGTGGCGTCAACCATGCGCAGATGACGCCGTTGAAGGGCAAGAAGTTCGAGAGCCTGGAAGAGGCGCAGGCATATCTGGACCACTGGGAAGAGCGCTGGGCCGATAAGCGCATCCACGGCCGCACCAAGCGGCAAGTAGCGGCGATGTTCGCCGAAGAGAAACCCCACCTGCAGCCGCTTCCGCTGGAGCCGTTTCGCTACTACCAGTATGGCGAGCGCACGGTGCATATCGATGGTTGCGTCGAGGTTGAAGCGGCTTATTACGGAGCGCCGCCGGGCTGGATCGGGCGGAAGGTCAACGTGCAGTGGGACGCGATGTTCGTGCGGCTGCTTGATCCACGCAGTGGTGAGCTTCTGCGCGAGCATCTGAGCGGCAAGCGTGGCGGGCATCGTATCCGCGATGCAGATCGCCCACGCCGTACACCGCCACCGTTGCTTCAACTGCTGGCACGTGCCCACAAGGCGGGAGCCAATATCGGCGCGGTGTGCGACGCCATCCATGCTCGCCAGGGCGAACTCGGAATGCGTCGCATCCAGGGCGTTCTCCAACTGGTGAAGCAATATGGCAGCATGGCTGCGGACGACGCTTGCGCGGCGGCGCTGGAACTGCGTGTTGCCGAGTATCGCTTCGTGCGCCGCTATCTGGAGCGCCGTCCAAAGGCTCCTCTCACTCTGCGGCAAGTCGATCCGCTCATCCGCGAACTGAGTCAGTATCGCGACCTGATCCAACAACGCATCAACTTCGAGGAACCCAATCCATGAACCTGATAGAACTCAATCGCTCGCTGGTACAACTGCGCCTGAGCGGCATGGCCGCAGCACTGGAAACGCGCCTTCTGCAAGCGCAGTCGGAGAACATGGTACCCATCGACCTGATCTCAACACTGGTCTCCGACGAGCTGGCCTGCCGCAGCAAGCGGCTTCTGGAGAGACGCCACAAACAGGCGCAGTTCCGCGATGCGGACAAGCGCCTGGACAACTTCGACTTCCAGTTCAATGCCCGGATGAATCGTAACCTGGTCTTCGAACTGGCCACTGCAAACTGGATCGGAAAGCGCGAAGATGCCTTGTTCCTCGGTCCACCTGGGAGCGGCAAGAGTCACTGCGCACAAGCTATCGGACACGCCGTCATCCAGCAAGGCTACCGAGTGCTCTATCGCGAAGCCCACAGACTTCTGGAAGAGCTGGCCGACGCTGCGCTCGATGGCAAACGCAAGGAGTTCATGGACCTGCTGACCACCGTGCCGCTGCTGATCATCGACGACCTGGGAATGCGCAAGCTGCCGCTGACCGCCGCCGAGGAACTGCTGGAGATCATCATGCGTCGCTATGAACGTGCGAGCACACTTCTAACATCCAACAGGCCCGTTGAGGACTGGGGTAAACTGCTGGGCGACAGCGCCGCCGTCACCGCCATGCTGGATCGCTTGCTGCATCACGGTCACGTTCTCAAGTGCGGCCCGCGCAGTTGGCGCACCAAAACCGGCACCCCTGGAGAAGGCCAATGACAAATGCAAAAGCAGAGGCAAAAACAAAAGCGATATGGATGCCGGGCAAAGAACGCCCGGCGGCGGCGCGACTCGTGATCCAGAAGCCTCCCACGACGGAGCCTCACCATAGGAATATCTGCAGAAACACGAAACCCTCTGCTGGCCAACCCATCGGGAAAGCCGCAGAGGGTCTCGATTACCGATTCCTTCGGAGCCAGCCCCGTGTCATCGGCCCTGGATCGATCCGCAAGGCGCGACCCCGGCGGAGCGAGTACAACACTAACACGAAATCAAAGGAGCTGAACATCAACGCCCAACTCCCCGCCTTGCAAACCTACACGTTGGCAAGGTAAAACAATAACGTCTTCTGCCTCTCTCTATGGCCGCTTTTAACCCGATCACGTATGGCCGGATTTAACCTGATCACCGAGGCTGAATTAGAACGCGCACCCTCATACGGACTGTTGATTGATGAAAGGAAACGATGGTAGGTGGTCCGACTTTGAGCCCACTCAAATTACGTTACTTGGGAGGATGGACTCGCCCCGTCCGAACTCCTTTTAATTTCTTGTACACGATGTGGAAACCCAGTCATTTCTTTACTGGCCTAGAAATCCACACGCGAGAATCAACGTGGCGGACGTTTCGCGAGGGAAACGCAATATTTGGAGCAAGAATACGAATGTCAGGCGCAAGGAGCGTGCGCATTGATGTGTGGCGGGACCATAGTGCCAATGAATCCGAGATCAGTTCGCTTCTTGATCGGATTTGCACATCCTATGGTTTCCAGGACGACCTGAGCAACCATTTTAAACTCGTCAGAGCCAATGGTCACGCGCGACCTTTCAAAAAAGTCTTGCACTCTAGGATCAGTTGTCCCGAATCATTGTTTGAGATCACCGTGATCAGTGTTCTACTGCAGAACACTACCGTCAGCAGATCTACTCAAATGCTAAAAAGCCTCCTGGTTGAGGCCGGCTCAATCGTCGAGTTTGATGGGGTCCGCTTGCGGGCATTCTTCACTCCGGATGGACTTCGACAAATTGGACAACGGACTCTGCGCGATGTTTGTCGAGTTGGCTACCGCGCACGAACGCTCGAGGCCGTGGGCGAATACTTTTGTCGGTCCGAGCCTTGTGGGCAGCTTTCACCTGACGTACTTGAACGCTTGTTGGACATTCGCGGAATTGGGCCATATTCCCTCGGTGTTATAGCAAGCGCGGCGCTGAGGGATCCACGAGCCATTAGCCTTGACGTGTGGAATACGCAGATCGTCGCAATGCTATTCGATTTAGACGGGCGGACTGTGAATAGGGATGAAGTACGCAATTGCCTTTCCGCCCAATATCCGGAAGTAGAGGGGCTGACTCTTCTTTATGCCACCGAATCTGCGTGCATTGCCACACCTCTCGACCCTCTCGCAGATTCGGTGTCCGATGCTCGCCGGAAAAGCCACAAGCAGTTAGGTGATTAACCAAGCAGGTCCACGCGAGCAACTGTGAAAGGCGCGGGGACGGGCCCAAGCAAAGAAGTGGAGCCTACGAAAAGACGGACCGAGGAGTTCTAAGAACGCTAGCTTTGCGCGCCAGGCATACGCAAACTACGATCCTATTGTTGATCTACAGAACACACAGTGGACACAAACACAGGTACAGAGAATATGGCTCTGGTATTTCAGTATGGCTCCAATTGTCTGGCCAGCCAAATTAACTGCGAGGATCGCCTATGCGGCGACGCAGGGTTTATTGCCATCGCGGAAACCGTCGAAGAATTCCAGCTCGCCTTTGATGTCTGGAGCAACGGACGACGATGTGCTGCGTCGGATATAGTTCCGAGCCCTGGAAAGAGAGTCTGGGGCGCACTCTACGAAGTACCGGACTTTCTCATTAAACGGCAGACTGCGGCCGCGCAACAAAGGAAATCCCTCGATGCCATTGAAGGAGAGGGAACCAATTATAGGCAGGAGATGATTTCAGTTCGGCGGGAAAACGGCCAGATCGTTACTGCGCTTACTTATCGGGTACGGAATCCAACACAGGGTCTAAAGACCAGCCTGGAATATGTCGGATACATCGTCCGAGGGCTTCGTGAGCGCGCCGTCCGCGAGGATTACATAGATCATGTAAAGCAGCTTGCCGAGGAAAACAATCCGACGCTTGCCGCTCAGGTGCGCGAACTCTAGGCGCGGTCTCCGTTTGCCACGAATTGCAAAGCAGCGGGGAATATTCCCTATGGAAAGGTGGCTTATCAGCGAGGTGCCAGACAGATTCGGTACGCGCTAGTCTGGCTTTCCGACTCGTCTTTGGCCGTGTGGTCACTCAGATAGGAAAGCAGATCTTCTTGGCGAGGCTGACCAAATGCCAGCCGGTATATCGCGAGCATCTGCTTGAGCCGCCGCAATTCCGCCACTTCACGACTCAGCGGAAGAATCGGGACCCGGCGCTCGACACTCCACCCGCCATCAGTTTCAAAGAGCCAGTAGGGGATGAGATCGTTCATCCCCGGCTTTCTATCTTTCGCCGCGCGCGCAAATAGCTCGTCCCAAAGATCAGTCCAGCCACCATCTTGGAGCGCTAACAATCCGTATGCCTTTGCGAGATTGCGCCTGACAGCGTGCCCCTTGTAGCGATGAACGCGCCCCTCACGTTGCTCAAGATCGACCGGATTGGAGGGCAGGTTCCAGTGGTAAACGACATGGCAATAGGGATGGAAGTCCAGCCCTTCCTGCCCGACCGACGTTGTGGCCAGGACGAACGGCCTGAATGGCGAATTGAACGCTTGTCGCACGCTTCCCGAGCGAATGAGCGTTTTTCCGTCATCATCGCGGACATCGCCGAACCGAACTGCGAACCGGCACCGAATGGAAAACTCGTTCTCCCGGATATGGCCATGTGGCGTTGCCTTCAGGTCATCCACGCGTAACGGCGAAGCACGCAGTGACAGTGCCTCGACCATCGCATCCGCGACCCCTACGACGATCTCTACTCCGGTTCTCTGAGTGAGTCCGGTGATTTCTTTCAAAACGTGCGCGTACTCATCAAGAACAGCCTGGAGGTTTCCGTCGATGCAGTAGCTCAGCACGCGCCGCCAATAGGGCACGCGCTCGTCATCTGCTCGCAACAGCGCTGTCACCTCCGGCTGATTGAATAGGGAGCGCAGGCCGTCGCCGATGCGGGACGCGGCCGATAGCGCAAACGGGCTAACGTCTGGAAGGCCCTTGGAGATTCGCCGCATTGCTCGCAGAGCACATATGGCGGGTGAACCGAGCGCGAAATCGGTCAAGACCTCCGACAAGTCGTCAGGCAATCTGCCAAGCTTTATCCGGCCCTCAAAAACCTGTGTAAAGAGATCAATGTGCTGCCTAAAGCCACCTGCGGTATCGCCATCATCGCCCGCCTGAATGCTCACCCAGCCTTCTGCTTGACTGTTTAACCACGACAACACATCGTTTGCGTACTGGCTATCCAATAGCGCGAGGGATGCCCAATACCAGCGCTGATCCGCAACACCTTCCTTTGGAGCGTCGGAAGGTGTGATAGCCGACAGCTTCTCCTCGATCCGGTCACGCACTTGCCCCCGTATGTCCGAAATGTCAGGCGCTTGTGTCGCCCCGGAAGCAACAGCAAAAACAAGCGGGTCTATCAGACTGGCCAAAGTTGGACAGGGATACATCAATGCGAGAGCGGGCATTCCGGCGGGCCGATGATCTTCAGAGTCCATACGAAACTGCAGCAGTTGACGGCGCTTTTTGTGCAGTTCGCGATACCTCGGAAGCCCCTCCTGTTCTTGCAACATGTGCCGCTCACATTCGTATGAGCAGATTGCCGCAATGGCATCGGGAACGACTTGCCAGCTTGAAAAGATCAGAGATTTAGTTGCGGGTATGTCCTGTGCGTACACGCCGCCAGGCTTTAGATAGGGCAGGGCCGGGGGCAACCACAGCAATTGCCATTGGCCCGCGTCCACCGTTTTCGACATCAGTTGCCTGAGCCGCGCGTTTGCCGGATCGATTGCGCGATAACGCTGAATATTGACGTTGCGCAGAAGCTCACCATCGGCCTTCTGAAAGGCCGACAACAACTCCGCTGACGGCTCCTTGCAGCGTTCGAGCAGTCGCCGCTTCAGCTCATAGCCGTCCCCCATAAGATTGACGAGATAGGGGCTTGATTTCCAATATTCAATAGTGTCCCCAGATTCCACCGCTTGTGCAACGCGATCGACGAACCGGGCTGTCCGCAGGTCGGCCGCCCCGAGTGTTGCAACTTCGGGCGGTTCCACCAGCATTGCATTATGCGACTCCGTCATGTCGATGCGCTCGGTGCGCGCGATGACCGACCGCAAATGCTTCTCAAGGATGTCACGCACTTCAATGGCCTGCGCAGAACTCTGATCATCTAGACCATAGAGCGCCTGACGAAAGCGGCGGAATTCCTCCTTGATTTCGATGATCCGGCTCTCATCACCATCGAACAGGAACCGCAGCGTATCCAGGAAATCCGTATAGTGATCATCGTCTTTCTCATGGTCGAGCGATAGCATCCGGTACGGCGTGGCCGAAAGCAAGAGCACACGGACCTCGTGATGCCTGAAAAGCTGTTGCGCCAGCTCCGCCGCCTCGTTCGTACCGTTGAGCAAATCCTTGAAGCGCTGAAACTCGTCAAGGATGACGAGATCTGGCCGCAGCGCCTCAATGCACACATCGGCGAGTCGCCGCCGCAGCTCACCGATGACCTCGTACCTCCGGCGCACGAGATCGCCACGCACTTTCTTCACTCGTCTGAAGTCGTGACACACTGCCAGCAGCTTGCCCAGAAAGGCGCGGTCGGCTCCAATGTTCTTGCGAAATGCCACGGCCAAAGGCTCGTCGTACTTGAGTTCATATTCCCTGGCCCAACGTATCCACCGCTCGCGAGAAACAACTGTTGCCTGAAGGAGATTGAGGAGCGGTGTCGAGCGGACGCCAAAATGCCCTTGGAGCATTCGGTAGATGAGCGCCCTCTCTTCCACCTTGCCCCCGCGCGAACGGAGATCAAACGTCGTTCCAGGCGTGAAGCTGATAAAGTTGATCCCGTTTGCCTTCAGGCTCTGCAATTGCAAGGGTAATAGCGTGAGCCGCGTCGCGAACGACGATGTCTTTTGATCTGTGACGTTCAGTCGATTCAGATTCTGCTGTGCGATGGTTGCATTGGAGCAGATGTAGAGCACATCTATTCTCTTCTTACCTTTCGCCCGGAGCTGCTCCACTACTTTGGCGACGATCCCACGAGCAACGAGAGTCTTACCAAGGCCGACCTCATCAGCGACGAGAAACCGGCGCGCAGGGTTTGAATCGCCGTACATACGATTGAAGACGAATTCCACCGTGCGGCGCTGGAAATCCTTCAGCCCTTTGAGTGACTCCTCTACATCGAGCGGCTTGGCGCTCATCGTTCGCCCTCCTGCAAGGTAGAGTCGAACACCCGCCAAAGGTCCATGAATTCGGCAGGGATGATGTCGTGCCCTTCGGAAGTCGCGTTGAGTTGCTTAACCAGATTCCGCACGGAATCGAGACGACCCGGATTACGGCTGAAGGCCCGCGTCAATTCTTCGAGCAACGGCAGCCCGTCAAGACTGTCCCCGGCGTTCCATTTGCCTCCAGTTGCAGAGAGTATGTCGCCAACGGAGGGTAGGTTATCCATGTCCTGTAGCAGGAGCAGCAGGTAACGCAGGAAGCCTTCGCGGTTGGCAACAATGGTCCGCAGAACAGCCGCATCCCGCCCTTCGGGCATGTTGTCCACGGGTAGATTCAGAACGAAACAAACCGCATGGCTGCACAGGGCCGTCGTCAACTCGAACGCTACAAAGCCGGTGATAGAGGCCGTCGCGCATCGCGGAATCAGCGCTTCGGCTGTTGTTACGAGAGGAAAACCATCTATGGCGCTCTCCCTTGGCAGGGAGATAGGCCAGATGCGGATTGACTCAATTTGTTTGAGCTTGATATTGCGTTTCGCGAATAAGCGTAAGTCCCAGGCGTCCTTGTCGGCAGGGCTACAAGACAGCCGGATTCCGGCCAGCATCAAGTCGGCACGCGCCGCGTCGATAATCTTCTCCGCTTGCTCTTCAATGGACAGCGGGGGTACCTCCTCAGGGGGCTCGAAATCGGTAAGATACTCGCCCAGGCCATCAACGCCCAAAAATGTATCTATGCCCCCAACGCGGCTGCGCTTCCCTGTAAGTTCGGCCAGGATCTCAACATTGGTCGCTGCCACCAATGAGGCGTTTGTCGCGTTCGCGGAACCCAGATAGAGGGTAGTGTCCCAACCGTCCTCAACGATGTATGCCTTCGCATGCAGTCCTCGTGTAAGTCGATCTCTCGCGATAGCGTCGTCAGCGTCGTCAGTTTCGGTACCATCGTGCAGCACCTTGAGCGCGCCGAATCTGGCTAGTGAAGCCTTCGAGGCCCTTGCCAACTCATCGGGCCGTGAAACGAGAACGACAGCCTCTTGTGTGCTAGCCGCGAGAGCGTGCAGTGCGGATGCAGTGACAAATGGAGAAATGACGGCCAACCTCTTCGACGCCTTCGGCGACCACGACTGCCCTTTGAGCCCAAGCGTATGAAACGCCAAGCCTTCAAACGCCCCCGGCAATTCAGTCCAGGTCGTCTGCCGCAGTTCATCCGCCAGCGCTTTGCAATTCTGGCGGATGCGAGCGACTGGCTGAATGGGAGCAAGGTCCGGAAGAACTGCTATCAGATCGGCTAGCGGCCTGTTCTGGGCGACAGTGCGCTTGCCCGGCTTACCGTCTAGGCTCAGGCTCAAATCCCACGATCTGTCATTTGTCAGGTTTCGCGACAGCACCAGCAAGCGCAAAACCACATCGTCGGGGGCGTCGGAACGCTCGAAACGAAGCACCCATATTTTTGGGTGAAACACACCGCCCTGCGGAGCGGTGACTTCCACGACACAAGACTCCAGGAGTCCGTAGAGCACATGATCCTTTGCGGGAGCACTGATTCGCCCTTGCTGGCAGAAAATGGAGAGCCTGTCAGTTGTTCTCCGGAGTGCCTCAAGGAGGGCCACACCATCCTCTAGCATTGCAGTGCGGTCATCGCTTGACGGCAGAGCCAGGTTCAACGGCACGGACAACAAGGTTGTCAGATCGAGGGAATAGGTCGTCGCCAGCCCCCCGCTAAAAATATAACCAGGCGGGGGGCGCAGCGAATTGACCAAGAGGCTACGGTTGTTGGGATCAAGCATTCATTCTCCGTCCAGTCCCTCTCGCAAATCCAGAATGAATCTCTTCACCGTAGACCAACGGTAATCCATGCGAGCTAGTCCCGCCCTGCCGTTCCACTGATCGAGAGCCCGAGAATTTGAGAATCGCGACCGTCCCACCTTGAGGCGCATTTCGCGGCTCTGAATCAAATTCTGGGCAGTCTTCTCATTCATGATTGAATTTCCACTCGCTCGAACCAACTCTACCCATCGCTTGCAGAATTCCAGTGTGTGCGGCGACACGGCTTGTTGATGGTTGAATGCCAGCGGCATGACCCAATCGAGTTCCCACTTATCGAGCCCCACGCGATCTAGCGATTGAAGCCATTCCTTGGCATCTTCCAGGCGAGCCTTGACGAGTTCCGCACTGGCCTTTTTCCTGGCGAGCATCAGGTTGTAGAGAATTGCCGCGCCATACATCACCTGCGAGAACAAGTCGGCATGATGAAGCAAATCGCGCTGCTCCTCCGTGAAACGACTCAAAGAGGGGTGTTGCCACGGATAGTCAACGTCTGCCACGGGCAGGGGGATGATCCGCGCGAACAGAGAATTAGGTTGGGTAGTAATAATCTGATCCTCAATAAACTGTGCCTCATCGCGGGTCAGACGAAGTGTAGCGGTTTGCGGGAAACCTTTCGGCGGAGGAGGTATTCCAGGGTGCCAGGTGATAGACGACATGCCACCAATGGCATCCAAGCCTTCCCCACGACGCCGGGCCATATCCAGCGCCCGGTGTCGATTACTTCGCTTCTGATAGATGTCGTCAATCGCAGCCTGATACTGTTCTTGAGAGCCATTGAACCTGCGAATACTCCATTTACCCAGCCCTGCCCAATAGACCGAACTCGGCAACCTTCGCAAGTCCCCGCCAGCCCGCTTGCCAAATACACCCGCCTTGTCATCGGATTCGGAGAGAGCCTTGACCAATTCCACTTCGCACTTGCGGGCTTGAGCAGCCAGTCCTGCGGAGGGACATCCCCCTGCCTCAAGCTCCTGATAGATCCAGGGAACAAAGAGCATGTACCGCAAGCGAGTTTGTATGGTGCTTGTGCCGGGAAAGAATTCGTCTGCCAACAAATCCCGTATGACCCCGACGCCTAGCTCATCTCGCGTGTCGCGCTCGCGAAACAATGCTAGGATGCGGTTCATTCGTTCCCGATCCGCTGCGTCGTGATCCAGCCACGTCAGGGTGGCGCTCATCAAATCCAACCCTCTAAACTCTGTCAACTCAGGTCATCATCGCGCCGGTCCCAGGTGCGCACTCACGCGAGCGATCTCGTGCCCAAACTCGAGCTTGCCCCGATCTTCAGGTAAGCAGTAACTCCAATAGCGGAACGCGTAATTTCCATTCTAGTCTTCATGCCCCCTTCCCTGCGCCTTGGGAGGTGTCGCTGCCAACCTTTCGGTTTTCGCGGTACTCGGCCCGAGACTCCTGAGAGCGGGGAAAAAGCGACGTGCAAAAGAAAGGACCTGCCAGAACGGCAGGCCCGAGGATTCCCATATTCCCCTAAGCCGCTCGTTTCACCTTGCCAGCAGACTTCGACTCCGGCTTTGTAGCTTTCCTCGCTTTCTGCTTCGCAATGAACTCCTGCTTGATCTTGAGTGCCACGGCATCGGTATCGACTCCGTAGACCTGGGCTGCCGCGCGGAGGGTTTTACCGCCATCCGATTGTGACCTGGCAGAGAGGGGAATCACGGCTTCGATAATCAGTTTGCCAATGGTGCCTTCGTCGGCTTTTCGGACAAATGCAGCGAGCAATTTGGCTACTGACTCGCCATCCTTTGCCTTGATGTTTCGGTTCCGTGCTGCCGTCTCCAGCCGTTTTTCGTCCAGCAACGGGAGCAGTTGCTCGGCAATGAAGAGAAGATCGCGCTTCATCAACCGAACGGGGACAGCGGACACGATGGATTGAAGAACGCGAATTCCGGTTGCGTTCGCCAATGCCTCCTCGCGGCGGCGCTTCTCCTGCTCGGCTTTGAAGCTGGCATCGGCCTTCGGCATCTGCTTCTTGGGATGGTGAACGAGGCAGGTCGGCTCGGTGCAAACCTTCCGCAGTTCGCCTTTGTCGATGCCGTCCGATACGATGGCCTCGGTGGTGTACTTGCATGTCTTGAACTCCGGCCACTTCGCTTTCTCCGGCGTGTCGGGCTTCTCCTCGCGGATTTCGACGTATTTATTGCGCGGGATGGTCTTCTCGCCCTCCGGTTGCTGCTTATATGCGGTGCTGATCTGGACCAGCTCCGGCTTGGCGGCAACCTTCGCTTTTACGTGCGCGTCCAGCTTGGCGGCGTAGCAGTTTGGATCAGTGCAAGCATCGGAACTCCCGCTCACATCGGCAAAAAGCAGCTTGTTGTGTCCGGTGCGCTTGGGGCATTCGACGCAGCTTCCGGCGGCGGGGACAAGTTGCGGGTCGCGTTTGTTGAAAGGTGCCTGCTTCAAGAGCAAAAGAACGTTGTGCTCAATCCACTGTTGCAGGTGCCGCACAGGGAGCAGTATGCGTTTTGCCTTTGCCCCGGCTCCGTTCCACTCTTCGCGGAAGCAATTGGCAAGCGCCTGTTCCTGTTGTGCTGGCTGCAATTTGGCAAGCAGTAAGGCATGTCCTACGCCGATCTCCTCGGCATAGAACGCCTCGACCACTGGCGCGGCAAGTTCGGTCAAACGGACTCGCTGCGCACAATATGCTGGTGTTTTTCCAACTTTCGCGGCGATCTGCTCGATGCTGTACTTAGGATCTTCCAAGTTGAGCAGGGCTTTTAATCCCTGCGCTTCCTCCAGCGGGCCGTGACTGGGCAGCGTCCTAAATGAACATTTCAGGAGAAATTCAATGACAATCGAATATATGACTGAACCAATCTGGATCGATGAACCCGATTGGCTTTGCGCGGTGGAATTTCTGAACGATGAGGACCCCGAGGGCAGAGACTTCGCGGCCGATACGATTGGTTATCTACTCGGCTATTCACACCTCACGGACACCCGATCACTGGCGCTCGTCGGCGATCCAGACTTGAAGGCATACGAAATCTTGTTTTCATTTCCCTCTCCATCAGAGAAGAAGAGATTCTTGGATCTAATTCGATCAAACGAAGAGCTAGGAAACGAGTACGTGGAAAACGATCTCATCCAGCCAGTGAAGGAAGAGATCCGAGCTGCGCGACCTCTGGCCAAAGTACTACCGCCGTTGGCGCTAACGCGTGCCCTATTGGTTGCCATTTCTGTTTGCAGTACCACTTCAAGCCCCACACAATAAAGAACAGATCCGCAGTTCGTCTGGCCTGAGCTAGTTTCGAACACAGAGTTTGGTTTTCTGCAATTGCAGAGAGTGATTCCTCTCTCGCACTGATTATTCCGCTCAATTCCTGCAAGTATCTGAATTTGCCTTGCTGATGCCTGTCGAGCATCGATCTTGACGAAAAAGGTCTTGGACGCCTGTGGAGATTTCGGGCATTCTCTGGAAAAGGAGATGGGTTATGGCGGGATCACTCGCAAAGTCTTCGCCGCAGTCCCTAGTCGATCATTCATTCTGCATAACTGATTTCGGTCCTCTCCTGCACAGTCCCAAACATTTATAAAGACCGTTCCCCTTGGAGATGAATCATGAACGATGGGTCGAGTCCTATCAAGAAAGGTCCAGCCAAAGCGGGCATCAATGTCGACGAGAAGCTCCTGATCGGCCGACAAGAGGCAGCGGCAGTTCTATCAATCAGTCAACGGGCTTTGGATTACCTTGTTGCGAATAAGCAACTCCAGGTGAGACGGATCGGGTCAAGGGTTTTGATCCCCCGTTCCGAGTTGCT
>Ga0302281_10001236_pt1 | contig 18626 bp, 14 predicted proteins | sample III_Fen_E1_2_FD_198762 | JGI IMG/M metagenome (GOLD analysis project Ga0302281, IMG submission 198762) | Peat permafrost microbial communities from Stordalen Mire near Abisko, Sweden - III_Fen_E1_2 | ecosystem: Environmental > Terrestrial > Soil > Wetlands > Permafrost | place: Sweden: Abisko...
GACGCTTCTTCGTGGCACATTGCCGACGTGACGCTGATGGAACTTCTAGAGGAGCAATTATTACCTACCGGACTCGAAGTGAAACGTTGCTTTCCAGTCTGTTTCCTCGCCCAAAGTCAGATACGCCTCGAAGGGTTTGCCCTGTTTGGAGATGAAGCCTTTGAGCAGGGCAGTCTTGCCCTTCATGCAGAGCGTCTCGACCTGCTTTGGGGTGAGGGTCTTCTTCGCAATGGTCTCGCTGATGCTGAAGTTGCAGCCATCGCGGTAGCGGCTGCAACCGTAGAAGTTCTGTCCATTGGGTTTCTTGACGGTGCCTTGCTTGCATTTCGGGCACACGAGCGATCCGGGCGGTGGAGCACTGCCTGCCCTTGCCGGGGCTGAACCGCTCGACGCCAAGATAGGCTGTGGCGCGATGTGCAGCAGCGCCAGTTCCTTCTTGAGCTGGCCGTCTATGCTGGAAACCACATTGAGATACTGGGCCTTGCCTTCGGCAATATCGTCGAGCTGTTGCTCAAGGGAGCGCGTGTAGTCGTACTCAAGAAATGCGAAGTGCCCTTTGAGCGCGTCGATAACCAGGATGCCGAGGTCGGTAGCCCGCAATATCTTCTTAGCATCGTCGATGTAGTTGCGGGTGATGATGTTCTTGAGGATGGCCGGATAGGTGGATGGCCGTCCGATGCCTTCATGCTCCAGCTTCTTGATGAGGCTCGCCTGGGTGTAGCCGTTCGGCGGGCGAGTCTGCTTGTTCAACACGCGGGCGCTGTCGGCATGAAGCTGGGTGCCACGCGGGAGCGCGGGAACGCGGCCATTCTCGTCCGATTGTTTCTCCGCGTCTTCCGCGTCTGGTTCTTCGGTGGCATCCTTGGCCGTCAGAGTGCGCCAGCCTGGTTTGATGAGAGTTCGGCCCATCGCCTTGAAGACGAAGGGCTGCGAGCCTTCCTGGGCGGCCAGCGTGAGCGTATTCACGCTGTATTCGGCATCCGCAAGCTGGGATGCTACAGCGCGGGTCCAGATGAGGTCGTAGAGCTTCTGCTGGTCGTCGTCCGCCCCAGCATTGCGTTGTTCCAGGTGGGTGGGGCGGATTGCTTCGTGGGCCTCCTGCGCACTCTCTTTGGACTTCCAGGTGCGCGCTTTGGGCGGCAAGGGCAGATTGTTACTGGCCGCGTAGGCCCGAATCTCGGCCAGCGCCTCGGCGGAGAAGTTCTGGCTGTCAGTGCGGTGGTAGGTAATCAACCCCTCTTCAAAAAGCCGCTGGGCAATCTGGGCGGTCTGCTCCGGCTTGTATCCGAACGTCACGCTGGCCGCCTGAAGCAACGTGGCCGTTGTGAAGGGCGGTGGCGGAGCCTTGGACGCGGGCTTGGTCGCCGCAGCGGTCACGGCAAAGAGTCTGCATTTTGCGGCTTCTTCCGCCAGCGCGGCGTCGAGGATGTATTCCTCGCCTTCTTTGAGGAACGGGGCCGTGTCCCACTGGGCGCGCCACTTCCCGTCGTCGAAGATCGCCTCGGCGCCGAAGTGCTTTGTCTCTTTGAATGCCTCGATCTCACGTTGCCGATCAACGACTAGGCGGAGAGCAACGCTTTGAACGCGCCCGGCACTGAGTCGCGCAATGCCAGTTTGGTTCGAGAGTGCAGGCGACACCTTATACCCGACGAGGCGGTCGGCGCCGCGTCTGGCCTCTTGCGCGTGGATTAGGTTTGTGTTGAGTTGCCGAGGCGCTTTGAGGGCGGCACGGATTACGTTTTCAGTGATTGCATCGAAGGTGACGCGCTCGTATCGACGAAGGTTGAGAACCTGTTGCAGGTGCCATGCAATAGCTTCTCCCTCGCGGTCGGGGTCCGTAGCGAGATAAACCTGTTCGGAGCGAGAAGCGCGCTGCCGGAGTTGTGAAACGACAGATTCGCTCCGTTCGAGGATCTGGTATTCGAGCCGATACGTGTTCGGCTCAACGCCCAAGCTCTTCACCGGGAGATCGCGAATATGCCCGACGCTTGCTGCGACATCCCAACCGCTGCCTAGAATTGCCTTGATCTTCTTGATTTTGTTTGGACTCTCGACAATCATCAGCTTCATGCGGTTGCCTCTTGCCCGGCGATCTTCCGACAGGATTATGCGCCGGTGGTATAGGTTGGACTTTTTAGTTTGTAGATGGAGGCAAAGTAGGCCACCATCACGCGAAATGCCTTGGAGCGATTCACTCCCCCAAGAACCTCTCCTCCAACTCTTTCCAGTTCATCCGCTATTTCGTAGGTCAGGGGGAACACGAAGGCGGTGTCGATCGTTTGAAATGGAATGTTCAGCCACGGGCCGTTGTAGAACGCAACAATTTGTGCCTGAGCGACCTTGGTTTTGAAGTTCATGATGATGTGCTCTGCGAGAGCGTTCTTTTTGCGAATTCCGAGTACGGCAAAGAGTTGATTGAAGTGTGTTTTCGTGAATTTGGTGTCTATGGTGAGCCGGAGTTGTGTCCGCTTTTCAAGCGGCGCGACGATTCTGCGTTTCGTTCGGATTGCTGCCTTCTTCGGAGGGGTCATGTCGCCACCTTTCTGTGATGTATTATAGAGCATATCTGTACGAGTTTGGAAGGAAAATAACGCTAAATTGCAGCAATTAAAGCAGGTTTTACACAGCGAATGGCAGGGGCGGTAGTGGGTTTATTGCACGGGGAGCGTTTTGGACGCACCCCCGTGCGCATTCTTTACCGGAGGTCTGATGCGGTCGATGGCGTACTGAGCGAAGTAATCTTCTTGGAGCCGGACCCACGTGGCGGAGATCCTGACTTCTGTGGGCGATACGCCGAGCATATCTCCGTAAGACGATTCACCATGCCCTTTGGTCCCAACCCGCCGGTGTCCGCCTGTGCGCGGCGTACCGACTGGTAGATTTGCGGCCGTCCAACGATATTGCTCAGGTGAAGAGCCGTCCGAATGGCAATGTTGCGCTCGCATGAGAATGGAATGCTGTCCAGGCGAAGCAGACAGACAACAATCTCCGAAAATTCAGGGCATTTTACCCGTTTGAGCCGAGTGTCGCACGTTGGGGTCTCGCGAATGGCCGCTGGTACCGCAACGGCCAATTGTTCGGTAGAAGCGCCGCGAATGAGATGCGCTGCTGTGATGATTGCGGTGTTATGATCCTGATCGAAAGCCGTGTCGCCGATCATGTCAAGGAGAGTCCCTGCAAAGGAAGCTAGAGACCTGTGTGCCTGTTGTCGTGCCCTTTGAATAATCCGATAGCAGCGAGCCATTTGTGCTTCCCACATGACCCGCTTGGCTGGTGAAATCTCGCTGGACGCAAGGTTTCGTGTGAGTGCTTCGATTCTCTCTTCAGCTTCTGCGACTGTCATCCCTTACCCTTTCCAAATCGATTGATTTCACCAAGGAAAACACTACAGGTACATTTGTTTAGACACCCGGTTGCGCTTCAGTGTTCCCTGCTGCGGTACTGAAGTGTCACTTCTCGTTAGCAGAGGAATCCACTTCGTCAACTGCGGTTACCCGACTTTTTGCAGCACTACACAACTGCTGTAGTAGATGTAGTGCCATCCGATTTGCTACTAGATTTTGGACGCCCATTCATGGCTGCGGATAGCAAAGATTACACAACTTCTTTAGGCTCAGGAACTTTTTGTGGAGTTGGGTTCACGAAAAGGAAAAGCTCGCGCGGTCACGTTGGTCGGCGCGGGAGAGTTCGCGGGTACTAGAGAATTGAAAACGCCGAAGCTGGTCGCGTGATCCATATCACACTTAGCTTGCACGGAATCCTGAGACGCCTTCGATGCGGAGGTTCGCCACGAACGTGATCCTGCTTTTCGTCGAGTTACTTCTCCTTGTCGAGTATGGTTACCAACGAACCAAAGGCCGCAGCCCCTTTCCCGTGCTGAAGAGCAACTAGAATGGATTGTCATCATGAAGCTCGGAACTTTGGTCGGCGTCCACGGCGACCGTGCCGTCGCCGTCGCCTGGATGTGGCCCGGATTCGCTGGTCTGGCACGTCGGTCGTCCCAGGAGGGTGAAGCTGTCGATGACGATGGCGGTAGCCCTTGCGAATGGCCGCTTCTTGCGCAATTTACACCAAACAGACGAATATCGACCATAGACGGAATGCTGGCTTCAGACGCCAGAATCGAGAGCCTGTAGGCCTGTCTGTGAAAACAAACTCTTCTCGGACAATACTTCTAATCTCAAAACGAACTCAAGTTTCGGCTAAGCAATACGCGCCCATGCCAGGGCTTCTATATTTGTATCAAGGATAGTGATGCCAACTGGCGGTTCATCCTGCATTCTGGTGAACGGACCGATCCGCTTGGCACAGGGGACAGAAGCCGTGTCGTTGGAAGGCAGCTGAGGAAAAGGGGAGGCAAGTTCGCACGATGAGCCTGACAGCGTTCCATGCCAAGTACTTCGCATATGACTTGACTCGAAGGGCCACAAATGGCATTGACCGTCTTTCGATGTCCCTCTTCGATGCAGCGGTAGACCTCAATCCGCACCAAATCGAAGCGGCATTGTTCGCCCTGAAATCCCCGCTCTCCAAGGGTGTCATCCTGGCCGATGAAGTTGGCCTTGGCAAAACGATTGAGGCAGGTATCGTTTTATGCCAGCTCTGGGCCGAGCGTAAACGTCGGCTACTTGTGATCTGTCCAGCATCGCTCCGTAAACAATGGGCCCTGGAACTAGGGGAGAAGTTTAACCTGCCGACCCGAGTGCTCGATTCCAAGTCCTTCCGTGATGAGCAGCGTAAGGGACGAGATCCATTAGCCGAGAAGTCCATCTTAATTATGTCCTTCAATTACGCGAATGCTCTACGCGACGAACTGAAGGCAATTGCGTGGGATCTGGTTGTTGTGGACGAGGCCCACAAGCTTCGCAATGCCTACAGGCCAAGCAACAAGGTTGGGCAAGGTATCCGCTGGGCTATTGAGGATTGTCGGAAACTCTTGCTAACGGCCACGCCGCTTCAGAATTCCCTTTTGGAATTATTTGGACTTTCAACCCTCATCGACGAGCACCTGTTCGGTGATCTCAATGCCTTCCGCGCCCAGTATGCCAGCGTCGGTAGCAGCATCACAGACTTGCGGCAGCGCCTTTCTGAGTTCTGCAAGCGTACACTCCGCAATCAGGTCACGGAGTTCATCCGCTACACTGAGCGACGGCCGATTACGCGTCCGTTTAAGCCAAGCGATGATGAACATGCGCTCTACGAGGCCGTATCCGGGTTTCTCCAACGGCCTGACAGCTACGCCCTCCCGCAACGCCAGAGGCACCTCACTGCACTCATCCTTCGGAAGCTCCTGGCTTCGTCTTCGCTGGCTATCGCTGCGACCCTCGATACTCTTCGATTGCGCCTTGAGGCCCTACGGGATGGGCAAGTTCAAAGCGATTTAGAACTTGCCGAGCAGCTCATCGAAACCGAAGAAATGGAAGACGACCTTCTCGACGAGATTCTCGCGGAGGACGAGGATGCTGAGGTTCCCGAGCCAGCGCCGGCCAACATTGACCGCAAGAAGCTTCGTGAGGAAATTGACCTGCTCCAGCAACTTGCCAACTGGGCACGTAGGATCGGAGTCGATTCCAAGACCAGCACGTTGTTGGAGGCGATGAAGACGGGTTTCGAGCAGATGGCGAAGATCGGAGCCGCCCGCAAGGCGCTTATTTTCACAGAGTCGCGCCGGACTCAGGAATACCTAAAGACCTTCCTAGAAAACAACGGCTACCGCGGGCAAATCGTAGTCTTCAACGGTACCAACGGCGGTCCAGAAGCAACCGCGATCTACGAGAAGTGGCTAGAAAAGAACAGAGATACCGGCCGCTCGTCGGGTTCGAGGGCGGTTGATGTCAGGACCGCGCTGATCGAACATTTCCGTGACGAGGCGGCGATCTTGCTTGCAACCGAGGCGGCGGCTGAAGGCATCAACTTGCAATTCTGCTCCCTCGTCATCAACTACGATCTGCCCTGGAACCCCCAGCGTATCGAGCAACGCATTGGCCGTTGCCACCGCTATGGTCAGAAGTTCGATGTTGTCGTTATCAACTTCCTGAACGAGCGCAATGAAGTTGACCGTAGAGTCCTCGAACTCCTCAGCGAGAAGTTTAGCCTTTTCAGCGGTGTCTTTGGAGCTTCCGACGAGGTGCTTGGGACCATCGAGTCCGGCGTGGATTTCGAGAAGCGGATTCTCGCTATCTACCAGGAGTGCCGAACCCCGGACCAGATTGAGGCCGCGTTCCACAAGTTGCAGGAAGAGATGGACGAGCAGATTCGCACGCGGATGGATGACACGCGCCGGAAGCTATTTGAGTCCTTCGATGAGGATGTACACCGGCGTCTGCGGCTTCAGCTTGCCGACGCCCAGGCTCAGCTTGACCGGGTTGGCCGGCGTTTCTGGGCCTTAACCCGGTTCATACTCGCGGATCGCGCACGCTTCGACGATGCTGCGCTCAGCTTTGACTTGGATCGCCCCCCACACGACGGCATTGGAGCAGGTCGTTACCATCTGATTTCAAAATCGCGCCCACAGGGGGCCGAAGACAGCGGCGAAGAAGTCAGCCGCTTCCTCTACCGCCTTTCCCACCCGCTCGGTGAGCATGTGGTCCATGAGGGCCAGGGGCAGTCAACACCCCCGGCTAGCGTCGTTTTCGACGTGACGAACCACACGACGCGCTTGCATGTGATCGAGGCCTTGCGCGGGAAGAGCGGATTCTTGACCCTCGTGAAGCTCCAGATCGACTCCTACGAGCGCGAGGAATACTTGCTCTTTTCCGGCTTCGACGATGAGGGCGACTCGCTCGACCAAGAAACGATGGAAAAGCTCTTCGGCTGTGACGGCCGCGTGGATGGGGATACCCTGCCCGCGCCTGTGCAACAACGCCTGACGGCGGAAGCCGAGCGCCATGCCAAAGCCACGATCAGCCGTTCGCTGGAACAGAACAGCGTCCACTTCAACCAGGCGCGGGAAAAGCTGGAGAAGTGGGCCGACGATATGGTTCTCTCGGCGGAGAAAGCCCTGCTGGACACAAAAGAGCAGATCAAGGCACTTCGCCGCCAGGCCCGTCAGGCCGTTACTCTTGAAGAGCAGCATCAGATTCAAGAAAGTATCCAAAAGCTGGAGCGCCAGCAGCGTCGGCAGCGTCAGGAAATCTTCAGCGTCGAAGATGAGATCATAGTAAAGCGCGACGCCTTGATCGATTCCTTGGAGAAACGGCTGGCGCAACGTACCCAGACAGAGACGCTCTTCACCATTCGCTGGACAGTCCAATAGCGTCCGAACAAGATCAGCACGAAGCGAGACCCAGGATGAACCAGAAATTCGAGAAACTGAAGAATCTGCTGAAGGAGTTGTTTCAGCTTGACCAGCCCGATTTGGACTTTGGTCTTTACCGGATCATGCACGCCAAGAGCGCCGAGGTCACCCAATTCCTCGACAGGGATTTGCTTCCGCAGGTCGCCCAGGCGTTCAGCCTTTACAAGAACGCTGACAAGGCGGAACTGGAAAAGGAACTGGCCACTGCCATCGCGCAGGCACAGTCTCTGGGTGCCGACCCCGAGACGTTACCCAAGGTCAAAGAACTGCGCATCAAGCTCGCTAACGATGCCGTAGACATCAGCGCGCTGGAGAATGAGGTCTACGATCACCTTTACAGTTTCTTCCGCCGGTACTATTCTGACGGCGATTTTTACGCCAAGCGGGTCTATAAGCCGGGTGTTTACGCCATTCCCTATGAAGGACAAGAGGTCACGCTCTACTGGGCCAATCGCGACCAATACTACATAAAGACCAGCGAGTACCTTCGCGATTACACGTTCCGTTTGCGGCCTGACGATCCTCAGAATCCGATGCGCGTGCACTTCCGGCTGGTGGATGCAGCCGAGGCGGAGCACGGCAACGTCAAGGCGACAGAGGGCAAAGATCGCATCTTCATCCTCGCGGCTGCCGGAGAGTCAGGGCGTGACTTCATCACAGAGGTTGACGGTGACCAGGGCAAGGAACTGAACATCCTCTTCGAATACAGGCCGGCCACTCTTGCGGACTGGCCAGAGGAAGCTCGCTTAAACCGCAAGACTCCACCTGCTCAGAAAGAGCTTCGGGATATTGCCGCCCAGCGCTTAATGCGCATCGACGATGCTCTACTTGTTTCCTGGGTGGCGGAACTTGGCAGACCCCACACCATTGCAGCAGAAGGCCAGTTGGCCTACAGCCGCCTGGACGCACATCTGCGCCGCTACGTAGCTCGGAACACTTTCGATTACTTCATTCATACGGACTTGAGCAGTTTTCTCGACCGTGAGCTTGACTTCTTCATCAAGAACGAGGTCATGCATCTGGACGATGTAGAAAACGAATCCGCACCACGTGTGGAACAGTATCTCTCCAAGATTAAAGTCGTCCGCATGGTCGCGAAGAAGATCATCGATTTCCTTGCGCAGCTTGAAGACTTTCAAAAGAGGCTTTGGCTGAAGAAGAAATTCGTCATCGAAACGCAGTACTGTATTACGCTTGACCGAATTCCGGAGAATTTCTACCCTGAGATTGCTTCCAATGACGCACAACGTGAGGAGTGGATACATCTCTTCGAAATAGATAGAATTCTCGGCGATCTAACTACACCGGCCTACAGTATTCCCCTAACTAAAGAGTTTCTTGAAGCTAACAAAACATTGGTCGTAGACACACGGCATTTTACACCGGGATTCGTTGAACTTCTCGTTGATCATACCGAAGTACTTAGGGCAGGCGGATTCTTGTTGCAGGCAGAAAACGGGGGAGCTTTGAGGTTGCTCCGGCCCTCTGTGAGAAATACCGTTAAATGCATCTACATCGACCCGCCTTTTAATACGGGAGACGACGGATTTCTTTACAAGGACAATTACCAGCACTCAAGCTGGTGTTGCCTTTTATTGGAAAGACTTCACTCGGCCCGCTACCTCCTAGCTGAAGACGGTTGTATTGCGATAAGTATCGATCAAGTCGAGCTCGGCACTCTTCAGGCGCTTTGCGATGAGGTTTTCGGTCGGTCTAACCGTTTACCCATGATCACCGTGAAAAGGGGTAGCGTTACTGGCCATAAGGTGATTAACCCCGGAGTCGTGAACATCTCAGAGTATGTTTTATGTTATGCCAAGAACCGATCCGCATGGATTGGTAATGAAGTATTTGCACAGCGGGAGCGGGACGAGAGATACAGCACGTTCATTCTCAATCGGGACAAAGATCCATCGAAGTGGTCATTTACATCGCTACTTGAAGAATTCTCGTCCTTTACCGGCGTCGAGAAGGCGAGGGTGCGAGAGCATTTAGGCGACCGCTTTGAGGAAGAGATGGCTAGGTTCGTTGCGGATCATGCGGACGCTGTTACCCAACCTGTCACAGTCGATCGGGCTGGCGTTGGGATTGACTTCTTGAATGCAGTCCTCGAATCAGAGCGCCGGCCTAATGAAGTGATGGTTCACCACCGTGAATCGTATCCTGATGTCTATCTTGTTGCTGGCAAGAAACTGATTTTCTACTCCGACAAACTGGTACTGATAGGAGATCGTCGCGTTACTGCCGAGAGAGCGTCAGACATTTGGACCGATGTCTTGCCCAATGATTTGCACAACGAGGGTGGTGTTGAACTCCGCAAAGGGAAAAAGCCCGAAGCATTGGTGGCTCGCCTTCTCGAAATGGGGTCGAATGAAGGCGACGTCATTCTAGATTTCTTTGCAGGAAGCGGAACTGCGCCAGCATCTGCGCAGAAGTGCGGACGGCGTTGGATTGCCGTCGAGATGGCTCCATACTTCGACGATAAACCTCTTCGACGAATGAAGAATGTCCTGTTCGGCGAGGGTCGAGGTGTTAGTCAGAACTACGGTTGGCAAGGAGGAGGAGCCTTCAAATATGCTCGGCTAGAGTCGTATGAAGACACTCTAAACAATCTGGATACGAGGCGTACGCCAACCCAACAGAGTCTACTTGATGCTCCCGACGCACAAGGCGAGAATGGATTTTGGGAGCAGTTTCTGCTTCGCTATATGCTCGATGTGGAGACACTGGGAAGCCAGTCTTTGCTAAACGTGCGGGCATTTCAAGACCCAACGGCTTACAAGCTTAAGGTCAAGCAGCCGGGATCAGATGAGAGTCGCGAGGTTAATGTTGACTTGCTGGAAACATTCAACTGGCTCATTGGCCTGAGCGTGAAGCACATTGCTGCTCCTCAAAGTTTCAGCGCGGAGTTTGAGCGCGATACCGAGAAACGGCTGCGAATCAAGGGACGCATCAAGCAGGAAGCTGCTGGACCCTGGTGGTTCCGCACTGTCATGGGTACTACCCCAGACGGACGCCGCACCCTCATCATCTGGCGGAAGTTGACAGGAAACCCCGAACAAGACAACCTGGTACTCGATGAGTGGTTCACCAAACAGGGCTACTCGACGAGGGACTTCGAGTTCCAAGTCATCTACGTCAACGGCGACAACAACCTTGAGAATCTCAAGGCCCCAGACGACACTTGGAAAGTGCGGCTGATAGAGGAAGACTTCCACCGCCTGATGTTCGATACGGAGGGTGTCTGATGCCTCCACGGGGACGCCGAACAAATACAAGAACAGCGGAATTGTTTCCCATTGGACGCCGCGCCAACAACCGCCCACAAGTGCGGTTTGCCTCCAAGCTCGTCTTAAACCAATGGCTGCTTTCGCTCTTCAATGTTGAGCGGTTTGAGCAGTTGGCGGAATACCTCCGCAACGAAAAGATGGAGGGCCTGGACGAGAACAACGTCCATCATTTTCATCATGCGCTCACCGCGCAGCTCTTCAATCTGACACAACTGCCCACGGAGTTGCTTCTCGAATACGACCAGAACATCGTGAAGCACACTCTGCGCCTCAACGACAGGCGCATCACTCGTGGAGAAGAGCCGATCACCTGGAAGTATTTCCAGTATCTGACGCTTCTTTTTACCGAGATCTACCTGGATCGATATTTTCGCGACCCGCAGGGTCTGATGCAAGCGCTGAATGCCCAGATTGCTGCCTGCAACACGGACAAACCAGAAGCCGACCAGATTACCGCCTTTGACGAACAGGCAGAGGCGTGGCCACAGTTGAATAAAATTGCCTACTGGAGCGCGACCGGCAGCGGCAAGACGCTGTTGATGCACGCCAACATTCTCCAGTATCAGCATTACTTAGAAAAGCACGGTCGCCGGCGCGAGCTGAATCGCATTATCCTTCTCACTCCAAACGAAGGATTGAGCCAACAGCACCTACGCGAGTTTGAGACCGCTGGAATCCAGGCCGAACTCTTCAACAAGGACGGACGCAACCTGTTTGCGGGTCATGCAGTTGAGATTCTCGACATCCACAAATTGAAGGATGAGATGGGCGACAAGACCATCGCCATCGACGCATTTGAAGGGAACAATCTTGTCCTGGTGGATGAAGGACACCGCGGAGCCTCTGGCGGCGAAGAAGGTGCCTGGATGCGTTTCCGCAATGCGCTGTGCGAGAAGGGATTTTCATTCGAATATTCGGCGACCTTTGGCCAGGCCGTAAAGGGCAGCAAGCCGCTTACCGACCTTTACGCCAGAAGCATTCTCTTCGACTACTCGTATCGCTATTTTTACAGCGACGGCTTCGGCAAGGACTACCAGATTCTAAATCTGGACGAAGGGACGCAAGAGACCAACCTTGAACTTTACTTGGTGGCCTGCCTGTTGGCATTCTTTCAGCAGCAGCGGCTCTACAAGGAGCAGGGGACGGTCTACCGTCCATTCAACCTTGAAAAGCCGCTATGGGTTTTCGTTGGTGGGAGTGTCACCAAGACATTGGCAGCACGGGATGCCACAGACATTATCGAGATTCTTCTCTTCCTAAAGCGGTATCTGGCAGATCGAACAGCGAGCATTCAACGCATCGAGCGCGTTCTTAATCAAGGCATCGTCACGGCAGCCGGGAAGGATCTTTTCGGCGGCCGCTTCACGTACATCAACACGCTGGGACTTTCGGCAACGCAGGTGTTTGAGGAGACTCTTTCTACACTCTTCAACGCGCCGGGCGGCGGCTCTTTACACGTCGAGAATCTGAAAGGCGCAACAGGCGAGATCGCACTGCACGTGGGCGATAACGAACCGTTCGGGGTCATCAATGTTGGCGACGATGCCAAGCTGGTGAAGTTATGCGAGGATAAGGGGCTACAGAGCGTAGAACGTGAGTTCTCCGGCTCCCTGTTCCATGAAATCAACAAGCCAGACTCAACGGTAAACCTGCTCATCGGTTCAAAGAAGTTCACCGAAGGTTGGAATAGCTGGCGCGTGAGCACGATGGGCCTGATGAATGTTGGCCAGACCGAGGGCTCGCAGATCATTCAACTTTTCGGGCGTGGTGTGCGCCTTAAAGGCTTCGACCTGAGCCTCAAGCGCAGCACAAAGAGTCAACTCCCGGACGACGTAAAGCGTCCGAAGCATATCGGCGTGCTTGAAACTCTTTCCATCTTCGGCATCCGCGCCAACTACATGGCGCAGTTCCGCGACTTCCTTGAAGAGGAAGGGCTGCCAACCAACGACGACCGACTTGAGTTTCTACTCCCCGTAATCAAAAACCTGGGCACGCAGAAGCTGAAGATCATCCGGCTCAAGAAGACCATCAATGGTGTGAGTACGGAGTTCGGCGATGCGTTCCGCAAGCTTGGTCCGATACCGACCCTGGCCAAACCGGACCCAGCGAAAGACAAATCTACCGAGTACCTACAGAAGAATCATTTGGTACTCAACTGGTATCCGAAGATTCAGGCAATGAAGTCACGCGGCGCCGTGGGCGGGGATGCGGAGGCTGCGCCAAATCAAACCCACCTGACTGCAAAGCACATCGCCTTCCTCGACATCGACCGGCTGTACTTTGACTTGGAACGGTTCAAGGCTGAACGCGGTTGGTACAATCTGAACCTCACGAGGGAGGGGATTGGGCCGTTAATGGTAGATCAGAGCTGGTACCAGTTGCTTATCCCCGCCGAAGAGCTGGCATTCGACTCATTTGAGAAGGTGCGGTTGTGGCAAGAAATTGCCAACTCGCTCTTAAAGAAGTACACGGAGCACTTCTACATTTTTCGCAAGCGGGAATGGGAGTTGCCGCATCTGGAATACCAGGATTTGTCCGAGGACGACCCGAATTTCCTGGGAACGAAGGATGAGCCAAGTGATGGATATTACCGCATCCTAATTGAAAGATCGCAGGAAGAGATTGTCGTCAGACTTGAAGAACTAAAGGCTTCAATAAGTGACGGAACACTCAAGCCCTGGGAATTCCAAGGCTTGAAAGCACTTTGGTTTGGCCGACATCTCTACCAGCCGCTGCTGTACATGGATAGCAACATTGTTGAGATCAGTCCAGTACCGCTCAACAAGGGCGAGCGGATTTTTGTTGAAGATATCAAGGCCTACCACGATAGCGCCGCTGCTTTCTTTGCCGGCAAGGAACTTTACTTGCTACGTAATCTTAGCAAGGGCAAGGGCGTAGGATTCTTCGAGGCCGGGAATTTCCATCCTGACTTTATTCTCTGGCTCCTTGTCGGCGATCTACAATATGTGATTTTTGTAGACCCCAAGGGCATCCGAAATATCTCGTGGACCGATGCCAAGGTCCAATTCTACGCGACCATTAAGGAGATCGAACAACGCCTTGGCGACCCGAAGGTGAAGTTGGAATCATTCATCGTCTCAAACACATCGTCGTACACGATGCGGATGCAGTGGGGTATCGACAAGTTCCAGATGGAGGCGTGTCACATCCTATTCCAAGAAGAAGATAAAGACAGCTACGTGAAAGCGATGCTGGAGGGCGTAACAACATGGCCGACAGCAAGTGCATAAGGGCAACGTGTTGTCAGGTGCAGGTTGCCAACGGGACAGTACTTTACGCTGGTCCACCGCCTCGATGATTCATGCACAAAGGGCAGCGTGACTGGGCCGGATCGAATGACCTTCTCCTGAGTGTCGGATTCGGTTGCCAATCGCGGCCAGGTCACGCCGGATCACTGAAGGCCGGATTTCAGCGAAAAAGCCGCTTCGGTTCCTTGAGCTTATGGACGAAGGCAAGATAAGCCACGATCACGCGAAATGTTTTGGAGTGATTGACTCCTCCGAGAGCCTCACCTCCGACTCTATCGAGTTCGTTGAGAATCTTGTGGGTCAAAGGAACTACGAGAGAGGTGTCGATTGGCCGACTTGGAATATCCAGCCACTCGTTCTTGTAAAACGCATGAAGTCCGGCTTGAGCGGTCTTGGATTTGAAACTCATGATAAGGTGCTCGGCCAGGGCATTCTTTCTTCGAATTTTGAACACGGAAAAGAATTGCTCGAAGAAGTATTGGGTAAACCGGGAATCGATTGTGAGCCTGATCTGACTCCTCTCTGCTTTGGGGGAGACGATTCGGCGTTTCAACGGATATTCAACTGCGTTCTGAGTGGGCATACGGATGACTCCTTATGCTGTAGTGTAAAGCAGAGATGTATTAAATGCAAATCATCGAATCGACGAACACAACTTCATGGTGGTTGAGACTCCATTTCCCCCGGATTTGGAACGAATCTCATCTGTCTTCAGCAGAATGTAAGGGTCCAGTGCAAACGCACCTCTTTATTCATTAGCTATATAGGTTCTGCAAATGCGGATTTGCGCGATCTGCCTTCCTCGCAGGAAAGGCTTTGCATTCTCGTTCAAACCCGCAAGGGCATTTCTTGCCACTTCAAGGATGTCGGCGTTTTATCTACTTGGCGGCAGCTTTCTTCTTCGCTGCCCAGCGTTTTTTGGCGGCTGCGGCAATGCGGGCGCGTCCTTCGGGCGACAGAACCCGCTTTTTCTTTTGTGGTGAGGCTATTGGAGAGGTGGCAGTCACCTTGGGTGGCCGACCGGCCTTCCGCTTAGCTACGGTGACCGCAGATCCGGCCGCAAGGAGTGCGCGGGCTTGTTTGAGCGTCGCAATCTCCGCATCGATGGTAGAAATAATGTCCGTGAGTGCCATGCAGAAATTATAGCGCCGTCCCAGTTAGCCGGCCCCTGGCCGGAAAGCGTGACTGGCCTCGGCCCGCTCTCTTTTCAAGCCTCCCCAACGGTTAATGTCTTGATCGAAGGCGCAGCGATGCCTTTGGCGTTTTCTCGAAATGTGTGGGGGCGTTGCGGGGCTTTCGTCCCGCTGGGGTGGGTAGAGGAGGACGCGCAGCGGCCGCAACGAGGGAGGGTGGCTCCCTCCCAACGCAGCCGGAAAATGGGTTGTGGATTGAATATTGCTTTCGAGGTGGTAATGCAAGGCAGGGGAACTCAGTAGTAGCTGTTGAGAAGAACCAGGTAGCGAAGGATACATCCGGCAAGGATGAGAACCAAACCGGCAATGGACAGGATGAGCGGAGTGAAGAAGTTTGGATTGAACCAGAGGAAGCCGATGCCAGCAAGGCAGACGAGAAGGAGAAGCACGGTGCCTGTAATGAAGCGTGTTTGAATCATGTAGACAATCAAACCAGCGGAGATAAGAGCGATGGCGGGGATCTGGGGACGGTTTCCAGGCAGTAGGGGCAGACTTTGACAGTAGATGGCGAGACCAATACCGGAGGTCAGGAGAATCAAGCAAAAGGTTCCGAAGCCTCTACGGAGACGCGGATAGAGATAGACGGCGGAGCAGATCAGTGTGAGAGCCACAATTCGGGCGATGGTATTGAGTTGAAAGGTGGTATCGCGCCACATCCACATCCAAAGGGCGACTGTCGCGGAGATGATACCGGAGTAGACGATGAAGCAAGCGGCGATGGTAGCGCGTCTTGCCTTGGCAAAGCCGTAGGCCAGTGGATTCGATGCGGCGAGCATATTGAGCATATTCTGCGGTTGCAGGGCGAGCATGGTGAGCCTCCTTCATGGCATGGCGTTTTTGAGAATGCGATCAACGTACCCGTTGTAAAAGCCGAAGTTTGCGGTTCCGCTGTTGTAGATGGAGAGCGCGTGAAGAAGCGCATCCGGGTCGTTGGGTGCGGACTGCACTTGGGCAGCATAGGCTTCGGCAAGGAGGTTGGCGCCAACGGCGATGTTGGTGCATGGGTCGAAGAGTTGTTCTGGCTTGAGGTGGAATCGAGCTGCATTTTCGGTGCTGACTTGGAGGAGTCCGACCGAGACGGAGATGCGGTGCTGGAGGAGCCAGCGCATCCAAAAGATTGCCTCCAGCTTGGAGTTCGGTTGTCTGGCAAGCTCGATTGCATGGTTGTTGAGTCCAACCATTCTGGCGATTTGTTGAGGGCGGTTGACGCTGATCGCGTAAGGATGAAAGTCGGACTCCGTTGTTGCGACGGCAAGCATGGTATTGAGCGCCGCGTGTGGAGCGCAGCTTTTAAGCAGAACGATCATTTGGTTTTGTGAATAGCGGACGTTCGATTCCAGATACGTGGCCGTGGAGTCCTGCGCTTGAGCGGAGGCTGCGGCCACACTGAGAAGAATTGCGAGGATGGATAGATGCTTTTTCATCTGTTCGTTGCACTCACTACTGGAATCCAGAACAAGCGCGACCATGCTTCGATGGCGGATTGCTGAATCTCGGCGATGTATGTGCCTTTCGTCCAATAGTCGTTTGCGACGGATACGATCACTTCGGGATTGTGTTCGATGGAGATGAGGATGGGAGCGACGAGGAGTTGCTCGTAGCAGATGATGGGCGCAGCGCGCCTGGGGCCGACAGAGAGAATCGACGGGCCGAAGTAGTGCATGGGGACGCCGATGTTGTCCCAAGGTCTCCACATGGCGTATGGAATCGGAATCCTCTGCTGGAATGTTGCGGTGTACTGGCCGCGCAGGAGAAGTTCGTTGCGATATTGCCCGCCGTGCGGTCCGTACTCTTCCGCCCCGAAGAGGATCGATTGTTGCTTCCGTTGCAGCTCGGAATAGGTCGATTGCCAGAATCCCTCGGCGGTGGGTGTCCAGTGATTGATGATTCCTTCGGGAAAGACTTGGATTGGGGCGTTTGAATCGAACGCTGTGTCCTGAACGTAAACGACGGCCTTATAGAGCGCCATTGGCGTTTGTTTGGATAGTTCCGAACCTCCAAGTTCGGTGTCGTGGCCTTGCCAGGTCGGGGGAACAGTTGGTATGCCTGGGTGCGATACATAGCAAATTGCGGCGAGCATCGCCGCCGACAGAATCGAATAGAGCCTGAACTTCGACAGGGTTCCAAACAGAATGATTGTGGCGATCAGGCCGGCCCAGCCAAGTCCAGGAAACAGGACGCCGGCGACGGTCAGAGGATTGACGACGCCGGTAGGTAGAAGGGCTGTGATACACAGTCCGACAGGCAGCGCCCATTCGGCTTTGATGCCGGGCGCGAGAAGCAACCAGGCCCAAGGGAGTGTCAGGACAAGCGACGATATGAGCCAGAGGATCAGAATGGAGAGCGGATGCAATCCAGCGTTGTCGCCGAAGAATTGGGTTGATCCAGGCATGACCGGCCAGATGGATGCCGCGTAATAACAGCCGAGACTTGTCAGGCGTTGTGCCGGACCTTTGGCGCTCGTAAAGGCCATTGGCAAGGCGAGAAGCGCGAGCAGCGCGAAGAGGTGGCCGGACCAAGCGACAGCGCCGATGGTCAGTGCGGCGAAGACGGCCATGAAGGCGGTCTTAGAAGAGCCAGAATGGCTTTGCATATTGAACCCTTTCATCGAGATGGATTGCGCCGAAGTAGCGGCTATCGAAGCTGAAGCGGTTGTAGGAGGAAATGACCCAGACCGTCCCAGGAAGTACCGCATAGGTTCCGAGCGGGATCAGCGGCATGGGTCGCCCTATTCCATCCTTGGGGCACTGTTTTGAATTCGGCAGGAGTTTCCCATTGACGGCAACTCCGGCCTCGCTCACGGTGACGGTATCTCCCGCTCGTGCAGCGATTGGCTTGAGCAACGGGGCGTATCCATCGCCGCATCCGAAGCTCTTCACCCGGTACTCTCTTTCAATTGAGACCGTTTCAGCGATTCCGGTAGGACAGATAAGAAGGTCGCTTCCTTTCCCTGGCTGAACGATCCGGTAAAGCCCCGGCGGGAGGGAATTGGAAGCGATGTTGAGCCGGATGCCGGCGAAGCCGAGTACAAGGACAAAATTGATAACAGCGATGGCTGGTGCGACCGAGACAAAGACGAAGCGTTTAGCGTTCATTGGCGGCAGCTCCTGTGTTCCTTTGAAGTTCGGAGACGTGGAAGTTCTTATCCATCTCTTCCATGCCTTCGTCGAGTTGGTCGAATATCTCCTGCATCTCGTCGGTTGGCACCGCCTGCTGAGGAACAGTGGGCGTGGCTTCTGCTTGTTCTTCCATCTCGTCTTCTTCCTTCTCGAAAACCTGTGGCGTAGTTGGGATCTGTTTGTCGGAAGAGATGTTGTTCTGCGGTCCCCCAGTGGCTGACGATGCAGCGGCTGCGACAGTGGGAGGGGTAATAAGTTGAGCGTCGGATTGAACGTGAATAGGAGTTTGGAGCAAGCCGTGTGTGGATTTTGAAGTTTCCGAGCGGTAGAGCTTGCCTGGCGAGAGGATATTGCCGTCATGCTCGATGGTGAAGAGAGTATGCGGCGGCTTGATCGCCGATCTCTTTTGGAGTACCGGGTCCTGAAAATAGAGAAGCTGCTTGCCGAATATTGGCGAT
>Ga0302281_10001246_pt1 | contig 18577 bp, 13 predicted proteins | sample III_Fen_E1_2_FD_198762 | JGI IMG/M metagenome (GOLD analysis project Ga0302281, IMG submission 198762) | Peat permafrost microbial communities from Stordalen Mire near Abisko, Sweden - III_Fen_E1_2 | ecosystem: Environmental > Terrestrial > Soil > Wetlands > Permafrost | place: Sweden: Abisko...
CGCGGCAACGGCGTATGGGCCGAATCCGGCGCACCGGTCACGCTGGGCCACAAGTCCGGCACCGGATTTCACCAGAAGCCGATGGTCGCGAACCTGGCTGTAACCGCCAATGGCAGGTTCCTGGTCGCCGCCGATATCGCTGACGATGACCTCTCGATCGTCGATCTTGACAGTCGCGCGAAGGTCGGCGAACTGGATCTGCGGGAGGGGAACATTCATGCTCCCCGAGCGGGTGAAGACTCCATTCTCACTGCGGCCGAAAATGGCGCCGTCTCCGCGGGCGGAGATTCCGACCGCAGCGCGGTCGTTCATGGCGAATCGCCCTTCGGCGTCGCGATCCAGGCGAGTGCAACGGCTTATGTGTCGAGCGAGCGTGATCGCGAGATCGATGTGATCGACATTGCGCAGCCGGCAGCGCCAATTGTGAAGGCTCGTATTCCGGTTGCAGGCAATCCGAATAACATCCTGCTTAATCGCGCGCAAACGCGCCTCTATGTCGCTGCCGATAACAGCGATCGGATTTCCGTGATCGATACGGCGACGAAGCGCGTGATCGAGGAGATTCGCACCACCGCACCCGCCGGCGTGCTGCGCGGACCAGCGCATCTCCCTGGCGCCGCGCCGAACAGCCTCACTCTTTCGCCCGACGAAAGAACGCTCTACGTCACCAACGGCGGCATGAACGCCATCGCAGTGATCGCGATTGCTCCGGGCGCACCGCATCGCGTCGTGGGACTGATCCCAACCGGATGGTATCCGCAATCGATCAGCGTCGCCCGCGATGGCAAGACCTTGTACGACGTCAATAGCAAGAGCAACGCTGGCCCCAATCCGTCGCGAGGCGGAGTACCGCTTCCCGACGCGACATTCCGCGCGCACGAGGCAGCCAACCAGTACGTTCTGCAACTGGAGAAGGCAGGATTGCAGGCCATCCCTGTTCCCAACCGGCAGGCACTCGCGTGGCTCACGAAGAAAGTAGCCGCCAATGACTTCCTCGACACCGTGCCCAACCCGCAGGACGCGCAGACGATGGCCGCGTTGCGCCGCCACATCAAGCACGTCATCTACATCATTAAGGAGAACCGGACCTATGATCAGTTGCTTGGCGATCTCGATCGAGGCAACGGCGACCCTGGCCTCGCGGAATTTGGAAAGCTGATCACACCCAATCAACACCGGCTGGCGGAGCAATTCGTCGATCTCGACAATACGCTTTGCAGCGGCGAAGTGAGCGGCAACGGCTGGCCCTGGAGCACGGCCGCACGCGAGACGGACTTTAATGTCAAGACGGTGCCTCTCGGCTACGCCGGCCGCGGCTCACCGCGCGCCGATACGGCAGCAGATGGGCCCGATGGCGAAAAACAGCAAGGCTATATCTGGGACTCGGCGCTGCGGCACAAACTCACGATTCGCAATTACGGTTTCGAGACGCGCATTCCTCCCCGGACGCCGGTCGTCCCCGATCCGTTTGCGAGCCACACCGTGGTCTCGGTTCCGGTATGGCCGCACCTCGCCGATGTCACAGACCCTTATTTCCGCGCCTTCGATAACAAATATCCTGATTTCCGGCGCGAGCACGAGTGGGAGCGGGAATTCGATCAGTATGTCGCCCATGGCAACTTGCCGGATCTGGAATTCGTTCGTTTCATGCACGACCACGAGGGTGATTTCTCCGTCGCCATCGACGGCATTAACACACCGGAAAAGCAAACCGCCGACAACGACTACGCGGTGGGAAAGCTGATTGATCGCGTGGCGCATAGCCCCTACGCTTCTTCCACGCTCATCTTCGTCATTGAGGACGACGCGCAGAATGGCCCGGATCACGTCGACGCGCATCGCACTGTTGCCTTCGTGGCGGGTCCGTATGTCAAGCATGGAAGCGTCATCCACGAGCGCTACTCGACCGTCAATATGGTGCGCACCATCGAAGACGTGCTGGGGCTCGGACCTCTCAACATCAACGACGCCTACCAGCGGCCCATGACTGCAGTCTTCGATCTGAAACAGTCGGCCTGGAACTACGACGCCGTTATGCCCGCGCCGATTGCGAGGGAACTCTCTGCGAGTCCCTTGCAGGATCAGAGCGCATCGGCATTTCACGACGCTCAGTCCGCTGCTTATTGGGCGCGGGAAACGCGCGGCTTCGACTGGTCTCAGGAAGATCGCGTGCCGGCCGTACTTTTCAATCAAATTCTCTGGAAAGGTCTGACAGGAGGCCTGCCTTATCCGGCAGCGCGCGATCGGCAGGACTTGAGCCGCGACCGCGCTGCTGTTCTGAAGGCTCGCCGCGTCCGCTTTCTGTTTCAGGGGCAGTGACTTCAGATGCTATTGGGCTTGTTCATATTTCGAACGATCGAATCTATGTAGGGCAACCGTTTGAGCTGTGCATCGAAAAGCGGCCAACCGAAGAAGAAAAGAGCGTCAGTCTAATGGGGATACGATTCAGCAATTCATTCTCTTCCATCTTTGTATTTATCGCTACTGCCTTGGCGGCCACTGTCGCCATGGCAAAAGCGGCTCAGCCCGAGCCGCTTGTACTCGCGAGCGGCTGGCAATTGCAGGACGTAGCCAAAGTGCCGCAAGCCGGCAACGAGGTCGCGTCCGCCGGGTTCAACACCGGCGGATGGTACAGTGCCACAGTTCCGGGAACCGTCCTGACGACGCTGGTGAACAATCACGTTTATCCCGAGCCGCTCTACGGAGAGAACAACCGTCCCGAAGTGATTCCGGAGAGCCTGGCGCGCACGTCGTATTGGTATAGAACACTGATAGACGTTCCGAGTTCCTATAAAAACCGCCGCATCTGGCTCAACTTCGACGGCATCAATTACTCAGCGGCAGTGTGGGTGAATGGCGTTCAGGTCGGCGCGATACGCGGAGCCTTTATCCGCGGCATTTTCGATATCACGGCGAATGTGAAGCCGGGCAAGAAGGCCGTGCTGGCAGTGCTGGTGACACCGCAGCCGCATCCCGGAATCTCGCACGAACACACATTGCGCAAGGGGTTGGGACAGAATGGCGGCGAGAGCGCGATCGACGGCCCAACATTTCTCTGCGCACTCGGATGGGATTGGATCCCGGCCATCCGCGATCGCGACGCCGGCATCTGGCAAAAGGTGTTTCTATCTGCAACCGGCCCTGTGGTCTTGAAAGATCCACTGGTGACTACCGATCTTCCCCTGCCCAGAACCGACTCATCCGATGTGAGTGTGCAGACGACGGTCGAGAATATCAGCGACCAGGCGCAACAAGGCGTGGTCGAAGGATCGATCGGGAAACTCACTTTCCAGCAGCAGGTTGAACTCGCTCCGCACAGCAAACAGTTGGTGAGCTTCGATTCCAGGAATACTCCTGTGCTGCATTTGGATCATCCTCGGCTGTGGTGGCCGAACGGCTACGGACCGCAGAATCTCTACCATCTGCACCTCGGCTTCAAGACGGGACGCAGAGTTTCCGACACACAGGACCTCGACTTTGGCGTGCGCAAGATCTCCTATTCGGTTCCCGGCACCGACACGCTCACCATCTCCGTCAACGGCGTTCCAGTCTTCATTCGCGGGGGCGATTGGGGCCTGGACGAGGCCATGAAGCGCATTCCGCGCGAACGCCTTGACGCCGAAATTCGCCTGCACCAGTTGGCTCATCTGAACATGATCCGTAACTGGGTGGGACAAAGCACCAGCGAAGACTTCTACGAGTTATGCGACAAGTACGGGATTCTGGTGTGGGACGAATTCTTCCAGGCCAACGCCCCCGATGGTCCAAATCCCACCGATATCGATACGTACATGGCCAATGTTCGGGACAAGGTTTTGCGCTACCGCAACCACCCCTCGATTGCTCTGTGGTGTGCGCGCAACGAATCCTATCCTCCACCTGAGATCGATGCGGCTCTGCGCAAACTGCTGGCTGAGCTAGAACCCACACGACGCTATCAACCCAACTCCACCGATGGCGCAGGCGTGCGCTCGCACGGACCCTATAATTGGAGGGCTCCGCGCTATTTCTATCGCATCACCGACGATTTATTCAAGACCGAGACCGGCAGTATGTCCATCCCTACTCTCGAATCAATCGAAGGCATGATGCCCAGGAAGGATTGGGAGACGATTGACGACGACTGGGCGGAGCACGACTTCGCGCTCGGCGCGCAGCATGGAGAAAAATACCCCGGTATCCTTGCCAGCCGCTACGGCAAGATCGCCAACCTCGCCGACTTTGTCCGCAAAGCGCAGATGGCCAACTATGAGGCCTTTCGCGCCATGTACGAGGGGCGCAATGCGCAGCTCTTCCATCCCGCGACCGGCGTCATTACCTGGATGAGCAACCCGGCGCAGCCCAGCTTCGTGTGGCAGATCTACCACTACGACCTCGAGCCGATGTCCTCGTTCTTCGCCGTAATGCATGCCTCCGAGTTGCAGCACATCCAGTTCAACGAGGCGAATGGCGAACTCGAGGTGATCGACAATCTTCCCACGCCGATCGCGAATGCGACCGCGCGCGTTTCCATCTACAACCTGGACGGCTCTGTCGCTTACCAGCACGAAATCCCCGTGACGGCACCGGCCGAAGCAGCCACAGACCTTGGCCCCGTTGAGTTTCCGGCTACGCTTTCCGCAGTCCATTTCCTCAAGCTTGAGCTACGCGACACCAAGGGGAACTTGCTCTCAAGCAATTTCTACTGGCGCGCCCTGCCGGACCACGCCGACGACCTGACCGCATTGAACCAGTTACCCACGGTCACACTGGAGGCAAAGGCAGAGCGCAAGGACGAAGGCGGAAGACGGCTAGTTACGGTCAGCCTTCACAATCCGACGGCCAGCATCGCCTTGATGACGCATCTGCAATTGCGGCGGCGTTCCGGTGAGCGCGTACTACCTGTTTATTACGACGACAACTATGTTTCGCTGGCGCCGAATGAAACCAGGACAATTACCATTGAATCGGACTTGAAAAACTTCAACGGCGATGACGCACTGGTGACGTTCGACGGCTGGAATGTCACCGTGGCTCCAAAGTCGTTCGCGGGTGTTTCTGTGGCGCCCAACCTGGAAGCAGAGCCAGATCGCTGGCCGGCCAGCGGTCTGCCTTTCCAGACCGCTGGAATGCGCTAAGAAGGTTTCGACCCGGGGGTGCAGCAGAGACGTGAGAAATACGGCAACCAGGGAGGAGTTCCGCGTTGAATACGAGTGAAAAAGAGTGCGAAATGCCCGCAGTTCCCTTGCAAGGCAAAGCAACCCGCAGAGACTTCCTACAAGGGTCACTTATCGTCGCAGGCAGCTTGCTCGCCTCGTCCGTCGCTCCGCCTGACCTGCTGGCCGAATCGGGAACAAAGCGTCCAAATCTGGTCTTTTTCCTCGGGGAAGGCCAGCGTGCCGACGCGCTCTCCATCGCGGGCAATGCAATTCTCAAGACGCCCAATCACGACCGCATCGGCCGCGAGGGCGTGCGCTTTGAGAATGCATTCTGCACCAATGCTCTCTGCGCACCGGCGCGCGCAGTGGCGTTGACTGGCATGTACTCGCGCTCCACCGGAGCGCTCTCGAACGAGCATCTGAAGGTCCCACTGCCGCCTGATATTCCGCTCTTTACCGACATTCTCCACGAAGCCGGCTACGAGGTTGCCATCCTCGGCAAGGTGCATGTTGCGAACGGTGTCGAAGAACGTTACTGGGATTACTACTTCGGACATAATGATGCTTCCAATAACTACGAAAGCCCATTCTTCAAGGAAGGCCGGAAGGGTGAGATCGGCCCGGAAAAGCAATATCGCAACGTGTATCCAGACGATCTGACTGTTGACCGCGCACTGGCGTGGCTGGAAGAAGATCGCGGCGACAAGCCATTTTGCCTGCTGGTCTGGTTTGTCGCTCCACACGAACCGTTCTTCCGGCCGCGGCGGCACCTGGATTTATATCGCGGAACCGCGACTCCGAAGCCGGACACCTTTGACGACGATTTGAAGGGATATCCCGGCAAACCAAAGGGCTTTGTGGATGCCGAGAACAAGATTGGCACAACGGCCTCGCATCCAGCCTGCGGGTCGCTTGAAGGAATGACCAAGGATTATTACTCCGGCTTAGTCGCGGTGGATGAGAACATTGGCCGTATCCTCAATTATCTCGAAAAGAAGAAAATCCTCGACGAGACGGCGATTGTGCATACATCCGATCATGGATATCTTCTGGGTGAGTGGCGCATGTTCGACAAGCGGCTGATGCACGAGCCGTCAATCCGTGTGCCGTTGATGGTGCGCTATCCCAGGCGTATTCCCGCGGGAACAGTGCGAAAAGAAACGGTCCTGGATATCGACCTGGCCCCAACATTTCTCGATCTGGCCGGCCTGCCGATTCCCGAGCACATGCAGGGCAAGAGCCTGCTGCCTCTTGCGAAGGCGCGCCAGCCAGCCTTCCGCAAAGAGTGGTACTACGAATACTATGAGTGGCCGAATCCTGAAAAGGTTCCCCCTTGCCGCGGCATTCGCACCGAGCGTTACAAACTGATCCAGTATGTTCTGGAGCCACAGGAATTTGAGCTATATGACCTCGACAGGGACCCGAAGGAGACGCGAAACCTGTACGGCATGCCGGGATTTGCCGCGCTTCAGCAGCACCTTCTTGAACGCCTTGAGTTCCTTCGTGCCGCGCTGCCGGAGCGAGAACGAATGCCCGGAACTTGAAAGTGTCCCCCGCCAAAATGCCAAACCTATTCAAATTGCGCGTTTGATGAAGCGCTAAGACATGAAGGGAAGCTGCGGTACCGGCGTTTCCTGCCGGGCAAGAGCCAGCGGATGATTACGAATTGCACGCGATTCATTCACGGCTCGTGCATCAAGGGAGAGCGGCGACAAAATGAAGATTTCTCGACGAAGTCTTGCCAAGGGCTTGGCAGCAGCAGGCACGGCAGCCGGCTTTTCCGGTTTGCTGCGAACAGCGCCGTTAGCAGCCGCATCGCCCGAAAGCTCAGCGGCATGGAAGAGGATCTATCCGGGCGTGTGGAGAGCCACCATCGGCACGCCGGAAGGCTTCACTCCGGTTTCGAGCCGGCTGGTTCCGGCGCAGGTTGAGGCATTCGCAAAACTGCCTAAGGTGGACACGGCGCCCTTGCCGAACCTTCGCGGCCAACAAACCCAACGCGGTTGCAAGGTGCAATTGCCGCTGCGGCCGAACGAGCAGATCTATGGAATGGGGCTGCAGTTGCTTTCGTTCGCACAGCGAGGCAAGAAGAAGGTTGTGCGCGTCAATGCCGATCCCAAGTTCGATACCGGGGATTCTCACGCGCCCGTGCCGTTTTATGTGACGACGGAAGGCATCGGCATCCTGATCGACACGGCGCGCTACGCGACGTTTTATTTTGGCGACGCGCGGCCAAAGCCAACGCATGCGGTCGGCTCGGCGGAGAACGCCGATCTGGATCCGGCTTACACGCAGAGCATTCAGAATGGCGACGCCGGGCAGATCATCGTAGAAGTGCCGCGCGCCAGCGGCGCGGATGTGTATCTTTTTGGCGGCCCGGAGATGCTGGATGCGGTTCGGCGCTACAACGTTTTTTCAGGTGGTGGCATCGCGCCGCCCGAGTGGGGTCTTGGTTTCTGGTATCGGATGGATGCACGCGGAACACAACAATCCGCGCTGGCGCTGGCGCAGGAGTTCCGCGAACGCAAGATGCCTTGCGATGTGATTGGACTCGAACCCGGCTGGCAGACGCACGCGTACTCTTGCACTTTTGCCTGGAACCGCGATCGCTTCCCTGACCCCACGGACTTTGTTCGCTCTGCGCAAAAGATGAACTACAAGATCAACCTGTGGGAGCACGCCTTTACCCATCCGGCGTCGCCGATTTTTGCGGAGCTCGAGCCGCACTCCGGCGATTATGGGGTGTGGGGCGGATTGGTTCCCGACTTTGCGGGCGAGGCGGCGCGCGCGGTCTTTGGGGCTTACCATGCGAAGACATTCCTTAACGCGGGCGTAAGCGGATTCAAATTGGACGAGTGCGATAACTCCGACTACACGGGCGTGTGGTCGTTCCCGGAGTGCAGTATGTTTCCCTCTGGTGTGGACGGCGAACAGATGCACAATGTGTTCGGCTTGCGCTATCAGATGACGCTCTGGGATGAGTTCCGCAAGCGGGGTCAAAGCACATACGGACTTGTCCGTTCAAGCGGTGCACTGGCCAGCCCCTATCCCTTTGTGCTGTATAGCGACCTCTATGCGCATCGCGACTTTATCCGCGCGCTCGTCAACTCCGGCTTCAGCGGATTGCTCTGGTGCCCGGAGGTGCGCGACGCCGAGAGCGAAGAAGATCTGATTCGCCGCCTCCAGAGCGTGGTGTTCTCGCCGCTCGCGATGATCAATGGGTGGTACATCAAGAATCCGCCATGGAAGCAGCTCAATCGCAGCCTCAACAACGCGGATCAACTGCGCGACGGCTGGGAAAAACTCGAATCCCGATGCCGCGAGATCATCGGCTGGCGGATGCAACTCGCGCCCTATCTCACCGCCGCATTCCAACGCTACGCCGAAGATGGCACTCCACCCTTCCGTGCGCTGGTGATGGACGCGCCGAAGGAAAAACGCCTTCACGCAGTAGACGATCAATATATGATTGGCGACCGCATGATGGTTGCACCGCTGTTTGCTGCGGAGCCGGCGCGGAAAGTTGTACTGCCTGAAGGCGATTGGCACCATTTCTGGACGGGCGAATCACTCAAGGGCGGCTCGGAATTTACCGTGTCTGCTGCGACCGAAAAGATCCCAGTTTATGTGAAGAGCGGGAGCATTGTACCGTGGGCAGACGTCGGACTTTTTGCAGGAGCGCCGGAAACGCGCCGCCTCACTGCGCGCGTCTATGGCGATGGCAGTTTGCCCTTTGCCTTCAGGAACGGCAGAGACACAATGCGTCTGACCTGGAGTAACGAAAAAGGAAGTGTCGAGGGCGACGGCAACTACGATGTGTATGCCTGGAAACAATTGGGATGAAGTTGGAACTGCCAAGCACCTTTCTATCGGTCGCGGAGTCAGATCGAAAAACAGTTTCGTCCAGGCGATGAAAGCGAGATTGGACGTCATAGTCATCGCGAGTTCGCATGGCGTCGATACTGAAGATAGGTTCTGGAAAACGCCGATATAGCCGAGAGGAATTCTGGCTTCACGCTAATCGCCGATGCACGAATCCAGGGTCTGGTGTTTACATCTAGGAATTACGAGCGAGCGCCCCGGAGGGCATGACTCGCACTTTGGGTGTCTCGATTTCGGTTTTCAGTCCCAAAGGCACCGCGCGAACCAGAAAACCTCCACCCGTGTTCGCTCACCCATGATTGGCCCGTTGTGCACGTATTTCGCCGTATTTAGGCAGCCCACGGAGTCTTGTAAGTAGTTGCAAGTACCGGCTATTAACGCTCTAAAAAGGCCGGCCTCTGCCTGCCCTGGCCACCACTCCTTGCAGAACAAGGATGTTTCTGCCGTTTTCAACTGGTGGACCTCGGCTGGCGCAATCCCGATGATTACTCCCAGAAACGCCGCAGGCTCCAGAGATGTGCCATCCAACCTCATCCGCCGGAAGGCTGGCGCAGTGCCGCCGAAGGTCTACTGATCCGGCATCAGCCCATCCTGGCAATCTGATCGCGAATTATGCAATGTCGTGCGTCGGCCAGTGTGCAGGAAGTGTGCGGACCAGACGAGGGGGCACCTCCCATTCCCCGACAGAAATGGCGAGCCAATGTCTCGGTGATGCACGCGCCGTGCGCACCAGACGTCGTGGGAAGACAAATCTGCGAATCAATCACGCAGTCAACGGGACCTCCTGTTCCTCATACACGGTATGAGGTGGAGCGGATGCCCTCACGTCATTCCACGGCGCGGGTGTATCGCTCTTTCCTCAACGACCACATCCTGCCGAAATGGGGAGACACGGAGATTCGAGCCGTGCAACCCCGCCCGGTTGAGCTATGGCTCCCTGCGCTGCCCTTGTCGCCAAAGTCCAAGACGCACGTACGGTCACTCATGCACGGGCTTGTGGAGTTTGCAATGTGGGCCGGTCTTCTGGACATCAGCCGCAATCCAATCTCTCTAGTCCAGAACACGGGAGCAACGCGAAGGGTACGCAAGGCGCGTAGCCTCACGGCGGAGCAGTTCCAAGCCCTGCTAAAGGAGCTACTCGAACCATTCGCAACAATGACTCTACTGTGCGTCTGCTTGGGCCTTCGCACCAGTGAGGCTTTGCGCTCCGATGGGCTGACGTGGATTGGCTAGGCTCAAAGCTGTGCGTCCAGCGCGGCATTGTGGAGCAGGTTGTAGCCGATGTGAAGACGAAAGGCTCTGCCCGGAGATTCAACCTCACGGGCGAAATGTTAGAGCGCCTAAAGACCCGGAAACGGCGGGCCGATTTTTCGGGCGCTGAAGACTGGATTTTCGCAAGACCCATCGAACTCGGCAGGCTCCAGTACTCCGACACGGGCGTGTGGCGAGAACTTGGGCGGGCAACGGAAGCCGCGAAAATCAGGCATCTCGGGGCGCACTCCTTTAGGCGCACTCACCGCTCATGGCTTGACGCTGTGGGCACGTCCGTTGCCGTACAGTAAAAAATCGGACATCAGAACCACGATGAACATTTACGGGGACGTTGTGACAGATGAGATGACTACTGCGGGAATCAAAGTTGCGCGGCTTGCTTTTCAGGGAAACGGAGCGCAGGCAGAGCGCAATGGAAGCTAAGTTATTGATTTATTGGCTCCTCAGGTAGGACTCGAACCTACAACCCTTCGGTTAACAGGGGAATTTTCCGGTTTGCACAGCGTTGCACCGGATTGCACTTTCGTTGATTATAAATGACTTACATGGACGCTCGTTGCACCGGGATGCACCCAAAAGCATGATTTCTCAATCCGAACAGCCACCAAAACAGCCACCACTACCCCCCTTCGGTGTCATAGTTAAATACAGCGGAACATGAGGTGGGAGATGATGGCAAACGCGACGATCAAGAAGCCGAAATCGATCAAAGGCGTCTACGAGATGCCGGCCGAGAGTGGCATCTGGTGGATCAACTATTACATAGAGGGCCGGCGATTCCGCGAAAAGGTCGGTCGGCGGTCAGACGCGATCACTCTCTATCAGCGTCGCAAGACTGATGCCCGGATGGGCGTCAAAATGCCCGAGGTCCGCGCTCGCCGTGCGGTGCTCTTCGAGGAGATCGCGGCGGATGCTCTCGTCTACTCGAAAGAGCACAAAGCCTCGTACCCCGGAGACCGTTCGACGGTCGGCAAGCTCCTGCCCGTCTTCGGCAAAGTTCCCCTCGACGACATTACGCCGCAAACGATCAAAGCCTACCTGGACACGCGGGATGATCTGACGAAGACGACGATCAACCGCTATCGCGGGACAATATCGATGATCTTTCAGGAGGCCATCCGCAACGGCAAAGCGAAGGCCAACCCTGCACGGCTGGTGCGCCTGCACCGGGAGGACAACAGCCGGGTTCGATTCATCACTTATCCAGAAGAGGCGGTCATCCGCACCGTAATTCGCGAGCGGTGCCCTATTCACGAACCCGAGTTGACCCTGGCCCTCGAAACGGGAATGCGGCGGGGAGAGCTGTACTCGCTCGATTGGGACCGCGTCGATCTGGCGCGCAGGCAGTTGCACTTGCTGAAAACCAAGAACGGCACAGCGCGCGTGGTGATTCTCACAGCCGCCGCCGTCAGCGCCCTTGAGGAACTGCTGAAGCGCCGGAATCCGGATTCGCCCAAAGTCTGCCTTACCCGCTATGGCGAGCCCATGGTCTCGCCCCGAGCCTGGTTTGAGTTGGTAATGGAGAAAGCGATAAAAAAGAACTCCTCGCTTAGGGACGTTACGTGGCACATTTTTCGGCACACGTACATCTCTCGACTCGTTATGGCCGGGGTGGATCTGAGGACAGTGCAGGAGCTCGCCGGACATAAAGATATCAAGATGACCGTGCGCTACGCTCACCTCGCACCAGCCCACAAACTCGCCGCGGTAGACAAACTGGCCGAGTACCGCCGAGAGCAAGAAAAGGCTGAACGCTCAAAGACACAAAGCATCGATACCGCGGCAGCGTAGCCGATCCCCAGCTAGCCTTTGGCGTGCACGGGACGAGTCCCGAAGATTCTCCAGACAGCGTCTGGAGAATTCCCTGCTTCCCCAATTGCCCAGACGCAGTCTGGGCAATTCCCCAACCTGGCCACAAGATGTAATTTGGCGATAGCCCATGTCGAAATCGTTCCAAGGTTGAACGATATTGACGACAAAGAACCTTCTGGTCGCAGACCGATTCTGGGGGCATACTGGCTGCGCGAGGCCCTGCCAATGTCGGCTGGGCCGCTTGTCGGCGCAGTGTCTTCCCTTGTACGAGATTGAATTCCGGTGGGACAGCGTCACCGCTCCAGCTAGTGGTCTTTCATAATAGGGGTATGGCCGATACATGGTTCACATCCGATTTTCACTTCGGGCACTTCAACATCATCCGCTATTGCAATCGTCCGTTTGCGAGCACGGAAGAGATGGATGCGCACATCGCGGATCGGATGAACGCGCACGTCAAGCCTGACGATACCCTCTATTTCCTTGGGGATTTCTGCATGGGGAACGTTGAAAAGGTGGCGGCCTATCGCAGGCGTTTGAACTGCAAGACGATCCATTTTGTTGAGGGAAACCATGACAAAGTGACGCGCAAATCACAAAGCCTTTTTGCTTCCTGGAGTTCCTTATCCGAAATCCATGTGGGTAAGCAAGGAATCGTTCTTTGCCATTACGCGATGCGTGTCTGGCCGCATCATGGACGCGGCGCTTGGCAGCTCTATGGCCACTCACACGGCAACTTGCCCGACGATCCACTGTCGCTATCGATGGACATCGGAGTTGATTCGCACGGTTTTTGTCCGTGGCACTTCGATGACGTGCAGGCGATCATGAAGGCAAAGGCCACCGCGAGAGAACAGCCTCCAAAGACGCGAGTAATTTCAGCATAGCTGTCACTGCCCGGCACAATGCAATGCCCTCAAGAAAAGCCTGCCACATGCCGACTTGCCGGGACCTATCCGCCGTAATCGAGCGCGTGTCAGCGAATCGCCACGCAAGTATAATGCCGGCGAAACTCTGATCTAGAAAGGTAGGACCTTAAGAAATGACGATTCCAGAATGGATTAGCGCCGTTCTTGCAGCATTTGACTTGAAGACGGACCCTCACAGTGTGACCGAGATCGCGGAAAACCTTCAAAAAGAACAATCGCAGCGAGGCGATCTTGGAGAAGAAGAATGGAAAGCCTACCGCGCGGAGCACTCGGTCTTCTTCTTAATCGAAGCCCACAAATCGAAAGAAGGCTTTTGGGGAACCCATTTTGGTCCGATGGCAATCTTCTCCGGCGGAGAGGGAAAACCCAACATCGTAATCCCGGACATCTCAGCGCTTGGCGCGGAGACTATCGAACACTGGGAGCGGCGGGCGGAAGAAACTAGTAATCCTTCAATGAAAGCACGCTACGCGGACGCTGCATGGGACCTAGCGAAAGTGATCTGTGGCGCGAAGCCAAATCACCAAATGGCAAGGGCTGCTTCTGATGCGTACCTCTCGGCTGTCGATCACAAATTATTCACCATTCCAGTTTTTGCAACGCATTGGCTTGCCAGGGCACTCGATCTAGCCATGAGCGTTCGTGATGAGAATCGGACAAAGTTGGCGGTCGACTCGATTCTCAGGTTCTACGATGCAAATCTGTCACCAAAGTTCGTTGGTGTCTGGATCACACTGTTTGACTTGCTGTATGAGCACCCAGATCTCGTAACTAACGAACAGATGGGGACTCTGATCTCTGGCCTCGAAGACATGCTAAAGAGGCTATTGACGAGAGATGAGAGCAACGAATTCGACCCATTCAATGCCCAGGCCGTTGGCGAAAGGCTAGTTCAACACTACAAGAAGTCGGGCGATGCGGGACAGGCCGAGCGAGTGCTTAAATCCATCGGAGCCGCATTCCAAACGATAGCGGAAGGCGCCGGGGCGGTGCTCGCAACCGCTTGGCTTGAACCCGTAGCACAGCGATATGAACAAGAAGGATTGAAGGCAGACGCGGAGATAATCAGGAACAAGCTGGAAGGTCTCTATGCCAAGATTCCGGGTGAGATGAAGACCTATTCCCTCCCAATTGAATTTAAGAAGGACGATGTCGATGCTCTACTCACATTCTTAATAGCGGATGAAACCCTCGCGGTGACCCTCCGAAGGGTTGCTGCATATTTCACTCCCAAGGTGAGCGAGGCGCAGAGTCTGATTGAGAGCAAGAAGGGCATCGCGCCGTTGGCAAGCATGCTCCCCATTGAGATCGTAAGCGCTGAAGGACGCCCCCAGGCACATTTGGGGAGCGTTGAGAATGACCCCGAAGGGCACCTCTACTATCAGTTAAATCAGCTCATGAATTTTTCAGATCCCCTCCTCTACTTGGCGATGGAGAAGATTAGGGAGCGGTTTGGGCCTAGTTCCGAAGATCTCACTTCGTTCCTGTTCGAGTGCCCAGTGTTCGATGCGGCTCGCAGGCAGATTGTGCATGAAGGAATCACGGCTTATCTGGGACGAGACCATATGAAGGCAATCCATCTGTTGGTGCCACAAATAGAGGGGGTGCTTCGCAATCTGCTCCCGCTGATCGGTGTTCCGCCAGTGAAGAGCGTGCCCAGACACCCCGGCATCACGGACGTGAAAAGCATGAACAACATTCTTGAGGAGCCTAGGATACGAGAAGTTTTGCCCGAGGACGTCTGGCGGTATCTCACACTGCTTTATATCGATCGGAGAGGAGCAAACTTGCGCAATGATCTTGCGCATGGGCTCATCCCAATCCAAGGCTTCAATGAATACACTTCGAACCGCGTGCTTCACAGCTTGCTTGTTCTCACTCCAATTACGGCCAAGCAACGCCTGGAGAACTGAAATTGATAGAAAGGGGCGCCCGAGGCTGCGAACCGACTCTGTCCTTGATTTCTGCGAGAGTTGGCCGCGGCTGAAAATAGCCCGTCGATAACTCTGTGAATGCTGATTGCAAGTCCGGTGGTCAATAGACGCAGGCCAAGGCCATTTGGAAGATTGCGCGCTCACTCCTTAGAGAACAAGCTTCCCCCAGCGCAAGAAATGCTGCGACCTCGCATCCGCTGCTTGAAATGCCGTCGCGTCCCGATTGAAGTCGGCTATGCAGGCCATGCCGCCTTCTTTGAAGGCCATGGCAAGGTTTTGAATGTCGATCCCCAGCGGAGGCATCGCGGAAGCCATGATGAGATTTGCGCCCGCCCTGCCGTCAAGGTGATACCAGATCTGATGGGCTCTTCCTGCTCGTTCCAAAGCTGAAAGCGGTGTAGACGTGTGAAGGACTCCACATCGGGCCGCCCAAAGATCAATTGCATTGACTGGGCCGCCTTCAACGGGCTGCACGCGGGGCAAAATATACTTCTCACACCATTGTTTGAACGTGTCGCCGCTGGCATCCTGAATAGCAGGAGGCGCGGCCAAAAGACCAAACGTGTCGATGCCCGAATAGATCAGCGCTAAAGCGGCTTCCGGCAAATCCGCTTTAAGGCATGTGCCGATAGCGCGGAGCTGCATCTGGAACCATGAAACCATCCGGGTTTTGTTCGGGTCATCGCCCGCATAATCCAAGATCACAATCTACCCTCTTTCTGCATTCGCCCAGGGCGAAGCCATTGGGCGGTGGAATTACTTTATGAAATTTCCTCGCTCTGCCGGCTCACACTGAAAGAAGCGCCAGCGTCGTAAGCGCTTCGGGTCGCGCTCATTCATGGGTATTTCCATAATCGACCAGGTCGGCGGATAGCGGGCCTCGATGAATGCAGGGAACAGCTCTGCCATTGTTCGCCAAACATGATCGAAGAGCACCTCTGCCGTCTTTGGCTCGTAGTACGCGGCAAACTCCGCAATATCCTTTTTGCGGTGTTCGAGATAGTCATTTCGGAAACTAGAAAGTCCTTGCTGCCACTTGGCCCGTTGGCGCCGCAAGAGCTCCGGCACGTTCAAGATGAGGGACGGGAATTTGCTGACAAAGGCCGTTAGACCGTTCTCAAACTGTGCGTCCTGCTTGAACAGAAAGCCAATTTCGAATCCTAGGAGCATGGTCGCTTTCGGAAACAGGTCTTTGTAGGCATGCCATAGACCACGTGCAAAATCCTCATAGAGCTGCCGCCGATTGAGTTCAGGAAGAGCGGTCGTTCCCGAGGTCCGAATCTTTTTCAAATGCTCAAAGGCTGGCATCAGCCCTTCGACAACTACGGTCATGATTGCGTTTTTAGCCGCTTCCCGTTCATCTCCGAAAATCAGGCTTCCGTCCACGAGTTCCAAAATCTCGCCGGAAAAAGCCTCGATAAATTCTTCTGACGTTCCGACGTTTGCAAAGTGAACCATCTTCCATTCGTTCGGCTCTTTGCCTTCTTCTGCCTTCACGCTCCACACGTTCGAGCCTCTAACGAGGTGCAAGGCGTCGTCTTTTACAACAGCTCTCTTAATCTCGTCGCCCATGTTCTTTAGACCCTCCTGGTGCAGTATCATCCAGATCGGCCAAAGCCCAGTACGGCGTCGAACGACCTACGTGGATGCGGGCCGCCATGTTTTCAGAGGCTTGGTCCTACTTTGTCCCGCTTGCTCAATGCGGAGTACGCGCGCTCGATCATGGTCCTGGTGTCTGCTAGCCCGCCTATTCCGCTTGCCATGCACTCGATTATCGTCTCCTGACGTAATAGTTCGGCAGGTAATGGAAAGCACCGCAGCGTCCAACATGGCGGAATTATCAAAGCAACCCGACTGAAGCTTGGACCAACTCAGTGCTCTTGTCGGGTGCCTCCCGTCTCGACTCTGAGGCCTGGGATTTCTGCAAGGAATCTCAGGGCAACGAATACCAAGAACCTTTGCCGGTTCCATGTCGGGCGAGGTAGCGCTTCTCTACCAGGTTACGGAAATGGTCCTTCAATGTGTTGCGGCTGGCGCCGGTGGCACGGATCATGTCGGCCATGGTGACGCGCCCGTGCTGGCGAACGTAGTCGATGATCTGAATGGCCAGTTCGGAAAGGGCGGCAATCACGAGTCGCTCGCTTTCCACCTTTGTCGCCAGCCGCCGTTTCTGCTGCTGCAAAGCCCGCAAAAAAAAGATCAGCCACGGCTGCCAGTTCGGCACTGCACTGCGAATTGTGCCTTGCGTCTGGCGCAGTGCAAGGTAGTAGCCCTCTTTGCTGTTCTCGACCACGCTTTCGAGAGAACTGTAGGGCACATAGGCGTACCCGGCCTTCAGCAAAAGGAGCGTGGTGAGCACACGGCTTAAGCGTCCGTTGCCGTCCTGGAATGGGTGGATCTCAAGAAGCACCACCGTAAAGATGGCGATGATGAGCAGCGGATGAAGCCGCTTAATTTCCTGCGCCTCCCCTAGCCAAGCGATAAGGTCGGCCATCAGCCGGGGAGTTTCAAAGGGGGAGGCGGTCTCGAAGACGACGGCAATCTGCTGGCCGGCATCGTCGAAGGCTGCGACACTGTTCGGCAGCGTCTTGTACCCGCCGCGATGCCGGTCGTCCTTTTCGCTGTAGCGCAGAAGATCGCGGTGGAGCTGCTTGATGTGGTTTTCCGTGACCGGAATCTCCGGCCACGCATGAAAGATGGTTTCCATGACCTCGGCGTATCCAGCGACCTCCTGCTCGTCGCGGGTGGCAAAGGATTTGATCTCCAGATTGGCGAGCAGGCGCTCTACGTCGCGGTCGGATAGCTTGCTGCCCTCGATGCGCGTGGAGGAGCCGATGCTCTCAATGGTCGCCACGCGGCGCAATGCACTAAGGCGTTCTGGCGCAAGCGTTCCCAGGGCGCGCCATGCCCCTTTGAACTCATCGATCTCCGCGATGAGCGAGAGCACTTCGGGTGTAATCGGGATGTCGGCAGTCTCAAACATTGAGCCTCACCCCCATATATACACCCATAAGCACCCATAAATCCATTCAAGATGCTCGGGCACAAGGTGTTCCACGCCGTCGAGCGGGCAAGATCGAGAGTGGCGCGAAGCGGCAACTCGTCAATCGGCGGGAAGACGGCGAAAAGTCGGCATCCGGCCAGCTTGCAATGCTGGTGGTCCAGGTATTGACTGGCCTCGCTATTCCTTCGTCTTGAGTTTGGCGTCGTTCTCGCGGATAAACGTCTCGATCTCAGGAGCGGCGGCAAGAATGCGGAGCCACTGTTCCTTGTAGAGCGTGACGGGAAAACGGCCCATTCCATACAGGGACACCGCACCCTTCTCGCTGACCTTGAGGCTCAGACCGCCCGTGTTCTTGTTCTTGAGCTGAGCATTCTCTGCCCGCAGACGCTCCAACTCGGCTTTCATTTCCGCTTCGCTCATCCTGTCTCTCCCAATCTGTCTATCGTTTCTACCGCTTCGTTGTTCACTGGCCGTGAGAAGCTCCAAGGTTCGGTCATCTTGGCCAGGAGCAACTCGATCCGCTCGACTTCGAGCCGCCGGAGTTTGGCGGTACTTGCCCACTGCTCCATCCGTTCGCTGTCAGAGGTGAACTCAGGGGACATTGCT